>ERZ795053.3137-NODE-3137-length-19097-cov-4.659857_pt1 | contig 19097 bp, 17 predicted proteins | sample MGYA00375137_ERZ795053 | MGnify/ENA primary metagenome ERZ795053 (study PRJEB30182, sample SAMN05720284) | activated sludge metagenome | isolation source: Anaerobic digester | place: Hong Kong | collected 2014-12-17 ...
AAAAAGCCCTGTAGACACGCTCATCAAACACAAATATTTAAAGTCCATTAAAATAGCTTCAGATGAAAATTGTCTTTTTTTAGATGATGAATATTTTCCATCCCAACCCAAATCATTAAACAAATACCAACAAGAATCCTTTGATAAAATCAGCCAGGATATCGAAAAAGAAAAATTCTCCACCCATCTTATTTATGGAGTTACCGGAAGTGGAAAAACTGAAGTCTATATGCAAGCGATTCAAAAAGCTCTAGATATGGGTAAAAGTGCCATCATGCTCGTTCCTGAAATTGCCTTAACTTCTCAGACAATCGAAAGGTTCAAAGCACGTTTCCAAAATCGACTAGCCATTTTACATTCCAAACGTAGCCAGGGAGAAAAAAACAAAGCGTGGCAAGAAGTTTTTGATGATGAAGCCAAAATCATCATAGGAGCACGTTCGGCTATTTTTGCACCTGTCAAAAATCTTGGAATTGTCATCGTCGATGAAGAGCATGACTCCTCATATAAACAATCCGAAGAGATGCCTACCTACAATGCAAAACATATCGCAGTCATGAGAGGGCAAAAACATCATTGTCCGATTGTACTTGCCAGTGCAACTCCCAGTATCGAAAGCTATCATAAAGCATTGAACAAAAAATATTTACTTTCCATTCTCCCTAATAGAGCTACCTCCTCTTCCTTGCCAAAAGTACATATTATCGACATGAAAGAAGAGCTTCAAAAGATGAAATGTTTTTCACATTTTTCTCAAAAACTTCTAGATGGTATCAAAAAAAGATATCTTCTTGGAGAGCAAACAATCCTCTTTTTGAATAAGCGGGGTTACCACCGCTTTTTAATCTGTAAAAAATGCGCAAACAAACTGAAATGCCCCCACTGCGATATCTCTTTAATCTTTCATAAAAAAGAATCAGCCCTCTCCTGCCACAGCTGCGGTTATACCATAGCACCCCCAAAAACATGTCCTGCCTGTGGCAATAACGAATATATGCAATACCAAGGTTTTGGGACAGAACATGTCGAAGCTTCTTTAAAAGCAATATTTCCAGATATCCGTACCCTACGTATTGATGCCGATACTACAAAAAATAAAAACAGTCATGAGATGCTTCTAAAGCAATTCCGCTCAGGAAAAGCAGATGTTTTAATCGGTACGCAGATGGTTGTCAAAGGATTACATTTTCCTTCCGTATCACTTGTAGGAGTTCTAAATACAGATGGAGCATTGAATATTCCTGATTTTCGCTCCTCTGAGAACGTCTTCAGTCTAATCACCCAAGTTGCCGGACGTGCCGGCAGAGAAGAGATAGAAGGAGAAGTAATCATTCAAACCTTTCATCCCGATAATTCTACTATCAAACTTGCCGCCACTCAAGATTATGAAACATTTTATGAAACCGAAAATGAATCACGCGAACTTTTCGACTACCCTCCTCATTCGGGAATGATTAAAATTGTTTTTTCAGGAAAAGAAGAAAAACCTACCGAAAATCTTTTGGAGGAATTCAAAAAGCTTATACTTGAAAAAATCAGTCATGAATATAAAGTACATCCCGTAATGGCCTGTGGCAGACATAAAACAAAAGATTATTTTCGCTTTCAATTCATTATCCGCGGCAAACAGATCTTTCCTCTTTCAAGACTTCTTAAAACGATTTTAAAAACTTTCAAAAAACCATCCACTTTAAAAGTACTGATCGATGTTGATCCACTCAATACTTTTTTCTAAAAAAGTAATAAAAAATCCTTTTACAAAATAATTTCTATTATTTACATATGATTAAAAATATGGTAAAATAAAGACCTAGGAAGGTCAGATTGCATAACAACAATTCACCTCCTAGATAGACTTTAAAATAATATTTATAATAATAAAAAAGGTTTAATATATGATAGAAAACAATTTTCAATTCCCTTCAAAGGATTTATTGGAAATCAACAACCTATCGAACCGTATTGACCAAGTCTCCAGCATCATCTATGGAAAAACATATTCTTTAAAAGATGCACGCTCTTGTGAACAAGAACTTCTAAAAATCCAGGAAACAGCCCAAGCAATTTTCAAAAATCCTCTTTTATCTCCCGAAGCTAAAAACTTGGAAGAACGAACTCAAAATACATTTTTAGAAATGCAAAAAGTTGAGGAAGAAAAGATTCAATCCGATTTATATCTTTTAGAATCTTATCACGAAGTTTTTAAAGAACTGGATCAGATTGATATCCATTTTTCCATTCTTTCATTTGAAGAAATCGAAAGTAAACTAGACAGAATCGAAGAAAAACTTGAAAACCTCAACCAGAAATTTACATTTAATCGTAAAAAATTTGAAAAAATCAGAAAAGACTGCAAAGACAAATTACAACGTCTTAGTTTTCTTGCAGCATTCCCTATCTTTTTAGAACTGGATAATACCGCCTACCATTCCAATTTTGCCAATATGGCAAAAGATGATAGACAACTGCAAATCATCGAAGAAGCAAAGCAAATGCAAAAAATTGCTTTTCTTGCCTATAAGAGAAAAACTGAAAAAGCTCTCTATTTGCTGAACCAACTCTCTCCAGAAATTCTGCATCGCATCAATCAACACTTATTTACATCCTCGCAAATAACAACGGCTACACTTGATGAAACATCGATTGGCAAACTACCACAAGCAACCGCAATTCATTTAAGTGAACTACTTTTTAATTAATTTTTTTGAAAACCAAATATCCTGTTGCTCTTTCGCCTGCATGATGAACATTTCTGATCCCTCAATCCAAAATGGATGATTTAAATCTTTCTTCGAAGACATCACAACATCTAAAACGTGTGCTTTTGGATCAATTTGCAAACAAAGATTTTGCAAAGGAATTGGGGTGGCATTGATTAAAAGATCATAATCAACTTCTTTCAAGTCCGTGTATGAGAGATCTCCTTTATTTGAAGGAGATCTCGATATAAAATAGATTTTTTTTGTTAATGGCTTCAAAACTTGTGCAATCGAACAGGCTGTAGATCCCGTCCCTAAGACACATACCTTTTTATCTTTTACATCCAGATGCTTTGAAAGAGCTTTTAAAGCACCTATCCCATCCGTATTCCCAGCAAGATAACTATCTTTATCTTTTTTCAAAGTATTGACTCCTATCTTTTCATAGGATTTGGAATTAAAAAAAGAGGAAGCCTCTTTTTTAAAAGGATATGTAATACTAAAGCCCTCAAAAGGAAAATAAATAGACTCTTTCAAAAATTCTGAAAGTTCCTCTTCCTTAAGTAAAATTTTCACATAGACAGCATTATGATTCTCTTTTTCAAATACACCATTATGAAAAAGATGTCCGATACTTTGCGATATAGGATTTCCAAGCAAGCCATAGATCTTCGTCTTTTGATTCAACTTTTTAAAACGATAAATCCTATGATAATCAACTGCACAAATTTGCTGATCTACTCGCATTTGATCATCAAATGCAGCATAAGTCATAGAGCTATTGAAAATTTTTGCAATCACCCTGGTAAAAACACCATATTCACCCATAGCAAAACAGATAAGTGGAAAATCATTATGCCATCTTAAAAAATCGAGCAGTTTCAAAGATTCTGTTGCAGATCTAGCTTTTGCAACGATTTTATAATAATCAGCATGAAATGCTTTCATTTTTTCAAAAAGACTCTCTATATCAAAATCAGCTCTTTCAAAATTATGATAAGAAAGAATCACTTTCATATTCGGATAATTTTCTCTTACATAAAATACAAGAGATTTTGAATCGGGATATTCAATATCAACATAAGAAAAGCCACATTCCAATAACCTTTTATAGAAAAAAGGGCGTTTTTCATAATCTTTTTGATCGATTTTCAAAATGCAAGGTTTTGAAACAGTTTCCATCGCTTGTGTCAAAACATTTTCATCGATATCGATCAAATCCATCCTGAGTTCAATAAGATCAACAAGAGGTATAAAATGCTCTATCTGCATATTTAAGCTTTTTATATCCGGCCCTGTAGCCGTTCCAATAAGCATCTTTTTAGCCAAGCCTTTTATTGAATTCTAAAATTGCATTTTCAATCTCATCATATGTTACAGGATGCGAAAAACAAGATCCGTTTACAATAGGCTTTCCTATTTTTTCCAATAAAACAATATGCACATGCTCATTTTTATTTTTCTTATCTAACTTCAAAAAAGATTTCAGCCTCTCAAAATCCAATGGAAACAAAGGTAAAAACCACCCTATCAAATCGCAGATTCTTTGAAGATCTTCATATGGTAAAACAGCCTTTTGATATGCGATTATGCCTTCTATTATCATTCCGATTCCGACAGCCTCTCCATGAGTCAGCTTTAAGCTATACGCTTTTTCCAAAGAATGCCCCAAAGTATGTCCAAAATTTAAAAGCTCGCGAATCCCTTTTTCATACGTATCTTTCAAAACAACTTTTTGTTTAAATTCCATACTTTTAAAAATCATATCGAATGACATTTCATCTATTCGATCCAATTTCTCCAACTGCTCAAACTCTAAGATCGAAGACAAAAGAGCATGTTTTACCATTTCCATAACCCCGCATCTTCGCTCTTTTTCAGGAAGGGTTTTAAAAAATTGGATATCCACAATCGTCTTTTGTGGGAAATAGAAAAGACCTATCAAATTTTTACCAAAAGAAGTATTGATCCCTACCTTTCCTCCAATCGAAGCATCCACCATCGACAACAAAGTTGTCGGCACCGAAATAAAGGGAATTCCCCTCATATAAGTTCCTGCAACAAACCCGATCAAATCCAAAACGGTTCCTCCCCCGATGGCTATCAAACAGCTATCCTTGCCGATCCCTTTTTCAAACAACTTATCTTCGATAGACGCTTTATATGTACGTGTTTTACAAGGTTCTCCATCTTCTATTAAAAGAAAATCCATTCTATAAGGAAAAGAAGCAAATAATTTTTGAAACTGCTTTTGATATATCTTATAAACATTTTCCTGAATGCAAAAAACCCATCGATACGTTTCTTGATCTTCAATCAAAGAAATAAAATTTTCAAAAAAATCTGCTTTTATAATCTCCTGCATCAATCCCTCATTAAAACAAAATCTGTAAGAGTTAAAATAAGCATAGCTTCAACAACTTTTCTTCCTCTAAGAGCAATACAAGGATCATGACGATGGTAACTTTGATATGAAAAAGTTGTTTTCTGAAGATCCAAATTATAAGTATCAATAGGCGTACCAATCGAAGAGGTTGGTTTAAAAACAACTTTTCCATATAGGGGCATGCCATTTGAAATTCCCGCAAGAACACCACCAGCATCATTTTTTTCAAATGTCAAATATCCTTCTGAATCCAAAATGAAAGGGTCTATCGCCTCCGATCCCTTCATTTCTGCAAACTCAAATCCTTTCCCTATTTCAAATCCTTTGACTCCTGGAATACTCATCATCGCATAAGCAAGACTTGCATGCAGTTTGTTAAATTTTGGTTCACCTAAGCCCACTGGCATATTTTGCGCTACAAAAGAAACAACTCCGCCAATAGAATCTTTTGCCTCAAGGGTCTTTTCCAAAACATTTCGAGCTTTCTTTTCAAAAACAGGATCAACACAACCAAATGGACTCACCTCCAAAGCACTTGCAGATACTTCATTCATTATCTCATCCCCTATTTGTGAGATAAAAGAAGCTGTTTCAATCCCTTCTTTTTCCAAGATTTTTTTAGCTACAGCCGCCGCCGCAACACGTGCAGCCGTTTCTCTTCCAGAAGCTGGACCTGCCCCCCTATGATCAAAAATCCCATATTTTTCCAAATAGACATAATTAGCATGTCCCGGTCTATATAGATCTTTCAACTTGTCATAATCCTCTGACTTTGCATCTTTATTTTTAATCAAAATGCAGATTGGCATCCCTGTTGTATAACCCTTAAAAACACCTGATATGATTTGAGGAAGATCTTTTTCATTTCTCTTTGTTGCAAACTCTTTGCCAGGAGCTCTTTGCTTAAGCTCCAAATAAATCTCTTCTTCTGAAATCTGAATATTCGGAGGACATCCTTCAATCAGACACCCGACAAAAGGTCCATGGGATTCACCAAATACCGTTACTTGAAACTTTTTTCCAAAACGATGACTCATTGAACCTCCTCTATCCAATCCATAATTTCTTTTAAAGGCATTTCATAGCTGAATCTTAAATCTGCTAATTTTGCATATATAGGCATGCGTTTTTCATACAACTTTTTCAAATCCATCTTTTCATCTGAAAAAATCGACTCAAAATTATTCGATATTCTTTTTTCAATGACAGAAAAAGGCGTATCCAACCATAAAATTTTATAAGATCTTTTCAACAGAAAAACATTTTCCTCATCCAGGATAGTCCCTCCGCCAGTTGCCAAAATCTGATGTGAATCAAGACCTAATAAAACTTTCTTTTCCAATTTGCGAAAAAATAAAATGCCCTTATCCCGAACTATTTCAAAACATTTTTTTTTCTCAAGATACAGTTTTTCAAACGTTTTCTCGATTTCTTCATCCAAATCAATCGATTTATACATCCTTTCTTGTTGCAATTTTTTTAAAAAAGTTGTTTTCCCGCTATGCTTAAAACCGATAATCGCAATTTTCATAAGCTTTCCTCAAAAACTGCGCCATTTTGTGTCATTAAGCTCAAAAAGTTTGGAAAACTTTTTTGAATACATTCAACTCCCTCCAAAACAGAATTTGATTCCGCATAGGAAGCTGCAATAAAAAGAGCCATTGCAATCCGATGATCCTCATAACTTTTTAAAGACGCGCCATAAAGTTTTGATCCGTAAATTTCCAGTCCATCTTCTGTCTCAACTATTTTAGCACCCATTTTAGTCAATTCGTCTTTCATAGATAAAATGCGATTACTTTCTTTTTTCCTAGCAATAGCAGCTCCTTTGATCGTTGTCTTCCCTTCAGCAAAACATGCAAGCGTGGCAAGTGCTGGCAAAGCATCTATACAATCATTGATATCCATTTCGATACCTTTAAGACCAAGATGTGGAAAAATTGTTAGATCATTTTTCTTCTCATCATATTCCCACAAAGCGCCCATATCAGATACAAGCTTCAAAATTTTCTTATCCCCTTGAACATCGAAAATATCTGCATGATGAATCACAGAACCTTGATTACTGATTATTGCCGCAATCAAAGGAAAGGCTAAAGAACTCAAGTCAGATGCCACGGTATAATCAAACCCTAAAACATCTCTTCGTCCTTCAACAATATATTCATTGTAATAATCGGATTTCTGATACCTTACACCCAACTTTGCAAGCCAATAAAGAGTTAAATCAACCCATGGTTTTTCTCCTGGATTTTTCACTATTATTTTTGTTGTCCCCTCTAGAAATACCGCCAGCATTAATAATGCTGAAACAACTTGTGAATCCGCTCCCTCCACACATACAGTTCCACTATTCAAAGGACCTTTAATAACAATGGGAGCGGAGCGATTAGGAACTTGGCAATAAGCCACAGCACCCAGCTGCTGCAATCCTTTTAAAAGAGGCTCGATGACCCTTCTTGTCTGTATCGAATGATCCCCAGTAATTATAATCTTCTGATTAGTCATCGAAGCAATTGCTGCAATAAAACGAAATACCTGTCCTGAATTTTTGGAGTCTATGATTTTATTAAAAAAAGTGGGAGATGCCTTAACCCCATCAATCATTAACTGATCTTTACTTTCAATAATTTCAGCACCAAAACTTTCACATGCCTCAATCATTGCCTCGGTATCCGGCGAATGCAAATAATTTTCAATCAAGCTTCTTCCGTTTGCAAGAGATGCCAAAAGAATTGCCCGCATTGTATGGGACTTGGATGGAGGAAGGAAAAATGTTCCAGCTATACTCGCTGGTTTAATAATAATATTTTTTTTCATAGTGGATAAATTATAACAAAAGATCCGCAAAATTTAAAAGGTCGAATAAGCAATAAACATATTAAAAAAAACAACTATATAAAATTATTTTATTACCATTCCTCATATAGACCTCAACGTTTCTTAATCTTTATTAAAACTCATAATAAAAGACTCTAACTCTTATATCTTTAAATTAAAAAAATGTTTTACATTCGACTTAAAAAAATTAATATTTTTCATTAATTTTAAAAAAAATATTCTATAGACTTTTTTCCCTTTAACTCAATAAAGGAAAAAAATGAATACTTTAGCTAGACCTGTTTCGCTTGATCCAAGTTCCTGGAATCATAAAGATCTTACATTAGATCCCCATAAAGAAATTTGTGCAATGATTGACGAACTAGTACAAAATCTTTTTGCAGAAAGACTCATAGCTCCTCCCCCCACTCCCGCTTTAGACAATGAAGAAGATGTTTCATACACATCATCCGCTCCACCTTCTGAAGCACTACCTTTAATTGATAAATCACTTGAAAAAGATTTCTCAGAAAGACTCAATCCTTCATTAACAGAACTTCCTAAACCTGTTAAATCCAATACAGATCTTGATCAGGAAGATTTATTAACAACAGATGAAATTCTCGAATTAGTAAATTCTGTACTTGATAGCATTCCTCATCAGTTTTTATTTGGTCCCCTTCCACAAGACGGTCAAATATATTATGTGTCAGATAGTTTTTATGAAACTCCCGATATACCGTCCGAATCCCCTTTCCCTCTTCAAGAAAGCCATCAAGACGCTAAAATTTATTATTTACCCAAAAGTTTTTTCCAAGCAATCCCATAAAGAAAAAAAAACAACCAATAATTAATCTTACTTCTTTAAAAAAAACTTGAAAGATTACCCCTCTCTTTAAGACAATAAGAAAGATTATTAAACCAACTAAAAAGAAAGTTTTACTATGACAAGTATGGAACCCGAATATCATCAATTTGAAGAATACCGCAACAGACTCCAAAAGCTTGAGGAAATCAAAGCTTTAGACATGGAGCCCTATCCTCATAAATTTTCACCTAATGCCACTGCAAAATCTTTGAAGGAAACTTATAAGGACAAGGAAATCGGTCATAGTGATGACGCAGCATCCGGCTCAACGCCATCTGTCTGTTTAGCTGGTCGATTGATGCTTTTCAGAGCTATGGGAAAAAATGCTTTTGCCCATATTCAAGATCATACCGGACGTATTCAATTAATGTTCAACAGAGATGCAACAGAAGTTGTGGGATATGATCCTGAAAAAGCTCCCCAATCACCCAAACCGATTAAATTCATCGAAAAGAAGATCGATTTAGGTGACATTATTGGTGTTGAAGGAAATCTTTTCAGAACTCAAAAAGGCGAATTAACTCTTTTTGTAAAAAAATGTACCCTTCTTTGTAAAACTTTGCTTCCTCTTCCTGATAAACATAGCGGACTTACCGATAAAGGAATCCTTTATAGGAAACGTTGGCTAGATCTTATCATAAATGAAGAAACGAAAAAGCGTTTTGAATTGCGTTCTAAAATCCTAAAAATCATCCGTGAATACTTTGAAGAATCCAACTTCCTAGAAGTAGAAACTGCAACACTTCAAAATATCTATGGAGGAGCTAACGCCAAACCATTCAAAACTCATTTGAATGCTTTGAAACAAGAAATGTATTTACGTATCTCTTTAGAAATTCCTCTAAAAAAATTAATGGTAGGTGGATTTGATCGAGTATTCGAAATCGGTAAAGTTTATAGAAACGAAGGCATTGACAAGTCTCACAACCCTGAATTTACTCTTTGCGAATCATATGCCGCTTATTGGGATTATAATGACATGATGTCATTTATCGAAAAACTATTCGAAAAGATCGCTTTGAAATTATTTAACAGCACAGAAATCCCAATGATTCATGAAGGCAAAGAAATCATCCTAGATTTAAAAGCCCCTTGGAAAAGAATGACAATGAAAGAAGCTGTTTCTGAATATGGTAAAATTCATGTTGATACTCTTTCAGATCAAGAAATCAAAGATCTTTTAAAAGAGATGACCAAACAAAATCCTGATGATGTTGACAAAGCGTCAAGAGGCATGTTAATTGCCTACTTATTCGAAGAGTTTGTAGAACATCACTTAATTCAACCTCATCACATTATCGACCATCCTATCGAAACAACTCCTCTTTGCAAAATCCATAGACAAGCATCGGAGCATAAAGAAATTTTAGTAGAACGCTTTGAAAGTTTTATTTTAGGTTTTGAATTTACAAATGCCTATACAGAATTAAACGATCCTATTGTTCAAAGAAAGCTTTTAGAACAGCAGCAAGATTTGAAAGAAGCTGGAGATGAAGAAGCTCATCCGTTTGATGAAGAATTTATCGAAGCCATCTGCCAAGGAATGCCACCTACCGGAGGCCTTGGATTTGGTGTTGATCGACTCATCATGCTCTTTACAAAAGCAGCATCTATCAGAGATGTTATATTATTTCCTTTGATGAAAGGCGAAGAATAAAAAAAAGCGGCATAAATTGCCGCTTTTTTATTTTTTAAACTCTTCTTCGACTGTATTGATTCCATGCGATGTTAACGCATAACATCTTTAGAATATTTTTTCACGAAATTCGCTTGAGACAGCATTCGCATTGTGACAGACAAAGCTTTTTCCTTCATGCCTGTAGCTTTAGCAACCTCATTCACAGAAATCTCCTCATACAGATCCCCTTTTTCTTTTGCTAAATCATAAAATTTGATCAAAAATTTTTCTTCTTTCGTCAAACGCATTATGCTCTCCTTTGAATTTGAGGACCTTGAGCTGTATCCTTAATGACATAACCTTGAGACACAATAAAATCCCTTTTCTCATCAGCCAATTGAAAATCCCTATCTCTACGTGCCTGTTCACGATCCTCTAAAGCTTTCAAAACCTCCTGAGGAATCTCCATCTTTTCTTTTTCAAGCGGCAATACTCCTAAAGCTGTATCCACCCGTTTTAAAAAAGCTATGATCATCCCCGCTTCCATACGACCGATTCTCTTCTCATCTATCAATTTATTCACCTGGTGAATCAAATCAAAAAGAGATGCCAAAGCACTTGAAATATTCAAATCATCACAAAGTGCAGCATTGAATTTTTCTGAAGCTTCTAAAATTGGTTTTTCAACAGAATGAAAAAACCTCTCTTCCTCAACTTGTTCCAGCCTATTAATAAAATCTTTGATTCTTAATAAGCTATTTCTTGCCGCAAGAAGTCCTTCCATTGTGAAATTCAACTGCTGACGATAATGCCCTTGCATAAGCAAGTAACGAACTTCTTGTCCTGTATAGCCTTTATCAAGCAAATTTCTAAGAGTATAAAAATTCCCAAGACTCTTAGACATTTTTTTCCCTTCAACAATCAGATGCTTGGCATGTGCCCATACTTTCACAAACTGTTTTCCAGTAAATGCTTCGGATTGCGCAATTTCATTTTCATGATGAGGAAAGATATTATCCACACCACCACAATGAATATCTATCGTATCTCCAAGGATATCCAAAGCCATAGCAGAACATTCGATATGCCATCCCGGTCTTCCAAGCCCAAAAGGACTCTCCCAATAAATTTCTCCATCTCGGCTGCTATCATAAGCTTTCCACAAAACAAAATCAGAAGCATTTTCCTTATCATACTCATCATTTTGAATACGATTGGAAGCTCCTTGTTGTAAATCCTCCAAATGAAGGTGCGACAATTTTCCATAATTTGGAAATTGACGAATGGAAAAATAAATCGAACCATCTTTGCCTTTATATGCCACCTGTTTTTCCAAAAGCTTCTCAATAATTTTGATCATCTGAGAAATATAATCTGTTGCTTTTGGATAATGATCCGCAGGTAAAATATTAAGAGTTTTCAAATCTTCAAAAAAAGCTTCGATATAAGGCTTTGTATATTCTTCCAAAGAACACCGCCTAGCAATCGCTCCTTTAAGAGTTTTATCATCAACATCTGTGATATTCATCACCTGTTCAACATCTTGTCCTAAAAAAAAGAGAACTCTTTTCAAAACGTCTTCAAAAACATAGGAGCGAAAGTTACCAATATGCGCATAATCATAGACAGTCGGCCCGCAAGTATATAAAGAGATTTTATACTTTTTCTCAATTTTTTCTTTTTTCTCTGTCAGGGTATTATAAAGAGATAAGATATGTTCCATTAATATCCTCTAATTAGCCATGTTTTGTAAATAACGATAATCAATTTTTCCAGTACCTAAAATTGGAATCTCATCTAAATGATGAATTTCTGCAATCTTAACTAATCGACTCATTCCAGCTTCATGCAAGATCCTATTCACATCAGATTTATCCATTGGTATCACACTGAATAATATCAATAAAGTTTTACCTTCATGAATTTCTTTAGCAACAACAGCCAAAAGATGTCCTTCTACATCAGCATTTTCTGAAAGATGATCTATTAAGATATGTTCTATTGCAGATAGGCTGACCATTTCCCCACCAATTTTAGCAAAACGCTTCAATCTTCCAGACAATATAATATATCCATCAGGATCCAAATAACCTAAATCCCCTGTCATATACCACTGACTACCATTAATTTCGATAAATGGAGATTTTTGATCTCCGAGATATCCAGAAAAAATATTCGGACCGCGGAAACAAAGCTCTCCTTCCTTTCCTTCTTCAAGAAGCTTATGCGTTTCAGGATGAATAGTACATACTTCAACCCCTGGTAAAAGTTTTCCAACACCCCGGCTCTCAGCTTCCGGTGGAGTAAAAGTCAACACCGGAGCACATTCTGTAACTCCATATCCTTCAAGAAGTTTCGTGTTACCTAATCCTTCAACTTTTTCATAAAGAGCTTTAGAAGCTTTTTCAGCACCCGTCACCACAAGACGTAAAGAAGATAATTTATCCTTTTTACCTATTGCAAAAATAGATTTCAGAAAACTTGGCGCTGAGCAGAAAAAAGTAACTTTCCAACGATTTATTCCTTCAACAAGAGCATAGCTATCAGTTGGATCCGGATAATAGGCTACCCTTATTCCTGCAAGCAAAGGAAAAAGACCCGACACAGTAAAGCCGAAAGAATGAAAAGGTGGAAGTATTCCATAAAAAATATCTGTCTTATACAAACCTATCATGGAAAGAGCTGCTGTAAGGTTTTCCAAAATGTTTTTATGAGATAGTGGAACACCTTTAGGAGCCGCTTCCGTTCCACTTGTAAATAATACAACAACAGGATCAGATGACTTGATAGTTTTTAATTTCAAACTTCTTACTAAAGAACAAGTCGTCTTTTTAGAAAGCATTAGTCCTTTTATTTTTTGAAGAAAGCTCACTTCCTTTTTGATATCTTCCAAAAATACGATTTGTTTTTTTACATCACCTAATTGAAGGTTCTGCGCTTTTTCTAAAAATTTAAAAGAAGAAATCACAACTTTCGTATTTGTCAAAGAAACCATATGATTTAAATATCTGGGGCCTAAAGTCCAATTCAACATTACTGGAACTTTTTTTGCTAAAAGAGTGGCAAAAATCAAAAGACACGCTGCACCTGATGAAGGAAGCATAATACCAATATGTTTCCCTTCAAAATTTTTAATTTTTTGCGATAATACAAGCGCCGCCAATAAAAACTTTTTATAAGATAAAACACCTAACATATCATCACCGAGTGCAGGTAGATTTTTCCCTCTTTTCATTGATCGAATCAAAGATTCGGTTACAGTATTCGAAAGAAATATCTTAGGAGTATTTCTTCCGGATTCGCTTGGCCAAGTAAAAGATGATTTTTCTTCATCTGTTTGCGTAGACTCTTTCTTTCCTTCAGCAATTTCGAGTGCATCCGAAACATAAATCAAATCTTCAGGATGAATTTCCTTTGTTTCAAAATGAATATTTAAAAATGTAATAAGTTCAGCAATATCCAATGAATCCAGTCCTAAGTCAGCTGAAAGATCCATCTCTTGTTGAATTTGATCGGTCGACATATTGGCAAGTTTTGCAAGTTCCTGCACCACTTCTTTTTCAATCTCAGAAGAAAATTCTCTAATCTGCTGCTCTTTTCTATCTTTTGAAGATATTTTCGGTGTAAGACACTTTTTCTTATAAAACAAATAAGAAACAAGTTTTAAAGGCTCTTCATTGACTCTTTTACCATCAACTGGATATTGATTATACCAATTTTCCAGGTAGCGATTCAATTCAAGACGTGTGCCATTTCTTGGAAAATCTTCCCCGACACTTTCCATTTCAACAATCACTTTTCTCTTAGGAACAAAAAAAAGTACGTTCATAAGAAGATACTTGATATTTCTAACTAAAACGCCTTTAAAATCAGGGCTTTTTCCAGTCTCAGCTCTTGAAAAACTGCTTCCCCAAAGACCGGTTGTTCTGATTAGAACTACTTGAGCCTCCGGAACATTTTGCAAAATCGTATGCGTTGCAGAAGCTCCCCCTACAATTTCCTTACCTGTATATTTCAATCTTCCAGCTGGATAAAAAATAAAATTCTCTCCATTTTTCAAACCTTCTTCCATTTGTTTCATAGCTTTTTCAGCTTCATCTTTTTTAAGATCGCTCATGGAAGTAGAAAAATTTGGAATAGGCAAAGCATTGATCATTTTCATAATTTTATTAATAAAAGGCTGTCTATAAACATATTCTACTACTAAAGGTCTCATTTTGAACTTAGAATAAAGAAAAACAGACAATATCACTGGATCCATTAATGCTGGATGGTTTGGTAAAAAAACCACACCTTTTTTTCCTTTTAGGGCCTTCAATACCTCTTTTCTTCCCTTTATCTTGATTCGATACCTTAGGGAAATCAAAAGCCTTGCCATCTGGCAAAAGATTTTCATTATAATATTTTTCATACTGGCCTCAATAATTTTTTATATTTTCATCAATTTTAAAATACTAAACGAATTTGAGCCAGTCTTTTTCGACTCAATTTTGACACAAATGACAGGACTAAAAAAACTCACTAATAAAGACTTATAAAATTATTTTAATTCAAAATAAATTAATAATTGAAAAATTTTAATATATAAAATACTTTGAAGGAAAACTGACCTTAGGGAGATAGATATGAAAATAAATCCTTCATCAGATTCTCAAAACAATATACCTACCCCAAAAAGCAATAGCTTCAACGACTCTTTATATGAAATATTCCAAATGATTCAAAAAATTCGACGTTGTCACCATAATCCCAGATCCTTAAAAGGCAGAGTAAAACAAATCGATATATCTAATCAAAAAATTGAAAACGTTTCAGAAAATATTTTTCTTAATCAACAAACACCGGAGGTTTTATGACACGCATAACCAATCATACAATACCACACCATTATGAATTTCCACCCGAAAGGAAAAAAGAAACCCTCCCTGGAAAAAGCTCCCATTATCAAAAAATCATCGAAAAAGGGACAAACCTTGAAATAAAAAAAACAGGACGAACTCATTCTGTATCAAAAAATTGGTCAGATAAAACTTCTGAAAAAATCATTCAAATGTCAAAATATGTATGCAATTTTTCAGCAAGAAAATTACCAGATTGAAGATTCTTTCTTTTTTTAAAAAAAAAATCCAAAAACCAGTTAAAAAGTTTCTTTTTCATAAAGTAATCTTTGATTAAAAAAAAAATCTTTCTTATTCTTTTTTTATTTTTAAAAAAGGATATGAAAGATGTCTCATGACAGTAAACCGATTGTGTTATCAATCCCAAAAACATTTTATTTTCTTTGGATTTGTTTAATCATTGCCCTTTGTATTTCTTTTATCCCATCGATCTGTTACCTGAAAAAAATCAACTATCAAATGAAAAAACAAATTCAAGCCACATATAAAACCGCTGGTATCGATCCTAAAAAAGTAATGAACTAACCCTCAACGCCCCTTATTTCTATGAAAAAAATCACATTCAAGACTGACTACTTTATGTACTTTTTAATATCCTTATCCATTTTTATAATCGGATTTTTTTCATTGCAGATTTTTCAGGGACTGCGAAAATACCATCGAAGAATAAAACAACAAACACAAGCCCTTTATTATTCTACAGTAAAAGTTAGCTATGATGAAGGACTGTTAATCAGTAACAATTATGTCCCTATACAATTAAAAAATGTTCCTCTTGCTGACAAAAAAGGCATCATCACAGAAGTTCACACAATTTCATTAGATACCATTCCCTATCCTTATAATCCTTCCCACATAGCTACGGATAATACCTTTGAACTTTTCTTTAGATACGATACCCCGAAATCCGAACCTCTGGAAAACCCCAAACTCCCTTTAATTACACGAATTGGTCAAATAACATTAGATAAAAATTTTAAACCAATTTCAAAACCACAACATATAAAAACTAACAGTCAGCAATCGGAAGATCCTCGTATCATTCGCTATGATGATAAAATTTTGCTATTCTATAATGATATTGCCAGATGTGAAACCTATTGTCGCACCATGAGAATGGCAGAACTTAATTCAAAAAATTATCAAATCCTATACTCAACCGAGCTAGATATAAATCTCCAAAAAATGGAAAAAAACTGGGTTCCTTTTATCATTAAGAACGCAAATAAAAGTGTTCCACATATTGTTTATCAAATGAACCCACATAAAATATTAAGAATCAATAGTCTTAAAGAAAATGATATTTCCCACCTCTGTTTTCCAAATAATCCTACCCTTCTTTCCAAATTATGGCCCGCCATCTGGGGAACTCCCAGAGGAGGAACTCCTGCTCTTAAAATAGACAATGAATACATTTCATTTTTCCATAGCGCTTTTACTGATTTCTGCACCAATACCAGATGGTACGTGATAGGAGCCTATCGTTTTGAAGATAAACCCCCATATAGGATTACAGCTATTTCCGAACACCCCTTAATTTTTCAGGGCCTTTATGATACTCCTCACAGCCCTTCGGCTAATCCAAAACTTCGATGCCTTTTCGCATCAGGTCTTACTATAGACACAAAAGAGGACAAAACTGTTTTTCATGTTTCATGTGGTGAAAATGATTCAGGAATTAAAATTCTTACAATCGATAAAGATAAGCTATACCAAAACATGAAAAAAATCTCTTATGCAGAAATAAAAGATCAAATGATTGCTACAAAATAATTATAGAAGATATTCAATCAAGGTATGCAAACTCATCTTTGATGAATCATAAGTTAATAAACTCTTTGCCTCATTAATTGACACCCATCTTCCATCAAGAATCTCGGGATAAAGAAGTTTTTTTTCTCCAGCTACTTCAACAACGAAATATTCAACAATTTTTTCTGTTCTTACCCCATTTCGCAGCAATACATATTTTTCAATAATTTGTGGAAAAGAAAGAATAGATTCAACGGTTAAATTTGTTTCTTCGAAAAGCTCTCTCTTTGCTGTTTCGATAGGTGTCTCATTTTTTTCCATATGACCTTTTGGAAAACCCCAATGATTCCCAGATGAAAGCTTCACTAAAAAAACCTGATAACCATCGGCCCCCTTTTTAAGAGGAATACACCCGTAGCTCTTTTCGATATTCACAAACTAGTCCTTATAAGGAGTAAACACTATGCATGAATTATGTCCACCAAAACCAAATGAAGTAGATAAAGCAGCTGTCACATCGCATGATTCAGCCTTATCCAATACAGGGTTCAATCCTGTCAATTCTTCTACAGGATTTTCAACGTTGATTGTCGGATGCAACTTAGATGTTTGAATCGCTTTGATTGTTGCAACGGCCTCAAGCCCTCCAGCAGCTCCTAAACAATGTCCAATTAACGATTTTGTACCATTAATACGAACTTTGCTCGAATGATCTTTAAAAACACTTTTTATCGCTTTAAGTTCAGCTATATCTCCTGCAACAGTTGAAGTAGCATGAGCATTAATATAATTGATATCTTCTTTAACAAGACCTGCTGATAAAATAGCTCCTTCAATACAATCCGCAACAATAGAGCCATCAGGCCTTGGATCTGTCATATGATATGCATCACAATTTGAGAAACCACCTTTAAGCTCGGCGTAAATTGTAGCGCCACGATTTAAAGCATGCTCCAAAGTTTCAATTACCAAAACCCCTGAACCTTCTCCAATAACAAAACCATCTCGATCCTTATCCCAAGGTCTTGATGCTGTTACAATAGAATCATTTCGAGTTGATATCGCTTTACTTGCAGTAAATCCAGCTAAGCCGGTTGGATTCATCGGAGCTTCTGTTCCTCCGCAAAGCATCACATCAGCATTGCCTAATTGAATTTGCTCATATGCAGATAAAATGGAATAATTTGCAGTAGCACAGGCTGTTGAAATCGAATAATTCGGACCATGCAAACCTAAATCCAATGCAAGATACGCTCCTGCCATATCCGTAATAATTGCAGGAACGAAAAATGGAGTTAAACGCTTGAATCCTTTTTGTGTAATCGTATTGGATCCATCAAAAAAAACACCCATTCCACCCATTCCAGAACCGATAATGACACCGATACGTTTTCGATCTTCACTTTCTAAATTAAGTTGACTCATCTCAAGCGCTTTTTTTCCTGCTACTTGAGCATATTGAATAAAAGGATCCAAACGACGAGCCATCTTTGGAGCCATATAATCACCGACGTTAAAATTTTTAATTTCGCCAGCAAAACGAGTCGGATAATCAGAACACTCGAAGCCTTCAATCATCGAGATCCCGCTTTCTCCATTTAATAATTTTTCATAAAACTGATCTACGTTATTTCCATGACAAGAAACAACACCCATTCCTGTAATTACAACTCGTTTTTTATTCATTAGGCCCTCTTTATTTTAAAAAAAATCATGATCGTTAGAAGAGTTTGTGTCAATTTCAAGATCGACAATTTTTGCATTTTCAAAAAGTTTTTCGATTTGATACTTCTCACGCATATCAGGCATAAATAAATGCACCATAATACCCACGAAATCCATCACAATCCAATCTCCTCCACTGCGTCCTTCAACACCAATAGGAGGTTCATCGATTTTTTTCATTTCTTCAGAAATACTATTTGCTATCGCTTGGACGTGTCGATCAATATTACCTTCAGCTATCACAATATAATCTGTAATTGTTGAAATTCCTTTTACATCTAAGGCAACAATATTAAAACCTTTTTTATCATAAATAATTTGAGCAATTTTA
>ERZ795053.3141-NODE-3141-length-19077-cov-4.815004_pt1 | contig 19077 bp, 11 predicted proteins | sample MGYA00375137_ERZ795053 | MGnify/ENA primary metagenome ERZ795053 (study PRJEB30182, sample SAMN05720284) | activated sludge metagenome | isolation source: Anaerobic digester | place: Hong Kong | collected 2014-12-17 ...
TCTCTGCAAATGGGATAAGGCTATAAACGTAATTAACAGATTCAGCCTCCAAATCGCTAATCCACACTGGTATGGAGCGTCGCAACGCATCAATTTTCCCCGCCGCTTGCATGCTTGATGTATTGTCAACGACGAAACCAACCCGCCGCGTGATGAGCGGTTCCTGTGGCGTAGCCTCCCCAGTCTGCTCTAAGCGCACGGCGTCAAAGAGCACAGATTCGCCACTCATGCCCGTGAGATCATTGAGCAAAATCAAAATAACAGTATTGCCGAGCGCCGCGAATGTATCGCTCCCTTGTTCATTCATCAATGTGATCCAGCCAGTCTGTTGTTGATTGATTGCCTGAGATCGCCAACTGCTCAATGTCTGCCCGACTTGGGGAATGCGTACTTCATAGATTGCAGTGGTCGTTGGAGCGGGGATGGAAGCAGGATGTGAGGGAATGTGAACTTGCACGCGGTACGAAGAATCTTGTGGCACGTGAAGCGCCCATACCGCAAACGACTTTCGATTTTCTCCACTGGCAAGCGAGGGTGACCATGCTGTTCCGCTTCCTATGGGACGCGCTTCTGTCACATCGCTTGATTGAAAGGATTGCCACGAGGTCTCACGAGGTTGAGGCGTAAATCGATGAAAGCTGACATCCAAATCATCAGTTTGTGCAACGATATTATCCCCCCAATACTGCCCACTATTCGGGCCCGGGTTTACAGGGGCAGCCCATAGCCAGTGACTTGTTTGACCATTGGCAACCCGCGGAGATGCCCAGGGATCTGCTTCGGATGACCACCAACCGAATGGATCAATTCGTCGCGCATTCGTGCGCCCGATTACCTCCCCTATGGCAACTTCAAAATGTAGATGAACACCATCTGCGTTTCCACCGCAGTCGTCATCTCCCTCGGTTCCAATGCTTTCACCTTCTGCAATCGTATCGCCCATACACCACTGGTCGCCACATCCTTCTGTGTTTCGGCCCGGTCGATTGCGTTGTTCTGGCGGTGCATCTGCAACAGAAGCCAGATGCAAATAGTAGGTTGCATAATCTGGAACATTATCCGGCGGAAGACTGGCATCATGTTCTATCCAAACACTGCAATAGCCATAGCGGGCTTCTCGACCACGTGCAATACGGCCATCGGCAGGGGCAAGGATTGTCAGCGGCTCCGTGCCACGGCCACTGTAATCAAACCCCGTATGACCGGAATACCAGCTGTAACCCTGACCTCCTGCCGTTCGCTCTTCGCCGGTGAAAATTGATGTGATTGCCCCAGATGTATCTCGCAGATCGTCTGGGACAACTGCGGTTTGCTCGGCTCCATAGATAGGAAAGCGATGATCGAAAAAAGAATTTACGTGCACCGGTGAATCATAAGTATTGATGAAGGGTAATGAACTCAAAAATGGATACTGCCCTTCTGGTAGTGGCGCATAGGCTCCTACCTGCCAATAAGTATCGATCGCTTCTCGTGGTTCCTCTGTGGCAGTCTCGTCTTCGGCGGCGGGTGTATCTGACTGAGAGCGCACTAAAAGAGTATCACTGGCCAACCACAGCGGTAGAATAATTGCCAAGAGGAGCCATTTATGTCCTGGCGTACTGATTAGTCGTCTGATACGATATAAATTCTCGCGTGATGAAGTATGACGAGTCATGTCCATCCTCCAGTCGTAGTCTCAATTTTATGGAATTGCGTTTGTTGGGCTGAGAGACCACTTTTTACCGCGATGAATCTCCCTCCGCAGCCCACTGCATCGTGTACAAATTATAATATCGCCCCCGTTGCGCCAACAACTCTTCATGGCTCCCCATCTCGACAATCCGCCCTTGGTCCATCACGACGATCTTGTGCGCGTTGACAATGGTGCTCAGCCGGTGCGCGATGACAAAGCTGGTGCGCCCGCTCATCAATCGTTCAAGCGCGGCGTCGATGATCTTTTCCGTCGTCGTGTCGACGCTGCTTGTGGCTTCGTCCAAAATCAAGATGCGTGGATCGGCGAGCAGGGCGCGGGCAAAGGAAAGAATCTGTCGTTGGCCAACGCTGAAGTTGGACCCGTTCTCCTCGACCATCGTCTCGTAGCCATCTGGCAGCTGATTGATAAAGCTGTCGGCGCCCACGGCCTCCGCCGCGGCTTGCACCTCTTCATCGGTGGCATTGAGACGTCCATAGCGGATGTTGTCGGCAATGGTGCCACTGAAGAGGAAGGTATCCTGTAATACAATACCGAGTTGCGAGCGTAGACTTGCCATCGTCACTGCCCGCAGATCGGTGCCGTCGATCCGAACGGCGCCCTCGGTCACGTCGAAAAAGCGCGCCAACAGGCGGATCACGGTGCTCTTGCCGGCGCCGGTCTCGCCGACGAGCGCGATCCGTTCGCCCGGCTCGGCGTGCAGGTTCACCCCTTGCAGCACCGGCGTATCCTCTTTGTAGCGGAAGTGCACATCTTCAAAATCGACGCGCCCCACAATGGGTGGCAGCACAGTGGCATCCGGGGCATCTTGCAAGTCGGGTTCGGTGTCGAGTAGGGCGAAGACCCGCTCGCAGCCGGTCATGGTGGCCTGGAAGGTGTTGTAGCGTTGGGCCAACTCGCGGATTGGATCGAAGAAGCGGTCGACGTACAGCACGAAGGCAACGAGTGTGCCGGCGGTCAGACTGTCACCAAGCACGAGCCAGCCACCGAGCCCAACGACCAAGGCCGTTGCCAATGAGCCGAGAAAGTCGACGCCGGGAAAGAAAATGGCTGCTAACCAGGTGGTATTGACATTGGCGTCGAAAAAGGAGCGGTTGAGGTCGTCGAAGTGGTGGAAGTTCCGTTCTTCGCGGGCAAAGCTCTGGGTGACGCGAATGCCGGAGATCGATTCATTGAGGTAGCCGTTGATCAGCGACAAGCGCATGCGCGCGGCTCGGTAGGCACCCCGCACGCGCAACCGCCAGTAATTCGTCAACCACATCATGAGCGGGATGAGGGCAAAGGTGACCAGTGCCAGCTGCCAGTTGAGCGCCAACATGGCAAAGATGATCCCAATCAGGATAAAGCTCGAGCGGGCGAGACCGGTGAGCGACCAGGTGACGAAATCCTGCAAGATACCCACATCACTGATCAGGCGGCTCATCAGCCGCCCCACGCTGTAATTGTTGTGGAAGTTGAGCGACAACTTGTGGAGATGGCGAAACAGTTCGCTGCGCATATCCGCCACGACACGGGTACCGGCATACGCCATCAACGAAATGCGGGCACGGTTGGTGATCCATTCGACGATTGCCGCGCCGATAAAGATGACGGTGTAGAGGCGCAGCGCACGAAGGGAGCCGGCGCGGATGCCGTCGTCAATGGCCCAGCCAATCAAGGTCGGCCCCATGACGTTGAGGATCGAGGAAATCGACATGAAGATGACGGACCAGATCACCTTGCCCTGATAGGGCTTCAGGTAGGCCAGCAGCCTCCCGGCCAGGCGGCTGTCGTAGGAATCAATGCCGGCATCTTCTTCATCTTGAGGCAGCAACCCTTGGACTCGCCGCTCGCGGGCGAGCCGTTCTTGCTCTTCGGCACTCAAGCGGCTGCCAAAGAGCCAATCCAAACTCGTGCGTAGATCAACCGCTTCAGCGTGGGTTTGACTGGTATTGGTGCGTGTTGTCATGTTATTCCTTTCTCGTGACTAGGAGATCTTGGCGGCGATATATAGTTTCTCAGAAAAAGATTCGTGGTGCTACAGTTCTATTTAACTCGTGATCATGCCACGAATCTTTTTCTGGATGTCTATAGTTAGCCAGTGAGACAGCCAACAATAGAACAGTGGGGCGGTTGCTCTCTTACTGTCCTACTGAAGCCCCCCTGCAACCTGCAGGGCTGCCACCTTGCCATTGCTGATCGACGTGCCATTCTCAGCTTCCTGCAAGGCCAAAAATTCCTCCTGGTCGCGCAACTGGAGATCGTAAATTTGGCGATAGAGCCCCTCCTGCGCAAGCAACTCGTCATGTTTGCCCCGCTGGACAATGCGCCCGTGGTCAAGCACGATGATCTGGTCGGCTGCCTTGAGGGTAAGGAGCCGTTGGGCGATGACAAAGGTGGTGCGCCCTTGCATGAGCACGGCCAGCGCCTGTTGAATCAGGTGCTCGGTCTCTGTGTCGACGCTGCTGGTGGAATCGTCGAGCACGAGGATGCGCGGGTCACAGACCAGGGCACGGGCAATCGCTATGCGCTGTTTCTGGCCACCGCTCAAGGTAACGCCACGTTCGCCCACCTCCGTCGCGTAGCCGTCAGGAAAGGTTTCAATGAAGGTGTGAGCACGCGCCGCCTTGGCCGCTGCCACAATCTCCTCTATGCTCGCATCCGGGCGACCATAGGCAATGTTTTCGGCAATGGTCGCATTAAAGAGAAAGGGGTCTTGAAGCACGATCCCAATATTGCGGCGGAGGCTGTTCAACTGCAACGCACGCACATCGATACCATCGACGGTCACGGTGCCTGCCGTTGGATCGTAGAAGCGCGGGATGAGATTGATGATCGTGCTCTTCCCCGAGCCAGTTGGCCCAATCAACGCCACCACCTCACCGGCGTTGGCGCTAAAATCGACATCGCGAATCACGCTGCGACCATCATCACCATAGGCAAAACTCACGTTGCGAAAGGAGACGGCCCCCTGGGGATTGTCCCAGGGCACGGCAGTGGGGGACTCTTCAATTTCGCTGGGGGTGTCGATGATCTCAAAGATGCGAGTGGCGCTGGCACTGGCACTTGTCGCCATGTTGACCAAGAAGCCGATACGCAAGACGGGACCATTGAGCATTAACACATAGGAGATCATGGCGAAGAGCGACCCCACCGAAGTCTCCCCACGCAGGGCCGGCGGACCCCCAAACCAGAGCAAGATGGCAATGGCACCGGCCAGGATGAGGCTAAAGAGTGGCCAAAAGATCGCCCACAATTTGATCGAACTGTAGCGCCGTTCAAACCACTCCTCGTTGGCAACATCGAATTTCTGCAACTCGTGTGTCTCGCGCGCAAAGGCTTTGACAAGGCCAATGCCGGTCATGCTCTCTTGCATAACTGCGGAAAGAGCCCCCATCTGTTCCTGGATCTTTTTAAAGAGCGGACGCATCATGTTACCAAAATAGAGTGCTGTTGCCACCAACAGTACCATTGCCGGTAGGACGAGGAGCGTCAGTCGTGCGTTTTCGAAAAACATGGCACTGACAACCCCACCCAACAGCAGCGTAACGGACAACAGATCCATCAGCCCGATCCCAGCAAAGCGCTCCGTCTCCGTGATATCACCCGTGGCACGACTCATGAGATCGCCGGTCTTGGCCTGATCGTGAAAGGCAAAGGGCAGATGTTGCACCCGCTGGTAAAAGTGGTTGCGCAGATCGTAAGCCACCCGATGGCTCAACCACTCACCGAAAAAGCGCTGCCCAAAGGCGACCAGCCCACGGACGACGGCAATGGCCAAAATCAGACCACCAGCCCAAAAGAGTGTCTGTGCATTGCGCGACGCCAACCCATTGTCGATTGCTTGCTTGATAATCTGCGGAATAAAGAGGTTGATCAGCGTTGCCAACCCCATCGATAGATAAGCCACGGTCGCTTGCTGCCTGTACGGGCGCAAATAGCCCAACAGCCGCAGATAAATATTCTGTTTATCTTCCGGCGTACTCTTTGTCATGGGTACTCTTCCTCTCTATCTTGTCCAAGATGATAGAAATACCGCATTGGGTATACTCGTCCATTCACACGTTTCCCCGATGAGCCACATCCAACAAAAAATCGTGGAGCGAATCTCCACGACTTTCGCAACACATGGGGTGGCAACGCGAAAAGATGATTTTCCGCCACCACGAGATTTACTGTCACTTACGGCAAACCGTAAGCATCTTCCTATTCATTATAGCGATCGATTTGCCGCGCTGTCAAACAGGCTATTTTTGTAGGGTGCGTCCCACATGTTTGCACAGTTAGCCATCTAGCTATCATCGGATGGTCTGATCTTTTTTACATCTCGTCGATCTTTGGTCGGCAATGACGACTGTTTTGTTGACACTGTTTTGGTGACAAAGACCATTGTGCGCGCATGTTAACGACGGCGCAGGAATTCCGTGACCGCACCGCCCATGGCACAGAGCACGCCGGCCAGCAGGCTGACGCGCCAAGCACCCGGCAGCACAAAGGTCGCCAAAAAAGGCACACTGATCAGGCCACCCAACAGGGCATGAATGCCACCTCGGTCACCGACATAGAGCGCGGTTAACAGTCCCGCGATAAAAGGCGCCACCAGCCGCATAACCACGCTCGGTATCACATCCAACGTCAACTGTTGTATGACGAGATCGGCAAGGGTGACCAATATCATGTTGACCGCCACGGCAAAGAGAACGCCCACCCAGCGAATTGGCTTTCTCGGTTCAATGGCTTCGCTCATTGGATTCATCTCTTTCTGCTGCTCAACCTTCTGATCAGAGCCATTACCGCAGTTGGGTAAAATCGGGTTCCGCATAAGTCTCACGCCGCCAGCGATACCCTGGTTCCCGGATAATGCCGGCTTCTTCTGCTTCGCGTAGCAGACAGAGTGCGTCAAAGATCATTGTCTTTTGCTGCACGGCATGTCCACGTTCCCCCAAAGGGTGACCCAACGGCCACTTGACAAAGATCGCGCGCGGAATGCCCACGGCTTCGGTCAAGTCTTTAGTGATCGAAATACTCACGGTCGGGATGCCTATCTGTTCGATTGCCCTGGCGATCAGTCCCACGGACCGATTACAGAGCCCTCAAGCGGGGGTGAGAAAGGCAAAATCAACGCCATCGGCACGGAGTTTCGCCGCCACCTCAGGCGCCGTGCGTTCATTGAGGATCGTTACCTGTTCACCTTCGATGTGCCCCATGAACCCAAAATGATGGGAGGCCAGGCTACCAAGCACGCCAGTTTGGACCAGGCTGCGAAAGTGATCCAGCGGGAAAATAACATTGAGATCGGCATCGGCATCGCTGTGATCATAGTATTTGTGAGTGATGGTAATGCGCTCCGGCGGTGTGTCGGTGGGAATGGCGCGATAGGTGGCGTCGCCGTCGGGATTGTCCATGTCAAATGGCGGTTGCTCCGGCAGGTGCACACCACCGGTCGTCAACAGCGCAACCTTGCACTCGTGCAGAGGCTTGGTGAGACGAGCAAACGGGATGCCGCCGGAAAGGTCAACGAGGCCCTCTGTCCGTCCCGCTGTGCGTTTGGCCCACAGCTGTGCAACGGTGGGGATGGCAAAGAAGCGGTTTGCGAGCCGTTCCAACCACGTACGTTTTTCACTCATGATTTTGCCTATATCAGTCAGGTTGGGAATCTGTTACAATTGAAGTCAGTCTGCCGCTATCCTTTATCTTAGCGCAAGGGACGTGGGCTGACTGTAGTCATCGCCCCACTGCGCCATGGTCTTTACTGTTATACTGTTATCTGGAATAGTTCGCTTGTATCTCCCCTGTTCTTCCTGCGGTTCTGGGGAGATGCGACCGAATGATTGGACAAAAGAGGATTGTGTGAAAGAGATTGTGTAGAGAAAGCGGGCATCTGTGTTTAACCCAGCGATTTACGAAAATTCTCAGCCCGATGGTTTTCCGGTCCTTGAAGTGGTCGACCGGATAGTCACCGAAGAGGCTGTGCCTCGGCAACACCTCTTCATTCCCTTGCTGCGCACAGCATTGCGCGGGAACATCTTCGGCCCATTGGCTGATCTGCACCTCACGCAAACCTTTCAATTTAACCGTGCCGCCCATGCCGATGCCATCGAAGCGCTCTACCGTTTTCCCTTGCCGGGCGATGCCGCTGTGGTCACCGTGACTGTTCGCTTTGGCGCGGTAGAAATTGTTGCCGAACTCAAGGAACGCGCAACTGCGGAGGCCGAATACGCCACAGCAAAAAATGAGGGACGGCAGGCTGCCCTGGCAACCAGAGAAGCGCCCGATCTCTTCACCCTCCAGGTCGCCGGCTTGCAACCTGATGAGCCAATCACGGTCGAAACGCACTATCTGCAACTCGCCCGTCCCGATCATCGCCTCGATACCGGTGCATTTTCCTGGTCGCTGCGGATTCCCCTCACCACTGCACCGCGTTATGTGCGCGCTGATGAATGCGATACCCGTGCGGCACAGGCACAGCCTCTCTGGTTGTTGCGCGATCCCGGCCATCGTTTTACACTTGACCTCACTGTCGAAGGTACAACCGATATTCAGAGCCCAACCCATCCTCTGTCGGTTACCACAATGGCGGCTGATGCTGTGCGTGACCGTGCGTTCAATGAAGAAGCGCAGCGCGTTCAACTGGCCGGGGGCGCGGTCATCCCGGATCGGGACTGTTTGCTCCTCTGGTCACCCCCACAAGCCGTCAGCACCTCACTCTCGCTCCTCACCCACTACGCGGCAATGCAGAAGCAGCTCTATTTTCTCGCCCTGGTCAGCCCACCGCAACAGCCACCGTTGACACTCCCCAAACGGGAAGTGATTCTGCTGGTCGACCACTCCGGCTCCATGCGCGGTCCCAAATGGGCGGCTGCGGACTGGGCGGTCGAACGCTTTCTGCGGGATTTGCAGCCGACCGATACCTTTGCATTGGCGACCTTCCACTATGAAACCCACTGGTTTGCCAAGGAAGGGCAACCGGCCACCGCGGCAACGGTCGAGTGTGCTGTTCAATGGCTGCGCGCACAGCAAGAGAGCGGTGGCACTGAACTGGGTGTTGCGCTGGAACAGGCGCTTTTGCTGCCCAGGCAAGCCGCTGCCCCGGAAAGCGTATTGGCCCGCAACGTACTCATTGTTACCGATGCCGCGGTGAGTGATGCGCCGCGTCTCTTGCGCCTGGCATCGGCTGAAGCTCAGCATCCAGACCGGCGGCGGATCAGCGTGCTCTGTATCGATGCCGCCCCCAATGCGTTTCTTGCCCATGAACTGGCCGAACGTAGTGGCGGGATTGCCCGGTTTCTCACCAGCGATCCGGAGCAGATCGACATCGTCACCGCCCTTGATGATGTGCTTGCCGCGTGGGGGCAGCCGCTGCTGGTTGACCTCAAGCTGGCGGTAAGCCAGCCCGAGGTGCGCGTCAGTGGTCATGCTGCGTTGTGTACGGATCACAGTGACGATACCACCGTGGTCGATCTCGGCAACCTCACTGCAGGACAGCCGCAGTGGTTGGTGGGCATGGTGCCGTTAACGCTAGCCTTTCCTACCGAGGAACCGTTGACCTTTACGCTGAGCGCTGCTTCCTCGGCGGCCGCCCCCCTAGCCGCCGCACAAATCAACCTCGCCCATCTCTTTGCTGATCGGTCGGCGGCCGCTGAAAACCCGGCGAGAACAGTTGCGTTGAAAGCGCTCTATGGCGCGCGGCTGGTCAATGCCCTGGCGTATCTCATGAACGCAGGACTCGAGGACGCGCAAGTGATCGAGCAACTCAAGCGGCTTGGCTATGACCCGGCCACGTTGCCATTGACCCAACAGTCGGATAATGCGCCGATTCTCTATGCCGAGAACCGTCGCCAACATGCCGCCGATCTTATTCGCCCGTTGCTGGTTGAGGCGGCACTCGACTATGGTCTGGCTTCATCAGAGACTGCGTTTGTGGCCACTCGCAAAGAGCGCGGTGAGCGAGTCACCACCACTGTTGCCGTGGCCAATGCGTTGCCGGCAGGATGGTCCGATGAATTTATGGGCCATGCCCACCGCACGCCGGCGCCTGCACCGGGGGGCATGGCCGGCGTGCTGCCCTCCTTTGCGCAGCGTGCGCCGACCCCCGCCGCTGGCTTGGCACGGGGCGGGAGCGCACGTCTGGCTCAGGGCGCGATGGCCTTCGCGGCTGATCCGTCGACCACGTCCTTTGTGGCAACTTCGTTAGATCGGGGCTCCACTTCGCGGAGCGAAAGGATCTGGTACGATCTCTTCCACGGTCTCCCGGGGCACATTACTGGTGTGGGCGGTGCACCGCCCGTGTCGTCGGTAGTGGCGGGGGCGGGCGCGGCGACGGTTCTCTTCGATTCGCAGCACGCGCCGCACTCCGCTCTGCCTGATACGCTGATGATCACCGCGGTCCGGTTGCAGTTCGATAGAGCGGCTCCCGCGCAGCTCCAAACGCTCATGGCGCAGCCTAGGCTGACACTCTCGATCTATATTGGGGACCTGATCGTCCCGCGGGCAACTGTGCGCTTGGGCGACCTTTTACGCGCCGCGAAACGTCCGCTCAATTTACGGCGCGATCGCGGGCAACAACTCGTGATTACGCTGCGCGACCCTACGACTAGCCTTCAATCAAACAACGTTGCCTTTTCGTTGCAACTACAGGGGCAGGCGGTTTGACTGTCCTGTGCTCTGGTTGCTTTTGTGGAGCGCAGTTACCTATGCTATAGTATTTATCGTGACTGAAATTGATCGTTTTCTACTTTCACCAATCGGCCCATCACTAGTGCTCATTATTGGCGCGATCGTGACTGCGGCTATCGGAAAATGGGTGCGCCGGCCCGCGGTGTTAACTGGGTTGGCGCTTCTTTTTGTGGGCTGTGCCGGCTGGCTGCAGCTCATTTTGCGCGCGCAGGTTACGGTGGTTCCTACCTTCAGTCATCCGTGGCGCCCCATTTTGCAGAGTGGCGCCAATCTCTACTGGGTTGGCGATGGCTGGAACTGGTACATTGCCAGCTTGATTCTGCTCCTCGGCGGATTGGGCATCTTGCTCGATCTCAATAGCGACTATGTCTTGCAAGGTCGGCGCATTCATGCGTCTTTGGCTGTGCAACTCGGTGTATTGGCGGCGGCCGTGCTCTTTGTGGGGAGCGGCAACCTTTTAACGGCAATTCTGACGTGGGTACTGCTCGATGTCTGTATTCTCCTCCGTAGCACAACCCGTCCCACTGTCCCATCAGGTGACCCCTTTGCCGCGCGCCATGCGTTGGTGCTGCACAACACGGCGCTGGGCCAAAATGGCAGCAGCGCGCGCGGAACGGGCACACCAAATGTTCAAGATGAAGCGGAGAGCCACAGTCGCGGGTTGACTTTGATCGGCGCCATGCTCTTGTTGATTGCGTTGTTGCCTGCTGGCCTCAGTGGACCGGGGCAAGAGTTTCAAAGCGGCACACTGCCACTCGAGTCCGTCCTTTTGATGGCGTTGGCGTCGTTGATTCGAGCGGGTGTCTACCCATTTCATATTTGGCTGCTCGGTGATAATCGAGCACAGATCAGCGTGGCTGAACGGCTGTTGGAGCAGATGGTGCCGACGCTTTGTGGACTCTGGCTCTTGGGCTGGACCTATGGTCTGGGAGGGCACTTTATTTCTTTGCGGGCCGATGTGCTCGCCTTGTTTTTGATTGCACTGTTGGGCAGTGCCACCGCAGCCTGGACCGCAAGGACACCAACCGACCATCACTCCTTTGTCTTGGTGACATCGGCCGGCCTTGCTGCTTTAACCGGCTCCCTGGCATTGGGCTCTGGGCCTACGGCAATGATCTGGCCGACTACCGCCTTTGCCCTGGGTGGCGCGCTCTGGCTGGTTGGGGAGCAGGTTTGGCAGGGATGGGGCTGGGCCATTCCTGTCAGTGTGGGGGCTTTGACACTGGCCGGTGTACCCCTCACTCCTGGTTTCCTGGCGCAACCGTCGCTGGCCATCTTGTGGAACCCCAACACCGCTTTTCAATTGCTGTTTTTGCTCTATGTGCTTGCGCAGGCGTTACAGATCGCCGCGCTGCTGCGCAGTTGGGAAGATACGGGGCGGGATGAACCGGCCCCGATGGATGGTGGTTCCATGTCGCGCTTGATGGCGGCGAGCCTCGCCCTTGGGTTGCCGCTGGCTGTGGCCGGTTTTCTGCCCCGGACCATTGCCGCCCTGGCGAGCATGCCCAACGCCATTGCTGTCACACTGGGTGATCCTCCCAGCGTTGTTGCCCGTGATCCGGCGATATGGATCACGCTATTGATTCCCCTCTTTCTGGGCTTTGGCCTGGTCTGGCTGCGCCCCAAAATATGGCAGATCATCGGCAGCGGTGCCGAACAGTTACATCGTGTCATTCGGCTGGAGTGGCTCTTCCGCATTGGCTGGTGGTCGCTTCGCCAGATGTCCGAACTGTGGGGCAATGTGGTGCGGACGCTTGAGGGCGCCGGCTACATGGGGTGGATTGTCGTTTTTGCCCTGTTGGTCTATCTGATCGTGCGTTAACTCATGATTGACTTTTTGGATTCTTTGACGAACTGGATCTTAACCCATCTGGCCTTCTTCGCCTCTGGGCTCGGCTTGCTTACCATTGGCGCCATTGCCGTGTTGATCATCCTCTTTTGGGATTGGCGGCTAACGTTGATCGGCCTGGTGATCATTCAGGTCGGTGTCATTGTGCTGGTGACGAAGGTCTATCAACTTCCGTTGGTCTGGAGCAACGTGCAATTTCTGGTCACCACCTTTGTGGCAGGCATGCTTGCCCTCTCCGCACGTCAGGTTTCCCCATCTCTCTATTTGCAGCGGCCCGGTTCTTGGTTGGTACGTCTCTGCGCGGTGATTTTGTTGATTGTGGGCTGGCAATTCGTCGACCTGGAACTACCACTGCCGCTGTTGACGCCCCAAATCGAGCAGCTCTTTCTCTGGCTTACAGTCTGTTCCCTGATCCTGCTGGGGTTGAGTTCCTCTCCTTTGCACACTGGCGTCGCGCTGCTCTTCTGGTTTATTCCGATTCAAGTCTTGGTGGAAATTCTACTGCCCGGTTACGGCCTCTTTGTGCAGATCGGTATGATTGAACTCTTTGTCGGCCTCACTTGCAGCTATCTCTTGCTGGCGCAACGCTTTCCGGTTCGCGTTGTTCGCCATGTGCTGACGGATGTGGCATTTCCCTTTGATGCAACTCCCGAGCCAACTTCACCGCGTTCCGGATGGGCGCCCCGTCTGGAAAACCGTTTGCCCAGTCGAGCGTCAACCGAACCCCTGCGTCGCGCTCCTGCCCAGCTACCCTCCCGACCATTGCCAATCGGGGATGACCAACCCGAACGGTGGCACAGCGACGAAGAATCGCCTCAGCAATTACCCGATCCTTTGCATTCGCCGTCATCTGAAGCGCATAACCGCAATGGAGATGGTGCCGATGATACTGTTACCACGGACCAATCACGGTGAACATGATGTTACAACCCTTGTTTACACCGCTCTCTGCCCTCTTGCAGATTCAACCATTGAATGGCGGCGAGACGATCTTTTATACATTCCCGGTGCTTGTGGTGGGCTCGCTGCTGGTCATGGCGATGGCGACCTTTCTTTTGCGAACCTGGGAACGGGTGACAGCCGCCGCCGCCACGATTTTTACGGCGACGATGGCCCTGTGGCTTTGGCGTCTTGATCCGACAACGACCACACAAGCGCTCCCCCTGACTGGTCGAGTCATCGATTTGCGCGCGCCCTTCACCCATTTGGGCTTTCGCTTTGAATTGCAGCCGGGCTCTGTTGCCATCCTCATCACCATTCTCCTGCTGGCGACAGTGGCGTTTGCATTGGCTTTTTTTATCAGTCAGGGCAGCAGTTTCGTGCCCTTTACACTGGCCTTGTTGGCCGGCTATACCGCACTGTCGCTGCTTACCGTGGGGCCACTGCCGCCGCCCCTCTTGACTCCTTTGGCACTGGTCTTGCTCAGTTGTGTAAGTGCCTTTGTCTTGCAGGCGGGGCGACTTAGCGAGCCGACTGGTCCCCTGCGCTTCCTGATTCCGCCGATTCTGGCGTTTCCCCTCTTTTTGGTGGCACAGTGGTACATTGAACAGATGCCATTGAATCCCCAGGATCAAGGTCCTGTTGAAAGCGCTGCGTTGCTATTGACGATTGGGTTGCTCTTTTTGCTTGCCCCCGTCCCGCTCCACGGCGCAATGCCGGCCACTATGGAATCTGCGCCACCCATTGTGAGCACACTGGTAACGCTGCTCTATCAATTGGCACTATTGCATCTGCTCTTCCGTTTGGTGGATCTCTACCCCTTCATGACCACCGATAGTCCCTTTGAGCTTTGGCTAACGTGGGCAGGGCTGATTACAACGGTTTGGGCAGGGTTGGCTGCTGCCGGTGCTATTCATCCGGGGCGTCTTTGGGGCTATGCCGCCTTGCATGATTGGGGCTTAATCCTCATGTTATTGGCCATTCCCTCGCCGACCACATGGCCACTTGCCCTTTTCCTCTTTGCCTTGCGGGCTGCGAGTATGTTAACCGCGGCCGCGGGGCTCGCTGTGCTGGAGCAGCACATTCAGGGCTTTGGCGTGGCAAACCTGCGTGGTGCCGGCAATCGGCTGCCTTGGAATTCTGCCGCATTTTTGCTTGGCGGCCTTGGCCTCACCGGCTTTCCGCTGAGCGCCGGTTTCACCGGCCACTGGGCGGCGTTGCAGATCATTGCTGCTGGTGACTGGCGACCGGCCGCGCTTGTGTTGTTGGCTTCAGTTGGCGCCATCTGGGGCTTTGTCCGTCTCACGCGAATCCTCTTTGGGCCGTTGCAGAACCGTCTCCTGTTGCGTGAACAAATGCCCTCAGTTGCCGTGGCACTGGTTATGTTGCTTGTCTCGGTGGCCCTGGCTATTTCCCCCCAACTCTTGGATGGACCAGTGCGCAGTGCGTGGATCGCATTCGGGGGATAATCGGTCAACCATTCTTCTTGGACGGCGTATAAGCCATGACTGACATCCATTGTCTCTGCAAGCGCCAGGAATGAGCCCCCTTCTTCCCAGTGATAGATTGGCGTTCCAGTGATAGATTGGCGTTCATTCCTGGCTTCACTACCGGCAATTAGTATTACTTCGACTGTCCCTCTTCTTGGATAACCATCGGTAAATAAAGCTGCTCTGAATCAGCACTCTGGCGACTCGGTGTCGGTTCTGGCGTGCCCACCCCACTAACGGTGGTGGCAGTGGGGGTGGCCGTCGCCGCGTTTGTTGCTGTGGTGGTGGGCATGGGCGTGCCGGTGGGTAAACGGGTCGCCGTGGCTGCCCCTGTTGCCGTTGGCGTGGCGGTGATCACCGGTTGTGCCGGCAAGGCAAAGGTATCTGCTGCGCGGCAGCTGTCGCCCTGGCAGGCAACCATTGCTGCCAACTGTGTTTCAAAGATTGATATCATGGCCGGCGGTGCACTCTCCGCAATATTTTCGATTTGAAAGGGATCCGCCCAGAGATCGTAGAATTCAACTACCCCGTCACCGTATCGGATGAAGCTGTATCGTTCGGTCCGCAGGCCGCGAAAGCGGGGTAGATTGGCGAGCTTGGTCACGTTGGGTGCGACCGACACTGCGATGCTGACTGTGCTGTCGGTATCGTCCGGTGCGACGCGGTCACGAAGCGCGAGATCCTGGGGGTCAAGTGGATTCTCAGAAACGCCGATTTTTTCAAAGAGCACTGCCGTTCGCCAGTTGGCTAGCGGTTTGCTGCTCTCGAGGAGCGGCCGTAGCGAGCGACCATCCATTGTGCTGGCCGTCGCCGCCGGCAGCCCGGCCAAGTCGAGGAAGGTTGGCGCGAGATCGACGGTGCTGACGACTTCCATCCGTTCACTGCCGACTGCGACCCCTGGACCGACCACGAGAAAGGGCAGACGCACCGATTCCTCATAGGGTGACTGCTTGCCGTGGGCAATTCGGTGCTCGCCCTGATGATAACCGTTGTCCGATGTGAAAAAGAGATAGGTGTTATCCAGTGCTCCCGTCGTTGCCAATGTGGCAAAGAGTTCACCAATTAGGTCGTCCACCGCCTGCATAGAGCGGACGCGGTCGCGGTAGAATTGATCGATGTCGTCGATCTCCGCTGCGCTTAGTGGCGGAAATTGGAGGCGGAGCGGTTTATCCGTTATATCAGCTTCATTAAATGAAGGGCCGCGCGGTGCGCTTAGATCGGGAAAGAGCGCGGCGTGGCGGGGGGCGGGCAGCGCCGGCCCGTGGGGCGCATAGAGCGACAGCTCCAGAAAAAAAGGTTTGCCCGGCGCTACATTGTGTTGCCGTTGGAGAAAATCCACTGCCTTTGCGGCCAAAACATCGGTTAAGTAGTCTGACTCCTCATGGCCATAGTCGACGGCGCTCCCATTTTCAATGAGGGTGTAATCCACGTAATTGACGCCACCTTTTGAGACGTACCACTCATTCCAGCCTTCAGGTACATAGGTCAGATCGGTTGCCAGGGGGTAGCCGTTCATATACTTGCCCATCAGCGCTGTAGTATACCCGGCGCGTTGGAGGAGCGGCGCAAACATCGTCTTTTCGACCTCTTGTTGCCAAACCTTGGCGAACCCACCATCGGGCGGCGCATTTTTTACAATGTCGTGGTTGTGGGCATACTGCCCCGTGAAGATGGAGACGCGGGAAGGGCAGCAGAGTGACATGGGTACCACCGCATTCTGGAAGCGCATCCCACCATCGACCATGAGGCGCTGTAGGTTGGGCATGAGTTCCAGGATTGTCGGATGATCCTCGAGATCATCGGTCAAAATGAAAACGATATTGGGTTGATCGGCCTGTGCAATTGGCCGAGATGGTGTGGTGGCAGTAAGCACTAGTGCAGAGACAACAAGCGCACTGAGGAGCAAGGGCCAAACAATCATCTTTTGGGAGAGCACAGGATAGCGGTATGGAGGAGTCATGGGATTTCTCCTAACGGGCAATTCCTTCAGGCTTCTCCGCATATTCTACTAAAAATGCTCGTCATGGACAATTTGGCAGAGAATTTGATAGTAAATGACAGTTTGCCTGTGGCACTATTGTTATACTGATAGCGATGACACTGAAACAGGGTACAAGCTACCGCAGAACTTAATATCGTGAGATTGTGCCCTGTTTCAGTAATGGGTCTAGTCGATGCTGTAAATTGGGGAAATCACCAACCGTTCGCTGGATCAACACGCGATTTACACGGGCCAGCGATATTGCCCATAAGTACAAAGACAATATCGTTAAGTGAAGAAATTATCGTGTCAAAGTAATCAGTGTTCAGTTAACAGTTTCCAGTGTGTGATTCGAGACTGCCCACTGAAAACTGGGGACTGATGACTGTTAACTTAATGACATTGAGTACAAAGAAAATGAGTTTCGCGCAATGGGAGATACCAACAAACGTTTCAGCGGCTTTTATCGCCGTTCACTGGCGGAGCGTTTAGCACTCGTCGCCGATGAAGTCGCTTTGGCGAGTGCGGACTGGGAAGCATTGGCGGAGACCCTCTCGGTCGCCAGTGCCGATAAAATGATTGAAAATGTCATTGGCCGCTATGCACTGCCCTTTGGTTTAGGGCTGAATTTCCTGATCAACGACCGTCCGTATCTGATTCCCATGGTCGTTGAAGAGCCCTCCATTGTGGCGGCGGTGAGTTTTGCGGCAAAGCTGGCCCGTAGTGGTGGCGGTTTTCGCACCGGAAGCAGCGCGCCAATTATGATCGGCCAGATTCAACTGCTGGATGTACCGGATCTGGCGGCAGCTGAAGCGGCAATCTTGCGTGCCAAGCCGAAGTTACTTGCGCAAGCGGATACCAGTCCTTCCATCACGGCTCGGGGTGGTGGCCCCGTTGATCTCGTGGTTCGCCCTTTGCCTGAGTCGCCGACCGGGCCCATGTTAATTGTCCATTTGCACTTTGACTGTCGGGATGCCATGGGGGCCAATGCGGTCAACACGGCGGTCGAGACCATTGCGCCGGCGTTGGAGACGCTCTCCGGTGGGCGTGCGTTGTTGCGCATCTTGAGCAACCTCACCGACCAGCGGCGGGCGTGGGCCGAGGTGACCATTCCTGCGGCTAGCTTCACCGTGACTCGGCCTGACGGCATGACCATTGCCGGCAACGATCTTGTTGTCGACATTGCCCACGCCAATGCCTTTGCCGTTGCCGACCCCTACCGTGCGGCAACGCACAACAAAGGGATTTTCAATGGGATTGATGCGGTGGCCGTGGCGACGGGGAATGACTGGCGGGCCATTGAGGCCGGCGGTCATGCTTATGCGGCACGCGACGGACAGTATCGCGCGTTGACCGAATGGCGCGTCGTCGACGAGCGGGTAGAAGGCTCTTCAGCCCCTTCTCTTGCTCCTTGTCTTTACGGTCGTCTTGAACTTCCCCTCGCCGTTGGCATTGTGGGTGGCGCAACGCGTGTGCACCCGACGGCACAGGTGGCGCTGAAGTTGTTGGGCATTCGTAGCGCCGCGGAGTTGAGCGAGGTGATGGCCGCAGTCGGTTTGGCGCAGAACCTAGCGGCTTTGCGTGCGCTTTGTAGCGATGGCATTCAGCGTGGTCACATGGCCTTGCATGCCCGACAAGTTGCTGTGGCCGCCGGTGCCAGTGGGGATGCGGTGGATCGCATTGCCGCACAATTGGTGGCCGAGGGACAGATCCGGGTTGAGCGGGCCAAGGAATTGTTAACTGGATGAACCGGATAACTGGATAGGGCAAAATCGGCCGCCATTTGTGCGACTCTGATGGATTGTATCGATTCGAGGTAGTCTTCCGGTATGGAGTTGTTATCCTTTGATTACACTGGAATCGGGGGGGCGCTGTTTACACCTGAACAACTCCGCCCCGGTAGACTATCGATTTGACTGATGAGAAAAAGATAGAGAAGATTATGTTAAATCAACCAATTCGTCCGGTAGGGATTGTGGGATACGGTGCCTATGTGCCGCGCTATCGCTTGCCTGGGCGGGAAATCAGCCGTATCTGGACAGCCGGCAACAGCCGCAGCCCAGTCCGTGAAAAATCGGTGCCGGGTTTGGATGAGGATACGGCGACAATGAGCATTGAAGCGGCCCGCAATGCCCTCGCTCGGGCTCAGATCGATCCACGTTCAATCCGCGCGGTATGGGTGGGCAGCGAAAGCCATCCCTATGCCGTCAAGCCCACCGGCACCATTGTTGCCGAAGCCATCGGGGCGACGCCGGCAACCTTGGCCGCGGATTGGCAATTTGCCTGCAAGGCGGGGACGGAAGCGATGCAGGCCGCGATTGGCTTTGTTGGCAGTGGCATGGCGGATCATGTGTTGGCCATTGGGATGGATACCGCCCAGGGGCGGCCTGGCGATGCCTTGGAATATACGGCAGGAGCAGGCGGTGCAGCGTATCTCTTTGGGCCGGCCGAGGAGACGCTGGTAAAGATCCTG
>ERZ795053.3143-NODE-3143-length-19075-cov-8.493428_pt1 | contig 19075 bp, 16 predicted proteins | sample MGYA00375137_ERZ795053 | MGnify/ENA primary metagenome ERZ795053 (study PRJEB30182, sample SAMN05720284) | activated sludge metagenome | isolation source: Anaerobic digester | place: Hong Kong | collected 2014-12-17 ...
GTGGTGAGAAGGGCCGGGGGATCGTTTTATGAGAGTGCGTAGTGAAGTCTTTTCCAAAGGCAACTCGCCTGAAATCGTTCGTTTCTCCGCCTGCTACGGGGCGACCGCACAGTGCCGGTAAAAACCAACCGCTACTGTGTGCTTTTCCTGCCCCTCCGCGACGGCTGCGAAACTCACCGGCTCCTGAGCCTTCGGTAAAGCCTTCACTCCGTCCCTTGGCCTTGCCGCCTCCCGCTTTTGCCCATGCCTTCCTGTCGCCAGACGCCAGTCTCCTGCCTCCCTGGTCTTCCGCTTCACGTCTCACGTCTCACGTCTCACGTCTTACGGCTTTTTTGCCCTTCCTGCCTCCAGCCTCCCGTTTCCTGTTTCCCCCCACTCCTGTTTCCCCACCCTCCTTGACTCCCCCCAAAAAAAGTGCTATAAAATTCCTCAATACATAAAAGCGGAGGCAACGATGAAAAGAAACGTAGCAGTCTCCTGCAACTTCGGATTCGTTTATTTTTACGCCAGCGTGGGACCCCCTCTGAGGGCCGGCGCCTAGGCGTCTATGCCTTAAGAGGCCGGGGTCCCCAAAAGGGGACCCCGGCCTTTTTTTATTCATTTTCATCATATTTCAAAGGAGCTGGGTGCAGTGGAGAAAGCGGAGAAGCAGTCGAGCGGTTTGGTCAGATCGGTAAGAGCCATGTGGGAGAAAGTCCCCTTCTACCGGTCCAGGATGGAGGATATGGGAGTTTGCCCGGAAGATATAGTTTCCGTGGAAGATCTTCACAAGCTCCCCTTTATGACGAAAAGTGACCTCAGGGACGCCTATCCCATGGGGATCCTTGCCTGCGACAGAGATGATGTTGTGCGCGTACACGCTTCTTCCGGCACGACGGGCAAGCCCACAGTCGTTCCCTATACGAGAAACGATATTACGACCTGGGAAGAATGCATGGGGAATTGTCTCACGACCGCGGGTGTAACCAGGGGTGATGTTTTCCAGGTCATCCTGGGATACGGCCTCTTCACCGGAGCCCTTGGTTTCCACTATGGAGCGGAAAAACTCGGAGCCATGGTCATTCCCACCGGCGGAGGTTTCACGGGGCGCCAGCTGATGCTGATGGAGGACCTCGGAACCACCGTATTCACGAGCACCCCATCCTATGCCCTTCACCTCTGCGAGGAGGTGCGCAAGAACGGCCTGAGGGAAAAACTGCGCCTGCGCCTCGCGATCCTGGGCGGAGAGGCCTGGACGGAGCAGATGAGGGACCGCATAGAGAACGAACTTGGCGTTATCGCCCTGGATTCCTACGGACTGTCCGAGGTCATAGGCCCCGGGGTGGCAATGGAGTGCCCCGAAAGGGCGGGGCTTCACCCAGACTGGGAGCACTTTATTTTCGAGATAGTTGACCCCGAGACAGGTCGAGTTCTTCCCGAGGGAAAGGAAGGAGAGCTGGTAGTTACCTCCCTCACCAAGGAGGCCATGCCCGTTATCCGGTATCGTACCCGGGATCTTACCCGATTTTTACCCGGGCGGTGTCCATGCGGACGGGATGACATGCGTCTTGAAAGGATAAAGGGTCGCTGCGACGACATGCTTATCATCAGGGGTGTCAACGTTTTCCCGTCCCAGGTTGAGGCTGTCCTCGGTAAGATCGAAGGTCTCTCCCTGCACTACAGGCTTGATGTGTTCCAGCCCAACGGGCTCAAGGAACTGAACGTCCTTTGTGAGGCTGGACGGGAACTTGACGAGGTCGCCATGGGCAGGATGCAGAAAGAGGTTACGAAAAAACTGCATGAGAACCTGGGCATAAGGGTCGGATTCAGCCTGCTGTCCCCCGGTACCCTGGAGCGTTCGGCAGGCAAGGCTGTAAGAGTCACCCAGGTGGCGTAACTAAAGGTTCAAGGAGGAGAGAAAGTTGATGGAAAGAGATATGGTCGAGAAGAGAGAGGTTTGCTGCGGTTCCTGTGTCAATGATAGTTCATTGGTAAAGCCCATCGACATTGATGTCGATTTCGAGGGGCTGGCCATTGCGTGGAAAGAGGTGAGCGAAACTTCCGGCAAAAGAGTTTAATCCATGAAGGCGCCGAAGAGGGTCCCGAAATCGGTGGACCCTATTTCGGTCTTCCGGTAACTGTCAAAGATATTCCTGCGTCCCTCGACAAGGGCCGGAGGACGGACGCCGAACCTGATAGAGAGAGATGCCTCGGCCATGGCGGCCAGTTTGTCGCAGGCATCGATAAGGAGTCCGTCCACCGGGTCCCGGTCGTCGGTGTTGTAGATTCTGTTCATGTCGGATGGGTCTATTCCGGAAACGATATTCGAGGTGAGCGGGTCACGGGCCCTGTTCGAGAACTCGTCCTTCGTGAGGTAGCGTATCTCATCTCTCCATTTTTCGGGGAGCAGGGGCAGTAGCCTGTTCTCCATGGCCTCCTGTTCGTATTCCTTGATGAGCCCCTCAAGCCCCCCCACCGAGCGTTTTACGGGGGAGACTATATCGCGGGTGAGAACCTCGGGGAGGTCGTGAAAGAGCCCTCCAAAGAAGTCGTTGCGAAGCCTCCGGGGAGAGGCTCCCTCCTCCAGGGCAGAGAAGAAGGAGAGGGAAGCCACGATCAAGAGATGCCCCAGGACCGATGTCGCGGGAACCCTCGGTATCTGGGCCCAGCGAACCTGGAACCGGAGCTGTCCGCAGAGGTCGATGAAGGCGAACACTCCCTTGTCGGCCATTCCCTGGCGCATGAGGATCTCCTTCACTCCCGAGAGATCGAGGTGCTCATTGACCTGATCCTCGATCTCCTTTCGTGTTTCCTCGATTCCCCACAGCATGCTGTTCTGTGCGTATATCATGCGGAATTCCCACTGGGTGGCCAGGTAGTGTGCGGCCCTGAGTATGTGTTTTTCGCGCGCCGAGAACCCGGGTTCTTCCAGATACCGGCGGAAGCGGCCGAAAACCCCCCCTGAAAGAGGTGAAAGATCGGGAGCCGTCTTCTCGAGGACCCACTGATTGAGTTTGGGTCCGTGATTTGCCATCATCCTGTGAAATACCGGAGGTTTTATGTCTGTCAGAATGACCCTCTGGAAAAACTCGAAGAGTCCACCCTCAACAAGGGCGACCCAGTCAACGGTTTTTCCGTTATCCTCCTCGCAGCGTGCGATGGTCCAGGCTATGGTCATCTTGTGAGCCTGCTTTGCCAGTTCGGTGAACTGTGCCGGGCGGGCGTGGTCATTCCACCTGGTCATGGAAGCAGCCGAGAAAAGGGTTTCGACGAGCCCCGGAGTTATCATCCTTTTACCCCTTCCTGTGGTCCGATTTCTGTAGAATATTATCGCTATGATTGTATAATAAGCGATACAAATTTTACTATCGGTGGAGAGATGAATATTTCGGGATGGTTCGCGGAATTCAACCTGGAGGTCGACCTGATATTTGAATACCTAAGGCGGGAAAGGAACCTTGATTTCTCCGGTTATAGTCCCCTCATGATCGAACGCTGCATAAAAAACCGCCTTGAGGCCTCTGGAGCCTTGGACCTGACCGGATATCTTCTGATGCTTGAAAACAACAGAATGGAACTGGATTCCCTCCTCGATTCACTTACCATCGGCGTGAGCGAGTTTTTTCGTGACCCCATGGTTTTCTCCGCCATAGAAACTTTTGTCCTTCCGACAATTTTTCGAGACAAGGTTGTTTCCGGAGACCACAGCATCAGGATATGGTCAGCGGGATGCTCCACGGGGGAGGAACCCTACTCGGTGGCCATTCTTTCCAAAGAATCTCACTTCCCGGGAAAGTTGCCAGTCGATATTGACATTTTCGGTACCGATATCGATGAAAAGGATCTGGAAACAGCAAAAACGGGAGAGTATCCCATGGAGAGGCTGAACAATGTACGGATGGGTCTTTTCGGAAAATATTTCGAGCCCCAGGTTGATCATTACAGGGTAAAAAAAGGTATTCGCGATATGGTCTGTTTCTCCTACCATGATCTGCTTTCGCAAAAGGAACAGGTTCCGGGGATCAGCGTCTTCGGTGCTTTCGACATGATCTTATGCCGAAATGTTTTGATCTACCTCGACAAAAAATACCAGGAGATCGTACTGGAAAGGCTTGACCGTGCTCTCAGGCCGGGGGGTTTCCTGGTACTGGGAGAGGCGGAATCCCTGGATGCCGCGAGGCGAATGCGTTTTGGACAGATATGTGATTTTTGCAGGGTCTTCCGCAAGAATCCGGTTCACCGATACGGGGGAGGGTCATAGTGATGGTCGACAGATTGATGTTCCGGGGTATAGCAAAAAAATTCCTTTTCTGGTTCCTGGTGGTTGCCGTTGTCCCCCTTGGGATATCCCTCTGGGTTATAACGACGCAGATGATCGGGTCGGCCCGGCAGAACGTATCGGAAAACCTGGCAGCCATAAGGGACATGAAGGTATCCCATTTTCGCCAATGGCTGGATAACAAACAGGTCAACGTAAAAGTTCTTGCCGAAGATACGGCGGTCAGAGATCTTGTGGAGAAAATTGAGACGGGTCAGGGGAACAGGGAGGAACTTCTGCAGAAAGCAAGGGAGGTTCTAGGAAGGCAGCTCTCTCTAAAGCCCGATTTTCTTGATTTTTTCCTGGTCGATAGCAGGACCGGTGTTATATTTCTTGCGACGGAGCCATCAATCGAGGGGCTCAACCGATCCGGGGACGCCTATTTTACAGGCCCTCTGGAGAAGAACGGGACCTACATCAAGGATATCTACCGTTCCGAGGCCCTTGGGGGAGAACCGACAATGACCATATCTACTCCCGTTTACTGCCATCAGCACGGGGGAGAACACATTACCGCCGTGCTTGTAGGGAGGCTGGATCTGGAAAATTCTCTCTATGCCCTTCTGCGCGCGCGGGAGGGGCTTGGGCAAACGGGGGAGATGGTCCTTGTCAACAGAGAATCAATAGCCCTTAACACTCTCGCAAAGGCTCCCGATGCGCCCCTGAGGATCAAGATCACTGCCGAACCCGCCAGGCTTGCGGCGCAAGGCGGGACCGGAGTCGTCGAGGAGAAGGATTACGCGGGGGAAAAGGTCCTTTCGGCCTATACGCACCTTCCCGAACTTGGTTGGGGTTTCGTGGTCAAGATGGACCAGACTGAGATCTATGCGCCCATCGCGGCTATGGTACGCAGGATCCTGATAACGGGGCTGGCCTTTTTCTTACTGACCGTGGCTCTCGCTCTGGCCGTTTCCCGGGGTCTCGCGAGGCCTCTGGAGTCGATGGCAAAAATTTCCGAAAAAATTGCCAGAGGCGAACTGGACGCCAGAAACACCGATGAAGAACGGAACGACGAGATAGGGGACCTTGCCGGCTCTATCAATACCATGGCAGAAAGACTCCAATACCGTTTCGGTCTTCTTGAGGGCCTGTCCAGTGTAACCGAGGCCGCGGTGGGCAGTTACGACAGGGAAGGCTTCGCCCGGGCTGTTTTTGAAGTGCTTATGGCCAGGATCCATGCGCACATGGGCGTGTTCTACGTCCTCTCTGGCGACGGCAAAACCTTTGAGCCTTCCTTTTCGGCGGGGATGGAACCGAAAGCGAGGGAACCTTTCGACCGCGAGACACTTGAAGGTATTCTGGGTTTTTCGTCTCTCAGGGATGACGTGGTTGTCATAAGGCAGATTCCGGACGCCGCTCCATTTGTTTTCCGGGGGCCAGGCGGTGTCGTGGAGGCCAGGGAGATAATGGCCTTGCCCCTTTTGGTCTCGGGGAGCCTTGAAGGGCTGATATGCCTTGGATCCCTGACATCCTTCCAGTGGGAGGATGAAGAACTTGTCAGAGAATGCAGGCACTCTCTCTCAACGGGGCTCGACAGGATACTGGCATCGGAGCGAATGCAGGAGATGACGGCCCAGATAAAGGCCAGGAACGAAGAACTGGTCAGCCAGACAGAGGAACTTACCCGGCAGTCGGAAGAACTGCAGGAGCAGAACGTGGAACTCGAGCATCAGCGCAAAATGATAGAGGAGGCGAATCGTCTCAAGAGCGAGTTCCTCTCGAATATGAGCCACGAACTCCGCACGCCCCTCAACTCCATATTGGCTCTCTCCAGGGTCCTTCAGCGCAGGGGGGGCCAAAAAGAGGAGGACGAGGCAAAATATCTGGACGTGATAGAGAGGAACGGCAGGCAATTGCTGGACCTGATAAACGATATTCTGGATCTCTCGAAGATAGAATCGGGACGTGTGGAGATCAGGCCCTCACTCTTTTCCCTCAGCGATACGGTCATCTCGCTCCTGGAAACCCTGAGGCCAGTAGCCATAGAAAAAGAGATCTTCCTCGAGGCGGATATCCCGAAAGATCTCCCGCTTGTGAAAACCGATGATTCCAGACTCAGACAGATTCTCAGAAATCTCCTGGACAACGCCGTCAAGTTTACCCCCGAAGGGGGAGTTGCCATCTCCGTAAGGAACGAAGGCGGGGAATTCGTCATCAGGGTGAAAGATACGGGCATAGGTATACCAAAAGAAGAACTCCCCTTTATTTTTGACGAGTTCCGCCAGGTCGATGGTTCCTCCTCAAGGCAGTTCGAGGGTACTGGTCTTGGTCTTGCCATTGCAAAAAAATCGGCCTGGTTGCTGGCGGGTAGACTAACCGCCGAGAGCCGGGAGGGCGAAGGGTCTACCTTCACCCTGAGTATTCCCATGGAGTTGGATTCCTTTTCCCAGAAAGCCATTGAGGGTCCATTTATGGCCGGAGGAGAAGGGAAAAAGGTTATCGTAGTTGAGGATGACGTATCGGTAGCCTCAACCATATCTTCTCTTCTTTCAAGGATAGGCTACGAGGCTATTGTCGCCAGAAGCGGCCATGATGCTCTTCGCCTGGTCCGTCAGGTGAACCCCGTGGCCATGACCCTTGACATAATAATGCCCGAAATGGATGGATGGGAAGTCCTTCAGAAGATCAAGGGAGATCCCGAGACTTCCGCTCTCCCTGTTGTTATTATTTCTGTCTGTGACGAGGTGGATACGGCAAAGGCACTGGGAGCCGATGGATACCTCTGCAAGCCGGTAATTGAGCGGGATCTTTCCGCCGAGATCCAACGGGTTTGCGGCAAGGACAGCGGAAGGGTGATAGTGGCCGGGGAAGCATCTGGCCGTCGGACTATCCTGATGGTGGAGGATAATGACATAGCGGCCAGGCAGGTGAAACACCTGATCGAAGAGGAGGGCATCGCCTTCGTGGAGATCGCTCCCGGGGGTCAGCAGGCTCTGGAATACATGAAAGAGAACACCCCCGACGCCATAATCCTGGACCTGATGATGCCCGGAGTTGACGGTTTCTCGGTTCTGGACCAGTTGCGCGGCAGGGAGACCACGGCGGGAATACCGGTTTTGATATTGACGGCCAAAGACCTGACACGGGAAGATCTTTCGAGGCTTCGCAGCAACAATGTTCAGCAACTTGTTCAGAAAGGGGACGTCGACAGGGAGGAGATCCTGAGGAAGATCCGGCTCCTGTTCGGGGAGACGGTGGCCACAAACGGGGATATCCGACCCGATGTTCTCTATATCGAGGATAACCCGGACAACATGACCACAATGAGGGCTATCCTGGGAGCCGACTACAGGCTGACCGGTGCTTCCAACGGCAAAGAGGGGCTGAAAAAAGCCGCGGCCCTGAAGCCGAGGGTGATACTTCTTGACCTTTCTCTTCCGGATATGGATGGTTTCGAGGTGCTTGAAAAACTGAAAAGTGACGCGGCCACGAGAGATATCCCCGTCGCGGCTGTGACGGCCAGGGCGATGAAGGGTGATCGCAGGAGAGCCCTTGAAGCTGGATGCAAGGCATACGTAACAAAGCCCGTCGATCCCGACGAAATGCGCCCCGTACTTGAGCGCCTGCTCATGAGTTGATGGGGGGGTCCTGAGTGATCATTCTTTCTATTGACGACAAAAAAGACAACCTCGTAACCCTCGAGGCTGTTCTTGGCGACCTTCTCCCGAAGGCCAGCGTAATCAGTGTCCAGAACGGATTAAAGGGGATAGAACAGGCCCGGAGAATGAAACCCGATGTGATACTGCTGGACCTGCGGATGCCAGTCATTGACGGCTACGAGGTTACCAGAAAGCTTCGTGACATAAGGGAAACGAAATCGATTCCCATCATTGCGCTGACGGCTCTGGACACTTCTACCGAAAACAAGGTAAAGGCCCTGGATGCGGGTGTGGACGCGTTTCTCGTAAAACCTCTTGATGAGACTGAACTTATTGCCCAGTTAAGGGCCATGTTCCGTCTCCGGGAGAGCGAGGCGATGCTTCAGAAAGAGAGGGACATACTCGAGGACAAGGTTCGCGAACGGACCCGGGAACTCGAGATGAGTTCCGATGCCCTGGAGAGGGCCCTTGAGGAGACGGTATACGTCCTTGCCAAGACTGTGGAGTCAAAAGACCCGTACACCTCGGGTCACCAGAGGCGGGTGGCGGAACTTGGGGAGCGGATCGCTACCAGATTGGGACTTGACGAATTTGTCCGTAAATCTGTTTTTATGGCGGGAATGATCCATGATATCGGCAAGATACAGGTTCCCAGCGAGATACTGAGCAAACCCGGAAAGATCAGCGCCGCGGAGTTCGACATCATTAGGCAGCACCCGGAGGCAGGTTACACTATATTGAAGCCTGTCCATTTTCCCTGGCCGGTGGCCGATATCGTCCTGCAGCATCACGAGCGCATCGATGGCTCCGGCTACCCGCGCGGGCTGAAGGACGGAAATATCATGATCGAGGCCCGGATACTATCCGTAACTGATGTTGTCGAGGCCATGTCTTCCCACAGACCCTATCGTCCGTCCCTCGGTATCGACCAGGCTCTTGAGGAGATCAGGCAAGGGTCTGGTACCCTCTACGACCCCGATGTTGTAGCAGTCTGTCTCGAACTCTTCGAAAATGAGGGTTTTGAGTTTCCCGAGGAGGTCTCTTTTTGAAGAAGACCAACGCCGCCAGGCTTCTGGAAAAATCTGGTGTGGATTTTGAACTCTGGAACTACGAGGTGGATCCTGCCGATGTCAGTGCCAGGGCTGTTGCCGCAAAGATCGGGTTGCCCCCGGAGCAGATATTCAAGACCCTCGTCGCAAGAGGGGACAGGACTGGCATCATGCTTGCCTGCGTGCCGGGTGATTCGGAACTGGACCTCAAGGCCCTGGCTGCTGCTTCCGGAAACAGAAAGACCGAGATGGTCCACCTGAACGAAGTCCTGCCTCTTACCGGTTACATCAGGGGAGGGGTATCGCCTTTAGGCACTAAAAAAACCTACCCGGTCTTCATCGACGAAAGCGCCTTGGGTTTTGAACGGATATGTGTCAGCGCCGGGGCGAGAGGAGTCCAGATTTTTATCAGGCCCGGAGATCTTGCGGATGCTGCCGGAGCGAAGCAGGCCCCGATAGCTAAGCAGGAATAGGTATAATTTTAACCGCCAAGATAGACTCTGCGGATATCCGGGTCATCGGAGAGTTCCGGCCCGGGACCGGACTTGACTATACTGCCGGCCTCGATAACGTAACCCCTGTCGCTGATCTCCAGGGCGCGCGCGGCATTCTGCTCCACAAGAAGTACCGTGATCCCTTCGTCACGGAGCCTGACGATGGTCTCGATTACGGTCTCCACGAGAAGAGGGGCCAGTCCAAGGGTAGGCTCGTCCATCAGGAGTATCCCCGGGTCGCTCATGAGTGCCCGGGAAATGGCAAGCATCTGCTGTTCACCGCCCGAAAGAGTTCCCGACCGCTGTTTGATCCTTTCTCTCAGGATCGGAAAAAGGTGAAAACACTTCTCCAGAGACTCTTTTTCGCCCCTGTCTCCCTTCCGTCGATAGGCTCCCATCACCAGGTTTTCCTCCACGGTCAGGGAGGAAAAGAGCCGACGTCTCTCCGGAACCAGGGCAAGGCCCTGGGCGACTATTTCGTGGGGTTTTGATGGCCTGGGCTTACCGAATAATTCTACGGTGCCTTTTGAAGACGGGGTTACCCCCGCGAGGGTCCACATGATCGTTGATTTTCCGGCGCCGTTGGAGCCGACTATAGAGACTATCTCTCCCTCATCCACGTGGAAGGAGACTCCCCTGACAGCGTGGATCGTTCCGTAATGGACATGAAGATCTTCAACCCGCAGCGCGTTCATTCTTTATCTTGCCTTTCCCCAGGTATGCATCCACCACAGCCTGGTTTTCCCTTATCTCCCCGGGTGTACCGGTTGCCAGGAGTGTCCCGAAGTTCATTACGATAACAGGTGAGCAGATGTTCATCACCAGGTCCATGTGGTGCTCGATCAGCAGTATGGTGATTTGGAACTTTTCTCTTACCTCGGAAATAAGCCTCGCCAGGCTTCTTGTTTCTTCGGGGTTCATGCCGGCGGCTGGTTCGTCCAGCAGCAGGAGCGAAGGTTCCGTGGCTAGGGCCCTGGCTATCTCGAGTTTGCGCTGAAGGCCATATGGAAGAGTCCCTGCCTGGCAGGAAGCGTGCCTCTCGAGGCCGAGTTCCGAAAGGAGTTCCAAAGCCCTGCCCCGGAGTTTTCGATCCTTGTTCCTGTTCCCGGGAGATCCCGCCAGTGCTCCCAGGAAAGAGAATTTCTCCCTCTGCATGAGTGGAGTAAGGACATTCTCGAGACAGCTTCTCCTGTTGAAGAGTCGAATGTTCTGGAAAGTTCTCGCTATCCCCATCCGTACGATCCTGTCGGGCCGGAATCCCCCGATGTCCTCTCCGCAAAACATTATGCTTCCCGCGGAGGGGCGGTAGATGCCGGTAACGAGATTGAAGACCGTTGTCTTGCCGGCGCCGTTGGGCCCGATGATGCCCGTGATAGTCCCTTCACGCACATCAAAGGTGAAGGAATCCACGGCTCTTATTCCGCCGAAATCCCTCGAAAGACCCTTCACCGAAAGAAGGGGGTCCCGCGGGCTCATCGCGCCTCACCCCTTTTCAATATCCTGCTGATGAGGGTTGACAGTTCCGAATAGCCCATCAGCCCCTGGGGGCGGTAGACCATGATCAGGACAAGCAGGAGACCGTAGGCGACCAGGCGCCACATTTGTGCCACCCTTAGCGCCTCCGGCAGGGCTATGAAGACGAAGGATGCTATAAGGGGGCCGGATATGCTCCCCATACCACCAGCGATGACGGCGGCCAGTAGTTGGGTGGACTGCAGGAGAGTGAACATGACTGGTTGGATAAATGACAGGAAGTGTGCCAGAAGGCCACCTGAAAGCCCGCAATAGACGGCGCTGACAACGAGGGAGAGGAGTCTCGTGCGGAAAAGCCTTACACCCGCCATTTCTGCCGCTACGGGGTCTTCCCGGATCGCTATGCAGGCCGCGCCCCAGCGCGAACGGAGGAAGTTCCTTGCCACAAAAACTCCTGCCGTAAGGCAAACCAGGACTATCGGCAAGGTGGTGAAGCTTTCAATTCCCGGAAGGCCCCTTGCTCCGTTGGTGATCTCGAAATTTTCGAGGAGCACCCTCAGGGCTTCCCCGAAACCGAGAATGGCGATCGCGAAATAATCGCTCCTGAGTTTTGCCCGAAGGGTCGGGATACCGATTATGAGGCTTACAGCTCCTGCGGCGGCAGCCCCCGCGGCAAGGGCCAGGATGAAAGGGACCTCATAGTAATAGGTCAGAATGGCCGAAGTATATGCTCCTACAGCCACAAAAGCCGCGTGCCCCAGGGAGAAAAGCCCGGTGAACCCTGTGAATATGGACAGGCCGAGAACGGCGATCATGTTGATGCAGGCAAGGATAACGATGGAAAGGATATAGTCCATGTCTAGACCTTCTCCTCGCTGTCCTGTCCAAGCAACCCATTGGGGCGGAGGACCAGGAACAGGATCAGCAGGGTGAAACTGAATACGTCCCTGATAACGCTTGAGACATAGGTGGAGACGAAAGTCTCAACGACCCCCAGGATAAGGCCCCCGGCAAGCGCCCCGGGAAGACTCCCGAGCCCCCCAATTACGGCGGCTATGTATGCCTTGTTGGTTACCCAGCCCATCGTGGGGTATACAAGGTACTTTATCCCGAGAAATACTCCGGCGACACCCGCGAATCCTCCTGCCAGAAGAAAGACTATCGCTATGAGCCTGTCGAGATCGACCCCCATCAGGGAGCACATTGTCATGTCCGAGACTCCGGCCCTTATTGCTATGCCCGTCCTTGTCCGGCTGATGAAAAGGTGAAGAGCAAGTATGGCTGCCAGAGCGAACAGAAAGGCCGCCACATCAAGAAGGCTTATGCTGCTGCTTCCCAGGTTGATGACCTGCCGTCCGAAGAACTCCGGAAAGGCATAAAAACGGGAACCGATCGTGGCGTAGACAAGGTTCTCCAGAAAAACAGCGCAACCCATGGCACTTATCATCAGGTAAAGGGAGGGTGCCTTGCGCTTGCGCAGGCTGGAGTAGGCGAGGCGCTCGTTGAGTACGGCGATAATCCCCGCGGCCGCAATGCTGCCCGCCAGAACCAGCCCGAAACCAAGGCTCAGTCTGGTCGCCAGGGCAAGTCCCGCGTAGGCGCCCAGCATTATCACGGCACCGTGAGCGAAGTTGCTGAAATTGAGCACGCTGAAAACGAGGGAGTATCCCACGGCCATCAGGGCGTAGATGCCACCTATCGAAAGACCCGTGATCAGAGTCTGAAGAAACAATCCGGCCTGCACATCCTCTCCGGGTCCCCGTCCACTGGAAGGGTATCTGAAAGAGGGAGCCGGGCCCTTTCAGGTCGGCTCCCCGATAAAAACCTTTTTCTATTATTCCACAGAAACGTATTTTTTGACGAACTTGAAAGTCTTTCCGGGAACGTCGACCTGCTGGATCACAGCCGGCTTGTCCAGGGGGTTGTGGTTTGAGGGGTCTATGGTCACGACCCCGCTTGTCACAGTCAGGTCTTTAGTTGTGGAAAGGGCCTCCGCCATTTTGGTCCCGTCGGTGCTTTCGGCTCTCTTTATGGCGTCTACTATCATGATCAGGGCATCCTGGGCCATGACCGGGTTGGGAAGTACCGGCTCCTCGCCGAATTCGGCCTTGTATTCGGCGACAAAATCCTGAATGTCGGGGTCGGCGAGGTCCGTCAGGTTGACGAAATAGCCACCGTCGATGGCGCTGCCCCCGAGTTCGATAAGGTCCGGGCTACCCCAGTTGTCGGTCCCGAGGAGGGTCGCCTTGATGCCGAGGTCCCTGGCCTGTTTCGCTGCCATTGCGGCTTCCTTCTGGCTGGTAGGGATAAAAATTACATCCGGAGCGAGATCCTTCATCTTGCCAAGCTGCGCGCGGTAATCGAGTTCGTCGGTGCGGAAAGCCTCCTTGGCAACGATCTCGCCCCCCTTGTCTATGAAAGCCTCCTCAAAGTAACGTGCCAGCCACTGACCGTAATCGGAGCCCACGTCATAGAGGATGGCTCCCTTTTTCGCGCCAAGGTCCGTTATGGCAAAACGGGCGGCAACAGTCCCCTGGAAGGGGTCAATGAAGCAGGGGCGGAAGGCGAAGGGTCGCACCTTGTCTGTTTTCTGATCTATAGTCACGTAGGGGTTAGTGGCCGTGGTAACGACCATGGGTATCTTTGCCTTTTCAAGGACCGGAGCGGTGGCGATGGAGTTGCCGCTCTGTGCCGGGCCTATTACGGCGACCACCTTGTCAGACACAAGCCGTCTTGCGACGTTCACCGATTCCACAGCGTCGTTGCGGTTATCATACCGCACGATCTCGATCTGCTTTCCGAGAACTCCGCCCCCCTCGTTGATCTTCTTCACCAGCATATCAAGGGCCCTTGCCTCGGACTGTCCCCACATCGAGGCTCCCCCGGTCAGCGACACCGTATGGCCGATCTTCACCACGTCCGCCGCCATTGCCGACCCCGCGAGGGTCAGAACAAGCAGCACGCCCAATACCGCTACGATCTTCTTCAACTCTTTCTACCTCCCTTTTTCTCTACGTATAATTTCCCTTAGACAGGATCCGTATCCTTTTTTAACCGGGTTCTGAGTCCCTGTTCATGGACCACCCCCCGGTCTGGCAAGTTCTCTCATGTGGTCTTTCCAATAGGTGCGGACATCCCTGATGATATTGTCGATATGAAGTGCCATGGCGGCGGCGGCCGCATCAGGGTCGCCTGCTTCAATGGCCCGGAACACGGGCTCGTGGTCGGATCCGACCCTGCTGCCGACCCTTGTCCTGATATACTCGAAGAAAGATGCTCCCTCTCCGCTCTTGCGGATGATCTCGATGGCCGACTGAAGGACCTTGTTGCCGGAGATCCTTGCCACCTCCCGATGGAATTCCGGGTCCGTGGAAGCCATCGGTTCGCCTCTGGAGATAAGGTCGTTCTGGCGGTTGAGGATCTCCCGCAGCACGGCGATGTCCTTTTCAGAACGTGATTCTGCGGCAAGAGCTGCCAGTTCTCTCTCGATGGCCCGTCGGGCCACCAGGATCTCCAGAAGCATATCTTTCTCGCGGGATTTCACGGCTTCAAGGAATGCCCCAGTTGAAACGATCTTTTCCCTCTCGGAAACCAGCTCGCCGAGGCGTTCCTCACCCAGGGGAGTAAGCACTCTGCCCTGGAATCCGACCCTCTCGGTAATTCCCCGGTTGTCCAGGTCCCGAATGAAACGTCCCACCGAGGCCTCGCTCATATCCATGCCGTTGCGGGCCAGTTCCTCTTTTATGGTTCCTGCGCCAAGAGGTTCTGCCGAAACCGAAAGAAGGTGGAGCACAAAATACTCCTGTTCAGCGAACTCTGGACTCATGAGGCCTCCTGAAGGGCGCCGGTCATCACTGATGAGCGACTTTTCGCATCAGTTTATACCTTTCCCCGCATTTGTCAAACTCGTTCGGGAAGCGGGAAGGCAAAAAACATAGGGAGAAAGGAAAAGCTCCAGGACTTTGTGGCTCCTGGTGTTACAGGGTTGACCTTGTTGTTGTTGGGGTCAATCCAGTCAACTTGGTCAATAAGGCCTTTGGTTCTCCCGAAAAAAGGTTTTCTCTGCGGTGTATCACCCTCTGCGTCCTCATGTGGTTAGAAAGGTTTGACGGGTGTCAACGTTATTACCAGTAGTCGCTCCCCCTGCCGGACTCTTTTGCCTTGCTGGCCCAATCAGGTACTGGAGGGACACATTCTTCCGGGGATGGAGCCACCATTTCAAGAAAAGCCGGTCCCGTGTCTGCAAAAAATTCCTCGAGTGCGGAATTCAGTTCCGGGAGTGTGGAGGCTCTGTAACTCTTAATACCGAAACTGTCCGCCAACATTACATAGTCTATTTTGCTGAAGGATGGCGAGAAATCCGGGCCGCCGAAGCTGAAATGGTTGGTGCCCCGTATCCACCCGAAATTGCTGTTGTTGAAAAGTATCACCTTGATGTTTTTCCCCAGCCTCGCAAGAGTTTCCATCTCTCCCGCGACGAAACCGAAACTTCCGTCACCCATAAAGTTGAGGACCGTCGATCCTTCGGGGAGGGCGCATGATGCCCCGATGGCCGCAGGGAGGCCGTAACCCAGGGCGCCCATGGCGAAGTTGGTAAGGAAGAAGCGACCCGCTTCAGGGATCTTCCAGAATGCGGCAGGATACACGGCGCTCATTCCCGGATCCGCTACGATGACTGTCTTTTCGGGCATCAGTTCTGATATGGCTTCCGTCGCCGCCCTCGGGTCGATGGGGCCTTCATTGCCGAATGCCCGCCTTTTAGGTGTCGACCTTCGATCCAGGATATCCTTTTGCCGATCTTCTGCAGGCAGGGCCTCTCTTTCAGCGAAGTCCAGAATGGCCCGCAGGGTGCTTTTTACGTCCCCGTGGAGAAGTATTCCCCCGCCGAAAGAATTACCAAGCTCTTTTTCGCTGATGTTGAGGTGGATAAATCGGATTTTCCCTGTCTCCCCGGGCAGGATACCCCCGTTCGTGCCGACGGAATCGGTGCTGCTGCCGACGAAAAAGACAAGGTCTGCCTCCTCCAGAAAGGAGTTGGAAAAATGAGTGCTTCCCCGTGCTCCGATGACGCCAATGGAGAGAGGGTGCATTTCCGGGATGCTCCCCTTTCCGTTGATGGTAGTCCCGACAGCAAGTCCAAAAGTCTCCGCCGTCGCTTTAACTTCGTCCCAGGCTTTGGAGGTCAGTGTGCCCTGGCCGCAGATCATCACGCCCTTTTTGCTTTGAGCCAGCGCGCGGGCCGCCTTTTCCACGTCAAGGTGTTCGGCAACGGGGCGGGTTCCCGGGCATTGTGCAAAACGAAACTGGGCCTGTGGTAGAGAGGAAGAGATCTCCTGAGTCAGGACATCCATTGGCAGTCTCAGGTGTACCGGGCCGGGGCAGCCCGAAACAGCCACCCGAAAGGCTCTCTGTACCAGGAATGGTATTTCGTCTCCTCTGAAAGCCGTAAGGCTCTCCTTCACGAAGGGAGCGAAGAGGGCGGTCTGGTCGAAGCCGGTGAGCATGTTGTGTTTTTCCATATGCAGGGGTATATCGCTGGTAATAGCTATCAGAGGGACGCAGGATTTCATTGCCTCGACTATTCCTGGGATCATGTGAGTAGCCCCCACGCTGGGAGCCTCGCACACACCGGGCTTTCCGCTGACGCGAGCGTAACCGTCTGCCATGAAAACGGCATGCCGTTCGTCTCTTGCCATTACGTGTTCTATTCCTTCAAATTGTTTCCACTCGTTATAAAGACCGAGGGTTGTCTCGCCGGGGAGGCCAAAAACGTATTCAACTCCGTATCCTCGCAACATTTCCAGAAGAGCCCGGGCTGCTTTCATCGAAGATATTCTCTCCCGTATCGGATATGGTTCAGTTCATGTCTGTTTTATTGTCTTGGTCAGATGTTTCCTGGCCATGGAAATATTTCTTTCCCCATTCGGGAGAGAAAACCGTCTCGGTGATGCTTTTCCGCTCCCTGGGAGCGACCTCGCGTTCCAGCAGATCTTGTGGAAGGGTCTTCGGGTCCCCTGGTTTTCCTACGACGAAAGCAACGAGGGGGTCAAATCCCTCTGGTACTCCGAAGATCTCGCGAACCCTGTCAGGGTGGAATCCGGCCATAATATGGGTGCTCCACCCCATTGACTGGGCCTGCAGGGCCAGTTGCCCCATCGCGAGCCCGCAGTCCAGGTCTGACCAGGGGTTCGGTTTCCCATTGTATTCGAAATTCTCGCTCGCAATGAGAAAACCCAGAACAGGGGCATTCTGTGCCCACGAGGCATTCTGTTCTCTCAGGCAGGAAAGGGCCTTGCCGAAAGTGTCCGGATCATCCGCCCTGGAGACGATGAAACGCCAGGGTTGTCCGTTGAAACATGAAGGAGCCCAGCGGGCCGCTTCGAAGATCGATGCCAGTTCTCCCGCGGAGGGAATATCTTTGGTAAATGCCCTGGGACTCCATCTCTCGGCAATGGTTTCGAGGATCGGATGGGAAGGGGTCGCTCTTTTTGTCATTTTATCCACCCTTTCGTCACGAAAATCAGAGGCTTTTTTGTGTCGCAAGTTCATTGTATCAAAACATGTTCCGACGGGTCATGATGTCGAAGAGAGTTATAATATCAGTGTGCGGATTCAGGAAAAACCTCGAGAGGTGAGACAATGAAATACGATGTGATCATTGTGGGAGCAGGGCCTTCCGGCCTTTTTGCGGCCCGTGAGCTTGCGGCGAAGGGCAAAAAGGTGGCAATTATCGACAAGGGGAAAAAGATCAGCGAGCGAAGCTGCCCCCTGAAGGAAGGAAAAACAAAGACCTGTGCCCACTGCAAACCCTGTAACGTAATTTGCGGCTGGGGTGGCGCGGGATCCTACAGCGACGGCAAACTTACGTTGACCCCGGAATTCGGCGGCAACCTCGAAAGTTATATAGGCCGCAAGGAGTTGCTTGAACTAATAGATGTGGTTGACAGGGAGTTTGTCAGGCATGGAGCCAGCATGGAGCTTTTCTCCCCCGATCCTGACTTTGCCAGAGATGTCGCCATCAGGGCAAGCACTGTGGGGCTTCGAATAATCCCTGCGAAAATCAGACACATGGGTACCGACAGATCCAAAGACATTCTTCAGAGCATGTTCGAAGAGATATCCCGGTCCTGTGACGTGATCATGGATACCACTGTGGAATCGGTAGTGCTGAAAGAGGGGAGGGCTGCCGGGGTAATGCTTTCCGGCGGAGAAACTGTAGAATCCCCGGTAGTGCTTATGGCCCCGGGGCGCGAGGGCTCTTTCTGGATGGAAAAGACAGTCAAGTCCCTGGGACTGAAGATAAAATCCCTGCCCGTCGATATCGGAGTTCGTGTCGAGATCCCCTCGGGGATCGCGGAGGCAATTACAGACCAGTTCTACGAGGTCAAGGCCATACTCGATACTCCCACCTTTGACGACCAGGTCAGGACCTTCTGCATGTGCCCCCGTGGAGAAGTGACGACAGAGTATCTTGCCCAGCACGACATCCTTACCGTCAACGGGCACAGCAACCGCGACGGGAACGGCCAGACCGGCAACACCAACTTCGCGATCCTTGTCTCGACAGACTTTACCGAACCCTTCAAGGACCCCAACGGTTACGGAAGCCACATCGCAAGGCTGGCAAACATGCTTGGCGGAGGGGTCATAGTGCAGAGGCTCGGAGACCTGAAACACGGCCGGCGTTCCACTCCTGCCAGGATAGAAAGGGGGCTCGTTGACCCTACCCTCAAAACCGCGGAACCGGGAGACCTCTCCTTTGTTCTGCCCTACAGGCATCTGAAGGGAATATTGGAGATGATACAGGCCCTGGACACGATCATGCCTGGGATAAATGGAAAAAACACACTGCTTTACGGGGTGGAGGTCAAGTTCTACAGCCTCAAGCTGGATCTTGACGCCGACCTCATGACTAATATTCCTGGTCTTTTTGCTTCCGGCGATGGCGCAGGGGTGACCCGGGGAGTAATACAGGCATCAGCAAGCGGGATAGTCGCGGCCAGGGGGATATTGAAGGCCCTGAGATGTTAGACGGGAGACGTAAGACGAAAAGACGTGAATCGGGAATCGAAAAAATAAAGTGCGTCAACGGTAAACGGTCAACGGTGAACGGAATGAACCTGAAGAGCAGGCGTCAGGAAGCTGGAGGCAGGAGACTGGAAG
>ERZ795053.3144-NODE-3144-length-19071-cov-15.485801_pt1 | contig 19071 bp, 23 predicted proteins | sample MGYA00375137_ERZ795053 | MGnify/ENA primary metagenome ERZ795053 (study PRJEB30182, sample SAMN05720284) | activated sludge metagenome | isolation source: Anaerobic digester | place: Hong Kong | collected 2014-12-17 ...
ACAAACAACGTGTTTTTGATGATTTTATAGCGGCTGCTGAGTATTTGATTGACAATGGCTATACTTCAAAGGAATACCTGGCGATCCACGGGCGTTCAAACGGCGGTCTGCTGATGGGGGCCGTAACCAATCAACGCCCCGATCTTTTTGGTGTTGTATTTGCCCAGGTCGGGGTGATGGATATGCTGCGTTTTCACAAATTCACCATTGGGTGGGGTTGGGTGGCGGAATACGGCAGCCCGGAAGATGACGTGTTCTTTCATCATATCCTCAGCTACTCACCACTTCATAACATCGAAGAAAAGGATTATCCGGCGGTCATGGTCATCACCGGAGACCACGATGACCGGGTTGTGCCTGCCCATTCCTTTAAATATTTAGCCACTTTACAGGAAAAGAATACAAGCGATCAGCCCATTTTGCTTCGACTGGATAGAAAGGCCGGCCACGGAATGGGAAAACCCGTTGAAAAGATTATTCAGGAATATACGGATATGATCGCATTCTGGTTTGGGTGTATGCAATAGCATACAATAGAAAGTGGATAAAAAAGGCCTCTTTGTGAAAGAGGCCTTTTTTCTGATCCGTTCATTCCTTTGGGCAACGATTTTGTTTTCTATAAAACTCCTTTTTTTCTAACGATTTCTTGGATTCGATGATATAATGATGTATATGAGAAAATAGTATTCTTGATAAAGGAGATTAAGATGATCCGTGGGCTGAATATGACAAAGGGGTTAGAAAACACGGGTGGTGACTTAGCCTTTTATAAAGGGTTGCTGCAGGATTTTTTTGATCAATATTCCGATCATGCTGAAAAGATACTTCAGTGCGTTTCAAAAGGGGAATTTTCACAGGCTGAATTGGAGGCGCATTCCTTGAAGGGGACTTCACAGATGTTGGGGTTTGAACAAGTCTACACCACAGCGCTTCAAATGGAGTTGTTGTTAAAGGATAAAGATGAGAAGAATTTATGTCGGCTAATCGCACCTTTGAAAGATCAATTAACAACCCTTTTAAATGATTTTAAGCGGTCTGATCTGTTTATTCAAAAACCGGAAAAACAGCTCTCCCTGAAATTAAGCGAAGAGCAAAAAAGCGACCTTTTAACCCGTTTGAACGCCTTGATTCCGGTAATAAAGACGGGCCATTATCAGGCAGAGGCTTTGATTGTTCAATTAATAAAGGATTATGGGAATTTTGGCTTGAAAAAAAAGCTTTCAGAGCTTAAATCCATGATTGAACAATTGGAATACGAAAACGCCTTTGATTTAATCAAAACCATACAGAAAGATGTATGAGGAGTGGGTTATGCAAAAAAAATACAGGATTTTAGTTGTTGACGATGAGCGTTCCAACAGAAAGGTGTTATCGGAATTATTAGATGAGGAATTTGATATTGTTTTGGCTAAGAACGCCGCCCAGGTTTTTCAGCGTTTGGACTCTCAAGAGAAGATCGATTTGGTCCTGCTGGATATCATGTTGCCGGATATGGATGGCTATGAAATCCTAAAAAAGATGAAAAACAACGACGATCAAAAAGAAATTCCGGTTATTTTTATTACCGTTCTGGATTCAGCGGAAGATGAGGAACGGGCTTTTCAACTGGGTGCGGTGGATTTCATCACCAAACCTTTTCATCCCTCTATTGTAAAACTGAGAGTCAAAAACCAGATCAAACTTCTTGAGCAAAAGCAAATGTTGGAGGAAATGGCCGGAATTGATGGATTAACCGGCATCAACAATCGCCGAAATTTTGACACGATTTATCAGAAGGAATGGCAAAAGACACGCCGGTATGAAGAACCCCTCTCTCTTGTGATGATCGATGTGGATTTTTTTAAGAATTTCAATGATCTATATGGACATGGTGCAGGAGATTTGGTTTTGAAAGCCATTGCCAAGGCTATCGAAAAGTCTCTCAACAGACCTGAAGACATGGTTGCCAGATATGGCGGGGAAGAATTTGTGGTGGTTTTACCTCGGACTGAAAAGACAGGGGCGATCAAAAAGGCTCAAGAGCTTCGTAAATCAGTGGAGGATTTGGCTATCAAACATGAGAAATCGGATTGTGCCGATGTTGTAACGATCTCCTTAGGAGGTGTCACCTATCAACCTGGAGATGATGATCCCCAGGAATTATTACGGCAATCTGATGAAATGCTTTATAAGGCGAAATCAAATGGAAGAAACACGGTGACCTGGCGATAACGGCAACGGTGCTGTTGAGCGGGCTTTTTCTGATATCCGCCGTTAAGAAGAATGGATGATAGAGGTCCAAAAAACCGGCCAAAAAGGCAAATGTGCTGGTTAGCAAAGGATTAGAAAGATGAAGAGACTATTCAACCAAGTCAAACAAAGGGTTTTGCATATAGCAGAAGAGAAGGGATTTTCAGAATTATTTTATCGGGTCTATTTTACAGCCGGTATCCTGATGTTTTTTGTTTCGGGCCTTGTTAACGTTCTTCTGGGATTCCATTGGATCACCTATGCCATTCCTTTTTCAGGCATTGTAGTCGCTCTTTTGAGTTATTGGATTGCTTACAGGGTTTCGAAACACAGCTTAGGCTTTATGATCATTACTCTGTATCTGAATTTCTGTGTCACGCCGTTTATGTGGCTAACCAATCTGGGATTTTCGGGCGGCTTTCAATATTTCGTTTTTATCTTGTTATTCTTTAATTTATTGTTGTTGAAAGGCAAAACAAGAAATTTCATTGCTTCGTTGTATATCCTGCTGGTTGCCGGTCTGGGGGTTTTCGAATCACGGAATCCTGAAGTCATACTGGCGATGTCCGCAACGGATCACAGTTATCCGGATCAGATTATCAGCATCATCATCAGTATGATCGGCTTTATGTTCTGTTTGAACACCTTCATCAGCCTCTACCAGCAGGAGCATGAAAAGATTATTCTCCTGTCCACAACTGATCCCTTAACGAAACAGTATAACAGGCGTTTTATCCAATCCGTTTTGAACGACCTTTACACTTCTCCCAATCCCAATTCACTAAAGAATAAATACGCCATCTTTTTTGATCTGGATGATTTTAAAGATATCAACGACACAAAAGGTCATACGGAGGGAGACCGTGTACTGGTTCAAGTCTGTCAGACGATTAAGAAGAACATCAGAGAAACCGATTATCTCTCAAGAATCGGCGGAGATGAATTCTTGCTGATCATTGAAGCAACGACTCCGGCTAGTTCCAGAGAAATTGCACACAGAATAATCGAACAGATTCAAAAGGATAACAACATCACAATCAGTGCGGGAATCACTGCGCTAAAAGGAAAAAAAGGAGTGGAGGAGCTGCTGATAACCGCCGATAAACTCATGTATGCCTCCAAAAAAAGAGGGAAAAACACACTCTCATTTTAACCGAGCTTGCGGATTTCCCAAGTAGTAAACATCCCCTAATGATATTTCACCCCGCAGAGGGTGCAAATAAGGGTGAGCCCCTTTCAGCTTCTACGCTTACATCAGAGAGTCCAGATTGTCCAAAATATGACTGAAAAAGATCTTGTAGCCATCACACAGGTAGTTGATTCGCCCGCCATCTTCACAGGAGATCCGCACCCGGTCTTTTGGACAGCCGCCGAAGCAGAGCTTGAGATACGGGCAATCAAAACATTCCTTACAAAGTCCGTAGGTTTTGTACATGCCGAATGGCCTGTTTCTTTCCATTATCTCCTCTAAGGGTGTTTCCATGATGTTTCCCAAGCAATACTCCTCGAAAGCATAATGATCACAAGCATACACGCTGCCATCCACCTCGACGGATGCACCATGGCCGCATAGGGGGTTATGAACGCACAGGCTGCTGGGGATGCCCTGCAGATTCCCGGCGGTCACTTCAAACAACTGGATATGTTTTTTCCCCTTATCCAGTACCTGCCATCTCTCAAAGACCGAAATCATGAAATGCCCATATCCTTCCGGAGAAACCGAAAAGGGGGCCATGTCATGCGGCGTATGTGGGCTATTGCTTCCTGGGGGGGTGGCAAAATGCTGACCGTTTTCAATTTCCAGAAAATCGGGCTTTCTTTCAACAACCGGCAAAAACTGCATATCATTCGTGTGTTTTCTGAGAAGGTTATAAACCGCTTCGGGGTGATTCTCATTGGCTGCATGGACTGCCGTCAGTGTGTTAAAACGGACGTTCCATTTTTTAAGGCGTTCGATACCGTTCATGACACAGTCGAAGGAACCACCGGTTGCGTTTTTCCGATAGGCATCGTGCAGCGGTTCAGGTCCATCAATCGAGATGCCCAGCAGAAAATCATGTTCGGCAAAAAAACGGCACCATTCGTCATCGATGAGGGTTGCGTTGGTCTGTAAGGTGTTGATGATACGGCGGCCTTGGCCGTGCTGTTTCTCCCAGGCCATTGCTTTTTGAAAAAATTCCAGACCGGCCAGCAATGGCTCTCCCCCATGCCAGGCAAATTCGACGGTTGCGTTTTTTCCGTTGATATGAAGATTTTGTATGATATACGCCTCCAGAACATCGTCGGACATCAGTCGTTGCGATTGTGCCAAAAGTTTGGCTTTTTCGGTGTAATAGCAATAGTCGCATTGCAGATTGCAATGTGCCCCCACTACCTTTGCCATTACCGAAAAGGTCCGGTTGCTGCTAAGGCGCATCCTTGTTCAGACTCTCCCGATAGGCATTCACCGCCTGATGAAATTCAGCACCATCATCGATGCCCATTTCCTGTGCGATGAGCTGATTCAGCAAGGTATTCATCTCCATGATCAGTTCTTTGTTGGCCAGTGGATCCGATGCCAAATTGTTCTGTTCCAACGGGTCATTTTTCAAATCGTATAATACCATATCGTTGTCCGTTACTAACGCTTCAAATGTTGTGGGGGTATTGAAATCACCAGAGAAGTAGCGGGCGAATTTGTAACGCTCGGTGATGAGGGCACGCATGAGACCTCGAATATCGGTGTCTATGGTGAAATAAAGAATTGTCCGATTTTCTCCCAAAACCACTTTTGCCATTGTGGTGGAGATCAGTTCGCTGCAAAAGAGAGCCCCGGATCGGACCGATTGAGTTGTACCCTCGATGAGTGGCATGAGATTTTTTCCGGGTAGACCTCGGCTGATTTCACTTTTGCGTTCATCACTCAACCCCGTCATGTGGATAAAGGTAGGCGCCAGGTCAATATGGCTTGTGAGCGCATGAATGGAATTTCCCCCTTCATAATCTGGATGGTAGATCACCAGTGGAACGTGCAGGTTTTCCTCGTAAAGTAAACCGCCCTTTCCCTTCAGTCCATGAGCCCCTCCCATCTCTCCGTGGTCGGAGGTAAAGATGATGATCGAATGATTGAGCAGTCCCATTTCATTAAAGGATTGGAGAAGGTCCATCAGGTGATTGTCGCTGTCCTGAATGCAGTTGAAATAGTATTCCTGAAAGGTCTTCCAATCCTCTGGTGTATTGATCACACCGGTGACCCGGTTATCGTAGTTTTTGTAGCGAGATACGGCTTCAGGCAATGTGCCTTCAGTCACATCAACATTCATCGAGACCGGCAGGGGTTCTTGATAGGTCTTGGTGTACAGAATATCGTTCGGGGCCCCTCCCACTGAAACAAAGCCAACGGTCTTTTCATCAGTGGTGAAACACATGATATCGTGGGGATTGATGAGATTGACCGCTAAAAAGAAAGACCGCCCCTGCTCGTTTTGTTTTAAACCCACTTTTTCCAGCCATTCAATGGTATCGTTGACGATCTCACCATCTTTCTCATAGCCATCCCAAACACCGCCGATATAATCCCCGTCAACTCCCCAATCAGAAAATCCGTGTTCTGTGAGGTCGGTGATTCCCTCCTGCGCATCAGAAATCAGACTTGCGTCCCCCATATGCCATTTCCCTTTGAGGGCACTGTAATAACCCGCCTGCCTCATTCTGTCCCCTACAGTTGTGATCTCTTCAGAAAGCGGGTTCTGCCAGCCGAAATCGATATTGTCAATCATCCCGGTACGGTTGATGTGCTGGCCGGTGAAGATGACGGATCGGGAGGAAGTGGACATGGTGGCACAACAGTAATGTTTTTCAAAGGTGGTTCCCAAGGAAGCTAAAAGCTCTCTGGCCCGGTAGGCGGAGCCTTCCGGGTATGCTTCAAAATAGCGTTCCTGATCCGTTGTGATAAAGATGATGTTGTAATTTCCATCTTCGTTTCTTTCAGGGATAATGTTCAGGCTTTTCTCAAATGAAGATTGAACCTGTGCACTGGCTTTCCCGGTGTTCATTGTAAAGAGTATCAACAAGGCAACCGTAATTGCTCCCAGTTTGCGCCGTGTACTCATGATGTTCATTCCCCCTTTTTTAAAAAAGAATAGTTGATTTTCATTCAGCAATCTGAAATGCCGGTTGGATGTGAGGAAGGTATCGATTTGAAAATGATAAGCAGATAAGGAATTATACCCTTCATCCTAAACGATGTCAATTTTGTGGATGATAAAACAGACAAATTTGCTATACTATCTGTAAGATCTAGCGGATTTGAAATGGGGGGTATTCCTTGGAAGTCCTTTTGTATGTTGCCACCGGCGTTTTGTTTACCGTTTCCTTTGCAAAAGACAGGATAAAGACAAAAATGGCGTTAAAAAAGGCTTGGAAGTCTGTAGAAAAAATCCTTCCCCAATTATTGGGGATTGTTTTTGTGGTGGGGATCATCTTAGCGCTTTTTGATGCCCAAACCATATCAACCCTAATCGGCAATGAATCAGGGATAATCGGGATTCTTATTTCAGCAATAGTCGGGGCGATTACGCTTATTCCCGGATTTGTGGCTTTTCCGACAGCTGCCCTGCTGCTCGATAACGGCGCAGGCTATATGCAAGTGGCGGCTTTTGTATCGACCTTGATGATGGTGGGCGTGGCCACTGCACCGGTTGAAATGAGATGCTTTGGAAAGAAACTGGCGTTGATCAGAAATCTGATGGCCTTTGTCTTTTCATTTATCGTTGCAATGATTATCGGTCAGGTTGTCGGAAAATGAAAAAAATCGTCAGGCGTTATCGATTGCTGATTGGAATCGGGTTGTTTTTTATCGTTGCCTTCTTGATCAACCGCTCTTTTGCACAAAAAGCGATGGATTTATCCTTGGAAACGCTTTTGCAAATGGCTTATATCCTTCCGCCAATTTTTCTCCTGCTGGGATTGCTGGACGTTTGGGTGCCAAAAGAAACCGTGGTGAAATACATGGGAGCAGGTTCCGGGCTTAAAGGCATCGTCTTAGCGTTCATAATCGGTTCAGCAGCTGCGGGGCCTCTTTACGGGGCATTCCCGGTGGCCGCCGTGTTCATGAAAAAAGGCGTCAAATTCACAAATGTGCTGATCTTTATCGGTGCCTGGTCAACGACCAAAATCCCCATGTTTTTGTTTGAGATGACCTCTTTGGGAGTCCCCTTTGCATTAACCCGCCTGTTCGTGGATATTCCAGGCATTATTCTGATGGCCTTTTTGTTGGAAAAACTTCTGTCTAAAAAAGAAATCGAAGAAATCTATCAACGGGCTTCTCAAGAATAATCACATAATTCTTAATTTCAATACCCATTCTCTCTTTCGGTATGAAACACGTGGCTGTTCATTGTGTTATACTAAATTGTTCATAAAATTTGAGAAATCTGTTCTCGCTATTTGGTACAATCGAGGGAGGATAGATTGCCCGATAAGAAGGGATAGATGATGATATATGAGTTCATTTTCGGATTTTCAACATTTGTTTTATATTATGCCTTAGCGGCATTGGTTTTATTGCTGGTCCGGCCGCTTTTTAAACAGCAAATGGAGCTTTTTAGAAAACTGCTTCACATTGCCTGCACCATGTCCGTTTTGGTTCTTCAATACGCCATTGAAACCTGGTATATCTCCGTGGCGGTAGTGTTGACCTTTGCGGTTTTCGTGTTTCCTATCATCGCCTTTGTTGAAAGATATCCGAAAGTCATCAGTGCCTTTCATCAGAGAAAAAAGGGCGAAATCCGTTCAAGCCTCGTATTGGTCTTTGTGATGATGGCGCTTTTAACCACCGTTTTTTGGGGACTTTTAGGGGAATCATGGAAATATATAACGGTGATCGCAGTGATGGCGTGGGGATATGGAGATGCTGCCGCCTCACTCATCGGAAAACGATTCGGAAAAAATAAGATCAACCATCGCTTGGTTGAAAGCGCAAAGACCAGAGAGGGAACAATTGCCATGTCCGTGGTTGCCTTTTTTGCGATCTTTTTCAGCCTGCTCATGTTCTCATCACTACACTGGTATACGAGCCTGCTCACAGCCATGTTGATCGCACCGATCAGCGCTGTGGTAGAAATGTTTTCACACAATGGGGTGGATACCATCACGGTTCCTCTGGCAACCGCCGTCCCAACCTATGGCGTGATTCAGTTGTTATCGGTTATCGGGATTTAGAATGGTCACAATCGATAAGGCATCGGCCAAACGCGAAAAGACTATGTTGGTGGCATTTTTACTCAGCTCACCCGGTCCTTTGCTGACTGGTATTGCCGCACTTTCCAGTCAATCGGCAACACAGATTGCCGATTTCCTGAGGCGCTCTTCTGAATTAGTTGCGTTGTTTGTTGCTTGGTGGGTTTTTCGAAAAATGCAACGAGATACCACAACAGATCAAGTGTTTCAAAATAAAATGTCTCGAATTGCGAATCTGACGGTTTCAATCGCCATGATCTGTTCGGGAATCGCCATGTTTATCGTGGGTGTGATTCGATTATTTGTTTTTAATATTGGTGGAAAAGTCATTTTAGGATTAGTGATCGCTGTATTAGGCCTGATAACCAATTCCTGGTTTTGGTGGCGATACTGGAGCATGAATCGGGAAATTCCGGATTCGGTGATTGAAGGCCAAAGAAATTTGTATCGTGCAAAGTCATGCGTAGATATAGCCGTTGTCAGTGCGTTAACGGCTGTACTGCTGGCCCCAAACCATCCGGCTACCCAATATGTGGATGCCGTTGGTTGTATGATAGTCGCTTTCTATCTTTTTTACAGCGGAGCAAAGATGATGAAGCAATCGAAACAAGCTGATATAGAAAAAACAGTTTCCTAGATTAGAACCTTTTCAACAGTTTTTTAAAGGCTGTTGCCATGGGGTATTTTGAAAGATCTTCTAATGTGACCCATTTTATTTCTTCATTTTTAGCCATGCTTTTGTCATTATCATATTGCTGTAAAACCTCTTCATTTAATTCTCCCGGATAGTTGTTTTCATACAGAGTCATCATCCATGTTTTGTGCGTAAAGACATGTTTGGTAGAACCAATGACTTTTAGTGAACACGTTCCTTTGTTTATGGTTTCCTTTAAATAATTGATTAGTTGTTCTTTTGCGTTTTCTGTATTTTTCCCTTCAGCGATTGGAAATCCCCATAATCCATTAAGAAGTTCTGTGGAAGCCTTTGTTATCATTATTTTGTTATGCTTTTTAATAATACCAACCGCAACGGGTATCTTTTTATTTTTTATTTTTTTTCGTTTAACAGGTAACTCATCCTGAAGCGAGCGTTCCTTGGCTTGACAGCTATTTGTCAAGGGACAACTCTCGCAGCGTGGTTTTTTTGGAAGGCAGACCAAGGCACCCAATTCCATCAAAGCCTGATTGAAATCCCTGGCATTATCAGGGATGAGTTCACGGATTTGATTCTGAATGACCCGTTTATTTTTGGCTTCCCCGATATCCAAATGACTGTCAAAGAGTCTGGAGAAAACACGCAGGACGTTGCCATCCACAGCCGGAATGGGTTGATTATAGGCAATGCTCAAAACAGCGCCTGCGGTATAAGGTCCGATTCCCGGGAGTTTCAACGCTTCTTGATAATCCTCCGGGAATCGCCCTTGGTGTTTTTCAACAATCACTTTAGCGCATTTGTGGAGGTTGCGGGCTCTGGAATAATATCCCAGGCCCGCCCACAGGTGCATGACTCGCTCTTGCGGAGCTTTTGCCAGATCGTAAACCGTCGGAAAAGCTTCCATGAATCGTTTATAATAGGGAAGAACTGTATCCATCTGCGTTTGCTGGAGCATAATTTCGGATATCCAAATATGATAAGGATCCAGACTCTCCCTAAAGGGGAGTGTTCTCTGATGAACCTGATACCACTTTAACAACGCTTGTTGAAAGCTCATCTTATCTTTCACTCCTTCATCTTCATTGATAAAAGCATACCATATCTCAACGAACCAGAATCTTATATTCGCCATACCCCTCTTTATCCATGTCTTCGTAGGGGATAAACCGTAAAGCGGCCCCATTGATACAGTATCTTAGGCCTCCCTCTTCTTTCGGCCCATCGTTAAAAACATGTCCCAAATGGGAATCTCCCAGTTTGCTTCTGACCTCTATTCGTTGCATGCCATGGGTATTGTCTTCCACATAAACCAGGGCATCAGCGTCAATTGGTCTGGAGAAACTCGGCCAACCGCATCCGGAATGAAATTTGTCATCGGAAACAAACAAGGGTTCTCCACTGACGATATCCACGTAAATCCCCTTCTGATAAAAATCATCATATTCACTGGTATATGGTCTTTCGGTTGCGCCCATTTGAGTCACATTAAAAGCTAATTCCCCAATACGGTTTTTCAGGGCATCGTCTTTTGAAATATTCAATTTCAAATCCAATTCAATTAAAGGATCATCCGCTGTATTCAGATCAATGTGGCAATAGCCATAGGGATTTTTATCCAGATAATCCTGATGATAGTCTTCCGCATCGTAAAATCCCTGAAGTGGAGCAATTTCAATGGCTGTTTTTCGACCCTCTTTTTGTTCAAAGGCTTCAATAACCCGTTTTACTCTCTGCTCCTGTTCTTCCGTTGTGAAATAAATGCCCGAGCGATATTGGCCACCTAAATCGTTTCCTTGTTTATTGACAGAATAAGGATCGATCGTTCTTAACAAATGTAGAATCAACTCTTCAAGACTAACCACATTTTCATTATACTCAATTTTGACCGCTTCAGAGTGACCGGAGCCGTTGATTACTTCACGATAGGTCGGGTTCTCGGTCAACCCGTTTGCATACCCTACTTGAGTCTCCTCGACTCCGTCCACCCGTTTGAAATAACCTTCAACACCCCAGAAACAACCACCTGCAAAATAAATCGTTTGAAGATCTTTATACTTTGTGTTTATGACTTCCTCTTTGAGATTTTTATTGTCCATATCATTCTCCTTTTGTTGGTTTTTGTTTGTGTTGTTTGCAAACAGAAATATCATCGATACAATGACGATGATGACTATTAATATAGCACCCTTCATTTTAATCACTCTCCTAATAAAGATCGCTTCATATATTTCTTTCTGTTATAAGAGACGTAAATCATATTCGATGAAATTTGTGTTTTGTGGTCACTTCCAAACTACTGAAAATTGATTTAGTAAAGTGATATTTAGTAAATTTATCTTTAGTATATTTAGGAGAGTTATATTGCAATTGATTAATCAAATTCTTGAAAAAAACAAAAATGACAAAACCAGATGATATTAGTAGTTGGTTTAAAAAGACCAAGAGATAGATATCGGCGCTGTTAAAAAAAATACCCTTCACATTTGTGAATGCAAATGGACTAAAAGCAAAGACAAATTCACTTCTTACGGACTTAAAAACTGAATTTGATGACATTTATTATCATTTGTTTTCAAGAAACGGATTTGAGGATATTCCTGAAGAAGAAAATGTTGAGCTTGTGAGTTTTGAATAAAGAATAATTAACTCATACTGGAAAAAATGTTGAAAAAAGGGTTTAAGGTCCTAGACTTTAAACCCCATATTCTCTTATCAATCCTTTTTTGTTTTTTTCAACCTTACCGGTCTTCCTTCAATATATCCTCTGTAGCCCACAGGCTCAAGCTGGAATCTTGGGGCATCTTCCCGAGCCCATTCAAAGCCGTACAATTCCGGATTATAATCATCAATAGCCTGCCAGAGTTCACCAATTGCTGTTCTGAATGCTTCTTCTTCATACGGAGGACCTTGGAATATCATCATTTTACATTTTGGCAGATCCATGATCTCACAACCTTCGGGAATTGATCCTGAAAAATCCGCTGGAACTTCTACTCCCTGTGCATATTCTGAAGTACCGGGTTTAATCATGTTTTTTGGAAACCAGACACCCATGGGTTCATTGATGGCTTCTTTGATACTGGATAGTATTCCCCATATTTCGCAGGGTACTTCTTCGCAGTATTCAAAAGAGTCCTTTGCTTTTTTTCCTCTTCTAACGATAAATCTTCTTTCATCTCTTTCAACAACCTGGACAAATACCGTTTGTAACTTTTCTTTCTTTTCCATTTCATTCACTCCCTTTCGCTTCAGAGATATAAGCCCCTCTACCAGATAAGGCATGAACAGTTTGATAGGGGGGGCCTTTTTTGAATAGGATTTTGGACTGATACCGAATTCTTTTGAAAAAGCCCGAGTAAAGCCTTCATGTGAGTTGAAGTGAAAATCAAACGCCACATCAATCACCCTTGTTTTTTCATCTCTAAGTTTTAAAGCGGCTTTTGTCAATCTCAGAGCCCTGAGATATTCAAAGATGGTTTTTCCGGTATATTCTTTGAATATTTTGGCTGCGTACCAGGGGGAATAATTAACTTGCTCCGCCACTTTCTTCAAAGACAACTCTTCTTGGATATGGTCTTTTAAATATTTTTGCATTTTTTGAACAGACCTAATCTGTTCTTCTTTGTTCATACCCTACCTCCGGACATTTCAGGGGGACAGATCCGACGATACGGAAATCATCACTCCTGACCCCGCTGGCGCATAAGAATCCTATCATTTTACACAAGGAAATTTCTTGACCTGGGTTGTCAGGTTTAATTATATTCTAATCCTTAAAAAAGATTTAAAAGGCATTGATTATAAAAATCATTAATGCAACCATGTTAAAGCAATGATCGCCGATTTAATGACACTGGTTGTATTGAATTCGGATCGATCTTCAACGGGAGTACCGCTCTCACTAAGGTAAGCCCGATCATATTTCCGAGTATTGCCTCTTCCGTAGCAATTTTCGAAGCAATCACCACCAGATCTTCCGCAAACATTATCAACAAAATAGCAATAAACCATACGATTAGTAGTTTTCTCATATTATCTTCCTTCTAAAATTTAGAGAAGATAAATAGTTTACTGGGCATCTTATATGATAAAAAAAAAATAGTGATTTATTGATTTTCAAGTATAATATAACAATGACAAATTCAAATACTAAAAATGCATATGAACTAATGGAAATAATCAAATGTGAATATCAACGGATACTTGGAGAAACCCTTGTTGGCATCTACCTGCACGGCTCCCTCGCCATGGGGTGTTTTCATCCCGATATCAGCGACATTGATTTTCTGGTGGTCGTTGAAAAACCTTTAGTGAAAGAAATTAAAAAAAAGTTGATTCAAACACTTGTCAATCTAAATGAAGTTAAACCCGCTAAAGGTTTTGAAATGAGTGTATTATTACTGAAAGACACTCAAAATTTCACTTATCCCACCCCTTTTATTCTTCACTATTCCAATTCTCATCAAGAAAACTTCTTACAGAAGGGTCAACTGTGCGAAAATGGAAAAGATCCCGATTTAGCAGCGCATATCACCGTTCTCAAAAACAGAGGAAAAGTGATTTACGGGAAGGCGATAGAAGAAGTTTTTAGCAACGTTCCATCCGAAGATTATCTGAAAGCCTTGATTTATGATATTGATGATGCCAAGGAATTAATGAGTGAAAATCCGGTATATTTCACACTTAATATTTGCCGGACACTTTGTTATATGAAAGAAGGCAAAATACTATCAAAAGTTGAAGGTGGACGCTGGGGATTAAACAACCTTCCGAATAAATTTCACAGGATTATTCAACAGTCATTGAAAGTCTATGAATGCGGGGAGCAAAACCAACTCTTTAATCCGGTGGAATTACAAGTTTTTTTGAACTTTGTTCATATTAAGAAAAGATAGGGGAAGGATGGTACAACAATTTCACCCTTTACAAATGTTCCCATGTTTTATCCTCTTCAGGAGATAACCAATCTTTTGCAAGTATACATTCACTAGCCAATGTCACATCCGATATGGCATGTTTGATCTTTAGGAATTCAATAAAATCCAAAATTTCAGACAATTCATTTTCTTTGAATAAATCAAGTTCGTTGATTATTTTTTCTTTTACTTTCATATTTACCTCGTACTTTAATAAAAACTACCTAATGAATTATAACACTATTAATTAAATTGAGGGGAGATTCGACTCACTCTAGACTCAAGGACATTTCAATTGTTTTTAAAACAATATGCCAAGTTCACTTGACACAATATGCAAAGTCTGCTATACTATATCTGCAAAGCGAGCATTGCATATCGAGGTGATCTTTTGAAAACGAAGATTAAAGAACTCAGAAAGGAAAGACGGTTGTCGCAGTCTGATTTAGCCTATGAGGTAGGCACGACCAGGCAGACCATCACATCCATCGAAACGGAGAAATACACCGCATCGTTAATTTTGGCGTACAAGATTGCACATTTTTTTGGAAAACAAATCGAAGAAGTCTTTGACTTTTCTCAAGTGGAGGAATTATAAATGGAAAAATACAGGAAGAACCTGCGCATTAGAATGCTATGGATGTCTTTGGCAATCATCTTAGCTGTGAGTCTTCTCATCATGAACTCGATCAAGATGGTAGAAGCAGCTGAAGGAGAAAGTTTTTCAACCGGATTCATTGATGGATTTCAAAATGGTCTTTTGGCAGCCATGGTGGGTTTGTTTTCGGTTTTAATTATAAAATACTTATCAATCTTTCGAGATGAAAAGAAACTCAAACTTTGGTACAACCATGAACATGACGAGAGACGCCAGCAGATTAAATTAAAGGCCGGTGGCAATCTGGTTATTATCAATTCGGTAATTCTGCTGTTTGCCGGAATCGTTGGCGGATATTTTAACGTTGTCATTTTTTATTCCGTGATTGGCTGTGCGGTTTTTCAGCTTCTGGTGAGTGCGGTCATCAAACTGTATCTATTAAAAAAATACTAAGGAGATGTGTATCATGAAAAAAAGAGGATTAGTGTTTTTTATGCCGCTTTTCTGGCTTGGTTTGTTGCTTCAAAATATCAGCAATTTTTTTAAAGAAAGCCTTTCAGATTTTCCTTATGGTTTTTTTCAAGGGTTGTCATTTGTTTTCATCGTCGCCGGTTTTCTGTTTATATGTTGGTGTTTACGGAAGAAAATCAACCCGTTTACCCTGAAAGAATGGGAAAGTCAATAACTAGCAAGGAGCTGCGACCGCAACGGATATCTTCTTAAAGAGCCGGATGAAAAAAGGGGATGAAAGGTAAGACTTTCTGATCCGGACAGCCCAAAATAGTACTTACTGAATTTCGAGCGTTTTTTTCATAACTAATATTAGGAGCACGGATTACGCTGGATTTCTCGGATGTGATGCATAAGATGAGAATTGAAAAAACCCAAAGATTATTCAATCACAGCAAAATAATCTTTGGGCTATCGTCCGTAACGTATTGACTGCTTTTTTAATCATGATCTGTAATGATTTATTCTGGATAGGCATGAATGCCAGATGACTGTACCAAGATGCATGCCGTTCTTGCGACTTACTACTCGAGAGAAAGGGTCATCATCTTGGCTTGAACCCCTTTGAGAACGTTGAGCTTTCTCAGAAGTTCTTCGTGCTTCTCCTGATCTCCGACCAGCTCCAGGATGATCAGACCCTCGTCCGAACAGTTGTCCAAAACCTGGTCATGCAGACCCACACGCATTTTGATCAGACAACCCCATCCCGTCAGCAGTTTTTGAACTTTCTCCGCTTCCTCTTTTCGGTTTGCTACCATGATGGCCATAACTGTTTTCATCCATTACACCTCCAAGAATTTAGATCAATAAATCGAGGGGACTCCCAAAATCCGTCCCCTCTTTTGTATTTCTCAACAATTATTTGTTAATGGAATAATAAGTGTCTTTGCCTTTGAATACGGCACATTCTCCGAGTTCTTCTTCAATCCTGAGCAATCGGTTGTATTTGGCGATCCGGTCTGTTCTGGAAAGGGATCCGGTCTTGATTTGTCCGGCGTTGGTTGCTACTGCCAGATCTGCGATGTAGGTGTCCTCGCTTTCTCCGGAACGATGTGAGACCACGTTGGTCATGTTATTGATTTTGGCGTATTCGATGGTGTCCAACGTTTCTGTGACGGAACCGATCTGATTCAACTTAATCAAAATGGCGTTACTGGCTTGAAGTTCAACCCCTTTTTCCAATCGCCTTTTGTTGGTCACATACAGGTCGTCCCCCACGATCTGGACTTTGTCTCCCAGGCTGGCTTCCATTTTTGCAAAGGCTTCCCAATCTTCTTCATCAAAGGGGTCTTCGATGGAGATAATGGGATATTTTGACACCAGCATCTCATAGTAATTCAACAGTTCATCGGAAGTCATGTCTTTTCCATCCACATGATAGGTCTTGTTCTCCCGGTTGTAGAATTCGCTGGCCGCACAGTCCATGGCAATGAGAACTTGCTCGCCGGGTAAATAGCCTGCCTTTTCGATAGCTTTGATAATGACGGCAATGCCTTCCTCATTGGATCCCAAATTCGGAGCAAATCCGCCTTCATCTCCGACGGAGGTGATGTTGCCTTGTGCCTTAAGAATGGATTTCAGGTTGTGGAAAATCTCTGCGCCTGCCCTTAAAGCCTCTTTGAAGCAGCAGAATCCTGCCGGCATGATCATGAATTCCTGGATATCCAGGCTGTTGTCGGCATGTTGTCCCCCGTTGATGATGTTCATCATGGGTACCGGAATGGTCTTGGCGTTGGCTCCACCCAAATACTTGTAAAGGGGAATGCCCAGTGCAGCCGCTGCTGCTCTGGAAACTGCCATGGATACGCCAAGGATGGCGTTGGCTCCCAGTTTCTCTTTGTTATCCGTACCGTCCAGATCCAACATAACCTTGTCGATAAACGTCTGGTCGAAAACATTCAGGCCGATTAGTTTGGGGGCGATGATGTCGTTGACGTTTTTAACAGCCTTTTGTACCCCTTTGCCCATATATCTGTCGTCTTTGTCTCTCATTTCAAGTGCTTCAAACTGGCCGGTGGAAGCGCCGGATGGAACAATAGCCGTTCCCATGGTGTCGTCTTCGAGATAAACCTCCACTTCAACGGTGGGGTTTCCCCTTGAATCCAATACTTCCCTTGCCATTACATCGTAAATTTCAAGATACATACTGCACCTCCTGTGTTATTTTTCACATACTCTTGCATAGTATACCATAAAGAAAAACCGTCGCTATACAACATCCAGGATAACATTCGCCACACGGCCTAAAATAAGGCATTCAGCTTCCCAGATGTTTTTCTTGATCACAATGGGGTCGAATTGAACGTTCTCGCTTTGCAAAACAACATTGAACAGATCCGGAAAAAACCGCTTGACCACACATTCACTGTTGCCGATGATAAAAACGCCCACCGCTCCCCGCTGTAAATTCTTTTCCTTTTGAACAATGACAATGGATTTGTCCATGATGATGGGCTCCATACTTTTCCCTTTGGTAATCAGGCAGAAATCACCCGGTATGCCGGGAATGCGGGGGATGTAATCGATGATGTTCTCCTGAGCAAAAATAGGCCGGCCTGCTGCAATTTCGCCCAACAGGGGCCAATAGTCCTCTTTGTCCTGGGACGTTCCCCATTTTTTATCCTCAAGTCCCAGCAGGTATTCCACACTCACGCCGAAATACAGGGCTAATGCTTTTAAAACATCCATGGAAGGTTTGGATTTTCCCATCTCCAATTTCGAAACCATCTGGGGAGAAACCCCGAGGATTTTCGCAATGTGAGCCTGACTGTCTTTTTGCTTTTCCCTAAGCTGTCTCAATTTGATTGAAAACTCGTTCATGGTTTTTCACCCCGCCCTTCACTTCTATTATACCACCAATGGTTGAATCGTTCACGAATTCTTTACAACCAGTGGTTGCGTTTTGACGAAAGACCGTGTATTATAGAACGAATCTCATCCCAAACAATCTCGACCATCACAGACAGAGGAGACAAAAATGATAAAACGGCTGATCAGAATGGAATATGCGTTTTCGTCCGGTATAGCAGGGTTGACGATTGAAGTCAACTCTTTTGACAGGACAGTGTGCATCGAACGAATCGAGCAGGCACTTTCTCAATTCGACTTGACAAAAGACCGAATCACGAGAATTGAATATATGGAAATCATTGAGTAAGTTGAAGCTTTGGCAATCGGGTAAAAAAACTGTATAATAAAGAAAATACTTAAAAAGGGGTGTTCAGAATGAAAATCAGATGGTTGGGGCATTCATGTTTTGAAATCAGAACGTCATTCAACATCTTAACGGATCCTTACGACAAATCGGTCACTTATCATTTTGATCCCGTTGACATTCAAATCATCACCGAAAGTCATCAGCACCACGATCATAATGCACATGATCGTGTGCCAGGCGATCCGGCGATCGTAAAAACCGTCGGAGAGCATGCCTTTGATCAGGTGATGATCAAAGGATATCCGTCTTATCATGACAGAGAACAGGGCAAAAAACGAGGCAACAACATCATTTTTCAAATCGTCTCTGAAGGTATTACACTCACCCATCTTGGAGACTTGGGACATCAACTGGGCAAGGAGCTGCTGAAAAAGCTTGCCGGCACAGACGTTTTGATGATCCCTGTGGGTGGAACCTATACCATTGACGCCAACGAAGCCGTTCAACTCATCGAACAGCTCAAACCCAAGGTTGTCGTTCCCATGCACTACAAGACCCCATCCTGTGATTATCCGATCGCTGAGCTTTCCGATTTTACCGATGCCTTGAATTGGAAGCGTGTTGAAGTGGCGATATTGGAACTCAATCCGCTCAAGCTTCAGGAATTGAATCGCACCTGTGTGATCTTTCAAGGTTGATCATTTGATATTTTTAAACTAAAAAGGCGCCCTTTGGGGCGCCTTTGGTTTTATCGGTATCTGCAATTATTCAAAATATTTCTGATAAA
>ERZ795053.3146-NODE-3146-length-19068-cov-9.339978_pt1 | contig 19068 bp, 19 predicted proteins | sample MGYA00375137_ERZ795053 | MGnify/ENA primary metagenome ERZ795053 (study PRJEB30182, sample SAMN05720284) | activated sludge metagenome | isolation source: Anaerobic digester | place: Hong Kong | collected 2014-12-17 ...
CGCCTTCGGCTGATCAGCGTGAAGCTGGGGATTGCATAAGATTCGTAACACTGAAGGCCTTGCCGAAGACGGGTAAATAGTCGATATTTACCCGGCGGACGCGTCCTGGGCGGGATGGTCCGCTCCGCCGATTTGATCCGTATTGCGGGCGGCTCGTAGCGCGATGCTTCGCGGCGAGGATTCAGCTAAAAGAGGAGAGCCTCCAATGTCAGACAAGCGAAAGCTATTCACCTCGGAGTCCGTAGGCGAGGGCCACCCGGACAAGCTATGCGACCAGATCTCGGACGCGGTGCTCGACGCGTGCCTGAGCGACGATCCGGAGAGCCACGTCGCCTGCGAGTGCTTCGCGACGACCGGCATGGTCCTGGTCGGCGGCGAGATCACGACCGACACCTACGTGGACATACAGACGCTCGTGCGCGACGTGGTCAAGGAGATCGGGTATACCGACCCCGACTACGGCATCGATTACGAGTCGATGGCGATACTCAACACGATCCACGCGCAGAGCCAGGACATCAACCAGGGCGTAGTCGGGCACGGCCTCAAGGAATACGAGGGGCTGCAGGGCGCCGGCGACCAGGGCATGATGTTCGGCTTCGCCTGCGACGAGACGCCGGAGCTGATGCCTGCGCCGATCATGTACGCCCACAAGCTGCTGCTCGAGGCGACGGCGCTGCGCAAGTCCAAGGCGATACCGTGGCTCCGGCCGGACGCCAAGAGCCAGGTGACGCTCGAGTACGACGGCCACAGGCCGATCCGGGCGGAGGCGGTGGTGATATCGCACCAGCACGACCCGGACGTATCGTACGAGACGATCAGGGAGACCGTGATCGAGCGCATCGTTCGTCCGGTGCTCGGGCCGACGGGCCTGCTCGACGATAAGACCAAATTCTACGTGAACCCGACCGGCCGCTTCGTCGTGGGCGGCCCGATGGGAGACTCCGGCCTGACCGGCCGCAAGATCATCGTCGACACCTACGGCGGCATGGGCCGCCACGGCGGCGGCGCGTTCTCCGGCAAGGACCCGTCCAAGGTGGATCGCTCCGCCGCGTACATGGCCCGCTACGTGGCCAAGAACGTCGTGGCCGCCGGCCTGGCCGAGCGCTGCGAGGTGCAGCTGGCCTACGCTATCGGCGTGCCCTTCCCGGTGTCGGTGATGCTCGAGACCTTCGGCACGGCCAAGGCCGACGAGGACGCGATCGTAGCCGCGGTACGCGCGACCTTCGACCTGTCGCCCGCCGGCATCGTGAGCGGCCTCGGCCTCAAGGCGCCGATCTACCGGAGGACGGCGGCCTACGGCCATTTCGGCCGCGACGGCTTCCCCTGGGAGAGGACCGACAAGGCCGAGGCGCTGAGGGCCGCGCTGCGCTGAGCCGGCCGGGGCTCCCGCGGCCCCGGCGCATTGACTATCGGCGCCGGCGGGCCATACTTAAGGCATGAGCGCCGATAGACCCTCGTGGTATTCCAAGCTCGCCTACTTCCTATTCCCGGCCTTCGAGGACGTCGAGCAGACTCAGCTGCAGGGCCGCGTGGCTACCCTGTCGATCTACGCGGTGTTCCTGGCCGCCGCGGTCGCCCTTCCGACCAACATGGCCAGGGACGCGGCCGCGGGATCGACGACGATGGTCATCGCCGAGACCGTCTTCGGGACGCTGCTCCTCGCGGGCGTGTTCGTCCTGCTGCTATGGCGGCGCCTGCGGCCGGTGCGGCTGGCGATCGGCGCGGCCGTCATGAGCCTGACGATAGGCCTGATAATCGATTACGGCGGCCCCAGAGGGCTCGGCTTCGTCTACCTGATCGCCGGGTATCCGATATTCTACTCCATCCTCGGGTTCCGGGGCGGCCTGGCTATCCCTATCGTGGTGCTGGTCGGCTTTATCGTCAGGCCGTACTTCCCTGGCCTGCACGAGGGATCCATCCTGATCGACCCGGAGGTCTACCGGAGCTACCTGCTCGTGGTCGCGGTCTCGACGATGCTCGGGGCGTTCTCGGTCGTATACCAGCGGCTGATCATTACGAGCCTGTACCGGGCCGCGTTCGTCGACGAGCTGACCGGGTTACCGAACCGGCGCGCCGTCGAGAATTCGATAGACGCGATGATCCAGAAGGCGTACGCGGACGGCGCGGGCTTCAGCGTGGTCGGGCTCAAGATCATGCACTTCTCGCGCGTGAACTCGTACCACGGCGGCGCGTTCGCCGATAGCGTCATCAAGGAGCTCGGGGCGCGGCTACGGAGCCTGGACGGGGCGCGTGCGTCCCGGTACACCGGCACGGTCTTCGTGATGCTGTCCGACGAGACTGAGTTCATCCCGCTCGAGCGGCTCGGCTCGGCGGCGCTCGACGAGGCGCAGCGCGGCTTCGCCCTCGACGGGCGGACGGCGTCGCTCGAGGCCCTCGTTACCGTAACGCGCTTCCCGGCCGACGGCCCGTCGCGGGAGGCGCTGCTCTCGAACGTAATGGCAGGCTTCGCCAGGATGCGCGACCTGACCGGCCTGGTCAGCTTCTACGACGAGGAGCGGCACCGCTCGGAGATGAAGCGCTACGACATGGTCCAGGAGCTCCGCCAGGCGATAGGCCGCGGCGAGCTCCGGCTCGCGTACCATCCTAAGTCGCGCCTGTCGGACGGGGCCGCGTACGGGGCGGAGGTGCTGCTCCGGTGGAGCAGCCGCCGTTTCGGCGAGGTCTCTCCGGCCGTGTTCATACCGCTGGCGGAGGAGTCCGACCTGATACTCGAGATCACCCGCTGGGTGGTCTCGACCGCCTTCGACGACCTGCGCGCCCTGGATGAGGCCGGCTGCCGGGTCGTGCACGCGATCAACCTGTCGCCCAAGGACCTGCGCGAGGAAGGCTTCCAGGCGTTCATCGAGGCGGAGCGCGAGCGCCGCGGCGTCGAGCCGTCGTCGGTCGAGTTCGAGATCACCGAGGGCGTGATGATGGACGAGAACCCGGCGATGCAGCGCAACCTGGACTTCCTACGGCAGGCCGGCTTCAGGCTGGCCCTGGACGACTTCGGTACCGGCTACTCGAGCCTGAGCTACCTGCATAGGCTCCGCGCCAGCAATCTCAAGATAGACCGAAGCTTCATCACGCAGCTGAACGAGTCGAACCCCTCGTCGCCGGTGGTGGACGCGATCATCTCGATGGCCCTGTCGCTCGGGCTCGAGGTCACCGCCGAGGGCGTCGAGACGTCGTTCCAGGAGGCGTACCTGCGCGGGCGGCTCTGCACCTACGGCCAGGGCTGGCTGTACTCGACGCCGCTTCCCCTGAACGAGTACCGGGCCTACCTCGGGAACGCGGGGCGCTGCGGCGACGCGGGCTGACGGTCGCGGCGCGGCCGCGCGCTCAGCGCCCCGCCGCGCGCAGCACGTCGCCGAAGACGCCGGCGGCCGTGACGAGGGCGCCGGCGCCGTAGCCGCGCACGACGAGCGGCGCCGGGTCGTAGTAGCGGGTACGGAACGCGAGCGCGTTCTCCCCGTCGCGTACGGCGCGCAGCGGGTGGTCCGGACCGGCCTCGACGACGCCGACCGAGGCGCGGCCGCCTGATATCGATCCGGCGTAGCGCAGGACGTTCCCGCGTCCGGCCGCGGCGCGCGCGAGCGCCGCGACGCCGTCGTCCAGCTCGGGCATGCGGGCGACGAATTCATCCCGGCCCATCGCTAGGTACTCAGGCGGGACCAGGCCCGCGCGCTCGACGTCCTCCGGCTCGAGCGCCATGCCCGCCTCCCGGGCCAGGAGCAGCGTCTTGCGGGCCACGTCGGCGCCGGACAGGTCGTCGCGGGGATCGGGCTCGGTAAAGCCGCGGGCCATCGCCTCGCGCACGGCCGCCGAGAAGGGCTGGCCGTCCTCGAGCCGGCCGAACAGGAAGGATAGCGACCCGGACAGCACGCCGGAGAACTCGACGAGCGAGTCGCCGGCGGCGAACAGCCTGCGCAGGTTATCGACGACGGGGAGGCCGGCGCCGACGGTCGCCTCGTACAGGTACAGCCGGCCGCGCCGCCGCGCCTCGCGCGCGAGGCTTCGATACCGCTCGAGCGGCCCCGAGTTGCCGCGCTTGTTGGCCGTCACCACGTGGTAGCCGGCGGCGAAGTAGGCCGGGTAGTCGCGCGGAGGCTCGTCGCTCGCGCTGCAGTCGACGAGTATCGGGCAGGCTAGGGACGGCCCCAGCGAGGCTAAGGCCGCGGAGTCGGTCGGCTCGGTCGATGCCGCCAGGGCGTCGCGCCAGCGTGCCGGCTCGACGCCGGCCGGGGCGACGACCATGCGCCTCGAGTCGGCTATCGCGACGACCCGCAGCTCCAGCCCGTCGGCGGCGAGCGCTTCGGTCCGCTCGGCTATCAGGTCGAGCAGGGCGCCGCCGACGGTGCCGTGGCCGAGCAGGGCCAGGCTGGCGATAGTCGATGGTCCGTCGGCCGTCGGGTCGGACTCTCGGGCGCGTAGTATTCGTTCGTGCATGGCGGCTCCGTCGCTAGGCGTCTAGCCTCACTGTAGCACGGAGCCGGAGGGGCGGATAGGCTCCTCGATATAGGATTTCAGGTCGACGACGGGGCTGCCGTCGAGGGCGTCGAGCCCTCTGACCCTGATCCTGCGCCCTTCGACCGAGACGACGTCGACGACGCAGAGCGCGACCGGATTCGGACGGTTAGGAGAGCGGCTCGTGAAGACGCCGCGCGGCTCGGCGCTGAACGGCGTCGGGGATTTCAGGACGCTCCGGTCGGCCCGGTCGCCCCAGTACAGCGCGACGAGCCGCTTAGCGTCGGCGACGCCGACGAGCGCCTCCTCGAAGGCCTCGTATAGCTCGATGACGCTCTCCGCCGACGACAGCCATCCCTGCCTGGGCGCGTCGCCGCGCGCCTCGTACGGGCTGTGGATAAGCCCGATGGGCTTCAGGCTCATCGCCCCCGCGCCGCGCCCGGCTACGAAGGGCGAGCCGTCGAAGGCGACCGGTACGAGCAGCGCGGCCGGCCGCCCGGCGCCGTCCAGGCGCGCCAGTTCGAGGGGGATCCGCAGCCGCGCAGCGGAGACCGGAACGGCCGTGCGGTAGAGCCGGTCGCGCGCCAGGCCCAGGTCGAGCGGCGGATCGCCGTAGACGCCGATGAAATCGCCTCCCGGCGCGCGGGCGGATAGGAGGGGATAGTCCGCGGGACCGTCGGTCGCCCGGCCGGCGAACGCGTCGCTCCCGGGGCTGAGGAGCATGAACTCCGCGCCGGGTACGGCGGCCTCGCCGGGCGTGAGGGGGCGGCCGGCGACCAGGACGTCGGGCAGGCGTTCGGCGCGTATCGTCAGCCCCGCCTCCATTGACGCCCGTACGCGCTCGCGCGTGATCGGAGTCCTGGCCGAGCCCTCTGCGTAGGCGCCCGCCTTCCGGGCCTCGCTCGGCGCCGCGCCGAAGCAGCGCCTGAACGCCCTCGAGAAGCCGTCCGGCGACTCGAAGCGGTACTCGAGCGCCAGCTCGAGGATGGAGCGGTCGCCCGAGACGAGCTCCCGCGCCGCCTCGGCGACGCGCCTGCGCATCAGGTAGTCGTAGGGGCCGTGGCCGGTCAGCTCGGTGAAGACCCGTACGAAGTGGAAGATCGAGTAGCAGGCGGCGCTCGCCATCGCGCCGACGTCGATCCCGTCGCGGAGCCGCTCCTCGACGAGGTCCAGGGCCCGGCCGACCGACGCGAGCCGCCTGTCGCCGTCGGTCAAGGCGCCGTCCCGTCCGGGCGCTCCGGGGCGAGCGGCGTCCACATCTCTATGATCGAATCGGGGTCCTCGAGGCTCGAGTATCGCGAGTCGTAGCGCTGGAGGCCCCATCGGCTCTCGATCGCCCGCCCGTAGCGCCCGACGGCCTCGGCGGCTACGCGCTCCTCCCAGCCGGGCTCCATCTCGGCGCAGCGCATCGCGACGACCGCGTAGTCGCGCGCGGGCAGCGCCTTGACCACGAGCTCGAGCGAGCCGTCGAGCGGCCGTTCCGTCTCGGCGCCGACGAACACCTCGTAGTCGCCGGTCGCGGCGCTGGCCGGGTGCATGACGTGGGCTTCGAACCAGGCCGGGTCGTCGGGCGGCAGGGCCGCCACGGGATGGTCCTCCAGGTAGGCCATCAGGCGCTTCCAGAGCGAGCCTATCTCGTTGTCCACGTCCCAGGCCGCGGCCGCCTTGAACGGGTTACCGAAGAAATTCATGCCGACGAGCGTGAACGTCCTGTCGCGCTCGAGCCTGTATTCCATCGCGGCCTCCTCGGGACCACGATAGCGCCCGGGCGCCGGGCTGGCAAGGGCGCGGGCGTCGCCGGGGCCGGGCGCCGCAATAACGGTCGGCTTCGGCCTCGGCCCGCGCCCGGGCGCGGCTCCGCGCCCGCGCGGCGGATCGGCGATCGGCAATCGGGATCGAGAGACGCTCGCCCCCGCGGCGCTACGCTTAGCGCATCACGGTAGCCGATGGAGGGAACGATGAAGGAGATGACGGTACGGGCGATCGGCCGGGTCCGGTCGGACGACGCGACGGGCCGCTACGCGCTCGAGCTGGACGAGGCGTATCGCGAGGGGCTCCTGGCCCTGGGTGAATTCGGGAGGATACAGGTCCTGTGGTGGGCCCACGGCATGGATACGCCGGAGTTCCGCGGCACGCTGTCGTGCGAGCTGCCGTACGCGCCGGGCGTCAGGGCCGGGGTGTTCGCGTGCCGGTCGGAGTACCGGCCGAACCCGATAGCGCTGACGAGCTGCGGCGTCGTATCGGTCGACGCCAAGGCGGGCGTAGTCGTCCTCGATTACATCGACGCGGTCGACGGCACGCCGCTCCTCGACGTCAAGCCGTACATTCCGGTCTGCGACCGGGCCAGGGAGTTCCGCGTGGCGCCCTGGTTCAGCGAGTGGCCCGACTGCATCGAGGACTCGGCCGCGTTCTTCGCGAAGTTCGAGTTCTAGCGTCCGGGCCGCGACGCTCGGGGGCCGCGGCTGCGCGCGGCTCCCGAGCGTCGCCACGGGCGAGGGGCTTATACGCCGGGTATGATCACCTCGCCGTCGCCTTGGTAGCGGCGGGTGCTCGTCCAGTCGCTCGTCGGCAGCCACAGCGCGGCCCATTCGTAGTTATCCAGGTCGACGGTGTTGCGGTCGACCGAGTAGTCACGGTAGGCGCCGTAGGTAAAGTACTCCATGTAGATGTCCCAGCGGCCCCTGGGTACCTCGAACACCATCCATTCACGGCCGGATATCGTCTCGGTGCGCAGCATCTCGCCCAGGATGCCGTCGCCGGTGCCCGCGCTGCGGCCCACGTCGAGGCGCTCGATCAGGTACAGCTCGCAGGTGACCGACGCGTCGTAGTCGCCGTCTACCGAGACGGATAGTTCGGCCGTCTCTTGGAACAACAGCTGGCAGCCGCAGAGCGAGGCCGCCATGGCGACGACGAGGGCGGCGCCGACTATTGCCTTGATCGCCGGTATCCTTTTCCCGATCATCGGAAGGCCTTCCAGTCCATGCCCGAGTCGACGATGGCCGCGTTGAGCCCGCGGTGCCAGGCGCTCCGTACCGCGTAGAAGGCGTACATGTCCCAGCCTACCGCGACGCCGGTGCAGGCCAGCGACAGGTAGACGCCTACGTCGCCGAGTAGCGGCAGCGCCAGCGCGCCGGCGGCGAACGCAGTCGTCGCCACGGCGGCGGTCTTGGATTTCTTTATCAGGCCGGCCGCGTCGTACTCGAGGCCGCGCGACTGCCAGAGCTCGGTATAGCTTTCCATCTTACTCTGCGAGACCCAGGCGCCTACCGATGAGCAGATCGGCGCTATCTGCATCATCACGAGGGCGGCGTCGAGCGATATCGACGAAGCGGCGCCGCCGCCTATGACGAGGCCGAAGCCGGTGGCCTCGAGTATGAGGCCGGTCATCAGGCCCGCGTCGGAGAAGAGCGGCACCGGCTGTTCCGCCGGCGCGGCCTGCCCGTACGCGGCCCCTCCGGCTAGTACGAGCGCCAGGACCAGGCATAGAGCGCGCGTTTTCATGGACACCTCCAAACGTGAATATGCCATAACACTAGCCTCGCGGCCTCTTCGGCGGTATCCGTATATTTTACGTATTCATGCGCTATACTCGAGCCCATGGACGAATCGACGTGGAAGGCCGTGCACGAATGCTCGCTCGAGGCCGGTTGCGCGGCGACGCGCGAGGGCCTGCTCGAGGCGTTCATGGCCGGGGCCGCTCGGCTTACGCCCTGCGACGCCGGCGTCGGCGTCTTCGACCGCGAGCTGCGCTGCGTGGCCTGCTCCGGCTGGGACGAGCGGACTAAGCGCGACTATAACCAGTATTACCGCGGCGTCGTGCCGTTCATAGGCTACGACGAGGATCGATACGCCAGGCGCGGCCGGGACGTCGTGCGCTGGGTCGATTACGGCGAGACCGAGTTCATGCGGGACTTCGGCCGGTCCCTGGACCTGGCCTACGGCCTGAGCCCGTTCAGGCCGGCCCTTCCGCTCAACCTCTCGGTCCAGCGCTCGCGCCGCGGCCCGGCCTTCGACGCCGACGACTGCGAGGCTCTGGACGCGCTCAACGCGCAGATGAACAACCTGCTCGCCGTGGCCGAGCGGCTAGGCCGGGCGGAGTACTCGCCCTGGAGCGCGGATCGCGTGCGCGACGCCCTGCCGGCCCTGAGCCGACGCGAGGCCGAGCTGCTAGCCCTGTGCGCCGAGCCGCTGTCGATGTCCCAGGTCGCCTCCGCCCTGGCGATAAGCCGGCGTACGGCCGAGACCCACCTGGCCCGCGTCTTCGAGAAGCTCGGCGTCCGCTCGCGCCGCGGGGCGCTGGACGCGCTCAGGCTGAGGGCGCGCGCTTGAGGGTCGCGGCGACCCAGCCGGCCTAGGGCCCGACGCGGCCCTCGAAGAGGAGGACCCGCCCGCCCGGAGCCGACTTCCAGAGCCGGAGCGTCTCGCCGTCCCATTCGAGGCGCCCGGGGGCGTCCTCGACCGCGAGCTCCTCCGGGTTGAGCACCACGTGGAGCCTCGCCTGGACGACGAGGGGGGCGCGGGCGAGGTCCGGGTCCTTACGCCCGTAGATCCTGGCGGCGGAGCCCTCGAGCTCGACCAGCGCGGCGGTCGGCTCTTGGCCGGGCGAGGCCGGATCGAGGGACAGCACGAGGGCCGGGAACAGCGGGCTGCCCGCGAAGCGGTATACCGACCCGGGGCGGCCGTCGGGCGTCGCGCCGGCTATCGAGCCGGGCAGGCCGACCGCGTCGTAGTATCCGGAGAAGGTCTCCCGGTAGGCCGCGTCCGTCCCGGTCCTGAGCCTGCCCGCGTCGAAGTCGGCGATGACGCCGCGGTAGGCCTCGACGCGCAGGTCCAGGAGCTCGAGCAGCTTCTCGTAGGTCCACTCCTTGGCCTCGAGCGTGAATCGGTAGCCCTGCTCGTTGGCCGCCATGATCTCGTCGCCGTGGCTCGCGACGGTCCCGAGGCGCAGGCCCTCGAGGTTCTTGACGAGCGTGATCGTGCTGAAGAAGTCCAGCGTGGAGTATCCCCAGCGGGCGAGCCTGGCCCGCTTCATATAGGAGCGGTAGAGTTCGAGCTCCGCTTCGATGTCGTCGCGGTAGCGGAGGTTGCGTTCCAGCGCGGCCTCGACCTCGCTGCGCCGGGCGACGCTGACGTCGGTCGGTCGGTCGAGGACGAGCTCGTCCGAGAGGTAGCGGTCGACCTGGCGCGGCCAGACGAGCGACAGGCGGCGGAGCAGGTCCTTGTCCGCGTCGCCGGACTCGCCGAGGTACAGGAAGAGATAGCTCGAGCCCGCCTTGCCGTAGGGCAGCTCGACGTGGAGGTAGTCCTCGGTGGCCTCGCCGCGGCAGGCGAAGACGGCGCGGTCGAGGGGGCCGAGCAGCTCGCGGGTCCGCCGCTCCAGCCGCTCGGACGCGCCGACGAAGGCGTCGTCCGGGAAGACCAGGGTGAAGTACATGAGCTTCGGGGTACCGTCGAGGCCGGGGTCGTAGCGCCGCATGTACGTCCACATATCGACCGGGTAGAGCGCGAGCCTGGCGACTCCCTCTTCCTCGCCGCCGGCCGCGCGCAGCTCCAGGGAGCAGCCGCCCTCGCGCACCGAGAAGTCCGGCGTCGAGATGGCCACGTCGTCGACCCTGCCGCCGTCGAGCCACATCGAGCCGGCCAGGGCCGATTCGAGTCGGGGGCCGCGGGAGCCTAGCCCGGACGCCGTCCTGGCCGGGTCGAACAGGTCGCCGGGACCGAGCCGGAGCGGCGCGCGCATGAAGCGCCATTCGGGTTCGAACACGCCCTTGTAGTAGTAGCCGGGCTCGCCGTCGGGGGACAGCCCGGCCACGCGCAGCTCCCTGGCGGCGTTGCCGTACCCGTCCTGGAGTATCGTTATGCGCGGGCCGACGGCCGCGGAGCCGCGCAGCGGGATAGGCTCCTGCCTTCGCCAGCCCTCGGCCGGGAGCGCCCAGGTCGTGGTCTCCGTCCGCGGGTCGCTGCCCGGCGTGTCGTCTGGCTCCGCGTCGTAGCTGTACTTGAAGAACATCGGGTCATAGCCGAGGGTATCGAAGTCGGCGAGCCTGGTGTACATGACGCCGGCGTCGTCGATGACGAACAGCGTCGACGCGCTGGCCGCGAGCGATTCGGCGACGAACGATCCCCGCTCGGGGCCCAGGATATGGTGGGAGAAGTCGCTCGGTAGGCCCGGGTCGGCGAAGCGGATCTCGCGGCCGTCCTCCGACAGGAAATAGAAGCTGACGACGCCCATGGATCCGTAGTAGTGCTGGTTGCCGGCGACGTCCTCGTACCAGAGCGCGTGCTCGTTGCGGACGCTGGCGCTCCAGGCGCGGTTGCGGCCGACCAGGTCGTTCAGGACGAGCGGCGCCTTGTCGGGCCAGCCGTGCCGGTCGAGCCAGGCGGGGCGAGAGCCGAACGGGCCCCGTTCCATCGACAGCTCGTAGAGACGGCCCTCGTCGGACAGCGCGTACAGCTTGTACGCGTCGGCCGATATCTCGACTATGCGCCGGGCCGGCCGGAAGCCCGGACGCGAGGATCGCGGCAGGCCGGTCTTGTCGAGCAGGCGCCAGTCCTCGGGATTCCGCGACTTGGCCGTCTTGTAGTAGACGCGGCCGTCGACTACGCAGAACTGGTAGTCCCGGCAGAAGGTCTGCGTCCGGGTCTTGATGTAGACGGCGGCCGGCAGGAAGCCGTTCAGGTCCTCGACCGCCGTCGGGGCCGCGCCCGACCCGGGGACGGCGAATGGGTACTCGCGCGCGGCGCGGCCGGCGTCGGTGGCGCAGGAGAGTATCGAAAGGCCGAGGACGGCCGGGAGTATCGCGTTGATTCGCATAGGGGCGAATATACCACGGATCGGCACGAAAACATATCGGGAGCCGCACTTCATAGCCGGCGCGCCTGAATGGCGGCGGCGTCTCCTTCAGAGCCGGGCGGCGCCGGATCCGCGGCGCCGGCTTGTCTGTACGTCCGGGGCGCGTCATACTCGTCCGGACCGCCGCGGCCGCTAGCCGCGGGAAGGAGGACCGATGAGCCGGCTTACGACCTACCTGCGGACGAGGAATCCCGACGGCGTCATGTCGTTCAGGAACCTGAGGCGCCTCATCGGCGCGATCGGCATGGCCCTGCCGCCGGCGTGCTACCTGGGCGGGCGCCTGTTCGCCGGCCTGCCCCTGGGGCCGTCGATCAGCTCCTACTACTACACGAATTCGGGTGACCTCCTCGTCGGCGCGCTCGTCGGCGTGGGCATGTTCCTCGTCACCTACCGGGGCTACGAGCGGATCGACGACGTCGTCTCCACGGCGACGGGCCTGGCCGGCGTCGGCATAGCGCTGTTCCCGTGCCTGAATCGCGCCGAGGCCCGCGTCGGCCTCTTCGAGCTGCCGGTCGCGGCGTCGAACGCCGTCCATACCGCCTGCGCCGGCGCCTTCTTCCTGCTACTCGCGGTCAACTCGATGTTCATCTTCACGCTGACCGGCGCCGACGGCGTCAGGAGCCCCGGCAAGAAGAAGCGCGACGCGGTGTATATAGGCTGCGGCGTCGTCATCCTGGCCTGCCTCGCTCTCCTCGCGGCGCTGCACGCGCGCTACTCGCAGGACTACCTGGATACAAAGACCTGGGTCTTCTTCATCGAGACGGCCCTGCTCGAGGCCTTCGGCGTCTCCTGGCTGGTCAAGGGCGAGACGCTGTTCAGGGACCGCTAGGGACCCGGGGGGCCGGGCCTATTTCGAGTACGCCTGCTCGTAGTCGATGAGGCCGGCGTCGTAGGCGCGCTTGATAACCGCCCACTCGTCCTTGCGGGCGAAGTACAGCGCGGCGTAGTTCCTCCGGAACTGGTCGTCGCCGAACAGGTAGCCCTCGATGCGCCCGACGCCGGCGGGGTTCGACACGTCCCCGAGGTAGCGGTCGACGATCTTCGTCGTGACGACGTCGGCGTCGTCGTCCAGGAACGAGAAGACGTAGTCGATCGCCCGGGCCGAGCCGTCCTCGCACATCCGCCTGACGAAGTCGCACTTCTCCTTATACGAGAACGAGGCGAGGCTGACCCTGAAGCCGTTCCCCCCGAGCTTGTTGAGCAGCATCACGAGCTGCAGCTTCTCGAGGTCGTCGAGGCCATCGGCGAGCTCGTCGATACGCGCCCCGTAGCCCGGGGCGATCTCGTCGAGCAGGCGCCGGGCCTTCGCGGAGAGCGCGTACCAGGTCCGCCTGCCGTCGCCCCGATCCGCCTCGGAGGAGAGGTAGCCGGCCTCCAGCAGCTTGGCTACGAGCTTGGTGATCGTCGGGCGGCTCCTGCCAAGCCGCCTCGCCAGCCCGTCGTTCGATACCGGCCGGCCGCCGCCCTCCGAGACCGCGAGCAGCACGGAATACTGGCCATGGGAGAGGCCGTACGGCTTCAGGTACTCCTCGACGTCGGAGCGGAGCCGCATGCCGTTCTGCAGCACGCTCGCTAGCGCGTAGAACGAGAGGTCCGTCGAGTTGGTCTTACGTTCGGTCGCCATGTAGTTAGCATGGCAACTAAACGCGGGGCTGTCAACGCCGAGGAGCGTAGCGGACAGCGCGCCTCTTGAACCGCCCTCCCGGTCCGCTTATGATCGGAATCGAAACTCACGTTTCGGGCAAAAAGAAAACACGGCCCCGTAGGTAGTCCGGGCGACCAAACCAATTGGTTCAGTAGCCATCGAACGATGGCCGTTTTGCCCCTGGGTAGGTGTACCCGAGGGGGTAAATCATGGAAGTCGTCTCGACCGTGCTCTTCGACGGTCAATTCTGGGTCGCCGTCATCGAGAAGATAGGCGAAGACGGTACGCATCGTATCGGGAAGCACACCTTCGGCCCGGAACCCACGAACAACGATCTTCTCCGCTTCTATCTCGAGACGTACATGTCCGTCCGCTGCCTGGCGGGCGACGGTCCCGTACGCCTCAAGCGGCGTAGGTCGGGGAACGAGCAAGGACGGCTCGCCTCGAAGTCGATGGAGGCGTTCCAGCGGCTCAACTCGGCCTACCTGAGCGAGAGGAAGGCGCTCCGGCGGATCGAGGCCGCCGTCGAGGAGGAGGAGCGGTACCGGCAGAAGCGGGAGAAGAATAAGAAGAAGCGCAGGGGGCGCTAAGGCCGCGGATCGTCCCCTATCGTAGCCCCTTCTCGTAGACCCGGTATCGCTTGATCGGCGTCATGCCGAGCTTCTCGAGGGCGTTGCGGATCCTGAAGTTATCCTCGAGTACGTAGTTCGCCTCGAGCCGGACGCCGCGGGGCGCGAGCGCGCGGTACAGGCGCAGGTAGAGGAGCACGTCCAGGCCCTGGCCCTGGTACTCGGGCAGCACGGCGAGGCCCCAGAGCCGGTAGTCGCGGAGCCGGCGCGCGCCGAGCGCGAGCCTGAGGGCGCCGGTCGGGAAGAGCCGTCCGCCGGTCTCCCGGATGATGACGTTGACGTCGGGGAAGCCGAGGCAGCAGGCGACCGGGACGCCGGCGTCCTCGACGAACCAGACGGCGGCCGGGTCGAGGACCGGCCTGAGGTCGCGGACGACGCCGGCCATCTCGTCGGCCTCGACCGGCACGTAGCCCCAGTTGCCGTCGACGCCGGCGTTGAGGATGCGCCTGATATGCTCGGCGTCGCGGTCGAGGCGCCGGGGGTCTATCGTCCTGGTCGTCAGCGTCGGCCGCCTGGCGGCGAGCGTCGCCTCGAAGCGGGCGAAGCGTTCAGGTATCGAGTAGCCGGCCGACGCGTCCGCCTCGTAGGCGAGCAGGTCCTTGACGCCGGCGTAGCCGGACGCCTCGAGCAGGAGCCCGTAGTACGGCGGGTTGTGCGGCGACAGGTATACCGGAGGGCGCTCGAAGCCGTCGACGAGGATGCCCCAGCACTCGGCGACAGGGTTGATCGGGCCGCGGACCCTGTCCATGCCGCGTCCCGCGAGCCAGGCTTCCGCCGCGGCGAGCAGGTCGGCCGAGGCCCGGCCGTCGTCCTCGCACTCGAACGAGCCGAGGAAGCCTGTCCTCGCGCCGAAATGCGCGTTGAAGCGCGGGTCGACGTAGGCGACGACGCGGCCGACGACCCTGTCGCCCGAGAGCGCGATCAGGACCGTATGCTCCGAGCGGTCGAGCACCGCGTTGCGGCCCGGCCGGTAGGCAGTCCGCTCGGCCGCCCAGATCGGCGGCGCCCAGGCCGGGTCGGCGGCGTAGACGCGCCTCGGCAGCCCGACGAACGCGCGAAGGTCCCGAGGCTCGACGGCTTCTCGTACGATGACGCCATGGTTCGTTGCCATGCCCTGATTGTCGCTCCTCGAACGCCGGCGGGCAAGCAGTATCGGCGGCCTTCGGCCTTGACGACGGGTCGCCTCCCGTGCGACATTGCAGCGCATGTTAACCGAGACTTGTAATACTAGGTTTACGAGATGACCGCCTCGTCGCATGCGGCGGCCCTGTCCCCGGACGAGCGCGACCGCTACATCGTCGAGCGGCTGCGCGACGCCGGCGGGCCGCTGTCGGGCGAGGCGCTGGCGGGCGAGCTCGGCGTGAGCCGGGTGGCGCTGTGGAAGCGCGTCGCGTCGCTGCGGGCCTGGGGCTACGGCATCGGCTCGTCGCGGCGGGGCTACGAGCTGGTCAGCGACGACGGACTGGCCGGCTGGGAGCTGGACGCCCCGGGACCGGTACTGCTGTTCGATACGGTCGGGTCGACGATGGACGAGGCGCGGGCGCTGGCGGAGGCCGGGGCCCCGTCCGGGGCGACGGCCCTGGCGCTCGGCCAGCGCTCCGGGCGCGCCCGCGCCGGCGGCGCCTGGGATAGCCCGGCCGGCGGCCTGTACCTGTCGACGGCGCTGCGCTCGGCCCTGCCGCCTTCGCACGCCGGGGCGTTGGCCCTCGAGGCGGCCGCCGCGACGCTGCGGGCGCTCGAGTCCGCAGGGGCCGGGGGACTGTCGTACTCGTGGCCGGGCGAGTTCCGGCGGGGCGGCGAGAAGGTCGGCGGCGCGCTCGTCGAGGCCTACGGCGACGTGGCCGCGGCGGAGTATTACGTGGTCGGCGTCGGCCTCAGCGTGGCGCCCGGCCTGCTCGCCGGGGGAACCGCCGCCAAGAGGGCCTCGGTGGCGTCCGCGATAGTGCGCGAGCTGGTCGCCTGGTGCGCCGCGCCGCTCCTGGATCCCGGCCGATGGGATCGCCTATTGCCGCCCCCCGGCCGCCGCATGACCGTCGTGCTGTGGAACGGCGAGCGCCGCGCCTTCGAGCCGGTCGGCTTCGACCGCCGAGGCGACCTCTACGGCGCCGACGGCACGAGCCTGTCGATGGGCGAGTATCGCTCGCATAGCGTGGAAGGATAGATAGGATGAAACGGAACGGATTCAAGCTGGTACTGACGTCGCTGTTCGCGGCGATGATCGCGATGGGCGCGCTCTTCTCGCTGCCCTTGCCGCCGCCCTTGCCGCCGGTCACGCTGGCGGTGTTCTTCTCGCTGCTGGCCGGCCTGCTGCTGGGGCCGCGCTGGGCGGCGGCCGCTACCGGCTTATACCTGGGTCTCGGCGCGGTCGGACTGCCGGTGTTCGCCAACGGCGCCGGCGGCCTCGGCCAGCTGGCCGGGCCGACCGGCGGCTTCCTCGTCGGCTACGTCGCGGCCGCCGTCGTCGCCGGCGCCGTCGCGGACCGGCGCCGCTGGGGCTTCGGACGGGCCGCGGCCGGCGCCCTCGCCGGCGTGGCGGCGCTGTATATCGTCGGCCTCCCCCGCTTCAGGGCCGTGCTCGACGCGAGCCCCGACCGGAGCGTGACGATGGGGGCCGCCTTCCTGATGATGGCGCCGTACCTGATAGGCGACGCGGCCAAGGCGCTCGCCGCGGCCGGGCTCGTGCGGGCCCTGCGGCCGCTCCTGGCCGAGTACCTGCCGGCGGAAGAACGGGCGGGCCGCCCGAGTGACGCGGCGCCAGCCTCCGGGAAGGCTCGCGATGAGGCTTGAGCTCCGGGGACTGGTCAAGGCCTTCGCCGACGGTACGCGGGGCCTCGACGGCGCGAGCCTGGCTATCGAGACGCCGTCGTTCGTCGCGCTGTCGGGCGGGAACGGCTCGGGCAAGTCGCTGCTGATCAGGCACGCGCTCGGCCTCGAGGAGGCCGACTCCGGCGAGATCCTCGTCGACGATAGGCCGCTGAGCCGCTGCCTGGCCGAGGCCAGGCGCCGAATAGCCCTCGTGTTCCAGGAGCCGGAGCACCAGATACTCGGCGTGACCGTCCGCGAGGACGCCGAGTTCGGCCCGAGGGCGGCGGGCGAGCGGCCGGAGTCGTACGCCTCCCGCGTCGACGCGGCGCTCGAGGCCGCGGGCCTGTCCGGTTACGGCCCTCGCCTCTGCGCCGGCCTGTCGGGCGGGGAGAAGCGCAGGCTGGCCGTCGCCTCGGCCTTGGTATCGGAGCCGGAGCTGATCGTCCTCGACGAGCCGTTCAACGGCCTCGACTGGGCCGGCGCCTCCGACCTGCTCGAGGCGCTGCTGCGCCTGCGCGCCTCCGGCGTCGGGGTGCTCGTCGTGACCCACGACCTGGAGAAATGTCTGGCGCACGCCGACCGGCTCGTCGTGATGGACGCGGGCCGGGTGGTCCGCGACGGTAGCCCGGCCGAGCTGTGGGACGAGCTGCCGTCCCTCGGCCTCAGGCGCGTCGAAGGCGGGGTCGGGCGCCTCGGCGATATGAGCTGGCTGCGCGCGGTCGAGGCGGCGGCGGGATGATCGCGCGCTCTATCGGCGGTCCGCGGCGCTTCGCGCTGTACCTGGCCCTGCAGCTGGGCATCCTGGCGGCGCCGCCGCCCTGGCTGATCCTGCCCGCCGCCGTCGTCCTGGCGCTCGGCCTTATCGAACGCAAGGACTGGGCTCGCTGGGCCCTGCGGTCGCGCTACGCGCTCGTCGCGGCACTCCTGCCGGCGATCGTCGGGTTCCCGTTCGGGTCTGTCGGGGGCGTCGGCGCGGCCGGCCTCGGCGCGCTGGCGGCCGCCTGGGCGCCGGCCCTGGCGCGGAGCGGCCGCCTGATCCTCGTGCTCGCGTCCGCGGCCTGGCTGTCGGACGGCATGAGCCCGGTGGAGCTGCGCGACGCGCTGATCGCTATCCTGCGGCCTCTCGGGGCCGGGATCGGCGGCCGCGTCGCCAGGAGCGCCTCGCTGACGATGGCCTTCCTGCCGTGGACGGCCGCGGAGGCCCGCGCCGCCGAAGAGGCGGCCAGGCTGCGCGGCTCCGACCCGAGGCGGCGGCCGGCGCGGCATATCGTCGCCTTGTCGGTGCCCCTCGTCTCGCGCTCGCTCGAGAAGGCCAGGCGCGGCGCCGAGGCCCTGTCGCTGCGCGACCCCGGCTTCGGCGGCTAGCGCCTAGAAATTCTTGGCCAGGCTGTCGAGCAGCTCGTCGACGATGCCGTCGTCGCCGGCGCGCACGTGGTCGATCAGGCAGTGCTTCAGGTGGTGCTCGAGCACGACGAGGGACGCCTTGCCGAGCGCTCCCCGGGCGGCCGCGATCTGCGTCATCACGTCGTCGCAGTAGGCGTCGGACTCGATCATCTTGCGTATGCCGCGCACCTGGCCCTCTATCCTGGCCAGCCGGCCGTCGAGCGAGCGCTTGAGCTCGTCCGGCCGCTCCGTCTTCTTGCACGAGCACCCCTCGGCCCGGTTGTCGCAACTGTCCATAAAGTGCTCCTTTTTAATAAGGCGTATAAAGAGAAAAAGAGGATACGAGTAAAGAAAGAGGAAGAGAAAGAGGAGGAGAAGGAAAAAGACCAAGAAGAATGGTAGCGTACACCCTAAGCCCTTTCCCTTCTCTTCTCTTCTCTTTCTTCCCTCTTTTACTCATATCCTCTTTACTGGCTTATTCTAATAACCTCGTGCCTTTACCGAATAAGGCGCAAAAAGAGAATAAAAGGATACGAGTAAGGGAAGAGGAAGAAAAGTAAAAGAAAAGGAAAAAAGGGCAGGGGAAACGCTAAACCCTTCCCCCTCCCTCCTCTCTTCCTTCTCTCTTGTTCTCCTATCCTCTTCCTCGACTTATTCGATTAATCCTTTCCCCGTCTTCTCTTTCTTCTCTCTTATTCTCATATCCTCTTTATCCGTTTTGTTATACCTGGCGTCCAGGTCCTCAGGCGGAGCGCGTTGGTGACGACCGATACCGACGACAGCGACATGGCCGCGGCGGCTATCATCGGGTTGAGCAGCGGCCCGCCGAACAGATGGAGCAGGCCCGCGGCCACCGGAATGCCGAGCACGTTGTAGCCGAAGGCCCAGAAAAGGTTCTGCCTGATGACGCGCATCGTAGCGCGCGACAGGTCGAGGGCCGCGACGGCGTCCTCGAGGTCGCCCCGGGCGAGCACGATATCGGCGGACTCGGCCGCTACGTCGGCGCCGGAGCCTATCGCGATGCCTACGTCGGCCGCCGCCAGCGCCGGCGCGTCGTTGATGCCGTCGCCGACCATCGCGACGAGGGTTCCGCCCGCCTGGAGCGAGCGCACGGCCGCCGCCTTGTCCTCTGGCAGGACCTCGGCGACGACGCGGTCTACCCCGACCTCGCGGCCTATCGCCTCGGCGACCGCCCTCGAGTCTCCGGTGATCATCACGGTCTCGATTCCGCGCGCCCTCAGGGCCGCGACCGCGGCCCGGCTGGTCGGCCTGACGACGTCGGC
>ERZ795053.3148-NODE-3148-length-19063-cov-10.933712_pt1 | contig 19063 bp, 20 predicted proteins | sample MGYA00375137_ERZ795053 | MGnify/ENA primary metagenome ERZ795053 (study PRJEB30182, sample SAMN05720284) | activated sludge metagenome | isolation source: Anaerobic digester | place: Hong Kong | collected 2014-12-17 ...
CAGGTCGAACCGCGCACCGAGGCGCAGAAGGCCTATGTGAAGAACCTGTTCCAGCACGAACTTGCCTTTGGGATCGGCCCGGCGGGCACCGGCAAGACCTATCTGGCCGTCGCGGTGGGCGTGACCATGCTGATCGGCGGGCATGTCGACAGGATCATCCTGTCGCGCCCCGCGGTGGAAGCGGGCGAAAGGCTTGGCTTCCTGCCCGGCGACATGAAGGAAAAGGTCGATCCCTACATGCAGCCGCTTTACGACGCGCTGAACGACTTCCTGCCCGCCAAGCAGGTGCAGAAGCTGATGGAGGAAAAGCGGATCGAGATCGCGCCGCTGGCCTTCATGCGCGGGCGGACGCTTTCGAATGCCTTCGTGGTGCTGGACGAGGCGCAGAACGCCACCACCATGCAGATGAAGATGTTCCTGACCCGCCTGGGCGAGGGCAGCCGCATGGTCGTCACCGGCGACCGAACGCAGGTGGACCTGCCGCGCGGGACCGCATCGGGCCTTGTCGATGCCGAACGCATCCTCGACGGGGTCAGGGGTGTCAGCTTCAACTACTTCACCGCAAAGGATGTGGTCCGCCATCCCCTTGTCGCCCGCATCATCGAGGCCTATGACCGCGACGATGGAGCCGCTGGTTGACACATTGATCGAGGACGCGCGCTGGGGCGCGTTCGGGCTGGAGGATCTGGCCGAGGCCGCGGCCGGTGCGACGCTCGCCGCGCTGGCCTTGCCCGCGTCGGGGTTCGAGATCAGCCTACTGGGCTGCGACGACCGGCGGATCGCCGATCTGAACGCCGATTTCCGCGGCAAGCCGCAGCCGACAAACGTGCTGTCCTGGCCGTCGGACGAACGCGGCGCCGATGCGGACGGCGGGGCACCCGCCAGACCGCACCCCGGCCCGGCCGGCATGCCCGAGGAGCTGGGCGACATCGCGATCGCCTGGGAAACCTGCGAACGCGAGGCCGAAGACCAGGGCAAGCCCCTGCGCGACCACGTTTCGCATCTGATTGTTCATGCAACCTTGCATCTTCTGGGATATGACCACGTCCGCGACGGCGATGCGGCATTGATGGAAGGCACGGAAATCCGCATACTTGAAGCCATGGGGCTATCGAACCCATATGAATGAGCCGGGGCCACGCGGCCTTGCAACTTGGAAAGGACAGATGGGCGAATCCGCAGACGGATCGCAGTTCGCAGACAGCGCTGACGATCCCTCAGACAGTAGCGCGCAGAAGGGCTTCTTTGGCCGGATCTTCAGCGCCCTCACCCCTTCGGAACCGGACGAGGACACGAGCCAGCCCGCCCAGCGCGGCGAGGCGCCGGCCCAGCTTGCGGCACTTCCCGGTATCGCGAACCTGCGCAGGCTGCGGGTTGACGACGTGGCGATCCCCAAGGCCGAGATCGTCGCCGTTCCGGTCACGATCAGCCTGTCAGACCTGGTCGCGAAGTTCCGTGAGAGCGGTTTTTCGCGGCTTCCGGTGTTCAAGGGAACGCTCGACAGCCCGCTGGGGATCATCCACCTGAAGGATCTGGCGCTCCAGCAGGCATTTTCCGATGCGAAGCCAAGATTTTCGCTGCGCAAGCTGTTGCGGCCGCTGCTTTATGCGCCGCCGTCGATGCCCATTGGCATCCTCTTGCAGAAGATGCAAAGCGAACGGATCCACATGGCGCTTGTCATCGACGAATACGGCGGCGTCGACGGCCTCGTGACGATCGAGGATCTGATCGAGACCGTCATCGGCGAGATCGAGGACGAACACGACACCTCTGAATCCGGACTCTGGACGCTTGAAAAGCCCGGCCAGTACATCGTCCAGGCCCGTGCCCCGCTGGACGAGTTCGAGGCCGAGATCGGCATGAAGCTTGCCGACGAGGAAGAGGGCGAGGAGATCGACACGTTGGGCGGGCTGGTCTTCATGCTGACCGGCCGGATTCCCGCGCGGGGCGAGGTCGTGCCGCACGAAAGCGGGTCCGAGTTCGAGGTGGTGGACGCCGATCCGCGCCGGATCAAGCGGCTGCGGGTGCGCCTGCCGAAGTCCAGGGGTTAGAATGGGGCTCTTGCGCGCGCTTGGCGCCGCCGCGCGGCCGGGCTGGTCCAGGCTTGGCGCCGCGGCAATCCTTGGCGCGGGCGTGGCGGCGGGGCAGGCGCCCTTCGGGTTCTGGTGGCTGTCGCTCCTCTCGCTGGCGGTCCTGATCGCCGAGATCGCCGCCGAGGGACGCCGCGCCCGGCGCCTCTGGCTATCCTGGGCGGCGGGCGTGGGCTATTTCGCGCTGGCACTTTTCTGGATCGTCGATCCCTTTCTGGTCGAACCGGAAACCTTTGGCTGGATGGCGCCTTTCGCGCTCTTGCTCATGTGTGCGGGGATGGCGCTTTTCTGGCTTCTTGCGGGGTGGATCGCCGGGGTGGGCAGGTGGCCCTTCGCCCGTGCCCTGGGCTTTGCGCTGGGGCTTGCGGTGGGGGACCTCGTGCGAAGCTATGTCCTGACCGGGTTTCCCTGGGCGCTCTTGGGGCATATCTGGATCGATACGCCGGTCGCACAGGCCGCGGCCGTGGTCGGGCCGGTGGGGCTTTCGGTGCTGACGGCGATCACGGCCGCGCTTCCGGTGATGGCCCGCGACCGCCGGGGCCGGGCCGTCCTTTCCGCGGTTGCACTGGCGGTTCTGGGCTGTGTCTGGCTGGCGGGCAGCGCGCGGCTGAACCAACCGGTCGAACCGCGTGATCCGCCGGTTCGGGTGCGCCTTGTTCAGCCGAATGCGGAACAGGCGTTGAAATGGCAGGGGGATATGTGGCGTGTCTTCCTGGACCGCCAGCTTGCCTGGACCGCGCAACCCGCCAGCGAGCCACTCGACCTGATCATCTGGCCCGAGACGGCGGTGCCCTATCTTCTGGAATACTCGGACGACCTGTTCGCAGAGATGGCCGCCGTCTCGGGCGGGGTGCCGATCGTGACGGGGGTGCAGCGGGCCGACGGCGCGCGCTATTACAACAGCCTCGTGGCGCTCGACGGCAGGGGCGCGGTCATCGCGATGCATGACAAGTCGCATCTGGTCCCTTTCGGAGAATACATTCCCTTCGGCGACTTGCTGGTGCCGTTCGGGATAAGGGCCTTCGCCGCGCAGGAAGGTTTCGGCTATACGCCCGGGGCCGCGATCCGGGTTCTTGACCTCGGTCGGGCCGGACGTGTCCTGCCGCTGATCTGCTACGAGGCGATCTTTGCCCAGGACCTGAACCGGGCCGTAGGGCAGGCGGACTGGATCCTGCAGATCACCAACGACGGCTGGTTCGGGGATATTTCCGGTCCCTACCAGCATCTTGCGCAAACGCGCCTCAGGGCGATCGAGCAGGGTCTTCCGGTGCTGCGGGTCGCCAACACCGGTGTCTCGGGCGTGATCGACGCTGCGGGACAACTGCTGCACGCCCTGCCGCTGAACACCGAGGGGGCGCTGGACGTCGCCGTGCCCCCCGCGCGGCCCCGGCCACTTTACGCCCGCACCGGCGACCTGCCGGTCGCGGCATTTCTGGTCCTGGCGCTGCTGGTCGTGGCGGCACGCCGTCGTTTTGCCGATTGACCGCCGCGCCCGTGACGGATAGTCAGGCTCGACGAACCGTCACAACGGCTTCCTGGCGTGACGGGGATAACCCCAATGGAGCATTTCATGTCCCGCAAGAACTACATTTTCACCTCCGAATCCGTGTCGGAGGGACACCCTGACAAGGTTTGCGACCGAATTTCCGATGCCGTACTCGATGCCTTTCTGACCGAGGAACCGAACGCGCGGGTCGCGTGCGAAACCTTCGCGACGACGAACCGCGTTGTCGTCGGAGGCGAGGTGGGTCTTTCCAGCAAGGAAAAGACCAAGGCGATGCTGGCGCGCGTCGACGCGATCGTGCGCGAATGCGTCCGCGACATCGGCTACGAACAGAAGAAGTTCCACTGGGACAAGATCAAGATCCACAACTACCTGCACGAACAGTCGGCGCATATCGCGCAAGGCGTGGACCGTGACGGGGCGGGCGACCAGGGGATCATGTTCGGCTACGCCACGCGCGAGACGCCCGAATTCATGCCGGCGCCGATCCAGTACGCCCATGCGATCCTGCGGCGTCTGGCCGAGGTGCGCAAATCCGGCGCCGAACCGACGCTGGGCCCCGACGCGAAAAGCCAGCTGTCGTTGCGCTATGTGGACGGCAAGCCGGTCGAGGTGACCTCGATCGTGCTTTCTACCCAGCACACGTCGAAGCGCCAGACCTCGAAGGTGATCCGCAAGATCGTCGAGCCCTATATCCGCGAGGTGCTGCCCGAGGGCTGGCTGACGCGCAAGACCGAATGGCACGTCAACCCGACCGGCACTTTCGTGATCGGCGGGCCGGACGGTGACGCGGGCCTGACCGGGCGCAAGATCATCGTGGATACCTACGGCGGCGCCGCGCCGCACGGGGGCGGGGCGTTTTCGGGCAAGGATCCGACCAAGGTCGACCGCTCCGCGGCCTATGCCGCGCGCTACCTTGCCAAGAACGTGGTCGCCTCGGGGCTTGCCGACCGTTGCACGCTGCAGCTGTCCTACGCGATCGGCGTTGCCAAGCCGCTTTCGATCTATGTGGATACCCACAGCACCGGGCAGGTCCCCGATGCCCAGATCGAAAAGGCCGTGTCCGAGATCATGGACCTCACTCCGCGCGGGATCCGCACGCAGCTTGGCCTTGACCGGCCGATCTATCAGCGCACCGCGGCCTACGGCCATTTCGGCCGCGCCCCGGAAGCCGATGGCGGTTTCAGCTGGGAACGCACCGACCTTGTCGATGCGCTGAAGAAAGCCGTCTGAGCGCGGAACTTGCGGCGGGCGCCGGGGGTCTTGCACCCCCGGACCCCCGCGAGAGTATTTTCGCAATGAAGAAGGGCGGGGCGCGGCTTGACCTTGCCCCCGCAGAGGGCGTAGGGGCGCGCCATGACCGACACCCGCGACACCGACCAGCCCGAATGGCGCAACTTTTATGGCCGGCGCCACGGAAAGACATTGCGGCCGAGCCAGAAGATCTATCTGTCCGAGGATCTTGCGACGCTGAGTCCGGCGGGCATTACCCGGGAGGACAATCCGGACCGCGCGATCATCGATCCCGCGGCGATCTTTGGCGATGACCGACCTGTCTGGCTTGAGGTCGGGTTCGGGGGCGGCGAACACCTTGTCCACATGGCTGCGCGCTACCCCGATGTCGGGATCGTCGGCTGCGAACCCTTCATCAATGGCGTGGCGATGCTCCTGGGCAAGATCCGGGCGGCGGCGGTCACGAACCTTGCGGTGCATCCGGGCGATGCGCGCGACCTGATGGAGGTTCTGCCCGAAGGGTCGGTTGCGCGCGCCTTTCTCAACTATCCCGATCCCTGGCCGAAACGCCGCCACCACCGACGCCGATTCGTGACGGCGGAGCATCTTGGGCCGCTGGCGCGGGTCATGGCCAGGGGGGCTGAGTTTCGGGTCGCGACGGATATCCCCGATTATGTGCGCCAGACCCTGAGGGAGGTCCCAAGGGCGGGTTTCGTGCTTCGGTCGCAGGGGGGCACCGCCTGGGACGACTGGATTTCCACACGCTACGAACAGAAGGCCCTGCGCGAGGGCCGCGTTCCCCACTACTTGAGCTTTGTGCGGACCTAGGGCGGATCAGCCGAACAGCGGCTGGGCCAGCAGATAGCGTTCGATGATCGGCAGCGCGGCGGCGCCGATGGCGCGCGCGTTGCGGCCGATGGCGGCCTCGGCGATCGCCGGTTCCCCGATGCCCTGCGTGTCGATGGTGCGCAGGGCCGCGCGCGTGCGTTCGACGATCAGGCGGCGCACCGGGTCGGGGCAGTTGGCGTCGATCAGCACCGCTTCGAAGTCGATGACGGAGGACACCGCGACCGCGGCAAGCGCCAGGTGCCGCGCGGTATGGTCAAGCCAGTCCTCCAGCGGGGCGCCAAATGCGGACCAGTCGGTGTCCGGCGCCCAGATCAGGGCCGGGTCGATACCTGCCCGTTCCAGCCGCATCTCCAGAAGGTAGAGCGAGGCGTGGTGGATCAGTTGCTGCGCCCCGGTTTCCGTCGCCACCGGAATCGATCCGAAGGCGCCCGCGTTGCCGGTCCGCCCGGCGTAGACCGTGTCGTTCAGCACCACGCCGCCGCCGATGAAGGAGCCGATGAAGAAATAGGCGTAGTCCGCGAATTCGCGTCCGCGTCCGAAGACATGTTCGGCCGTGCAAGCCGCCGTCGCGTCGTTCTTGATCGTGACCGGAAGCCCGGTGATCCCGGCCACCGCGGCGGCGACATCGAAGTCGCGCCAGCGGCCCATCTCTTCCTTCGGGGCATTCACCACGTCGAGCCAGTTCCAAAGCTCGAAGGGCTCGGCCACGCCGATGCCGGCGATGCGTCGCCGGTCACCGGGGGCGAGGTTGTGCAGGATGCGTTCGAAGTTTTCCTCCAGGAACGCCGTCAGTGCGAAGGGTGTGGGGTAGGCATAGGTTCGCTTGATCTGGGCCCGGATCTTGCCGGTCATGTCGATCAGCACAAGATCGATGCTCTTGCGTCCGATGTTCAGCCCGACGGAAAGAGCGCCGTCCGGTCGCAGCGTCATCGGGATGGAGGGCTTTCCGACCTTGCCCCGGATCGGTTCGCCGCGCGCCAGAAGCCCATCCTTTTCCAGTTCGCGGATGATGATCGACACGGTCTGCGCCGACAGGTTGGCGCGCCGTGCGATTTCGGCGCTGGGCAGGCCGCCATGCCGCTGGATCAGCGAAAGGACAAGCCTTTCGTTGTGATCGCGTAGCCCTGACTGGTTTGCGCCCCCCATCGGGTCGCGGATCGTGGTGGCGTCCATGGCCAATGCCTGACGGGTTGCTGCTGCGCGGTCAAGGTGCGCGATGCAAATTAATAAATCAAGTTTATTTATTTATTGACAGGCGGCCCCGACTCGCCCCATAGGAAGGGCAGGGAACGGCAGTTTGCCGCCGGTCCGGCAGTTCGGCGCAAGGCAGGAGCCCCGCCGGTAGCGATCCACGGGAGGATGACATGACGAAATTTCTGACGGGCGCCGCGGTCGGCGCGCTTCTGATCGGCGCCGCCTCGGCCGCTTCGGCCGAAAGCGCGTGCCTGATCACCAAGACCGACACCAACCCCTTCTTCGTCAAGATGAAGGAAGGCGCGACGGCCAAGGCCGCCGAGATGGGGATCGAGCTGAAGTCCTATGCCGGCAAGATCGACGGCGACAGCGAAAGCCAGGTCGCCGCGATCGAGACCTGCATCGCCGACGGCGCCAAGGGCATCCTGCTGACCGCTTCGGACACCAAGGGCATCGTTCCCGCGGTGCAGAAGGCGCGTGAGGCCGGGCTTCTGGTGATCGCGCTCGATACGCCGCTCGATCCGATCGATGCGGCCGACGCAACCTTTGCGACCGACAACTTCCTTGCGGGCGAGTTGATCGGCCAGTGGGCCAAGGCCGCGCTGGGCGATGCGGCGGCCGATGCCAAGATCGCCATGCTCGACCTCGATGTCAGCCAGCCGACCGTTGGCGTCCTGCGCGACCAGGGCTTCCTTCAGGGCTTCGGAATCGACCTCGGCGACCCGAACAAGTGGGGCGACGAAACCGATCCGCGCGTGGTCGGCCATGACGTGACCCAGGGCAACCAGGAGGGCGGCCGCCGCGCCATGGAAAGCCTGCTGGCGAAGGATCCCTTCATCAACGTCGTCTACACGATCAACGAACCCGCCGCGAGCGGCGCCTACGAGGCGCTGAAGGCCGTCGGCCGCGAAGGCGACGTGCTGATCGTGTCGGTGGACGGTGGCTGCCCCGGCGTCGCCGACGTTAAGGGCGGCGTCATCGGCGCGACGTCGCAGCAGTACCCGCTCTTGATGGCCTCGCTCGGAATCGAGGCCATCGCCGCCTGGGCCAAGGACGGCACCAAGCCGGAACCGACGCCGGGCAAGAGCTTCTTCGATACCGGCGTGGCGCTGGTGACCGACAAGCCCGTCGAAGGGGTCGAATCGATCGACACCGCCAAGGGCGCCGAGCTTTGCTGGGGCTGATGCCCCGGGATTGATCGGATCGTATCCGAGGGACAGAATACCTTCCGGGGGCGGTGGAGACGCCGCCCCCGGTCTTTTTTCCGGGGAGGACAGCACGATGGCCAGCGATTCGAGGTCCGCACCAGGCTATGAGGGCGCGGTACAGGGCAGTCCCGAGACGGTTGCAGAGTTCGCGCAACACCGATCCGCCGTGCACAGGTTCCAGCATCTGCTGCACCAGACGCCGTCTCTGGTGCCGCTGATCGTGTTGATGGCCGCGATCGCGGTCTTCGCGATCCTGCTGGGGGCCAAGTTCTTTTCGCCCTTCACGTTGACGCTGATCCTTCAGCAGGTCGCGATCACCGGGATTGTCGGCGCGGCTCAGACGCTGGTCATCCTGACCGCGGGCATCGATCTGTCGGTCGGTGCGATCATGGTGCTGTCTTCGGTCGTCATGGGGCAGTTCACCTTCCGCTATGGCCTGCCGCCGTCATTCGCGATTCTCTGCGGCTTTGCCTGTGGGGCGCTGATGGGCTTCATCAACGGCACCCTCGTCGCGCGGATGAAGCTGCCGCCCTTCATCGTCACGCTGGGCATGTGGCAGATCGTGCTGGCGACGAACTTCCTTTATTCCGCGAACGAGACGATCCGCAGCCAGGACATCACCGAACAGGCGCCGATCCTGCAGCTTTTCGGCGAAAGCTTCCGCATCGGGGGCGCGGTCTTCACCTATGGCGTCGTCGCGATGCTGGTGCTGGTGCTGGTCCTTGCCTATGTGCTGCGCCACACGGCCTGGGGCCGCCATGTCTATGCCGTCGGGGACGATCCGGACGCGGCGGAACTGGCCGGGGTGCAGGTGCGGGGGGTGCTGGTTTCGGTCTACGTCCTTTCGGGATTGATCTGTGCGCTGGCGGGCTGGGTGTTGATCGGGCGGCTTGGCTCCGTCTCTCCGACGGCGGGTCAGTTCGCCAACATCGAAAGCATCACTGCGGTGGTGATCGGGGGCATCTCGCTTTTCGGCGGGCGCGGCTCGATCCTCGGGATGCTCTTCGGGGCGTTGATCGTTGGGGTCTTCTCGCTCGGGCTCAAGATGCTCGGTACCGACCCGCAATGGACCTATCTCCTCATTGGCGCGCTGATCATCGGCGCCGTTGCCGTGGACCAGTGGATCAGAAAGGTGGCTGCGTGATGGAACCGATTCTCAAGGCCCGCAACCTCGTCAAGCGGTATGGCCGTGTCGTGGCGCTCGACCATTGCGACTTCGACCTGATGCCGGGGGAAATCCTCGCCGTGATCGGTGACAACGGCGCCGGCAAGTCCACGCTGATCAAGGCGATTTCCGGCGCGGTCGTCCCCGACGAGGGCGATGTCTGGCTCGAGGGCCGCAAGATCGCCTTCACAAGCCCGCTGGAGGCGCGCGGGGCCGGGATCGAGACCGTCTATCAGACGCTGGCCATGTCGCCGGCGCTGTCGATCGCGGACAACATGTTCATGGGACGGGAATTGCGCAAACCGGGGGTCATGGGCCGTCTTTTCCGCCAGCTCGACCGCCCCGCGATGGAAAGGTTCGCCCGCGAGAAGCTGACCGAACTTGGCCTGATGACCATCCAGAACATCAACCAGGCGGTCGAGACCTTGTCGGGCGGGCAGCGCCAGGGGGTGGCGGTCGCACGCGCGGCGGCCTTCGGGTCCAAGGTCGTGATTCTCGATGAACCGACGGCGGCGCTTGGCGTGAAGGAAAGCCGCCGGGTCCTGGAACTGATCCGCGACGTAAGGGCGCGGGGTATCCCGATCATCCTGATCAGCCACAACATGCCGCATGTGTTCGAGGTCGCGGACCGCATTCACATTCACCGGCTTGGGCGCCGGCTTTGCGTGATCCGGCCGGGCGACTACACGATGTCCGACGCAGTCGCCTTCATGACCGGCGCAAAGGAAGCCCCGGCCGAGGCCGTCGCCGCCTAGGTGGCGGCGGGGGACGGGTTCACTCGGTCTGGAAGCCGCCGATCAACTGGCGCAGTCCAAGCCAGGCACCCAGTGCGATGGCGGCCAGCGTCACCGGCCCCGACCAGGCCAGCGCCGCCGTCGCGGTAACGCCCTGACCGACCGAACAGCCCATCGCGATCACGCCGCCGATTCCCATCATCGCCGCACCGCCGACCTGCCGGCCAAGTTCGCGGGGGTCTTCGCAGGCTTCCCACTGGAACAGGCCGCGGATCATCGACCCGGCCAGCGCGCCCGCGAGGACGCCGACGACGGAGCCCACCGAAAAGGTGATGCCGCCGGCCGTCGATGTCATCAGGTAGATCAGCGTGCGCCCGACCGGCGCGGTGAAGGACGGACCTTCGACCGCAATTTCGTTCAGGCTGGCGTCGGCCAGCCAACTGGTCGCGGCAAAGCACCAGACAACCGCAAGGCCGGCCGCGACGCCCCATGCCATCATCTGCGGCCGGGCCCTGAGCGGGGCATGCGACAAACCCCAGGCAAGGCACAGGATCGCGACAGCGGCGACGGTGGCGGCGGCGGGAATGCCCAGGGTCTGAAGGTCATGGATCATGCCCTGCGGCCCGGTGGCCGCCGGCTGGGGGAAAAGCGCGACCCGAAGCGGCGCCAGCGGCCCCGAAAGGGCGACGAAACCGAAGATGCCCATGACAACGACGACGACAAGCGACCGCAGGTCTCCGCCGCCGAAGCGGACCAGCGCGCCAAAGCCGCAGTTGCCCGCCATCGCCATTCCGTAGCCAAAGATCAGCCCGCCCGCGACCGAAGCGACGGGGTTCCAGGAAATCGCCTGGTACATGCTGCTGCCAAGATCGATCCAGCCCAGGATGACCCCGGTCTGTGTCCCCAGGATCGCAACGCCCAGCACGATTCCCCAAAGGCGCATCCGGCTTTGGTCCCGCCCATAGATCGCGCTTTCCAGTGCCCCGAGCGTGCAGAAATCGCCAAGGCGGGCGGCCAGCCCCAGTACAAGCCCGCCCAACAGCCCGACAAGGGCTGCGATCAGGCCGAAAGGCATGGCATCCATTCAGTTCCTCCCTTGCCCCTCGCGGGGGCCTTCCGCGCCACGGCGCCTTCAGTCAGTCCGGGTCGCAGAACAGTCGTGACAGAAGATTGACCATCTCCAGAACCCTGGGATCAAGGATCGAGTAATAGATCGCCTGACCTTCCCTGCGGGCGCTGACCAGACCCTCAAGCCGCAGCCGCGCAAGCTGCTGGCTGACGACAGCCTGCCGCGACGACAGAAGGTTTTCAAGTTCGGTAACGCTTTTCGGACCGCTCTTGAGGTGACACAGAATCGTGAGCCGCCCGTCGTGCCCAAAGGCCTTGAGAAAGGTCGCGGCCTCCTGGGCGCGGCCGACCAGCGCGCCCAGATCGTCGGTCCTGTTGTGCGGCGTGTCCATCATCCGCTCATCGCCCTAGCCCCTGGCCCCTCTGCTTCTGGTCCTTCATGGCGGGACCGGCCGCGATCGGCAAGCCCGTGTCTGCACATATCGTCCCGGCCGGGCGTGCCCGGCGCCTACTCCGCAAGCACGGCGCCGGCATCCCGCAGGAGCGAGGCAAGAAGCGGCCAGAAGAAATCCTCGCCCGGATAGCCCTCCAGCCGGCCCGTTTCCACGCCGTCCACGATGACAACGAAGGTCGGCGTGAAGATCGGATGCCCGTCGATCGTGATGCCTTCCGGAAGCGGCGCGCGCAGGTCCAGCCGGCGCAGCGGCGCCGCGCGCCCTTCGGCGGTCCGGGGATATTCGGGTGCGACTTCCTCGTTCCAGCGGGCGCAGTAGACGCAGCCGGGTTGTTCGAACATCAGCAATTCGACATCGGCCGCCAATGCCGGAAGGCCGGTGACGGAAAACCAAAGAAATGTCAGGATCGCGCGAATAGCCATGTTGACAGATCATCTTGATATAGAAATATCCTAATGTAATTTGGCGAACCCGGCAAGTGCCGCTGCGTTGGAGCCCACATGCTTGAGATTTCATTTGGCGGCGCGATCCTTGCCGGCTTCCTGGCATTCTTCTCGCCCTGCGTACTGCCGATGGTGCCGTTTTATCTTTCCTACCTTGCCGGCGTCTCGGTCAGCGAGCTGGGGACGGGCGGCGGGCTAAGCGCGGAGGCGCGGATGCGCCTTGTCGTGCGCACGGTGGCCTTCGCGCTCGGGGTGACGACGATCTTCATGTTGCTGGGGCTGGCCGCCTCCGGGCTCGGCAGGGGGCTGGCGGCGTGGATGGACACGCTGTCGTGGGTCGCGGGCGGGGTTCTGATCCTGTTCGGCCTGCATTTCCTGGGCATCCTGCGCATCGGCCTTTTCTACCGCGAGGCGCGGCTTCAGTCCGACCAGCGGCCAACGACGATCATGGGTGCCTATGTACTGGGCCTTGCCTTCGGTTTCGGCTGGACACCCTGCGTCGGCCCGGCGCTGGCGGCGATCCTGATGATTGCCGGCGGCATGGGCGAGATCTGGCGGGGCGGCGCATTGCTTCTGGTCTTCGGCCTCGCGATGACCTCCCCCTTCGTCCTCGCCTCGGTCTTCGCCGGCCCGTTCCTGTCCTGGCTGGGCCGGCACCGCGCGATCGTGCGGCATGTGGAGAAGGCCACCGGGGTCATGCTGATCCTCTTCGGCGTCCTGATCGCGACCGACACCGTCAATCTTATCGCGGACTGGATGATCCGGAATTTCGACTGGTCCGCGACCGTCACCTGAACAAAGGAGCATTGCCATGAAGACCCTTCGCGCCATCGCTGCCGCCCTGATCTTCGCCGCGACGCCCGCCCTTGCCGTCGAACTGGGCGACGACGGCCTGCACAAGCCCGACTGGCTGCGCGAAACCTTCAAGGATCTTCGCGAGGATCTGGCGGAGGCCAACGCCGAGGGCAAGCGGCTGATGATCATCATTGAACAGCGCGGCTGCATCTACTGCACCAAGATGCACGAAGAGGTCTTTCCCGTTCCCGAGATCGATGCGCTGATCCGCGAAACCTACTTCGTCGTCCAGATGAACCTTTTCGGCGATGTCGAGGTGACCGATTTCGACGGCACCGTCCTGCCCGAAAAGGACATGGCGGCGCGCTGGGGCGCGCTGTTCACGCCGACGCTGATCTTCCTGCCCGAAGAGGTTCCGGAAGGGCAGACGGCAGCCGATTCGGCCGTTGCGATGATGCCGGGCGCCTTTGGCAAGGGAACCACCGAGGCGCTGCTTGTCTGGGTGCGTGACCACGGCTACGAAAGCGGCGAACACTTCCAGAAGTTCCTAGCCTCGCGGGTGAATCCAGAGGGTTAGGTGGTGTTCGCTTCGGTGAATATAAGAATATTCATGAATGCCTATATTTTTTGTTGCCCTTCGCCGGGGAACAAAGATAACCTTCGGAACTGGGAGAGATCAGGGAGGATCGCAATGAAAAGCCGAGTTTGGCTCGCGTCCTTGGTGGCCGTTGCGGCAGCGATGCCGCTGGCTGCCGAAACCGCGCCGGGTGACGTGACCTATGTGGAAGGGGCCGTGCCCGAATCCTTGAGCGGCAGCGCCGGGGATGCGGATGCTGGCGCCAAGATCATGACCACCAACGCGCTGGGCAACTGCGTGGCCTGCCACCAGATCGGGGCCATGCCCGACGTTCCCTTCCAGGGGGACATCGCGCCGGCGCTCGACGGGGTGGCCGACCGCTACGACGAGGCACAGCTTCGCGGCATCGTCGCAAACGCCAAGATGACCTTTGACGGCACCTTCATGCCGGCCTTCTACAAGACCACCGGCTTCATTCGTCCGGGCGACGCCTACACGGGCAAAGCCGCGCCCGAAGATCTGCCGCCGATCCTTTCGGCCCAGCAGATCGAGGACGTCGTTGCCTATCTGCTCACGCTCAAAGAGTGACGGGCAAGAGGAGTTCAAGGAGATGACAATGACTATTTCCAGACGCGATGCCATCCTGGCCGGGTTTGGCGGCTTTGCGGCCGCCGCGCTTCCGGGCCTGGGCCTTGCCGCCACGATGGAAGAACTGACCACCGCCTTCACCGGCGGCGCCGCGCCGGGGGAGGGCGGGATTACCCTGACCGCCCCGGAGATCGCCGAGAACGGCAACACCGTTCCGGTCGAGGTGAACGCGCCGGGCGCGGTGGCGATCATGCTGCTGGCCGCGGGCAACCCCGAACCGGCGGTCGCGACCTTCACCTTCGGCCCGGCTGCCGGCAGCCAGCGCGCCGCGACCCGCATCCGTCTTGCCAAGACGCAGGACGTGATCGCGATGGCGAAGATGGCCGACGGTTCGATCGTCCAGGCTTCGTCCACCGTCAAGGTTACCATCGGCGGCTGCGGCGGCTGAGGATCAGGAGTTAGAGATATGGCAAAAGACGCAAAACCCCGCGTGAAAGTCCCGAAGTCGGCCGCTGCCGGCGAGGTCGTCACCATCAAGGCGCTGATCAGCCACAACATGGAATCGGGCCAGCGCAAGGACAAGGACGGGAACATCATCCCGCGGTCGATCATCAACCGCTTCACCTGTGACCTGAACGGCGCGAACGTCGTCGATGTCACGCTGGAACCGGCGATCTCGACGAACCCCTACTTCGAATTCGACGCGAAGGTCGATGCAGCGGGCGAGTTCAAGTTCACCTGGTACGACGACGATGGGTCTGTCTACGAAGACACCAAGCCCATCGCCATCGCCTAAGCGCCGGGCAACACGTCGGGGAGGAGACGCAATGCACAGCAGAACGACACGGAACCTCGCAGCCGCCGCGGCGCTTGGCCTCGCACTTGCGGGTTCGGCCGGTGCCAACCCGGTGGACGAGACGCTTGAAGTCACGACGGATGACGGCACGATCACGTTGACGACGACCGCGCCGGCGCCCGATCACCTGAAGGACGCGTTCGACACGATCTATTCGGGCTGGCACTACCGCGATACCGAAACACGCAACATGGAACGCGACGATTTCGACAACCCCGGCATGGTGTTCGTCGACATCGCCCGCGAGAAGTGGGACGCGGCGATCGGCAAGAACGGCGAAAGCTGCGCTGGCTGCCACGACGGACCGGAAAGCATGGCGGGGCTGCGCGCGGTTACGCCGCGGGTCGATGCCACGACCGGCAAGCTCATGATCATGGAAGACTACATCAACACCTGCGTTACAGAACGCATGGGGCTTGAGGCCTGGGGGACGACCTCGAAGGACATGAAGAACATGCTCGCGCTGATCGCCCTGCAATCGCGCGGCGAGATCGTGAATGTCGCCATCGACGGGCCGGCTGCCGAATACTGGGCGAAGGGCAAGGAAATCTACTACACCCGCTACGGGCAGTTGGAGATGTCCTGCGCAAGCTGCCACCAGGATAACGCCGGCAACTACATCCGTGCCGACCACCTGAGCCAGGGCCAGATTTCGGGTTTCCCGGTCTATCGCCTGAAGGATGCCGGTCTGGTGTCTGCCCAGCAGAGGTTCGTGGGCTGTGTCCGCGACACCCGGGCCGAGACCTTCAAGGCCGGTTCGGACGAGTTCAAGGCGCTTGAGCTTTACGTCGCGTCGCGGGGCAACGGCCTTGCCATCGAAGGCGTGGGCGTCCGCCACTGAACGATCGAAGGCCGCCGGCGCGACCGGCGGCCTTCCCCCGGAATTTCTAAAGAAGGGCGTAAGGACCGACGCGCGGGCGCGACGGCTTGCGCATTTCCGCAAGGCAAGGAGCTGAAAATGATCACGCGTCGGGAATTCCTGCAGGCCTCCCTGGCAGCCTCGGCCATCGTGGGCGCCTCGGGCGTCGGCAACTGGTCGCGCCTTGCGGCGCAGCAGGCGCTGACGCAGGACCAGCTTCTGCAGTTCGACGACTTCGGCAATGTCACGCTGATCCACATCACCGACCTTCACGCCCAGCTCAAGCCGATCTGGTTTCGCGAACCCGAATGGAACATCGGCGTCGGCGATGCGAAGGGCCAGCCCCCGCATGTCGTCGGCAAGGAATTCCTCGACATGTTCAAGATCCAGCCGGGCAGCCCCGAGGCCTATGCGCTGACCTACGAGGATTTCGCGGCACTGGGCAAGGCTTACGGCAAGATGGGCGGGATGGACCGGGTCGCCACCGTGGTCAAGGCGATCCGCGCCGCGCGGCCCGAGTCGATCCTTCTTGACGGCGGCGATACCTGGCACGGGTCGATGACCTCTTTCCTGACCAAGGGGCAGGACATGGTCAACGTGATGAACGCGCTTGGCGTCGATGCGATGACCAGCCACTGGGAATGGACCTATGGCACCGAACGCGTCAAGGAAATCGTCGAGACGCAGCTGAACTTCCCCTTCCTCGGCGCCAACATCTTTGACGCGGAATGGGACGAACCGGCTTTCGAGCCCTACCAGATCTTCGAAAAGGGCGGGGTGCGGATCGCCGTCATCGGCCAGGCCTTCCCCTACATGCCGATCGCCAACCCCAAGTGGATGTTCCCCGAATACAGCTTCGGCATCCGCGAGGAACGGATGCAGGAAGTCGTGGACGAGGTTCGCGCCGAGGGCGTCGATCTGGTCGTCTGCCTGTCGCACAACGGTTTCGACGTCGACCGCAAGATGGTCAGCCGGGTCAAGGGCATCGACGTGATCCTGACGGGCCACACCCATGACGCGGTTCCCGAACCCGTTCTCATCGGCGACACGATCCTGATCGCCAGCGGATCGAACGGCAAGTTCGTGAGCCGCGTGGACCTTGACGTGCGCGACGGCAAGATGATGGGCTTCCGCCACAAGTTGATCCCGATCTTCTCCGATGTGATCACGCCGGACGCCGACATGGCCGCGCTGATCGACGCCGAACGCGAACCGTTCAAGGCCGATCTGGAGGAACAGGTCGGCACGACCGAAAGCCTGCTTTACCGGCGCGGCAATTTCCAGGGCACCTGGGACGACCTGATCTGCGACGCGGTGCGCAGCGAACGCGACGCCCAGATCGCGATGTCGCCGGGCGTGCGCTGGGGCACCACGCTGATGCCCGGCGACGCGATCACGCGGGAAGATATCCACAACGTCACCTCGATGACCTATGGCGCCTGCTACCGGACCGAGATGACCGGCGAGACGATCAAGACCATCCTGGAAGATGTCGCCGACAACATCTTCAACCCCGATCCCTACTACCAGCAGGGTGGCGACATGGTCCGCATCGGCGGCCTCGCCTTTACCTGCGACGTGTCGCAATCGATCGGCAACCGGATCAGCAACATGGCGCTGGCCGATACCGGCGAGGCGATCGACGCGGCCAAGTCCTACACCGTCGCCGGCTGGGCCAGCGTCAACGAGGGCACCGAGGGCCCGCAGATCTGGGATGTCATCGAGGCGCATGTGCGCAAGATCGGCACCGTCAAGCTTTCCCCCAACACATCGGTCAGCGTGACCGGACTTTGAGATCAAGGAAGGAGCGTTCGCCATGACCGACGAACCCGCCACAAAGCACGTTCCAGGCGCCTCGCGCCGGAAATTTCTGAAAGGCAGCGCCGCACTTGGCGCCGGCGTGATCGCGGCGGGAACCGCCCGCGCCGAAGGGCCCGATCCGCTGATCACAGAGGTCCAGGACTGGGCCAATGCCTTCGGCGACGCCGTCGATGCCGCGCCCTATGGCACGCCGATCCACTTCGAAAGCCATGTGGTGCGCCGCAATGTCGAATGGCTGACCGAAAGCCCGGTTTCCTCGATCAACTTCACGCCGATCCACGCGCTGGAAGGCACGATCACCCCGCAGGGCTGCGCGTTCGAGCGTCATCATTCCGGCGCGATCGAGCTTTCGAAATCCGACTACCGGCTGATGATCAACGGGCTGGTGGACACGCCCCTGGTCTTCACCTTCGAAGACCTGACGCGTTTTCCGCGCTCATCCATGGTCGCCTTTTGCGAATGCGCGGCGAACGGCGGCATGGAATGGGGTGGCGCCCAGCTCGAGGGCTGCCAGTTCACCCAAGGCATGATCCACAACATGGAATATGTCGGCGTGCCGCTGCGCGTCCTGCTTGAGGAAGCCGGCGTCAAGCCCGAGGGTAAGTGGGTTTACGCCGAGGGCGCGGATGCGTCCTCCAACGGGCGCTCGATCCCGATGGAAAAGGCGCTTGATGACGTGCTGGTCGCCTTCTACGCCAACGGCGAGGCGCTCCGGAAGGAACATGGCTATCCCGCGCGGCTTGTCGTGCCGGGCTGGGAAGGCAACATGTGGGTCAAGTGGGTCCGCCGGCTGGGTGTCTACGAACACGCCGTCGAAAGCCGGGAGGAGACATCGAAGTACACCGACCTGATGCCGGACGGGCGCGCGCGCAAGTGGACCTGGGTGATGGATGCGAAATCCGTCATCACCTCGCCCTCGCCGCAGGCGCCGGTGCGTCACGGCAAGGGCCCCCTGGTGATTACCGGGCTCGCCTGGTCGGGGCATGGCAAGATCGCCAAGGTCGACGTCTCGCTGGACGGCGGCCGCAACTGGCAGGAGGCCCGCATCACCGGCGAGGCCAAGCCGAAGGCGCTGACGCGCTTTCACCTCGATATCGACTGGGACGGGTCGGAACTGCTGCTGCAGTCGCGCGCCACGGACGAAACCGGCTATGTCCAGCCGACCAAGGACGCGCTGCGCGCGATCCGCGGCCTGAACAACGTCTATCACAACAATGGTATCCAGACCTGGTGGCTCAAGTCCGACGGGGAGGTTGAAAATGTCGAAGTCGCTTAACCTTCTTGCCGGAACCGCCCTGGCGGCGGGCCTGATCGCCGGACCTGCGATGGCCGAAAAGCTTGGCCTTGGCCGGGCCGCGCTGCCCGAGGAAATCGCCGCATGGGACGTCGCCGTGCAGCCCGACGGAACCGGCCTTCCCGAAGGGTCGGGCGATGTCCTGACCGGGGAAGAGGTCTTTGCCGACAAATGCGCGACCTGCCACGGCGAGTTTGCCGAGGGCCTTGACAGCTGGCCGGTGCTTGCCGGCGGCGAAGGCACGCTGAAGGATCGCCGCCCGGTCAAGACGATCGGCAGCTACTGGCCCTATCTGTCGACGGTGTTCGACTATGTCCACCGCTCGATGCC
>ERZ795053.3149-NODE-3149-length-19062-cov-5.655338_pt1 | contig 19062 bp, 14 predicted proteins | sample MGYA00375137_ERZ795053 | MGnify/ENA primary metagenome ERZ795053 (study PRJEB30182, sample SAMN05720284) | activated sludge metagenome | isolation source: Anaerobic digester | place: Hong Kong | collected 2014-12-17 ...
TTATTCATTGCAACCTGCGTATCCTTCGACAAGCTCAGGGTACGTAAGTTCTAAGAGATCCAAAGCAGATGGTTCAAGGAGGACTGAATGGCAACGTACCGCGCCCGTGTGGGCTTGGCCCGTGAGGGAGACCGCCGCAAAAATATCTATCGCGCACTCGATCTCGTCCGGGACGATGTGACGCCGCGCATCCGGGAACAGGTACTGCTCAAGCCCAATTTCTTGAGCAGTACCAATCAGCTTGCGTCGAGCCATGCCGATGCCATGCGCGGCGCGCTCGATTTTCTGATGAGCGTACCCAATCGCCCCGACGAGGTGATCATCGCCGAGGGAGGCAACGGCGGCGCCGAGGAAACGTGGCGAAATTTTGGGTACTACGCGCTGGCCGATGAGTATCCCATTCCTATCCGGCTGGTCGATCTGCATCAGGAGAGCAACTGGGTTGAAACGCCGATCGTTCTGGCCGACCGCAGTGAAACGGTTGTGCGCATGCCGAGGACTGTGCTCGACTGCCCCTGTACCATCTCCGTGGCGATTGCCAAGACCCACGATGCCTGTGTGGTCACGTTGGCGCTCAAGAATATGATCATGGGGACCATTTACAAGCCGGATCGCATTAAGATGCACGGCTACCGCGCCCATGCTGAGCGGCAACTGCCACTCGAAGCACAGACGCTCAACATCAACCTGGTTCGGCTGGCCCGTTTCCTCACCCCAGACATTGCCATTGTTGATGGCACGCGGGGCTTGCAGGGCAATGGCCCCGGCGGTGAAGATGGTGTCGATTTGGGTGTGGCGGCGGCGGGCATCGATGTTTTTGCCACCGATGCCGTCATGGCCAAGGCAATGGGCTTCGAACCGCTCGAAATCGGGCTGCTCCACTATGGCCATGAGTTGGGCATGGGCGTGGCTGACCTCGATGAAATTGCGGTGTTGGAGACCGCCATTGCCGATGTGCGCAAAGCCTTCAAACCGCACGAAACCGTAGATCTCCAAATGCAGTGGCGAGATCCCCAAGCAGATGCGTTGTTGGCGGTGTAAGACCCTATCCGAAAATTCGAGTGTGGCCCAGCGGGAATCAAGAATTTTCGGATAGACATCAAGGAGTATAATGGTGTCGAACTTCACATTGGCTGGTCTCTATATTTACCCCATCAAGGCCTGTCGTGGCTACGCTGTCGACCGTGCGATGGTCACTGCCCGCGGTCTGCAAGATGACCGCTTGCTCATGATTGTTGATGGTGATGGCCACTTTCTCACACAGCGCGAGTACCCCCAACTGGCCTTACTCGCACCGACCCTGGGCGATGGTCTGTTGACCATGCGGGCACCCGGCATGAGTGCACTCGATCTCCCGTTGCGCACCTCCGGCCCAGCCTGTCCAGTCGTGGTCTGGCGGGATTGCTGTCAGGCTGTCGACCAGGGCGATGCGGCCGCAACCTGGCTCAGTGACTATTTGGGTACCCAGGCCCGTCTCGTCCACCAGCACGACAGCTTCGCCCGTCCCGTGGATCCACGCTACCGTCGTCGCCCGGAGGATGAGACGAGCTTTGCCGATGGCTATCCCTTTTTGTTGATCAGCGAAGCATCTCTGGCCGATCTCAATCAACGGCTTACCGCCCCTCTGCCCATGGACCGCTTTCGCCCCAATCTCGTGGTGCAGGGCTGTGAACCCTTTGCCGAGGATGGCTGGCAACAGATCCAGGTTGGCGCCGTCACCTTTGATCTCGTCAAGCCCTGCGCGCGCTGTCAGGTCACAACGGTTGATCAGCAACGCGGCACCGTTGGCAAAGAGCCGCTGGCGACCTTGGCCACTTTTCGGCGTACAGCAGAAGGCAAGGTCAACTTTGGCCAAAACATGGTATCCTCTGATAGAGGGATCATCGCCGTCGGGGAAGAAGTGACGGTTGTATAGCAGTCGTCGCAATGCCAAAGATGTGGTACGCATGTAAATAACACAAAATGCGTCCCATCTTTTGGCATTGCACGAACGGACCGCCTAAATCGTCCGTCGCAATGCCAAAGATGTGGTACGCATGTAAATAACATAACAATACTTGGTAGCCTGACGCTTTGGGTGTATGATATGGCGTCATGAACAGCGGTTGCGGTCTCTCATTCGCTGGTGGAGCGAAACGTGGACCGGCTTCGCAACGTAGTGCTGTTGGGACTGGCTGTGAGGAGCAATATTGCATTCTGAAGAACAACGATCCAAAGAAGAACCATCCGATGCGCCAGTGGCGGATGAGGTGGTAACTGAATCGGAGGCTGCTGCGGTCGATGCCGCTGCTGCCGCCCGCAGTGCGGCGGTGGTGGAAGCATTCCTTGCCGGCGAAGAGTCATCCGCGTTCGCGGTACACAGCAGCGCGTCTGTCGAAATGCCGACAGATCTGCCCTCGGACCATCGCAGTGGCTATGTGGCAGTGGTGGGGCGCCCCAATGTGGGTAAGTCGACACTGCTGAACCGGATTATGGGGCAGAAACTGGCGATTACCAGTCCCAAGCCGCAAACAACCCGCGAGCAACTCATGGGCATTCTCACGGAGGAGAAGCTCCAGGTCGTCTTTCTTGATACCCCGGGCATCCACAAGCCGCAGCATAAGTTGGGCGAATATATGGTTGCCGTGGCCGAGGAGACAATTCGGGATGCCGATATTGTGCTCTGGCTCGTGGATGTGAATGATCGGCCCACCGAGGAGGATCAGGCGATTGCCGCGCTTTTGCATCAGCTACATCTCAAACGCAAGCTACCCACCCTCTTCTTGGGGCTGAATCAGGTCGATCGCTGGCAAGCCGATGAAGCGGCGTTGGCCCTACGTGTCGAGCGGTACCGGGAACTGTTGGTATGGCTACCGGCAGAGGGTGAGACGAGCAAGCTGCAACTCTTTGTGCTGAGTGCCCAGAGTGGGCAAGGGGTCGATCACCTGTTAACTGCGCTGCGCACCCAATTGCCTTTGGGCCCCCGTTACTATCCGGCAGAGCAGGTTACCGATATGCAGACGCGCTTTATTGTCGCTGAGTTGATCCGGGAGCAAGCACTTCACCTGCTGCAACAGGAGGTTCCCCACGGCATTGCCGTTGAGATCGATGAATTCAAGGAGCGCAGCGAGAGCATGACCTATATTTCGGCAATCATCTATGTGGAGCGGCGCAGCCAAAAGGGGATTGTTCTTGGGGAAAACGGTAAGATGATCAAGGCAATTGGCCGCGGTGCCCGCCCTGCCATTGAAGATCTGGTAGGTACGAAGGTCTATCTGGAATTGTGGGTGAAGGTGTGGGAGAAATGGCGTAAGCGCTCCGGCATGTTGCGTCAACTGGGATATGCAATGCAGAAATAGCTATGAATCCACATGCGCTAAAGGTTTTAGAATACAATAAAATTCTGGATCGGCTCGTCGAATACTGCGCATTTAGCGGCGGCAGCGACCGCGCCTATGCCTTGCTACCCAGCGATGACCTCGACACGGCGCGCACCTGGCTGGCCCAGACGGCAGAGGCCTTCAAGCTGTTGGAGCAAAAACAGGATGTCAGCTTTGGCGGTGTCAAAGATTTAAGTATGCAGCTCGATAAGGCAGAACGGGGTGCCCTCGTATTGGCTCCCGAGTTTCTGGAAGTGCGCTACACACTGCAACGCGCCCGCGCCCTGCGCAATCTGCTGATGCGCCTCGAACATGCGTTTCCACTCCTTGCCGAGATGGCGCAGAATATTGAGCCTTGTGAACATGTCATCGCTGAGATCAGCCGCTGTATCAATGAGCGGGGTGAGGTGGTCGACGGTGCCAGCGACGAATTGCGCCGCATTCGTGGCGAATTGCATGTGGCGCAGGATCGACTACTAAGCATTCTGGAGCGGTTGGTTCAAGGCAGCGATGTCAAACCTTATTTGCAGGACGCCCTGGTGACCCAGCGGCAGGGGCGCTATGTCATCCCCGTGCGCGCGGAGCACAAAGGCAATATCGACGGCATTGTGCACGACCAATCAGCCAGTGGCGCCACCCTTTTTGTCGAGCCGCTGCGGGTGGTGCAACAGAACAACGCCGTGCGCGAATTGGAGCTGCAAGAGGAAAAAGAGGTGCGCCGCATCCTGATGGAGCTCACGGAACTGCTGGCCGATGAGGCGGTCTATGTGCGGCGCAACGGGGAAATCCTGGCCGAATTGGACTTCACCTTTGCCAAAGCGAAATATGCATACGCACTGGACGCTGTCGCGCCTGAGCTGGTGGCGTTCCGTAAATCGCACCCCATCCACAAAGCCGAAGACAAGAGTCGGCCCGAGCCGGACAAAGCCGCGCAGGAGGTTGCTGCGCAGACAGATGGCGCGGTTCCAGGAAAGCGCCCCACTGAATCGACCCACCCCGGCTCAGTGATCGATCTGCGGCGGGCGCGCCATCCTTTGCTCAATCAAAAACAGGTGGTTCCTGTCGATGTTTATCTCGATGATGAGACCTTTATGATTGTCATCACCGGTCCGAATACCGGCGGCAAGACGGTGACGCTGAAAACCGTTGGGCTCCTAGTGCTCATGGCGCAGGCCGGATTGATGATCCCCGCCGAGCCAGGAAGCACGCTTTCAATCTTTGAAGGGGTCTATGCCGATATCGGGGATGAACAGAGCATCGAGCAAAATCTCAGCACCTTTAGCAGCCACATGACCAACATCATCCACATCTTGGAGGAAGCGGATCCCAGTAGTCTGGTGCTGCTCGATGAGTTGGGCGCCGGCACCGATCCCGATGAAGGGTCGGCGTTGGCCATGGCGCTGCTCGACAACCTGCGCGATCGCAGCATCACAACCTTTTCGACGACACACTACAGTGATCTGAAGCTCTATGCCCACAATACTCCCGGCGTGCGCAATGCCTCGGTAGAATTTGATGTTGAGACGTTACGACCAACCTACGAATTAAGCATTGGTCTACCCGGTCGCTCCAATGCGCTGATCATCGCCGGACGTTTGGGGTTAAATCCCGTTATTGTGGAAGCCGCCGAATCGATGGTGCGTCCCGACACATTGGAGGCCGATTCGCTGCTCGATGAGATCCGTCGCGCACGCCAGGAGGCATTACAGGCGGAGGATCGGGCAAAGTCCCGAGAACGGCAGGCACAGTTGATGGAGCGTGATCTGCGCCACCAGTTGGCGAATGTTGAGGAAGCGCGGCGTACCGTGATTGCCGAAGCTCGCCAGTTGATGGATCAGGAAGTGGCGCAGGTGCGCGGCGAAATTGAACAGGCGCGGCGTCAATTGGCCCGCGGCGGTACCTTTACGGGCAACACGCATGAAGAGTTTCTCAGTCGCGCTGCCCAAGAATTGAGCCGTCGCCAACAGTCCGATGAAGAGCTGCAACGTGATGTGGTCATCCCCGGCGAACAGGATGAACGGATTGCCGGCCCCATCGAAGTCGGCGATCGGGTGTGGGTGGCGAATCTACAGGCGAGCGGTGAAGTTCTGACCATTCACGAGCGTTCCGAAGAAGCCGATGTGCAACTGGGAAATTTCCGGCTCAAATTACCGCTGAAACGACTTGAGCTGCGTCAAAAGAAGAGCGTGCCAACGGTCGAAGGGGCAGCGGTGCGAGTGCAGGGTGGACAACAGATCCATGAAAGCCCTGGCATCGAACTCGATCTGCGGGGTGAACGGGTGGAAGAAGGGCTGGCACACATGGAGCAGTATTTGAACAATGCCTATCTGGCCCGGCTGCCGTGGGTGCGCATCATTCATGGCAAGGGGACCGGCGCCATGCGCGATGCTGTCCGTACCACGTTGCGCAACCATCCGCTGATCAGCGAATCCCGTTCCGGCGACCACGGTGAAGGTGGTGATGGGGTGACGGTGGCGAAATTGGTGACTTCCTAGTACAGTTGGGCGTAAATCGCACCCATAGGGTTCCTGCCTCTGGGTGCGGCAGTCAATCAGGCCAAGCAACCCGAGTGGCTTATGGACAACCCATTTAAAAGTCGCACGCATAAGGGTGCTTTTACACAAGAGTAGCTGTGCGACTTTTAAGGGGTTTATCTATTAGCAGAATCGCTTTGACCTTCATTTACTGCTAGGAATTTATTAGATAGAGGTAGGGGGATCTTTTGCAACAGAGTGAGCAATTACACTGTAGTGTCGGTGTCACGGCCTACAATGAAGAAGAGAATATCGGTAATCTGCTGGAAGCGTTGCTGGACCAACATTTGCATCAAGTGATCATTGACGAAATTATTGTGGTGGCCAGCGCCTGTACCGATCAGACGGTACCGATTATTCGTCGCTATGCCGAACGTGACGGTCGCATCAAGTTGATCGAACAGGAACGGCGCGAAGGTAAGACCAGCGCGGTCAATCTGTTTCTGGCCCATGCGCAGAGCGAAATTTGTGTGCTGGAGAGCGGTGACACCATCCCCCACGAATATGCCATCGAACACCTGGTGCGCATGTTTGCCGATCCCGCCGTTGGCATGGTCGGAGCCCAGAAAATGGCCGTGAACACGCCTGATCATATCGTCGGGCTGTTGAGCCATTTGCGTTTGCGTATGGAACATGAACTCTGTTTGGAGATCCCCCGCCTCGGAGAGATGATCGCCTTCCGCAAGGTCTTTGCCTATATTCCGCCGGATATTGCCATGGACGAGGCCTTTGTCGAAGCCATTGTCGTGCGCCAGGGCATGACCGTGAAGTACGCGCCTGACGCGGTCGTCTACAATGTGGGGCCGACGACTGTCGGTGATTTCGTTCGCCAACGTCGGCGCAACCATGCGGGCCATCTCTACCTCAAACACAAGTATGGTTACGCGGTGAGCAGTATCCAAAACCGGCGGGTGGGCAAGATCGCACTCAAAGAGCTGTGGGGTGTTGTGCGGCTGGTGTGGGTACTCTTCCTGCTGGCCGTCATTGAGGCGTGGAGCCGGCTGCTTGGCTGGTATGATTTTGCCGTGCGGCGCGATCGTCATGTTGTCTGGAACATGGCATGGACACAAAAGCAGGATGTGCAGACGATTCGCCGCAATGGTGAAGTGCAGGCGGCGCAGAAACAGGTGACGCTCTCGTGAAGCACCGTCGTTCGCGCGATGTGCTGGCGGTAAAGGTTGTAATCTTTACTCACCTTTGGAAGACGGAATTCTTGCCTGCGCAATGAAGATAAAACAGCACTTAATCACGCTCGCCAAACTTGTTATCAGTTTGGTGCTGCTCTACTGGCTCTTTGTCCAGCTCGATCACCCGCGTCAACTGTGGCACGACATTGTCACAGCGGACAGCCGTTTGCTCCTGAGTGGAGCGCTCTGCTACACCGCCGCGGTGGCACTCAGTGGCCTGAAGTGGGGCGTGTTGTTGCGTGCGGTGGGTATTCCGGTGCCCCTGTGGCGTCTGCTGCACTATCAGTGGGTGGCTGAGTTTTTCAATAACTTTTTGCCGGCGCAGGTGGGCGGCGATGTCATGCGTGGCTATGCATTGGCCACCGATACGCGTCGTGCGGCTGATGCCGCGGCCAGTGTTCTCATCGATCGCTTTATCGGTCTCGTCGTCTTTATGCTGGGGGCGGCCATTGCGGCTGCCGGTATGCTCTGGTTTGGCCGGCCCGATGGGACCGCATTCACCGAGCAGGAGCTCTTCTTCATGCAACTTGCTGCCATCGGCAGCAGTGCTGTTACGCTGCTCTTGTTGGCAATCATTGCGGCGCTGCTTAGCCGGACATTGAAGCGCTGGATGGAATGGCTGCTGGCAAAGTTACCCTTGGCAGAGAAGACATTGCCAATCTGGCAACAGTTGGCGTTGGCCTTTCATGCTTATCGTGGCCATCCCGCCGCTTTATTATGGACTGCTGTCGGCAGCGCGTTGATTGTGGTGTTGACCAGCGTCAATATCTGGCTGATTGCGCAAGCACTCGAGCCAGGGTCGATCTCCATGGTTGAGGTGCTGGCAATCAACCCCATTATTGTCTTTGCCTTGATCGTTGTGCCATTGGCGCCGGGGGGGTTGGGGGTACGCCAGGTCTCCTTTGCCAGTCTCTTCCTTTTGATCGGTGCCGGCTTTGATTTGGGCAAGACCGTGGGGCTTTTGCAGCAGGCGATCGGGTACTTCGTCAGTATTCCAGGCGGCATTCTTTGGTTCCTGGGGCGAAATCAACATCGCGACTCGGTCGAAAGGCCCATGGCTGTTGAACTGCCACCATCATCGTAAGTATCTATCGAAATTCGAGTGTGACACCGCGAACGATAGCATTGCTCCATCCGCAAAAGGGATTCGGCACGCTCTCTTTTCTGGTAGGTGAGAAATCGCATAAGATCGCATGGCACCCATCCCAGGTAGGACAATGCGGATGGGTCTTATTTTGTCCCGGATTGACCGTTGTTCCGTAAAAAAGAACAATGGAAAGAGATCAATGGAAAGAGAACAGTGGGAAAAGATCAATGGCTACTGCACGCTATCATGACATTAGCCGCTATCTGAGCGTCGAAGAAGCACGGCAGCTCTATGTGGCCGGCGATGCCGCACACGATTTTGACCATGTTTGGCGGGTCACCCGGTTGGCTGTGCAACTTGCCCGTGCCGAGGGCGCGGATCGCGAAGTTGTCTTTTTGGCGGCCCTGCTCCATGATGCCCCGGTGGGCGAAGACACACTGTCCTCTGCCCAGGCTGTGCGGCGGGCCCATCATCTGGCGGCAGCCGCCTACGCCGGAGATTTTCTCCAAAACCGAGGAATGGCAACGGAACAGGTAGCGGCTGTCGTCCATTGCATTGAGGCGCATCGCTTTCGGGATCAGACGATCCAACCGCAGAGCGTGGAGGCGATGTGTCTCTACGATGCCGACAAATTAGATAGCATCGGCGCCATTGGTGTGGCCCGTGCGTTTGCCTATGCCGGTAGCCATGACACACGGCTGTGGACCGTGCCGGTGGCGGCGGTTCCCCCCCTCACGGCAAAGCCACAGGGCGCCGACTATACGCCCGTGCATGAGCACGTCTATAAGCTGCAGAACCTACTGGCAACGCTGTACACACCCACGGCGCAACGGCTGGGAGCAAAGCGCCACGAGACCATGGTCACATTTTTTGAACTTTTGGATAAAGAAATGCGTCAAATAGAATGATTGCAATGCTCTTGGCCAAGGTATCGTACTGTCGTAGGTGTGATCTTGTTGTGAAAGTTGCTGGAATGGAGTTAATTATGTCGATTGTTCTGTGGCGCCAACGAATCGTGGTGGCGGCCCTATTGGGTTTCATTGCTCTCCTCCTCTCTGTTCCCTTGGGGCTTCGTGCCCAGGAAGTTATTGGGCAAAGCACACCGATGCCACCGGACGAGCCGGCTTTTACGGGCGTTCCCTTGCTGCAACAACAACCTGGCGCATTGGATGCCTACCGCGACACCCCCTTCGTGCCGGGTGAATTACTCGTGGGCTTTTACAACGGTGACACGCGGGCGTTACAGCAACTCAACCAGGAAGTACAGGCCGCGGCGGTGGAAACGCTCGATCTTCGGGGTCTCGATGGCGCAACCGGGACCGGGAATGTGGTTGGACAGCGCATTCAGGTTCCGGCGGGAGAGGAGTGGGCCGTGATGGAAAGACTGCTCGCTGATCCCACGGTGGCCTTTGCCGTGCCGAATTGGTTGGTTTATGCAGCCGAGGATAAGAGTTTCAGTGGGCCGTCTGGGGAACCGGTTGCTGCGCCCGAGGTGCCGTTCCCTATCAACGATCCCCAATATGACAGCGAACAGTGGTATTTACAGCGCATTAATGCCAGCCATGCCTGGGCGTTGGCCTATGCTGATGATGGCTTTGGGGGCGCCTTTACGGAAGTGCAGGTGGCAATTGTCGACAGCGGGATCGATGTCAATCATCCCGAGTTTCGCAACCATCTTCTTGCCGGCAAGAATTATGTGACACCGGGCGCACCGCCCGATGATGACTGTGGGCACGGCACCCATGTTGCTGGAACGATTGGGGCTGTAGCTAATAATGCGGTGGGGATTGCCGGTGTCGCGCCCAAAGTACGTATTGATTCCCGCAAAGTACTTTCTCTGAATGTATTCGGAGAATGCGTGGGTTCGGCTGCCGATGTCTCGCAGGCCATTCGCGATGCTGCCGATGCCGGTGCTGATATCATCAACCTGAGCTTGGAGACACCCGCGCCGAATGTCGTCATGGAAGCCGCAGTACAATATGCCCTTACCCAAAACGCTTTGCTCATCGCTGCATCGGGTAACTTGGGCTTAACCACGGTAAGTTGGCCGGCGCGCTATCCCGAGGTGATGGCGATTGCGGCCACAACCTACAACGATACCCATTCCTCTTACAGTAACTCGGGACCGGAGGTCGAGCTTGCGGCACCTGGCGGCTCTGATACATTTCTCATGATCAGCACTTGGCCCGGTGAAGTGTTCTGCGTCTATTCCAGGACCACACCTAGCCAGAGTGACTACTGCAAAACGCAGGGAACCAGTATGGCCGCGGCGCTGGTGAGCGGTGCCGCGGCGACGATCAAGAGCTTGAGCCCCGGTATGAGCGCTGCTGAGATCCGCCAACTCTTGCGTGACACGGCCAAGGATCTCAGGGAACCCGTCAACTTTGTCGGCAGCGGGCGGCTTGATCTTCACGCGGCCTTGCGGGAAATCTTACCGCCGGTGCTAGACTTCTCACCAACGACCCTGGCACGCGATGTCTTTTCCGGCACGCTGCCCTATACGGTGACGCTACGGCTGGACAACCCAAGCAGCACCGCCGTGGATTGGCGAGCCGAATTGATTGCCGGTGAGTCATTCGTGGAATTTCATGGGGCGGTGAGCAACACAATCACGAGTACAGTCAGTTATGGTGACCCCGCTTACCTCTCCTTCACCATTTCTCCGGGGCGTTTGACGCCGGGCAGCCATGCCGCTACCTTGCGGCTTGTTGAACTGCTGCCGGACGGCACACAACGGCCACACCTCATCGATCTCTCCCTATTGGTCTGGCCTTTGCAGGAACTTCATCGGCGTTACTTCCCGATGATATTGTCCAGCACGGCTGCGGTAATCCCGGAAGTTGCCTATCGTTGGGAGACGCCACTGCGGACTGAGGACCGCGTCAGCTATCTCCTCTTTGACAACAATCACATCGGGATCTCGTTGCCTTTTACCGTAACCCTGCGCGACCAGGAGTTTCACGACGCACGAATCTATGCCGATGGGTTCTTGCGGTTTCCCGATACGGAGGCAGGGGATAGCTTACCCAATCACTGTCTGCCCAACCTGACCCAACCCGCGCAGGCGATCTACGCCTGGTGGGCCAATCTTGATCCAACGATTGCGGGAGGACGCATCTCCTCATTCCAACCAACTGACGATCGCTTCGTTGTGGAGTTTGACAATGTCTCTTCGGCAACCGGCGTGACACCGGCGTATCGGGTGAGTTTTCAGATTGTGCTCTATCGGGACGGAGATATCCGTCTCAACTATCGGACGACACCGGCGTTGATGGCAGACTTGCCCAATGTCACAGTGGGGGTGGAAGCACGCGATGGGCTCTTCTACAACCAGGTGGCCTGCAAGGATAGTGACCAGGAGATTGGTTTCCTGCCCCAGCCGCGACAATCGTTACTCTTTGAAGGAAAAGGAGCTATTTACTGATGAGCGCTGAAGAACATCGCCAACAGGCCAGTGGAGAAGGCCGTGTGCCGATTGCGATTGTCACCGTCAGTGACACGCGCACAGAAGAGACCGATACCAGCGGCCAGACCATCCGCACTTTGGTCGAAGGCGCCGGCCACAGGGTGGTTGGCTATCGCATTGTCAAAGATGAGCCGGATCAGGTGGCACAAGCCCTCGATGACTTTGCTGCCGGCCCGGCGCGACTGGTCATCTTCAACGGTGGCACAGGGATTAGCCAGCGTGATCGCACCTACGATGTGATCAGTCGCAAGCTGGAAAAGACATTGCCCGGCTTTGGGGAACTCTTTCGTATGTTGAGTTATGAAGAGGTGGGCGCGGCCGCGATGTTGAGCCGCGCCACCGCTGGTGTCTACCGGAACGCCGTGATCTTTAGCACACCCGGCTCGACCAATGCTGTGCGCCTGGCTGTGGAAAAGCTTATCTTACCGGAAATGCAACATCTGGCGTGGGAGTTGATTCGCTAGTCCATGATGGTGTAAATACCTGGACAGTTATCAGTCAGCAGTAATCAGTTGATGTGCCCACTGGAAAAGGGCCATTTAACCTTGGCCTGATTCCGCTGGGATTTACCGGTGCTGTGCAATTCCACTCACGTCGTCATGATGTCGCGCAGGGTGGTGACCACCTCCTCTTCAATGGCTCGAATCGTGGAGAGTTGATCGGCGATGCGCTGTCTGTGATGAACGACCGCCTTCTCGTCCAGGGGAAAGTCCGTTGCCATTGCGGTGTGAATCGCCGTGAGGCGCTCGTTGATGCCATGGATCGCCGGCAGCGCCTCATGCCCCTGTGTCCGGAAGAGATCCGCCTTCTGTTGCAGTAAGTGGCGTGTCTCCCCAAAGGGCGCTATCTCATCGGGTAGGAGGACCGTGGCCAGTTGTTGCCAGGCCACACTGCTGCGACGAAAGCCGGCGGCCACCTGCTGTAGCCCCGGCTTCTGGAGGATCACGGCCGCTTCCTCAAGAAACTGCGCAAAGTGCTCGCGCTCCCCATCGTGCCGTACTCCCGTCACGCCAAAGTGGCTATACGCCGTGCGCAACCCCGCATACATCTTGGGGCCGGCCGGAAACTCCTTTTCCCAACTCATGCGCTGTTTGGGCTTGGTCAAGAGATCCACCCAATAGTCGTACCCTTTGATCCCCCAGTTTTTCGCCGAGCCCTTTGGCGGTTTTTCCAAAAATAGCTTGATGCAGTCCCAAATGCCTGCTGTCACGGCCGCGGCCAATTTGTCTGGATCAGGTTGGTCGAGCGTCATGATGCGAAACTTCACATTCTTCACCCGGGCGCGTGACGCTGCTAACTCCGCTGGGGTGATCCGCAACCCAACAGCCGCTCGATCGGCAATGGCGACGACATTGGCCGCCTCATCGTACCCGTAGACCACAATCGGCATCATTCCCCACATTCCCTCATCGTACGCAAAGGCGTTGTAGGGCAGGCTCCACATGTCGGCCCACACGATGGCCGGCAGCCCCTCGGTCAGGGTGTCGAGGAGATTGGCCAGCCCCTTTTCGGCGTGGTTGGTTTGCTTCACTTCCTGTACAACCCCCAGGCGGGCAAGTGTTGTAGTGAGGGGATCAAAGGTGTTGCGGGTGAGGAGCGCAACATGGGGATCGTAGCCTTCGTAGGCAAAGGTAAAGTAACCGAAAACAATACCGCCGGCTACACCCATGAAGAGTGCTTCCGAATAGGGTTCACCCGTATGAGGTGCAAGGACATTGCGATAGGCATAGTAGTTGTGGAGGCTACCACTCTCCCAGTGTTGACCGCTGAAGTGATGATAGTCGGTAAGTGTTGGCATTGCATTTAGCTCCTGTTCTCCTAAAAACATGCCGTAGCAGCACATCACCGCACCAACTTGTTTTTTGCTGCTTGGTTGGATGCTTGCGGCGATGGCGCTACTCTCTAGTTAGTTCTGGTTGCGAAACGTCGCTTTCTCACGCAAAGGCGCGAAGCTCGCAAAGAAACACCAGTGAGACCTTTGCGGGCTTCGCGGCTTTGCGTGAACCTTTCTTACTTTCGCAACAGAAACAGTTACTAACACTCCACGCAACTTGAACAGGCAAACAAACTTCTCTTGTAGATTTGTTTTTCAAGCTGTGGAGAGGCGAGCAACAAGCGTTTGGCCGATTGGCGTTTGCCGTTGCTGTTGTGAGTGTAGCAGGAAAACGAGAGCGTGTGGAGAATGAGCGATATAGGATGCAAAAAAGGAGCACAGCCCGCGCCCCTTGAACACACAAACGAACCTCTTGCGAAGAGTTTACGGATTCAAGGGGAGACGAGTTTAGCTGAGCCAGCGTTTGGCCATTTTGCAGACCATTGTGTAGGCGGGGTCAAAGATATTGCCCATATCGTATTGTACGGCTTGGCCGAGTAGAAGGTGAGCCGCTTCACCGGTGAGGCCGTAGTCATTTTGCAGCCAGCGGATCATTTCAGTGGTGGCATGTTGGACACATTGGTCGAGTGGACGGGCATTGCCGACAGTGAAGATGTGGGTGCTGTTTTCACCTCGGGGCCAGCGGGTGTGCCAGCCTTTGCGCAGATCGACAGTGAACTCGACATCAAAGGAAATTTCGACTCCCGTGCCGACAATTTCGCCATCCCCTTGTACCGCATGGCCATCGCCAATGTGGAAGAGCGCCCCCGCCGTCAGCACGGGGAAATAGACCGTTGTGCCGGCGACAAAGCCATTGTAATCCATGTTGCCGCCGTGATGGGAAGAGGTGGCTGTCGAGATTGCCTCGCCCCGCGCCGGCGCCACACCAAAGCAGCCGACCATGGGGTTGACGGGCAATGCGAGCCCAGCCAGCGGTGCTGGTGGATCAACCATCGTCACAGTTCCATTGGTGAGGTCGACCCGCCATTGGGCAAGGCCTTGCGCATCATCGGCCGGCCACGGCAACTGTGGTGTGTATTCGGGATCGACCACATGTGGCGCAACCATGCGCCGCGTCCAACCCAGGGGACGATTGGGGGTCAGCTTATCCAGATGGATGACAAGGGTGTCACCCGGTTCGGCCCCTTCAATGAAAAAAGGCCCGGTCATGGGGTTGCCGGGGCTGGTAATCTGCTGACCGCTGCTATCTTGGCCGCGAGCATCGACGGTCGTCGTGATGACGGTGTCGCCCGGCTGCAGGCGCAGAACTGCTTCATGAGAACCAATGGTGGTGTGATAGTGGGTGGGTTGGAAGTGGTGGGTGGTCATGGTGGCTCCTGACAAATGGTGTACTATTGGCGAATTATAAATGGAGCGGACCCTGAGCGCGCCCAAAGGGCTCCCGCTTAGCCGCCGCCTGACTGATTTCGCCAACAGTATCGAATGGTGCTCATGTTCGAACAGAAAGTTACTCGGCCGCCACCGGAATGTAGACAACCATTCCTTCTGTGGCTTCTTCACCCAGAGCGACGGACGCACTGCTTTCACTGAGCAGCGAGTAACCCATTGTGTCGTCGACTGTTACTTCGTAGCTACCCGGATCCAATGCACTGAAGAGGACCCCGGCGTCACTGCTCTCCTGGGTGGCAAGTGATTCGCCGTCACTATTCAGCAGGGAGACAGGGATACCGATGAGATTGGTTTCACCCTCGCTGAGGGCACCGTCACTGTTGTTGTCGACAAAGATCACGACAGCAATGGCATCGGTAGGAACGTCGGAACTGGCCATGCTTTGGGGTGCAGGCAAGGCGGTGGTCTCATCTGCCGCTTCCGCTGGCGTACCCTCTTCTGCCGGTGCCGCTTCACCGGCTGTCTCTTCCACCGGGGTTTCGGCTGTGGTGGCCTCGGCCGCGGTGCTGTCAGTAGTGGCACCTGGGGTTTCTGCCGTGACGGCGTTCGGATCGATCGCCTGCATATCAGCCAGCGCCGAGTCGAGTGCATTCATAAAGAGCCCAAATTGTTGCCGGGTGACATTCAACGTTTCAACAGAACTATTGAGCGTTTCAATGCTGCTCCCTTGATTTTCAAGTTCACCCCGTAATGCCTCTTCGACAGAGCCAAGCTGCTGCTGCAACGTGGCGGCTTGTTCGCTGACGAGATCGATGTTGGCACTCACCGCCCCCAAATTTTCATTGACACGGCCAACATACTCTTCCAACTGAGTAATTCGTGGGCCGGAGAAGCTCAGGGTGCCGCCATTGACTAGAGCAAGAACCAACAGCGTCAACAACATTCCCAACACGGCACCACCGATAGCTGCCAGGAACATGGACAGTGAATCGTGGGTCACCATCTTATATTCAATTTGCGGCGCAGCGTCCACCCGATCTACGCTCTTGCCAGCACCGATTGATTCTGGTTGTGCGCTCATATTACCCTTCCTTGGGAAACCCGCTTCCCCCTATATTCACCCATATCGATTGCTGCTGTTTGTGATGGGTTGGTTCCCACATTGACCTTCAGCAAACTCCTGATCAGATCCTGGATTCAGCGGCAATAAGATGATAGCAAATTCCAGTATGCATATACTGTTATCTTACCGGGGAGCGTCACATTCGTCAAGCTGGATAGGTGCCCAAAGCAGCGAATTTCGTACATTTGTTCTTGTCGCGTGGTGAGGCAACCGCAGGTTTTCTTTCTCCAGCAGGGCGAAGTATAATCAAGCCGCAAGGAAAAGATCCACGGGACAGATGCACTCGTTGGGTTCAAATCGTTTCAAGAGAGATATCAGAATGAATGCAGTGGGATTGGGTAGAGCAAGCGCATGATAGCATGAGACGTGAAGCAATCAATGAAACGACTATCTCCTTTCTCTTGACACCTGCGGCCCGTTTGGCTGCTGCCGCGCTTGGTGAAATGGCGCTGCCGGAAGAGCGGACTTTTGCCATTCTACAACAGTTACGCCGTGATTTTGATCCTACCGAAGCCGGCGCGCTCCTGGCCCTCGCTCGTCTACGCCAGAAGGCCACGGCAAAGTTCCCCGATGCGGCAAAGCTCTTTTTGACGGCGGAGGCGCTGGAACAGGCCACGGCATGGCCGATAGCGCAAAAACGAGCGGCGTGGATTGCCACCCACGCGCCCGATGGGCCCATTCTGGATCTAGGATGCGGCATTGGCGGCGATCTGTTGGCCTTGGCCGCGCAACGTCCGGTGATTGGGGTTGAGATCGACCCCGTTCGTCTGCAATGTGCACGGGCCAATGTGGACGCATTGGGACTCACAGAACGGGTGCAACTCATTGAAGCGGATTGGCCTGCGCTGTTGCAAGCAGGGAAATTGCCCGATGCAGCCGCCGCTTTTGCGGATCCGGCACGACGCGTCGATGGGCGACGGATCTTTAGTCTCTATCAGGTGCAGCCGCCTTTACCTGAGTTGTTGGCACTCCAGCAACAGATCGCAGCACTTGGCATTAAAGTGATGCCTGGCGTCGATGATGCAGAGCTTCCGGCTGGCTGTAGTGTCGAATTTATTAGCCATGACGGAGTCTGCAAGGAAGCGGTGCTCTGGTTTGGACCATTGGCCAAGGAACGCCGTTGGGCCTCGGTGCATACCACACAGGGGTGGTTGCGACGAGGGGCAGATGAAGAGACACCCCCGCTTGGCGAGCTTCGGGAGGAGTGTTATCTCTACGAACCGGATCCGGCGGTGATCCGGGCAAGAGCCCTTGGGCAGCTATGTTCAGAACTACACGCTCATCTCTTTGATAGCCAGATCGCCTATCTTGTCGCAGATGACTATCGACCGCACCCGCTCGTGCAGTGTTTTCGAATTGCCGAGGTCCATCCGTTTCATCTGAAGACGTTGAATCGACGGCTGCAAGCGCTACGGATTGGGCAGGTGGAACTGAAAAAGCGGGGCTTCCCTGTTGCGCCGGAAGAATTGCGCCCTCGCCTCAAATTGACTGCCGGCGGAAGGGCCGGAGTTGTTATTTTTACGCGCCGGGGCAATGAACGGCTTATGCTCCTCGGCGAACGAGTTGACCGGCAAGACAGCAAGGATCTGTAGCGGGTAACGATACCTGAACGCTGTGTCTGAACACTATGTATATATAGTACGACAACGTTATATTTGACAAGAACATTAGACAAGATTTACAGAATGCACAGGATTGCTACAGCAGAGAAAGAAGTCCTGTCGATCTGGGAATTCTGTCCACTCCTTGAAAGGGAACGTTGTCGCAATAGTAAAGACTGAAACGAGGAAAAGAACAATGAAAGAAGTCATGGTGGACGAAGCAATTGATGCATTGGTACGGGTGATGAAAGATGGCAGCATTCGCCCCACCTCGTTTCTTTGGCGTGATCGCACGCGCTACGTATCCGATGTGGGGCGGCAGTGGGAAGAGCGGGTGCGCGGACAGACGTTGCGCTTCTACCTGGTACAGACGGTCGACGGGAACACCTTTGAATTGACCTACGATCCGGCGGCAAACCGCTGGATGATCCAACGGGCCTGGTTGCGCGAGGTGGTGGTTTAGGTCTGTCATGGCAGCTAGACCATTGACATCATATATTATATAGATAAAGGAGGGGGCTAATTTTTACGAATTAGCCCCCTCCTTTTTTCCCCACTTCCGCATTTGGCCGAAATTTTTACCCCGATTGCATGACTTCCTCAAATTTTCGTCAAATTCATTTTTCGGCGCCCAATCCCTTACCACTCCTGTAAATTCTGTCAAAAACCTTGCAAAGCTTGCAAAATTTTGACCAATTTTGACTTTTTTTCGAAATTCATCAAATTCCCGCGAAGGATTTGGCTGTTATCCTCGATTAATAATAGTAGAGAAAGCAAAACACCATCAGTCAATTATCGGTCAGTCATTTTTTGTACGTCTGTATCTTAGTGGGAAAAATCAAACCATGCGCGAATATACACATCTCAACCAATTCAGCTATCAAGCCCGAATGGGTATGTTGCCTCCAATGTATCAGAACACTCGAACTCAAGTGACAACACAACGCGAAATTCGTGTTCTCGTTGTGGAAGATGAAGAACCGTTGCGCGAATTGCTTCATGTCTCGTTGCAAAAGAGCGGTTATACCGTCACCACCTCGCGAAATGGGAAAGAAGCTTTGCGCCTCTTCGATGAACAACATTTCGATCTGGTCTTGGTCGATGTCATGGTGCCCGAATTAGATGGCTTCACCCTCTGTGTAGAATTGCGCCAACGTGGTGACGTGCCTGTGGTGATGCTCTCAGCGTTGAATCGGCCCGATGACATCGTGTATGGCTTTAGTGTCGGTGCTGACGATTATATCTGCAAACCCTTTACCTTCCGCGAAATCGAAGTGCGCTTGCAGGCAATTCTGCGCCGTGTGAACTGGGCCAGCGAAAAGGTCGAAGCTCGCGTCATGGCCTTTGACGACATTGTGCTCAACGATGAGTTGCACCAGGTGAAAGTGCGCGACAAAGTTGTCCATCTGACCCCGACTGAATATCAGCTGTTGCGCCACCTGATGAGCGTGCCGGATCGGCCCGTGAGCAAAAATGATCTCT
>ERZ795053.3151-NODE-3151-length-19054-cov-11.201853_pt1 | contig 19054 bp, 16 predicted proteins | sample MGYA00375137_ERZ795053 | MGnify/ENA primary metagenome ERZ795053 (study PRJEB30182, sample SAMN05720284) | activated sludge metagenome | isolation source: Anaerobic digester | place: Hong Kong | collected 2014-12-17 ...
CGCCACCGGCCGGGTAAAGGTAATGCCGGTGATCCGGTCATACCCTTCGTGCGAGGTTTCCGCCGATCTGGCAAAACCCATCCCCTCGAACATGCGGTGGTTTTCTGTCAGTTCGATCCGCACCTCCAGCTCCAGCAGGCCCAGCCCCAAGGCCCGCGCCCGGTCCTCGGCCAGGGCCACGAGCTGCCGAGACAACCCCTGGCGACGAAACGCCTCGTCCACGGCAAGCTTGCCGATGTAAAGCCGCCCGGGTTTCGGCGTAAGAAAGACGCAGGCCACCGGCGCGCCCGTTTCCTCGATCACCCAGACCTCGCCGTCCCGCGCCTGCCGGGCGATCGCCTCGGTCGTCAGGCGGTGCATCGACGACGGCGGATCGATCCGCGCATCCATGAAGGCAAAGCTGCGCCGGATCAGCGCCAGCACCGCGCCCGCATCCTCGTCGGGTGAAAGGCGGCGGGGCGTGCGATGTCTGGGCAGGCCGTCGGCAAGCTCGACCCAGGGCAGCCGTTCGTTCCAGTGCGCGTGAAAGGCGGGGCGGAAAGCGGCCGGATCGTCGAGGGTCGCCGCGTAAAGGTCTATTTCCTGCGTGCGGACGGGGCTTTGATAGGCCATCGGCGTGCCGCAGGCCCCACAGTAGAACCGCCACACGCCGGGCGAGCTTTCGCGGCGCGCGGGTGCCGCCCCAAGCCAGCGAAACCCCGCGTGGCCGACGCCGAGAAAGCTGGTGAAGGGCGATGCCGTCGCGCGCCGGCAGCTTTCGCAATGGCAATGCCCCTGCCAGTTCGGCGCGCCTTCGAACGCGAAGCGCACCGCAGCGCAAAGACACCGACCCGATCCGCCGTTCATGATCACCCCCATCTGTCAGGGTGGCGATTAGGCGCCGGGGCGATCACGGGGTCAAGATGGTGTGGATTGCGTGCCGGCATCGGCTGAATATGGCCATATCTTGTGGAAAACCCGTCCGTGGACGCCGACATCGGGTAGCTGCGGATTGACTCGCATGACCTGCCGCCCAAGGATTGCAGACCCCGGGAATCACAAGAAGGGGCGCCCGATTGCGCTTCACCCGCCTCAGACTGAACGGCTTCAAGAGCTTCGTGGACCCCACGGACCTTGTCATCCACGAGGGCCTGACCGGCGTCGTGGGGCCCAACGGTTGCGGCAAGTCCAACCTGCTTGAGGCGCTGCGCTGGGTGATGGGCGAAAATCGCCCCACGGCAATGCGTGGCGACGGGATGGAGGACGTGATCTTCGCGGGCGCGGCGACCCGGCCTGCACGCAACTTCGCGGAAGTATCGCTGACCATCGACAATGCCGAACGGCTGGCGCCTTCGGGTTTCAACGATCAGGATCTTCTGGAAATCACCCGGCGGATTACCCGCGATGCCGGATCGGCCTACAAGGCCAATACCAAGGACGTCCGCGCCCGCGATATCCAGATGCTGTTTGCCGACGCCTCGACCGGGTCGCATTCGCCGGCGCTGGTGCGGCAGGGGCAGATCGCGGAACTGATCAATGCCCGCCCGCGCAACCGCCGCCGGATCCTTGAGGAAGCGGCCGGGATCTCGGGCCTTTACCAGCGCCGTCACGAGGCGGAGCTGAAGCTCAACGGGGCCGAACAGAACCTGGCTCGGGTTGATGATGTGGTCGAACAGCTGGCCCAGCAGCTGTCCCAGCTTGCGCGCCAGGCGCGACAGGCCGCGCGCTACCGCGAGATCGGGGCGGAGCTGCGGCGCGCCGAGGGCATGTTGCTTTACCGCCGCTGGCGGGAGGCGGACGAGGCCCGCGCCCGTGCCGAGGCCGAACTGACCGAGCGTACCAAGGCTGCGGGCGCGGCCGAGGCGGCGGCCCTGGCGGCGGCAAAGGGCCGGGCGGAGGCCGAAAGCCTGCTTCCCCCCCTGCGCGAGGAAGAGGCGATCGCCAGCGCCATCCTGCAGCGGCTGGCGGTGCAGCGTGACGCGCTGAGCGACGAGGAAGCCCGTGCGCGCCAGACGATCGACGCGCTGGCCGCGCGGATCGGTCAGATGGCCCGCGACATCGAGCGCGAGGCCGGGCTTAACCGCGACGCGGGCGAAATGATATCGCGGCTGGACTGGGAGCAGGACCAGATCGCCAAGGCCTCCGAGGGGCACGACGCGCGGCTTGCCGACGCGATGGAGGCCGCGCAGGCGGCGGCGGCGGTCCTGTCGGAACGCGAGGCCGCCCTTTCGGAACTGAACGAGGACGTGGCGCGGCTTGCGGCGCGGCACCAGTCGGCACACCGGCTTCTGGCCGACAGCCGCTCGACTCTGGACAAGAACGATGCGGAAGCCGCGCGCGCGCGCGCCGGCGCGGCCGAGGCGCAGACCGCGCTTGACCGGTCGCGCGAGGATTACGCGGCGGCGAACGCGGCGCAGGAGGAGGCGACCGGCGCGGCCGAAGAGGCGGAGGAACGTCTGGTCGAGGCCGACGACGCGCGCACCGAGGCGCAGGCGCGCGAGGCCGAGGCCCGCGCGGCGCGGTCGGAGGCCGACGGAGAGGCCGGCGCGCTTCGCGCCGAGGTGGCGGCGCTGGCGAAGCTTGTCGAGCGCGAGGCGGCGACGGGCAAGCAGCTTCTGGATCGTGTGCGGGTCGACAAGGGGTTCGAAAAGGCGCTGGGGGCGGCGCTGGCCGATGATCTGCGCGCGCCAGAGGTGCCGGGTGACGCCGGGTCGGGCTGGGCGCCGCTTCCCGATTACGACGCCGCGCAGGGCCTGCCGGACGGCGCCCGCAGCCTGGGCGACGTGGTTGCCGTGCCCGAAGTGCTGCGCCGGCGCATCGGTCAGATCGGGCTGGTGGACCGGCGCGACGGCGCGCGGTTGCAGCCGCTTTTGCGTCCCGGTCAGCGGCTGGTTTCGGTCGAGGGCGACCTATGGCGATGGGACGGGTTCCGCGCCGCAGCGGAGGATGCGCCCCAGGCCTCGGCCCTGCGGCTGCAGCAGTTGAACCGCCTGGTCGAACTGAAGCGCGACCTTGAGGAGGTCAGCGCGCGGGCCGAGGGCGCGCGGCAGGCGCACGAACTTCTGACCCGCCAGCTTGCGGCGGCGACCGAGGCCGACCGGGCGGCGCGCGAGGCCCGGCGCGAGGCGGACCGGCGCATGGCCGAGGCGTCGCGCGCGCTGTCGCGGGCCGAGGCCGAACGGTCCATCGCGGGTGGCAAGCTGGAAAGCGCGCGTCTGGCCGTCTCGCGACACGAGGAGGAGGCCCTGGGGGCCCGAACCCGGCTGAAGGAGGCCGAGGCCGCCGTTGCCGCGCTGCCGGACCTGGACGCGGCGCGCGCCGAGGTCGAGGACGTGAAGCTGACAGTCGAGGCGGCGCGCGTCACCATGCTGGCGCGCCGAGCCCAGCACGACGAGATCCGCCGCGAGGGCGAGGCACGGCTGCGCCGCCGGCAGGAGATTACCAAGGAACTGTCCGGCTGGCGTCACCGCCTGGACACCGCCGAAAAGCGCAGCGCGGAACTGGCCGAGCGCAAGGCGGCCAGTGAGGAGGAGCTTGCCGAGGCGCAGGCCGCACCGGAAGACATCGCCGCGCGGCGCGAAGACCTGAACGAGGCGATCGAGGCCGCCGAGGTCCGCCGCGCCGCCGCCGCCGACCGTCTGGCCGAGGGCGAAAGCCTCATGCGGGTCGTGGCCGACAAGGAACGAGAAGCGGAGCGCGCCGCATCCGAGGCACGCGAGGCGCGCGCGCGGGCAGAGGCGCGGGCCGATGCCGCGCGCGAGGCGGTGACGGTCGCCTCCGACCGGATCCGGGAAGAAACCGAAAGCACGCCCGCGACCTTGCTGCAAGGCCTGGATGCCGACCCCGATGCGATGCCCTCGGCCGAGGCGCTCGACAACGACGTGCACCGTCTGCGCCGCCAGCGTGACGCCCTGGGCGCGGTGAACCTGCGCGCCGAAGAGGACGCGCGCGAGGTCCAGACCGAATACGACACTCTGGTCAAGGAAAAGGCCGATCTGGAAGAGGCGATCAAGAAGCTGCGTTCGGGCATCGCGGGGCTGAACCGCGAGGGGCGCGAACGCCTGCTGACCGCGTTCGAACAGGTCAACGCCAATTTCCGAACCCTCTTTACCCATCTCTTTGGTGGCGGCGAGGCGAACCTCGTTCTCGTCGAAAGCGACGACCCGCTTGAGGCGGGGCTAGAGATCATGTGCCAGCCGCCGGGCAAGAAGCTGGCCACGCTGTCGCTTCTTTCCGGGGGGGAACAGACCTTGACGGCGCTGGCGCTGATCTTCGCGGTCTTCCTGGCCAACCCCGCGCCGATCTGCGTTCTGGACGAGGTGGACGCGCCGCTTGACGATGCCAACGTCACGCGCTTCTGCGATCTTCTGGACGAGATGACCCGGCGCACCGATACGCGGTTCCTTATCATCACCCACCACGCGGTCACCATGGCGCGGATGGACAGGCTGTTCGGCGTCACGATGCAGGAACAGGGCGTCAGCCAGCTGGTCAGCGTGGACCTGAAACGGGCCGAGGCGCTGGTGGCGTAAACCCATAGCGGGAGCCGAAATTTCCCTTTGCAATCAAGGGTTGAGTGACGTGATTTTTTTCACTCACATTCTCCTTCCACGTCCAACAATTGCCTGAATTGACGCCCAGTTGCTTTGTTGCTGCCGCTGAAAATGGTAGCCATATGTCGTGCTTTTTTCGCACGAGCGGGCAACGCAACAAGGGACGCATAGGATCATGCCGATTTCTTTCTGGGCACGGGGCGACGGGTTGAATGCAGGCAACGCCAACCTCAACATCGACCCGAAGACGAAGCAACCGACGACCGAGATCACCTTTGTGGAACAGACCATCGGCGGTGGTTCGGGGGACCTGATCCTTGAGCAGAACGGCGGATCGCCCGATCCGGATACGGTTGTGCAGATCGGTGGCACGAACTACGAATTCACGGTCGATCTGACCGGAACGCTGCCAACTGGAGACCAGAAGATTCCCGATGCCTACGAAGGCAAGGAGGTCATGATCATCGTCGTCCATGACTATCCCACCTCAGGTGAAACCCAGCGGCTGTTCTTCGTGCTGGACGGAAGCGTGGATCAGGCGGGGATGGACGACTTCGGTCAGGGCGCGGTCACCTTGCTCAACGTCGACACCACTCCGCCCCCTACCCCGGTCTGCTTCCTGCGCGGCACGCTTATCGCGACGCCGCGGGGGGAGGTGCCGGTCGAGAGCCTCGAAGCGGGAGATGAAATTCTGACGGTCTCGGGGGCGATTGCGACAGTGCGCTTCGTGGCCCGTCGCGAACTGTCGGAGGCGGAGCTTCTTTTCCGCCCGAACTTGCGCCCGGTCTGCATTCCCGCCGGTGTGATGGGCGCGGGTCTTCCTGTTGCGGACCTTTGGCTTTCCCCCCAGCACCGCGTCCTGGTGCAGGGCTGGGAACCGGAGATGCTGTTCGGCGAGGCCGAAGTGCTGGTTCCGGCCAAGCACCTGAAGATCGCGGGTTCCGCGCCCGCAAGGCCCGAAACGGTCGAATACTTCCACCTGATGCTTGACCGGCATGACATCGTCATGTCGAACGGGGTTGCGACCGAAAGCCTGTTCCCTGGCGACAATGCGATTGCGAGCCTCACGGACGAGGCACGCATCGAAATGGAGCGCGCTTTCCCCGAATTCGCGGGTGACTGGCTGTCTTACGGCCCGACCGCACGGCGCACGCTGACCGCGAAGGAGGCTGGGGCGCTCTGGTCGAAGATGGGCCCGCTGGGCGCCAAGGCGGAAAAGGCCGTTGCCTGATTTCGATTGACCTTGCGATGAAAGGGCCGGCATCGTGCCGGCCCGCGTCATTTCAGTCGTGAGTCAAAGCCGGTCGAGAAGTGCACGCGTCGGCCAGGCATCGGCCGGAAGGCCAAGCCGCGATTGTTCCGTTTGCACCGCCTCACGCGTCCGTTCGCCGAGGATGCCGTCGATCTTGCCGACATCATGTCCCCGCGCCGCAAGCTTCGTCTGCAGTGCCTTCATCTCCTTGTCGCCCAGTCCCGGTTCGGGGTTTCCGGGGTCGTAGACCGGCGCGCCCTCAAGGCGGGTGGCGAAATAGGCTGCCGTCGTCACATAGACGAAGCTCTTGTTCCATTCGAAATAGACGCGGAAATTGGGGTAGGCGATAAAGGCTGGCCCCTTGCGGCCCATCGGCAACAGGACCGAGCCCCTGAGCCCGCGCGCGAGCGCGCCCGAGCGCGCCTTCACCCCGCGCCGTTCCCACTCTGCCGTCGTCAGTTCGTGATTGAGCCCGGTCTGCGCCCAGTCGAGTTCGGCGGGCACGGTGATCTCCTGCAGCCAGGGTTCGCCCGGCCGCCAGCCAAGTCCGCGCAGCATCTTCGCGCCGCTCATCAGCGCGTCGGCGGCCGAAGTCTTGAGCCGGACGTGGCCGTCGCCATCCCCGTCGACCCCGTTCCTGAGGATGTCGTCGGGCAGCATCTGAACCTGCCCGATCTCGCCGGCCCAGGCGCCCGTGGTGCCTGCCGGGTCGAAATCGCCCCGTTCGAACAGTTCGATCGCGGCCAGGATCTGGGGCCGGAACAAATCCGGCCTGCGGCAGTCGTGGGCCAACGTGGCAAGCGCGTTGGCGGTGTTGAAATCGCCCTGTACCGCACCGTAGTCCGTTTCAAGCGCCCAGAAGGCCAGCAGGACGCCCTTGGAAATGCCATGTTCGCTTTCGATGCGCGAAAAGATCTCCGCGTATTTCTTTGCATTGTTTCGCCCGTGATCGAGCCGGTTCTTGCTGATCACGGTTTGCGAGAAGTCGATGAATGACTTCTTGAAGACCCCCTGCGCACGGTCTGCCTTGATCACTCGCGGGTCTTGGCGGATCGGGGCGAAGAACGCATTCACCGTGTCGGCGCCATGCCCCAAGGCGATGGCCTCTGACTTCAAATCATTGATAAATTTATTAAAATCGCCTCCGCAATCGGCAAGAACCGGCTGCGGCATAGCCGCGAGCAGCGCAATCAGGACTGGTATCGAACGCATTGAACCCTCCCTCGGGATGCGCCCAGATTAGCGCCGGGCTCCGTCAACGCAACCGGCTGGTCTTGTGGCAAAACTGTGTTAACGATGGCTTAACCATTGTTGAGGAATTATTGCTGCAGCTGGCCGCCCGGTCCTTCGTTCCGGTGCCGCAGGGGGATGCGATGCGCGTGCTGATCGTCGAGAGCGATGCCAACCTGGGCTGGCTTTGGCAGCGCCACCTGGAACGGCGCGGGTTTCTGGTCGAATGCGCCAGAACTCAGGACGAAGCGGCCGAGTCGATTGCCGAGGGTGAACCGGACATCATCATTCTGGACCTTGTCCTTTCCGAAGGCAGCGCACTTGCCGTGGCCGATTACGCAAGCTACCGCCGACCCGAGGCGCGGGTGATCTTCGTGACCTCTGCCAGCTTCTTTTCGGATGGATCGATCTTTGCGCTTGCGCCGAACGCCTGCGCCTTCCTGTCCAAGGGCACGGCGCCTGATGACATCGCCTCTGTCGTTGAGCACTACGGCACCCGGACCTGACTGTCATTGTTCCTCCGGCATGTTCAATCGCCCCGCCTAGCAGAGAAATTCGCAGGAATCTGAGCTGTCACCGAACCTTAACTTGATCCAGGAGAGATTCGCGGCGAGGCTGTCCATACGACGGGGGGGCTGCGGGATGTCGGATTTCTTGCCAAGGGAAGTGCGTGCAGGGCTTGAGGAAGCACGCAGACGCGATTTGCGCAAACGGTCGCGGTTGCGCGTGATGGTCGGCGATGAGGTCTATCCGATCTTGCGGTTCTGGGATGACGGGTTTGCGCTGGACGCCGATCAGGTCGCGCAACTTCGCGGTCTTGTCGATATCTATGACGGGTCGCGCCACCTCTGGCAGTCGCTGATCATCGCCTCCGAGGTCGAGGCCGGAGAGCTGATCTGCCTGATGAAGCGTTCCACCGCCGCCTCGGACCGGGCGCCGATCGACTATGTCCGCGATGAGGGCGCGCCGGTGGGCTATCTGCCGCGCCACTAGGTTTCGCACCGGCCCGTGGGATGGATGCGAAAGGCCGGGGGTTCCACCCCCGGACCCCCGGGATACTTGAGAAAAGAAGAAGGAAGGGCCGCTGCGGAGCGGCCCGCGCCTTGCGTCACTGCAGATCGCGGAACGCGTGAGCCATGCGGGCGACGGCCTCTTCGACGCGGGCGCGCTGGGTGCCGATGTTGAAACGCAGGAAGGTTTCGCCGCCCTTTCCGAAGCTCGGCCCAGGGTTCGCGGCGATGCGCGCATCCGTGGTGACGCGGCGGTTCACTTCCTCGGGCGTCATGCCGGTGCCGGCGAAATCGACCCACGACAGGTAGGTTCCCTGCATCGGCTGGGCGCTGAGCCCGGGAATCGCGTTGATGCCCTCGACGAAGATGCGGTGGTTGCCGTCGAGATAGGCGCACAGGGCGTCGACCCAGGCCGCCCCTTCGGGCGAATAGAGCGCGGGCGTCATCCGCAGCGACATGGAATTGGGCGAAATGGAAAGCTGCGACAGCCGTTTCTGGTAGGCGGCGCGCAGCGCGGGGTCGTGGATGATGACATTGCCGCAATGCATGCCCGCGACGTTGAAGGTCTTGGAGGTTGCCGACATGACCACGGTGCGGTCCGCGACCTCGGGCGCGGCGACGGGCATCGGCAGGTGCTTGTGGCCGGGATAGACAAGGTCGTGGTGGATCTCGTCAGAGACCAGGATCAGGTCGTGGCGGCGGGCGAAATCGGCGACGCCGCGCAACTCGTCCCGGGTCCAGACCCGGCCACCGGGGTTGTGGGGGGAACAGAGGATCAGCATCCGTTCGGTCCCGGTCATCATCGCGTCCCAGGCGTCGAAATCCATCGCATACATGCCGTCGCGCAGTGCAAGCGGGCATTCGACGACATCGCGGTCGTTGGCGCGGATCACGCGGGCAAAGGCGTGGTAGACCGGTGTCATCAGCACGACGCCGTCGCCCGGCCGGGTGAACGCCTCGAGCGCCATGGCGACGGCATTGACGATGCCGTGGGTGGTCATGATCTCGGCCGGGGCCACGTCCCAGCCGTGGCGGGCCTTCATCCACCAGGCGATGGAACCTTCGTATTCGTCCATCCCCCCGAAATAGGTGAAAAGGCCACGCTCGGCGGCGTCGCGCACCGCGCCGATCATACCCTCGGGCTGGCGGAAATCCATATCCGCGACCCACATGGCAAGCCCGTCCGCCGCCGGGATGCCCCAGGTCTTTTCCATGGAGTCCCATTTCTGCGAATGGGTGCCGCGAAAGTCGATGATGTCGTCGAAAGACATGGGTTTTCCCCCGAGGGTAATGGCAAGGGCACCCTAGCCATGCAGGCGGCAGGCGCAAGGGGTCAGGGCGGTGCCGCAGGGGCATTGCGCCGCGCGGGGCCATGCCCTACATCAGCGCCATGACCATTCGCCCGATCCTGATCCATCCCGACCCGCGCCTGAAGAAGCGCTGCGACCCCGTGACCGAGATCACGGACGAGGTTCGGCGCGCGGCTGACGACATGCTGCAGACCATGTATGATGCGCCCGGCGTGGGGCTGGCCGGGCCGCAGGTCGGATTGATGTCGCGCATCTTCGTCATGGATTGCGTGAAGGAAGAGGACGCGCCCCCCCGGCCCATGGTCCTCATCAACCCCGAGATCACCTGGACCTCGGAGGATCTGAACGTCCACGAGGAGGGCTGCCTGTCGATCCCGGAGCAATATGCCGAGGTGACGCGGCCGGCAGAGGTCAGGGTGCGCTGGCTGGATCTGAACGGCGGTGTGCAGGAAGAACAGTTCGGCGGCCTCTGGGCGACCTGCGCGCAGCACGAGATCGACCATCTGGATGGCAAGCTTTTCATCGATTATCTGACCCCCCTGAAGCGCCAGCTGATCACCCGCAAGATGGAGAAGCTGAAGCGTGAACGGGCGCGTCTGTGACGGTTCGCCCCTTCGTTCCATGGCCCGACAAGCGGCTGCGCACGCCGGCCGAACCGGTCGCGGCGGTGACCGAGACGGTGCGCATGATCTGGGATGACATGGTCGAGACGATGGATGCGATGCCGGGCTATGGCCTTGCCGCGCCGCAGATCGGGATCATGATGCGCCTCGCGGTGGTCGATTGTTCGGACAAGCGCGGCCAGGCGGTGAAGATGGCCAACCCCGAGGTGCTGCATGCCTCGGTCCAGATGCGCCGGCACGAGGAGGCGAGCCCGAACCTGCCCGGCGTCTCTGCCGCGATCGACCGGCCGCGCGCGGTGACCGTGCGTTTCCTGAACGAGGCGGGCGAGGTCGAGGATCGGGATTTCGTCGGTCTCTGGGCGACGAGCGTGCAGCACCAGATCGACCACCTGAACGGCAGGATGTATCTTGACCATCTGTCGCCCCTGAAACGGAAGATGCTGGTCGCGAAGGCCGAAAAGCTGAAAAAGCGCGGATAGCGGCCGGGGGCATTGCGCCCCTTCGCCCATTGACGCCCGGCCCGATGGCGCGACAATAGCCATGCCTCGCAGTCTATCGGGGCAATGAAGAAGGGGCAGGCATGCGCGTCGTTTTCATGGGCACACCCGAGTTTTCCGTGCCCGTTCTTGAGGCGCTGCACGCGGCGCATGAGGTCGTCTGCGTCTATTGCCAGCCGCCGCGCCCGGCCGGACGTGGCAAGAAGGACCGGCCCTCGCCGGTGCAGGCGCGGGCCGAGGCGCTTGGCCTGCCGGTGCGCCATCCGGTATCGCTGAGATCGGGCGATGCACAGGCGGAGTTCGCGGCGCTGGGCGCGGATGTCGCGGTGGTGGTGGCCTACGGGTTGATCCTGCCGCAGGCGGTGCTGGATGCGCCGCGGCGCGGCTGCCTGAACATCCATGCCTCGCTTCTGCCGCGCTGGCGGGGGGCCGCGCCGATTCATCGCGCGATCATGGCGGGCGACACCGAGACGGGCGTGGCGATCATGCGGATGGAGGCCGGGCTTGACACCGGGCCGGTCCTTCTTGAGGCGCGGACACGGATCGGCGCGGAAGAAACCACGGCGGATCTTCACGACCGGCTGTCGGCGATGGGCGCCAGGCTGATCGTCGAGGCGCTGTCCCGGCTCGACAGCCTGGTCCCGGTGCCGCAGGACGGAGAGGGCGTGACCTATGCTGCCAAGATCGACAAGGCGGAGGCGCGGATCAATTGGTCCGCTCCGGCCGGGGAGGTGGACCGCCTGATCCGCGGCCTGTCGCCCTTTCCCGGCGCCTGGACGGAGATTGCGGGCGAAAGGGTCAAGCTCCTGCGGTCGCGGATCGCCGAGGGCAGCGGCCGGCCCGGCGCGGTCCTTGGGGGGTTTACGATCGCCTGCGGGACCGGCGCGGTCGAGATCACCGAAGCGCAGCGCGAGGGCAAGCGCCCGATGCGCGGCGAGGATCTGCTGCGCGGGCTTTCCCTGCCCGAACGGCTGGCCTGACGGTTTTCAGGGCGCGGACCATGCGCCATACTGGACAGGATCGGAGGACGGAATGCACATCATCGGACTGATCATCATCGGTGCCGCGGCGGGTTTCCTGGCCACCCGCCTGATGAAGGTGGAAGCCGATATCCTGACGACGATCGCCATCGGCATCTTCGGGGCGCTGATCGGCGGACTTGTCTTGCGCTTCCTGATCGCGCTCACCGGCTTTGCCGCCGGGTTCGTCGGCGCCGTCCTGGGTGCGATCCTCTTGATCTGGCTTTGGGACCGCTACGGGCCATCGCGTCGCTGACCTTTGCCGCGCCGCCACCCGGTTCAGAACCTTTGCGCGCGTACCGCGGCCGCGCCCGGCAGGGGCGCGTTGCCAAGGATCTGGGCGGCAATCATCTCGGCCGTCACCGGGGCGAGGGTCAGCCCGATGTGACCGTGCCCGAAGGCGAACAGGACATCGGCCCCGCGGGACGACGGGCCGATGACCGGCAGGCTGTCGGGGATCGAGGGACGAAAGCCCATCCAGTCCCGGTCAGGGTCCGGAAGGCCGGCAAAGACGCTTCGCGCGCCCTCTCTCAGGCGGGCGATCCGGTGGGGCGATGGGGGCGCATCCAGCCCGCCAAGCTCCACCGTCCCGGCAACGCGCAGCCGTCCCGCCATCGGGCAGATGTAGAAACCGCGGTCGGTCGGGCAGACCGGCCGGGTCAAGGGCGGTACGTCCATGTCCCATTCCAGGTGGTACCCCCGTTCGGTCTCAAGCGGGATCCGGTCGCCCGCCTGCCGGGCAAGGTCGCGGGAATGCGCGCCGGCGGCGATGATCGCATGACGGGCGGTCAACGCGACACCCGGACCGCCCAGGCGGACGCCGCCCGGGCGGCGCGACAGGAGGGTCACCCGCCCGGCGACGAAGGTCGCGCCACGCGCCGCCGCAGCATTTGCAAGGCGGCCGACCATCTTGCCCGGATCGGTCATGAAAAGTGCGCCGGGAAAGAACGCGGCACCGCCGCCGTCGACCGGCAGTCCGGGCTCAAGCGCCGCAAGCTCCGGCGCAGTCAGCCGTTCCATCGCGACCCCGCAGGACCGGCGAAAGCGGAAGTCCGCCTCGGCGGCGGCCAGCGCGCGATCGGTCCGGTACCAGTAAAGGCAGCCCCGATCCTGCAGGATCGCGCCGCCGTCGATGTCCGCGGACAGAGACCGCCACCGCGGCGCGGCATCGGCCAGAAGCGCCGCCAGCGCCATCGCATTGCGCCGCGCGGCACCCGGCAGCGACTGGCGCGCAAAGCGCCATAGCCAGGGCGCGAGGCTCGGCAGGGCGGCCGTGCGGATCGCCAGGGGAGAGTTGCGGTCAAGAAGCAGCGAGGGCAGGTTTCTGAGCACGTCGGGCGTGCCGACAGGTTGCACGGCATAATCTGCAACCGTCCCCGCGTTTCCGTAGGAGGCGCCGGAACCGGGCTGGGCGGGGTCGATGACGACAACCTCCCTTCCGGCCGAGGCAAGACGGTGCGCGATGGCAAGGCCCACCACCCCCGCGCCGACGACGGCGATTTCCGCGCTTTCGCTCATCTGTTCCCCCGGATCAAGGGGCGCTGCCCCTCTTTGGCCTGCGGCCAAATTCACCCCGGAGTATTTTCGCCAGACTGAAGACGCAGTCTTTTCAGTCTGGTCCAAATACTCCCGGGGGGTGCGGGGGGCAGGCGGCCCCCCGCTTCTTCGTCCCCGTTACATGCAGGCGTCGTAGAGGGCGCGGGTGTTTTCGCGCGTCATCGCGACCGGGTTGCCGCCACAGGACGGATCCTCCATCGCCATTTCCGTCAACTCGTCGAGGCGCGCGGCCTCTACGCCCAGGGCGGTCAGGTTTTCGGGGATCGCCAGTTCCGCGCGCAGGTCCATCACCCGTGCCCGGAAGCCGTCGAAGCCGCCCTTGATGCCGAGATAGGCGGCCGCCATGCCGATCCGGTCCTCGATCGCGTGGCGGTTGAAGTCCAGTACCATGGGCATCACAACCGCGTTCGTGGTGCCGTGGTGGGTGTTGTAGACGGCGCCGACCGGGTGGCTGAGCGAATGGATCGCGCCAAGGCCCTTCTGGAAGGCGACTGCCCCCATCGCGGCCGCGCTCATCATATGGGCGCGGGCCTCAAGGTCGGTCGGGTTGGCGTAGACCTTCGGCAGATTCTCGAACACGAGGCGCATGCCTTCGAGCGCGATGCCCTGGCTCATCGGGTGATAAAAGGGGCTGGAGTAGGCCTCGAGGCAGTGGGCCAGCGCGTCCATGCCGGTGCCGGCGGTGATGAAGCGCGGCATGCCGACGGTCAGTTCCGGGTCGCAGATGGTGACGGCGGGCAGAAGCTTCGGATGGAAGATGATCTTCTTCTTGTGGGTGGCGGAGTTGGTCAGCACCCCCGCGCGCCCGACCTCCGACCCGGTCCCGGCGGTGGTCGGTACCGCGACGATGGGCGCGATGGTCGCCGGGTTCGCGCGGGTCCACCAGTCGCCGATATCCTCCAGATCCCAGACGGAAACCTTCTGGTCGACCATCAGCGCGATCATCTTGCCAAGATCGAGCGCGGAGCCGCCGCCGAAGCAGACGACGCCGTCATGCCCGCCGGCGCGATAGACCTTCAGGCCCGCCGCCATGTTCATCTCGTTGGGGTTCGGGTCGACCTCGGAAAAGACCGCGCGACCAAGGCCGGCGGCATCGAGGATATCGAGAGCCCCGGCGGTGATCGGAAGGCTGGCCAGTGCCTTGTCGGTGACAAGGAGCGGGCGTTTCATGCCGACCGCCTTGCAGTGGTCGGCAAGTTCCCTGATGCGGCCGGGGCCGAATTTGATGGCGGTCGGATAGGACCAGTTGGCAGTTGGCGCGGTCATGCTTTCACCTTGCGGAAATGGTAGGAACGGGGACGGGTGACAGACTGGTATCCGAGCTTCGACAGGCCGACGCCACGGCCGGTGTCCTTGCAGCCGGTCCAGCAGATCGCCGGGTCCAGGTAGTCGGCGCGGTTCATGAAGACGGTCCCCGTCTCGACCTGCCGCGCGAGCGCCCAGGCGCGGTCTGGGTCCTGCGTCCAGAGACTTGCGGTCAGCCCGTAGGGACTGTCGTTCATGAGGCGCAGCGCCTCGGCGTCGTCCCTGACCGGCATGATGCCGACGACGGGGCCGAAGCTTTCCTCGGTCATCACCCGCATGGAATGATCGACGTTCACCAGAACCTGCGGCATCAGGTAGGCGCCGCCATCGTCGGCGGGGAAGTTCTGTCGCTCGATCAGGGGCTTGGCGCCCGCGGCGACGGCCTCGGCGGTCTGGGCGCGGACGGTGTCGGCGAAACGGCGGTTCGCCATGGGCCCGAGTGTCGTTTCCGCGTCGAAGGGGTTGCCGAGCTTCAGCGTGTTGACCCAGGCGACTGCCTTTCCGACGAAGTCGTCGAAAAGCTTGTGGTTGACGTAGATCCGTTCGATCCCGCAGCAGCACTGGCCGGCGTTGTACATCGCGCCGTCCATCAGCGTATCGACCGCCCAGTCGAGGTCGGCATCCTCCATCACATAGCCCGGATCCTTGCCGCCGAGTTCCAGCCCGAGCGCGGTGAAGGTACCGGCCGCCGCGCGTTCGATGGCCTGGCCGCCCCCGACCGACCCGGTGAAGTTGACGAAGCCGAACGACCGGTCTGCGATCAGTTTTTCGGTGCCGGCATGGTCAAGGACGACGTTCTGGAACACATCGGCCGGAACGCCGGCCTTGTGCAGCGCCTCGGCGATGCGTTCGCCGACCAGAAGCGTCTGGCTGGCATGCTTCAGGATCACCGCGTTCCCGGCGATCAGTGCGGGCACGACGGTGTTCATCGCGGTCATGTAGGGATAGTTCCAGGGCGCGATGACGAAGACGACACCGTGGGGGGCGAATTCGATCCGCCTGGCAAAGCGGTCGGTCTCCTCGACCATCATGGGGGCCAGCGCCTCGGCGGCGATGCCGGCCATGAAGTTCGATCGTTCGTTCAGCCCGCCGAACTCGCCGCCGAAACGGGTCGGGCGGCCCATCTGCCAGGCCAGTTCCTCGACGATCCGGTCCTTGTCGGCATTGAGGTTCGCCACACCGGCCTGGACAAGCGCGATGCGGTCTTCAAGCGGGCGCGCGGCCCAGGCAGGCTGCGCGGCCCTGGCGCGCGCGACCGAAGCCGCCGCCGCATCGGGCGACAGGGGGGGGCGTTCCGCATAGACCCGCCCGTCGACGGGCGAGATGCACTGGATCATCTTTGTCATTTCTTCCTCGCTTCGCGCCCCTTGGCGCGGTCTCGTATCCTCAGAGCCGTTCAAAGCCCCGTTTCAGTTCCCAATCCGTCACGACGCGGTTGTGTTCGGAGATTTCCCAGTGTGCGGCGTGAACATAATGGTCCACGACGCTTTCGCCGAAGGCGGCGCGGAGCATCTTCGACTTCGACATCAGGTCCGCCGCCTCGCCCAGCGTCTTCGGGATCTCGCGCACGCGGCGGGCGTTGTAGATATCGCCCGAGATCGCGGGTTCCAGGTCCAGCTTCTGTTCGATCCCGGCAAGGCCCGCGGCCAGGAGGCCCGCGCAGGCCATGTAGGGGTTGAGGTCGGCGCCGCCGATGCGGCATTCGACGCGGATGCCCTTGGTACCTTCGCCGCAGACGCGGAATCCGGCGGTGCGGTTGTCAAGGCTCCAGACCGCCTTGGTGGGCGCGAACATGCCCACGACGAAGCGCTTGTAGCTGTTGATGTAGGGGGCAAGCAGGGGCGTGATCTCGCGCGCATAGGCAAGCTGTCCGGCGACGTAGTGGCGCATCAGGTCGGACATGCCGTGCGGGGCGTTCTTGTCGAGGAAGGCGGGCTTGCCGTCCTTCCAGAGCGACTGGTGCACATGGCTCGACGATCCGGCGCGTTCGTGGCTGTATTTTGCCATGAAGGTCGCGGCATGGCCGTGCTGGTGGCAGATTTCCTTGACGCCGTTCTTGATGATCGTGTGGTTGTCGCAGGTGTCGAGCGCGTCGGAATACTTGGCGTTGACCTCTTCCTGGCCGACCTCGGCCTCGCCCTTGGAACATTCGATCGGCACGCCCGCGTCCCACAGCCCGTTGCGGATCGCGCGCATCACGCCTTCTTCCTTGGTGGTGCCGAAGATCGCGTAGTCGACGTTGTGGCGGCCCAGCGTCTGAAGGCCCCGATAATCGCGGTCGTTGATCGCGTCGTAGCTGTCGGCGAAAAGGAAGAACTCCAGCTCGGTCGCCATCATCGCATCGAATCCCATCGCCTTGGCACGCGCGACCTGGCGCTTGAGGATCGCGCGGGGCGACACGTCCACCTCTTCGTGGGTGTGGTGGTCCAGGAGGTCTGACATCACCATCGCGGTGCCCGGTAGCCATGGCACGCGGCGCAGCGTGGAAAGATCGGGCTTGACGATGTAGTCGCCATAGCCCCTCGACCAGCTTGCGGACTTGTAGCCGGGAACCGTGAACATCTCCACGTCGAGCGCGAGAAGGTAGTTGCAGCAATGGGTTTCCTCGTGCCCGCCATCGACGAAATGCTTGGCGACGAAGCGTTTGCCCATGAGCCTGCCCTGCATGTCCACGATGCAGACGAGGACGGTGTCGATCTCGCCGGAGGCGACGGCTTTCTTGAGCGCGTCAAAGGTCAGGTTTGCGGGCATTCGGGCTCTCCTCGTTCGTCGGGGCGGGCGGATTCGCGCCGCTTTGGATGCAGTCTATTATTTGATCAAATTCTTGGAAAGGGGTGGCGATGTCGCCGCGACCCCGGGCAAGCGCATCGACGTTGGCCAGACGGCGCATGGGTATCGGGCGATCGCAACATCCTAGCCGGCCGCCCGTTCACCGACATCCGCCGACAGCGCGGACAGGGCCGCCGAAAGCACCGGCGCGATCTGGCCGGTCATGGCAGCGACCGCCGCGTCATCGGCGATCAGGTCGTTGCGGATTTCCAGCATGGCATGGGCCAGCCCGAAGGGCGTGGCGTGCAGCATGAGTGTGTGGGTCACGCCATCCGCGGCCGAATAGGGTTCGTTCAGGCGGCTGACAAGCCGGGTGCGCGCCAGCGCCTCGGCCAGGACGGCGCGGGCAAAGGCCGGGTCGGTATCGTGGATGATCCCGAATTCCACGTCGCGCCGGGCGCCGAAATAGACGGGGGTAAAGCTGTGGACCGTCACCATGACCGGCACCACGCCGGCCGCGAGGCGGCAGGCGATCTGTGCGCGAAGGGCGTCATGGAAAGGCAGATATATCTGTTCCGTCCGGCGCCGCCGTTCCTCATCGTCGAGGCCCGTGTTGCCGGGAATGTCGAAGACCTCGCTTCTGGCGGCCATCGCGCTGGGCGTGTGTGGCGGTCGGTTCAGGTCGTAGATCAGACGCGAGATGCCCGCGGCGACCAGCGGCGCGTCAAGCGCGGCGGACAGCCCGCGCGCCAGCGCCAGCGCCCCCGGATCCCAGGCGACATGGGCCGAACGGACATTTTCGGAAAGGCCCAGCGTGCCGAACGCCGCCGGGAAGTGGTTGGAGGCGTGTTCGCAAACGATCAGGAACGGGCTTTTCCCATTCCCGTTCTCGATCGTCACGACCGGCAAGGCGTTCCCTGTCGCAGCCATCCCCGGCCCCCGATTCATTTCTCCGAGGCTCCTTCGCGGGGGCGGTTTTTGTCAAGATATTTTCTTGCGAGATTCTTCTGTTACAATCTTTTCCATGGCCCTCCCCCGGGCGGGCCGCCGGTTCGGAAGGAAGCGACGATGCCAGCCTTGGCCCAGACTGTGGAACAGCGGATCCGCGCCCGTTTCGACGCGCTGACACGAAGCGAACGGCAACTGGCCTCGCACATCACCCGTCACTATCCGGTGTCGGTCCTGGGCTCGATCACGGCGCTTGCCCGGGAAGCGGAGGTGTCGACACCCACAGTCGTGCGTCTTGTGCAGAAGCTTGGCTACAAGGGCTATCCGGATTTCCAGGGCGACGTGCGATCCGAGGTCGAGGAGCGGTTGATCTCTCCGATCGCCAAGCATGACCGCTGGGCGGTCGGGGTGCCCGATACGCATATCCTGAACCGGTTCGCCGATGCGGTCGTCGGCAATCTTCAGGCGACGCTGGGGCAGATCGACCATGCCGAGTTCGACGCAATCGCCGCGCTGATGGCGGACCGCGACCGCAAGATCTTTGCGATGGGGGGGCGGATCACCCACGCGATGGCCGACTATTTCGTCACCCAGATGAAGGTCATGCGGCAGGACGTGACGCTATTGTCGGAGATGTCGAACGCCTGGCCGCCGGCGCTGATCGACATGGCGCCGGGTGATGTCCTCTTGGTCTTCGACATAAGGCGTTATGAAAACAACGTCCTGACACTGGTCGAGATGGCGGCGGACCAGGGGGCGGAGGTGGTGCTGATCACGGATCAATGGGTGTCGCCCGCGGCGGACCGGGCGCGCTACCGGCTTTCGGCCCATATCGAGGTACCCTCGGCCTGGGATTCCACGGTTGCGATTCAGGTTCTTGTGGAGACGTTGATGGCGGCGGTCCAAAGCCTGACATGGGACGAGACGCAGGCCCGGATGAAGCGGCTGGAGGATCTTTACGCCCGTGCGAGGTTCTTCCGGCGCGGCAAATAGCGCGTCGGC
>ERZ795053.3154-NODE-3154-length-19050-cov-18.899447_pt1 | contig 19050 bp, 16 predicted proteins | sample MGYA00375137_ERZ795053 | MGnify/ENA primary metagenome ERZ795053 (study PRJEB30182, sample SAMN05720284) | activated sludge metagenome | isolation source: Anaerobic digester | place: Hong Kong | collected 2014-12-17 ...
CTTCAGGGCGCCTTGGAGCGAAGCGACGAAGCCCTGAAGGGGGGTGCATGCATGTCGGGCCTCACGGCACGTCTCAATCGAACGAAACGTCCCTCCCCGCATTCTGCGCCTTGAGCCACTCGTAGAGCGGCTCGTAGTAATCCAGCAGCGCCCGCGCGGAGAGCGTCTCGCCGGTGGCGTCGCGCATGACCTCGCGCCAGTCGCGGGTGGCGCCCTGGCGCATGATGTTGCGCAGGTAGGCGCCCACCACAGGCTGGTTCCAGTAGGTGGCGGTCTGCACCGGCTGGTCCAGGATCTCCTTGCAGATGTGCGCGTGGAGCTGGTGGAGGATCACGCTGCTCAGGGCGTAGTCGTAGTACTGGGCGGCGTCGTCGTTGATGTGGGTCTTGGTGGCGGGGTCGCACCACTGCTCGCCGCGCAGGTCGGGCGGATTGATGCCCTGGAAGCGGCCGGCGTAGTGCCACCAGCGGGCGTTCAGCTCGCCGGGGGCCAGGGGCTCCTCGTAGAAGTCGTGCTCCCAGTGGGTCATGGTGCCGCAGGCGAAGGGCAGGAACGTGACCGGGCCCAGCAGGGCCTGGTTCAGCAGCCACTGGATCTGATCGATGTCCTGGCCTTGGGGCAGCAGGTCGATGGCCTGCAGGTACGAGCTCTGGCTCGACACCAGCTCGATGAGCGTGCCCATGCCCTCGTGCATGGCGCGGTTGGCGCCGGTGCGCAGCACGAACGGCACGTCGGGGTTGGAGTAGGCCAGGTAGTAGTAGATGTGGCCCAGCTCGTGGTGCGTGGTCTGCAGCCAGTCGAAGGTGGGGGCCACGCTCATGAGGCAGCGCACGTCCTGGTCCAGGTCGATGTGCCAGGCGCTGGCGTGGGTGTTCTTCACGCGCTCGCTGCCGGCGGGCAGGGCGAACAGGTCGCTGCGCTCCCAGAACGACGGGGGCAGGGGATCGAAGCCCATGCTCACGTAGTAGCGCTCGCCCTGCTCGATCATCCACTCCGGAGACTTGTCGGCCACCAGCCCGTCCAGGTCGATGCCCTCGACCAGGCCCGGCCACGCCTGCGCCCACTTGTTGCCCAGCCAGTGGGCGGGGATGCGGCGCGGCACCGGCTGATCGTAGCGCGCGGCGAGCTGGTACTTGGTCCAGCAGTGGAGCTGCTCGTAGAGGGGCTTGAGGCCGCCCACCAGCTCGATCATCAGGCGCATCATGTCCGCCGAGCTCATGCCGTACTCGCTCACCTCCAGCGCGAAGAACGACGGGTAGCCCATGCTGGCGGCGGTCTGGTTGCGCAGATCGCGCAGACGCACCAGGCCGTCCTTGAGGACCGGGCCCACCTCCTTGCTGGCCTCCCAGTAGGCCAGGCGCTGGTCCAGGTCGCGGCTGACGGCGAGCACCTCGGTGATGTCGTTGGAGGAGACCGGCACGCCGTCCACCTGGTACTGGAAGCCGTAGAGGCGCTCGTTCTGGGCGGCGCCCTCCTCGATCAGCTTGGCCGTGGTGTCCGGGATGATGGCCGGGAACTTGGCCGCGTTCAGCAGCACGTACTCCAGCTGCTTGCGCTGGCGGAACGTGAGGTCGTCGCGCTGGAGGTAGAGGCGCGCGGCGCGGATGAGGTCGGCGCCGCCCAGGCGCTCCGCGAACTCCTTCTCCGCCAGGATCTGGGCCGTGGCCGTGGCCTCGTTCATGTCCACGCCGGCGTCCCAGCGCGAACCCTCGGCCTTCTGCCAGAGGTCGCGGTAGAGGGTGTTGTAGTCGGCGAGGAACGTGTCCAGGTCGTCGGCCTTCTCCTTGTCTCCGCAGCCCAGCAGGGGCGTGACGAGGAGCAGCAGGCAGAGGATCAGGAAGCGGCGCATGGCGGACTCCCGGTTGGGGTTCGTGTCGACGCGGCTCAGCCGGTGAGCCAGACGCCGTGGGTCCAGCGCCACCACAGGGGCGGCGCCGCGCAGAGCAGGGCGAAGACCAGCAGGGCCAGCAGCAGACGACCGGCGCCGGCGGGGGCCAGGGCGGCGGCCGCGCCGGACGGCACGCCTTCGCGTCGTCCCCAGTGCAGGACCAGGGCCGCGGCGACGGCTTCCAACAGCACCACCAGCAGCGACCCGAAGAGAGGATAGCCCACCAGGCGGTGCCGGGCCAGCAGCAGACACCAGGGGCAGTGATGATGCAGCACGCCGTAGTGGTAGGCCGCGAGCACGCGCACCAGCGCCGTGGCGGCCAGGGGCGTCCAGACGAGGGCGAGCAGAGCACCCGCGACGGCGGCGGCACGTCGCCCTCGCCGGGCGCCGACCGCGGCGGCGGCCAGCAGGACCGCGCCGGCGCCGGCGAGCCACAGCAGCGCGGCGTCCGACAGGCCCCAGGTGGTGGTGGCCTCGCGCGTGGAGACGGCCGTGTCGAAGACGGCGGCGCAGCAGTCCACCGGCGTGTGCACGTCCAGCGACGCCAGGGCGCGCCCGGTGGCCAGGGCGGCCACCGCGGCCACCGGCGCCGCCAGCAGCAGCAGCCGCGCCGTGTCCTGGGCCAGCGGGGAGCGGGCGGCGGTGTGGTCCAGGCGGTCGCCCGCACGCCAGAGGGCCAGCAGCAGCAGGGCCAGCAGCCGCAGGGCCAGGGCCTTGCCGGCGGCGCCGCCGGTGGCCTGCACCACGCCGGTGCCGCACATGGCGCCGGGCACCACCGCAGGCAGGGCGCCGGCGACGGCCAGCACCAGCATCAGCCCCGCCAGCAGGACCAGGGCCGCGCCCCAGCGGGCGAGCACGGCCGACGCCTCGGCGCGGCGCTCCAGGCGGAGCTGGGCCGCGTCGGCGGCGCCGGGCCGCCAGCCGGCGGCCACCGCGGCGGCGTGCCAGGCGGCCAGGGCCAGCAGGACCACGGCGGCCAGGTCGGCGGCGCTCAGGGCCAGGGTGAGCGGGTGGATCAGCATGCCGGGCCCGGGGCGGCGCCCAGGCGGATCTCGGTGTCGGGGGCGGCGGCGGCCATGGCGCGCGGGTCATGGCTGGCCACGACCACCACGGCGCCGCGGTCGCGGGCGGCGCGGGCGGCGGCCAGCAGCGCGGGGATGCGGGCGTCGTCCTGATGGGCGGTGGGCTCGTCCAGCAGCAGGACGGCGGGCGACGGCGCCAGGGCGCGGGCCAGGGCCACGCGCTGGCGTTCGCCGCCGCTGAGTTCGCGCACGGGGCGCGCCGCCAGGTCCACGGAATCCACCGCGGCCAGGGCCGCGGCCACGGCGGCCAGCTTGGGCGCGGTGGGGCCGGTCAGGGGCACCAGGGGGGCCAGCACGTTCTCGTCGGCGCGGCGGTCCTCCAGCAGGGGGGCGTGCTGCAGGAGCAGGCCCACGCCGCGGCGCCAGCGGTCGCGGTGGGCGGCGGTCCAGCGCGACACGGCCTCGCCGTCGGCCAGGATCTCGCCCGCGGTGGGGCGCAGCAGGCCCGCCAGAAGATGCAGCAGGGTGGTCTTGCCGCTGCCGGTGGGACCGGTCAGCAGGGTGAGGGTGCCGGCGGCGAAGACGGTGTCGGGCAGGCGGAGGTGGAAACCGTCGCCGGCGCGGGCGTGCTCCAGGTTGCGGGTCTCCAGGCGGGCCAGGCTCATGCGTCGCCTCCGCGCAGGAGGTCGTCGGGGTCGGCCAGGGCGGCGCGCACGGCGGGCAGGGCGGCGGCCAGCAGCCAGGGCGTGAGCACGGCGCCGGCCACGGCGGCCAGGGCCAGGCCGGCGTCGGCCACGGGCAGGGTCCAGGGCGGCGGCGGCGTGCGCCAGCCCAGCAGCAGGGCGCCGGGCCAGGTGATGCCGGGGGTGAAGACGGCGAGCCAGGCGGCGGCGCCGCCTACGAGCACGGCGGGCACGGCCACCGCCGCGGCCCGCAGGAGGTGCAGGCGGACCAGATCGCTCGTGCTCCAGCCCAGGGTCTTGAGCAGGCCCAGGTCGCGGCGGCGGGCGCCGGCGTCGCGCACCGCGGCGGTCAGCAGCAGGCCCAGGCCCAGCAGGGCGGGGCCCAGCATCAGCGTGACCAGGCCGCCGTCGCGGGTCAGGGCGGCCACGGCGGCGCCGCGGGCTTCGGCGCGGGTGGTGACCTGCACGGGGTAGGGGAAGGCGGCGGCCAGGTCGGCGGTGATGGCGGATTCTTCCGCGGCGTGGTGCACGGTCACGGCCAGGTCCGAGATCTGATCGGGGTGGAGGCCGAGCAGGGCGCGGGCGTCGGAGGGGGCGAGCAGGACCACGTCGTGCAGGGCCGGGGCCACGTCGCCGGGGAGGGGCGGCCCGGCGCGGAGCTCCAGCTCGGCGGCGGCGCGGAGCACGAGGGGCGCGTCGGCCAGAGCGGCGAGCCCGGGGCCTACGAGGGCCTGCCCCGGAACGGGGATGTCCAGGCCGAGGGCGGCCAGGGTCTCGGCCTGGGCGCGGGAGACCGCGCGGACCGTGACGGCGCCGTCCGCGGCGGCGGCCAGACCCCAGACGCGGGGGCGGGCCGAGGTCACGCCCACCACGTGCGCGGCCAGCTCCACCGCGTCGGCGGGCAGGGGCGCCCAGCCGCCGGCGTCCACGCGGCGCACCACCAGCGATGGGCCGGCGTCCACCAGCTCCGTCACGCCCGCGGACCAGCCCTGCACCAGTAGCAGCACGCCGGCGCTGAAGGCGGTGAGCAGGGCCAGGGCGGCGCCGTCCACCAGGGCGCGGCCGGGGCGGCGGGCCACGTCGCGCAGGGCCCAGAGCAGGAGGGTGGAGGGCGCGCCGCGGCTCACGGCCGCGCTCCTTGGCCGGGATGGAACACGCCGGGGGCCGCGGGCACGGGTTCGGGGCGCACGCCGGGGCGCACGGCGCCGGGGTCGCGGGTGGGGGTGCCCGACGGGGCGATGGCGGGACGGGCGATGTCCAGGGCGTGGGCCACCGCGGCGGCCCGGCGGCCGTGGGCCTGTTGGAGCAGGGCCACGGCCAGGATCACGGCCAGCAGCAGGGCCGCGGAGGCCAGCCACAGCAGGCGCAGGGCGCGCCAGGGTCCGCGCAGGGCGCGGTCCAGGTCCCGAGGATCAGCGGGCGTCACCACGGACCGCCGGCTTGCCGGTGAGCTGCTGCCAGAGGGCGTCGTCCAGGTCTTCCAGACGGAACACCGATGCGCCGCCGTGGCGGGCTTGGAACGGTTCCACCTCGGCGGCGTCGGCCAGGGGGACCATCATGGGGCCCATGGCGCCCACCACGTCGGAGCCCGCAACCCACACCGCCTGGTCTGCGGGCCAGGACCGGCCGCCGAAGTACTCGGTGACCACGGCGCGGTCCACGGCCCGGGCGGCCAGATACACGTCGGGATGCAGGAGCGACTTGAGCAGGCAGCCGGTGCCGCAGAAGTAGTAGGTGCGGCCGTCGTCGGTCTCCGCGCCGCAGACCATGGGGCGGTCCGCCACGGTCATGGCGCACACGGGGCAGCGGTCGCTTTCCGACGGGTGCAGGGCGCCCTGCGCGTCCAGACCCACGGCGGCGGCGGGCGGTCCGGAGGCGGTGTCGCGGCCGCCGCAGCCCATCAGGACGACGGCGACGAGCAACAGGATCCCGAGCAGTGGTCGCGGCATGAGGTCTCCTTCGCGGGCGGATGGCTCCCGCGAGCGTAGCCTCCGGGGAGGCTGGACGCAAGCCGAGGCCCGGTGCTACGTTGCGGCGGTCCTATCCCGTCCTCATCCCATCGCCCTGGAGCCGCCCGTGGAGCACCTGCCCGGCTGGAAGGATCTCGGCGCCATGACCCTGCTGGGCCTGCTGGGCGCGGGCCACTGCCTGGGCATGTGCGGCCCGTTGGTGGCGGCGTTCCCGGCACGGCTGGGCGGGCTGCCGCCGCACCTCTGGTACCACTTGGGGCGCGTGACCACGTACACGCTGGTGGGTGCGTTGCTGGGGGCGGTAGGCGGAACGCTGGGCGGCGTGGCGCGGCTGCAGGTGCTCATGGGCGGCGTGGCGGCGGTGGTGCTGCTGCTGTTCGGGCTGTCGCGCATCGGGCTGGTGCGGGAGCCGCGGCTCATGCTGAGCGCGTCGCCGGCGGCGATCCCCGGGTTCGACGCGGTGCGGCGGGCGGCGGCGTCCAGGCCCCTGGGCATGCTGCCGCTGGGGCTGGTCATGGGGCTGCTGCCGTGCGGGCTGTCCTACGCCGCGTTCGCGCGGGCCCTGGCGGCCGATGGGTTCGTGGCCGGCGGACTGCTGGTGGCGGCCTTCGGCGCGGGGACCCTGCCGGTGCTGCTGCTGGCGGGCACGGCGGGGGCGGCGGCGTATCGTCGCCACCGCGCGCTGTCGGAGGTGCTGTCGGGGGTGTTGATGATCGGGATGGCGGTGGAGCTGGGGGCCGACGTGGTGTCGGCCCTCCTGTAGGACCGGTCAGACCTTGACGAACTCCAGCCCCGGCACCGCCGGGATCAGCCCCGCCTTGTGGGCCCGCTCCAGCAGCTCGGTGATGGCCGCGCGGCCCTTGTCGCCGTAGTCCAGCGTCCAGTGGTTCACGTACATGCCCACGAACTCGTCGGCCAGGTCCGTCTCCATGTCGCGCGCCCAGCCCAGGGCGTAGTCCAGGGCCTCCTGGCGGTGATCCAGGCCGTAGCGGATGGAGTTCTCCAGGATGCGGGCGATGTCCGTCATGGCGGCGCCGTGGCGCTTGTGGATGGTGTTGGCGCCCAGGGGCAGGGGCAGGCCGCCGGTGAGCTCATCCCACCACAGGCCCAGCTCCAGCACGGAGTGCAGGCCTTCGTGGGCGTAGGTGAGCTGGCCTTCGTGGATGATGAGGCCGGCGTCGAACTCGCCGGACTTCACGCGGGCGATGATCTCGTCGAAGGGGCAGACGCGGGCCTCGAACTCCACGCCCAGCTCCGCCAGGGCCAGCCGCAGCTCCAGGTAGGCGCTGGTCATCAGGCCGGGGATGGCGATGCGCTTGTCCTTCAGATCCTTGGGCTCCCAGGCCTCGCGGGCCACCACCATGGGGCCGTACCGGTCGCCCATGCTCGCGCCCGAGGGCAGCAGCGCGTAGGTGTCCGACACGTAGGCGTAGGCGTGCACGCTGATGGCGGTGATGTCCAGCTCGCCGCGGGTGGCGCGCTCGTTGAGCGTCTGGATGTCCTGCAGGATGTGCTCGAAACGGTACTTGCCCGTGTCGATCCGGTCCTTCGCCAGGGCGTAGTGCATGAAGGCGTCGTCGGGGTCGGGGGAGTGGCCCAGGGTCAGGTGGACGATGTCGCTCATCGGTCGGCTCCTCGAAGGCTCTCGCGCCGCGGCTTGTGCTGGGGCCTCGGCTCGGCTAAGGTTCATCGATCCGGCAACATAACACCCGGCCGCGCCGGCGGCGAAGGAGTTTTCCGTGCGCACCGCCCTGCTGCTGCTCCCGCTGCTGCTCGCGCCCGTGACGGCCGCCGCCGCCGTGCCGCCGGAGGCGTTGTGGACCGCGCGCGCCACCGAGAGCTACCTGCTGGAGGCGGGGGAGTCGGTGCAGTTCCAGGTGGGGTTCGACTCGCTGCCCGTGCGCGCGTGGATCCTGGAGGTGGACGGCGACCAGCGCCTCTGCGACCTGAACGTGCTGCGCCGTCCGGACGACGTGCTGATCGACCAGAAGAACCGCGAGTCGCGCCACCGTGTGCGCGTGCCCTGGGGCCGTGGCCAGGAGATCACCGCCACGCTCACGGCCGATGCCGCCGCGGGCGGCGTGTACACCGTGAAGTTCCTGGCGCCGTCGCCGGAGGAGGCCGGGCAGGCCTACGGCTTCCTGCTGAACCGCGCCCTGGACGCCCTGGACGCCGGCGATCCGACCCGGGCCGAAGGCTTCCTGCAGCAGGCGCGGCGCGACGGCGAGGACCTTGCCGAGGCCGACCTGCTGCTGGCCGGCATCCGCCTGCAGCGAGGCGAGCCCCGCGAGGCCGCCGGCCTGCTGGACGACGCCCTGGACGCCGGCCTGGACGATCCCTGGACCCGCGCCGACGTGCTGCGCCGCGCCGGCCGCGCCCACCATGAGGCCGGTGCCCTGGTCCGCGCCCAGGAGCGCCTGGACCAGGCCGTGGCCGCCGCCGTGGACGCGCCCCAGCGCGCCCTGGCCCTGTACCGCGCGGGCCTGCTGCAGCGCGACCGCGGCAACCCCGCGCAGGCGCGCCTGGCCCTGACCACCGCCCTGCACCTGGGCCTGCCCGCGGACCTGGCCGACGCCGCCGCGGCCGCCCTGCGCGACCTGCCCCCCGAGGAGTGACATGGAGATCCGTCGCGACTGCCTCCACTTCCGCGGCGACGTGCCCTGCGCCCCCCACAAGGAGCGCGGCCGCCATTGCGCGGACTGTCCCGAGCACGTGTCCGCCGCCGGCCGCATCCTCCTGATCAAGCTGGGCGCCGCGGGCGACGTGGTGCGCACCACGCCGCTGCTCGCCCCCCTGCGCGCGCGCTACCCGCACCACCGCCTCACCTGGCTCACGGACTTCCCGGACCTGGTGCCGCGCTCCGTGGCGGACCGCCGCCGCTTCGACGCCGCGTCGGTGCTCTGGGCCCGCAACACCCGCTTCGACGTGGTGCTCAACCTGGACAAGGACCCGCACGCCTGCGCCCTGGCCACGGAGGTGGACGCGGAGGTGACCCGCGGCTTCCTGCTGGGCGACGACGGCCTCTGCCGCCCCGCCGACGACGGCGCCGCCCTGGCCAAGTTCCGCACCGGCGTCTTCGACGACGTGAACCGCGCCAACACGCTGAGCTACCCGCAGGAGATCTTCGCCATCTGCGGCTTCGAGTTCGCGGGCGAGCCCTACGAGCTGGACCGCCCCGACACGCCGCCGGTCATCGCTCTGCCCCAGGGCCGGCCGCTGGTGGGCCTGAACACGGGCTGCGGCGGACGCTGGACCAGCCGCCTCTGGCCGGAGGAGCGCTGGATCGCCCTGACCCGGCTGCTGCAGGACGACGGCCTGGGCGTGGTTCTGCTGGGCGGTCCCGAGGAGCACGCGCGCAACGAGCGCCTGGCCGCGGCCACGGGCGCCGCGTACCCCGGCACGTTCCCTCTACGCGACTTCATCGGCGTGATGGACCGCTGCCAGGTGGTGGTCAGCGCGGTGACCATGGCCATGCACCTGGCCATCGGGCTGGGCAAGGAGCTGGTGCTGTTCAACAACATCTTCAACCCGGCGGAGTTCGAGCTGTACGGGCGCGGGGAGATCGTGTCCCCGGACCAGCGGTGCCGCTGCTTCTTCGCGCCGCGCTGCCGCGAGAGCGTGCCCTGCATGTCCACGCTGCGGCCGGAGGCGGTGCGCGAGGCCGTGCATCGCCGGCTGGGAGCGCGCGCGTGAGGCTGGCCCTCTTCGGACCCGCGCCGCCGTTCCACGGCGGCATCGTCACCTACCTGGCCATGCTGCACCGCACGCTGGCGGTGCGCGGGCACGAGCTGCACTGGGCCGGGTTCCGTCGGCAGTACCCGTCGCTCATCTTTCCTGGCACGAGCCAGACCGGCGAGACCGCGGGTTGGATGCCGGCGCCGGACACCGCGCGCTTCACGCCGTGGGATCCCTGGAGCTGGCGCCGCACGGCCGACGACCTGCGCGCCTTCCGCCCCGACGCGGTCATCGCCAAGTACTGGCTGCCCTTCTTCGCGCCGGGCTTCGGGTCCGTGCTGCGCCGCGCCCGCGGCGGCGGCGCGCGCTGGCTCTACGTGCTGGACAACGTGGTGGCCCACGAGCGCTATCCGCTGGCCGGGCCGCTCACGCGCTGGGCGCTGGGGCGGGCCGACGGCTTCGTGGCCATGAGCGATCAGGTGCGCGCGGACCTGCTGGCCACCGTGCCGGGCGTGGATCCCGCGCGCGTGGCCGACTGCCCGCACCCGGTCTATGACTTCGGCGTGCCCGGCCGCCCGCGCAAGACCCGCGCCCAGGCCCGCGCCGCCCTGGGCCTGCCGGCCGACGCGCGCATCGCCCTGTTCTTCGGCTTCATCAAGCCCTACAAGGGCGTGACGCATCTGCTGGGTGCGCTGCCGCACCTCCGGGAGCGCTACGGCGACGCGGGCTTCAAGCTGGTGGTGGTAGGCGACGTGTACGGCGACCGCACCCCCTACGACGAGGCCCGCCGCACCGCCGACTGCGAGCCGATCCTGGACTGGCGCGAGGGCTACTGCCCCGACGAGGAGGTGGAGGACCACGTGCTGGCCGCGGACCTGCTGGTGCTGCCGTACGTGTCGGCCACCCAGAGCGGCATCGTGCAGGTGGCCTACGCCTACGACCGCCCGGTGGTGAGCACCGCGGTGGGCGGCCTGCCCGAGGTGGTGCGGGACGGCGAGACCGGGTTCCTGGTGCCGCCGGAGGATCCGCGGGCCCTGGCCGACGCCGTGATCCGCTTCTTCGACGAGGGCCGCGCCGAGGCCATGGGCCGCGCCGTGGCCGCCGAGCGCGCCAAGTACTCCTGGGACCGGCTGGCGGAGACGCTGGAGCGGCTGGCGGTCGGAGGCGGGGAATGACCCTGGCGGAGCTGCAGACGATCCTGGACCGCGGCGAGGTGGCGCCGGTGCCGGCGCGCGCGTGGAGCCGGTTGGCCGCGGAGTTCCAGGAGACCGAGAGCCACGACACCGGTCTCAAGGGCAAGCTCCGGCTGGGGACGCTGGACGGCCGTCTGGTGGCGGTGGAGGAGCCCGACCGCACGGTGCGCGCCGTGCGCGGCTTCCGCACCCGCAAGGCCGCCGCGGACTTCGTGCGCGCGCGGCTGGAGGCCTACGACCGCATCTGGGACGGCTGAGGCGGCTGCCGCATCGACTACTTCTCCTAGGTCAGGAGAATCCGACCACGGCAAGCATCAATCCCCCGGCGGCAGACGCCTGGGCACCGTGCGCGCGCGGCGGCGCACCTCGGCCACGGCGGCGCGCAGGTCCGGCCGCACGGCGGCGTCGGGGTCGGCGTCCAGGGCGCGGACCACGTGCTGGTAGGCCCCTGCGGCCGGGCGCCGCCGCGCCAGGGTGGCTTGGGCGGCGGCCAGCTCTCCGTCCACGGTGCCGTCGCCGGCGGGCTCGCGTCGGCTCAGCAGCCAGGCCAGGGCGGCCCCAGCCGCGAACCCGCCCAGGTGCGCGCCGTGGGCCACGCCGCCGCCGCCGCCGCTGAGCATGGGCAGGATGTTGTCGGCCACCAGGTAGAAGCCCAGCACCCAGCGCGCGCCCAGCTCCAGGGTGCGGAGGAACGGCGGCAGGATCACCAGCACCCGCACCTTGTTGCGCGGGAACCAGATGAAGTACATGCCCAGCACGCCGGACACGGCGCCCGACGCGCCCACGGCCGGGATGCCGGAGCCGTGGCGCAGCGCAGCGTCGGCCAGGGCCGCGGCCACGCCCGTGCCCAGGTAGGCCAGCAGGTAGCGCGCCCGCCCCAGGCGGTCCTCCGCGTTGTTCCCGTAGATCCACAGGTAGAGCATGTTGCCCAGCAGATGCAGCCAGCCGGCGTGCAGGAACATGGACGTGAGCATGTCCGGGAGCGAGAGGGCGTCGGGGCGGCTGCCGTGGTCGAAGACGGTCAGATCGTACTGCGACACGCGCGACGCGATGTCGCGCAGGTCTCCGGCCGGCACGTCGGCGGGGGTGAGGCCGCCCAGGTCGTCGCGCTGCTGGCGGGCCAGGGTCAGCACGTATTCGGCCAGGCGCGGGTCGGCGGGATCGGCAGCGCGTTGGGTGCGCGGCAGCAGCAACAGGAACGCGAGCACGTTGGCCAGGATCAGCGCCAGCGTGATCCAGGGCAGGCCGCGGGGGTTGGGGGAGTCGCTCAAGGGGAACACGGCCCGCTCCTGGTGGATGGTTCGGGCCATGCTAGCACGACGGCGCCCGCGGCGGGAAGGCCGCGGGCGCCGTCGGTCGGGTCAGCGGGCGAGCATGAGCTTCGCCGTGCGCTGAACGCCGTCGGCCCGGAAGCGGGCCAGGTAGAGGCCCGACGGCAGGTCGCGGCCGCCGTCGTCCCGACCCTGCCACAGCACGCGGTGCTCGCCCGCGGCCAGGCGGCCGCTGACCAGGGTGCGCACGCGTCGACCCTGCACGTCGAACAGCTCCAGGAGCACCGGACCGCCCGCGGCCAGCTCGAAGCGCAGCTCCGTGCGCGGGTTGAACGGGTTGGGCGCGGCGCCGGCGAAGATCGTGCGCAGCGAGGGCGGTGCGTCGGGGCCTTCGGACACGGCGGTGGAGATGCCGCCACCCGCGTAGGCGAGGCCGATGTAGGAACCGGTCAGGTAGCCCGCCACGCCGGTGAGGGTGGGGGGATCGGCCGTCAGGTCCACCACGCCCACGCGGAACTGGAGGTAGGCCAGGTAGATCTGCCCGCTGTCACCCTCGGCGGCCGCCACGGCCGGCTGCGTGGAGCCCCAGGGACCCGCGTCCTGATCGGCCAGGATCTCGTAGCTCAGCGTGGCCGGGTCCACCGCCGCCACGCGCCGAGGCAGCCCGAAGCCGCCCCACTGGAATTCGGGCACCAGGTAGCGGCCGTCATGCATGAGCGAGACGTCTTGGGCGAAGGCGATGGAATCCGGCTCGGCGATGGTCTCCACCGTGGTCGAATCGCCGGGATCCAGCCGCGTCAGGCCGCTGCCCTGGGTGGTCATCACCAGCCGGCCCTGCCGGTCCAGGATCAGGCGCTGGGGATTGATCCAGGTGCGGACGGGGCGCGTGTCGTTGAGCACGTCGTCCACCTGCAGGGTGGTCAGGTCCACGCGGCGCAGGCGCAGATGCGGCTGGCCCCCGATGAACTCGTGGCCGCCGAGGTAGACCACGCCCGCCGCGGTGTCCTCCACGGCGCAGGTGATGTTGTCCATGTCCAGGCCGGGAAGATTCCCCGGCAGCTCGGCCACGTCCAGGTTGGCGGCGTCCACACGCAGGGTGGGCAGGCCGACCAGCCAGTACACGTCGTCGTTCACGCGGCTGAGGGAGTGGAAGATCTCCACGTTGGTGCAGAACCAGGGGTCGGACTGGACGTCCACGCCCGGACGCAGGCGCTCCAGCTCGCCCCAGGAGGTCAGGGTGACCAGATGGGGGTCGGTCCAGGCCTCGTCCAGCCCGTTGATGCGTGCGGCGATGGAGGTCATCACCTGGGTGCAGCCAGCGATGGAGGCCTGGGCGAAGATGGAGGTGTTGCAGACGCCGGATGCGGGGTACTCGGCTTCCAGCAGGACCACGACGGAATCGCCGCCGGCGATGACGCCGCTCCAGGCCGCACGGTTCAGGGCCGCGTCCCAGGTCAGCCCCGGCGGCGTGGGAGCCACGAAGGGGGAATTGCCGGACGGCACCAGGTCGCCCAGGGAGCAGACGGTGCCGCCGGCGCCGACGTCCACGTCCGTGGTCCGCGTGTTGCGGATCACCCACCGCACGCCCACCGTCGCTCCGGGCCGCGCCAGCTTACCGGATACCCAGCCCTGGCCGCCGCCGAGGATGCGCGTGGCGCCCTGGGCGGTGACCACCAGCCGCGACGTCAGCGCCGAGGGCGCCAGCGCCGTGGTGTCCGGCATGATGTCCGCCACGGGCACGAAGCAGGCGTTGCGCACGGAGAAGACATTGCCCTCGTTCAGCCTGGTCTCCGAGAGGAAGCCGGTCCGGCAGGCCGGCACCACGCCGCGGACCGACAGGGTGCGCGTCTGCTGCGCCGGGATCACCCCCTGCCAGGTCAGGTCCCAGAGGCTGGCGGTCACCGTGCCGCCGGCGCTGTCCAGCACCGCATCCACCATGAGGGGGGAGCCCAGCCGGAAGTACAGGTTGAGCAGGCGCTCCTGGGGCTCCGGGTTGGTCATGGCGATGTCGTAGATCACCGTGTCGTTGTCGTTCAGAGGCTCGCCCTGGGGCAGGGTCTTGGCGAGCGCCACGTCCACGGGCGCCGTGCTCGCAGGATGCACCTGAACCAGCATGCCGACCGCATTGACGCCGAAGGCGTTGCTCGACGTGAGCTGGGCCTGGCTCACCGCGTAGGAGGTCGTCTGACAGTCGGTCTTCAGGCTGAAGCTCACCGTGCCCGCAACGCCTCCGTCCAGCGTGCCCAAGGTCCAGGTCACGCGCCGCGTGGCGGGGTCGAAGACGCCCCCTCCCGTCGCGCTCATGAAGGTCACGTTGCCGGCCACGGTGGTCGTGATCCGCGCATCCGCGGCCGGTCCCGTGCCGGTGTTGTCGTAGTGGAGGCTGTAGGTGGCGGGCGCCGCGGCTTCCACGTCGGTGGGGCCGGTCTGGGTCAGGGACAGGATGGGCGTCGGGGGCGTGGGGCACCCTGCGGTGCCGCAGTCGCTGCCCGCCCCCTGCCACGTGCCGCCCAGCTCGGTCTCGCACACGCTCTGGGTCACACCGTCCACGCAGCTGAAGTCCACACAACAGGCGCCGGTGACCGGCGGCGCGGCGGTGCAGTCGTCCAGGGGGATGGCCGGATCGGTGACGCCGTCGTGGGTGACCTGGGCGAAGATGCCCGTACCGTCGTCCAGCAGCGCGCAGCTCACCGGGCCGGCGATGTCCTGCCAGCCGCCGACGCCGATCAGGGTGCCCAGGTCGTCCGGGCAGAGCTCGACGAGGTGGTAGTCGGCGGTGCCGAACAGGGCGCCGTCGGTGCGCACGAAGGCGGCCTCGCCGCCCGGCGACGTGACGATGGGCCAGCCCACGCCCGTGCCGATGCCCTGGCTCCACGCGGACACGCCGCTGTCCAGATCCACCCAGTGCAGGCGCTGCTCGAAGTTCACCTCCGACTCCACGAAGCAGAACACGTGGCGGCCCGCGGGCGAGGGATCGTCGTAGAAGCCGATCTGATCCTCGCCGGCCATGTCGCGTCCCACCACCAGGGGCTCCAGCGTGGAGAAGAACGTGCCCGGCACGCGGTACACGAAGAGCTTCACGCCCGGCGTGCCGCCGGCGCGCGTGCCCCACATCACCAGCCAGCGGCGGCTGGGGCTGAGGCGCGCGTTGGGCGGGAACGAGGCCAGGCTCTGCTCCACCACCGCGGGCAGCGCGTAGGTCACGTCCGAGCCGTTCAGGCCCGGCACGCCGTCGGTCTCGAGCTGGATGGTGCGCTGTCCGGAGGTCCCGCCGAACCCCACGCCGGGGGTGACGTCCAGGTACGGCGCCTGGAGGGGGACGAAGGGCGTGGTGGTCTGGGCCGCGGCGGGCGCGGCGCTCACGGCCGCCAGCAGCGCGGCCATCACGAAGAGCAGCACCGGCGCGCGGCCGGTTCCGATGCGAACGTGCATGACATCTCCAGGTCGTTGGGCGCGCCGAGGCGGCAGCGCACCGGATCCCGGCGGTCCAGGGGACCGCCACCCGTTCCGGCGACCGGACGGCACGAAAAAACCGCCGGTTCCCGAGAACCAGGCGGGCCTGCAGATGTCGCGGTGTTCCAATCCCCAGGGCAATGATAGCAGATCCGGGTGGCGGGCGCCACTCCCGATGTCAGGGGCGATCCAGCTCCGCCCGCACCGCGTCCAGGCTCACCTGCGCGTTGACGGTGTACGGGTGCTCGCGGCCCATGGCGTCGGCGTAGCGCTCCACCGCCTCGGCCAGCAGTTCGGCGGCGCGCGGGGCGTCGCCGCGGCGGTAGGCCAGGATGCCCCAGTTGTTGAGCAGGGTGGCCAGGGAGGGATAGCCGAAAGGGACCTCGTCCCGGTACAGGCCCGCGGCCACGGCGAAGAGGCTGTCGGCCGCCGCCAGGTCGCCGGACGCCTGCACGGCGCTGGCCAGGTTGGCCACGCCGCCCGCGCGCTCCACGGGGTTGGGGTCCTGCAGGGCGGCGCGCACCGCGTCGGCCTCGCGCAGGGTGACGATGGCGCTGTCGATCTGCCCCAGGTAGAGCTGCGCCACGCCCATGCTGGTGAGCGAGGCCGCCACCGCGCGGTCCACGGGGCCCACGGCGGCCCGGCGGCGCGCCAGCACGTCGCGCTGGAGGGCCAGGGCCAGGTGGTGGTCGCCCACGAAGCCCGCCAGCAGCGAGCGGGAGTTCAGCACGTCGGCGGCGAAGAGGGGGTCGGGACTGGGCATCTCCTCCAGGGCCGTCATGGCGCCGCGCAGCAGGGAGTCGCCGGCGGCGTAGCGGCCCAGGCCGGCCTCGGCGTTGCCCATGGCCATGAGCAGGGCGGCGCGGGCGGCGGGATCCTCGGCGAGCTCTCCGTCCACGCGGTCGCGGCCCTGATCCAGCATGTCGAAGACGGTCAGGGTGTCGCCGCCGTTCACGTACGGGTCCGCGGCCTCGAACAGCGAGACCATGAAGTCCGTCACGGACTGGGCGCGGGCGGCGGCCTGCTGCGCCAGGTCGCGCTCGGCGGCGGCGGCCACGGCCTGGCGCCGCGCCTCGCGCGCCTGCCACAGGGTGCCGCCCAGGCCCGTGAGCACGGCCGCCGCCACCAGCGCCGCAGCGATCACGCCGCCCCGGTGCCGGCGCACGAAGCGGCCCACGCGGTACCCCACGGAGTCCGGCCGCGCCAGCACGGGCAGGCCGGCGCGGTGGCGGCGCAGGTCGTCGGCCAGGGCGTCCACGCTGGGGTAGCGGCGCGCGGGGTCCTTCTGCAGGGCCTTGGCCAGGATCACGTCCAGGTCGCCGCGCAGGCGGCGGGCGCGGTCCGCCGGCGCCACGGAGCTGGCCGGGGGCGGCTCCGCCTCGCACACCGTGCGCTCCAGGCCCAGCGGGGTGAGGTCGTCCAGATCATGGGCGGAGCGTCCGCTGAGCAGGCCGTAGAGCACGGCGCCCAGGGCGTACACGTCCGTGGCGGTGGTGACGGGCTCGCCGCGGATCTGCTCCGGCGCGCAGGTGGCCGGGCTCACGCGCAGGGCGTGGGGGCGGGTGCGCTCGGCGTCGCCGTCGTCGTCGTCGGCCAGCACCTTGGCGATGCCGAAGTCCAGCAGGCGCGGCCGGCCGTCGCCCGTGACCAGGATGTTCGACGGCTTCAGGTCGCGGTGCACGATGAGGTTGCGGTGCGCGTCGGCCACGGCGTCGCAGATCTCCAGCACCAGGTCCACGCGGGCGTCCACGTCCAGGGCGTGCTGCTGGCACCAGCGGTCCAGGGGCACGCCGTCCACGAACTCCATGACCAGGTAGGGGGAGCCGTCGGGCAGGGCGCCGCCGTCGTAGAGGCGCACCACGGCGGGGTGGGTGAGCCGGGCCTGGATGCGGCGCTCCTCGCGCAGGCGGCGGGCCAGCTCGGGGCCGCCCTCCCGCACCACCTTCACGGCCACGGTCTGGGCGAAGTCGCCGTCGTCGCGCTCGGCGCGGTAGACCACGGCCATGCCGCCGCGGCCCAGCTCGCCGGTCACGCGGTAGGGGCCCAGGCGCTCTCCCGTGAGGTCGCGGGCGGGGGCCGGCTCCTGGAGCCAGCCGGAGGCCAGGGCGTCCACGGCGTCGGCGTCGGCGGCCAGCAGGCCGCGCAGCTCGTCCACGAATTCGCGGTCCGAGCCGCCCAGCCCGGCCAGGAAGCCCTCGCGCGCCGGCCCGCTGCAGGCCGAGGCGGCGTCGAACAGCTCCTGCAGGCGTTCCCAGCGCGCCGGATCCACGCTCAGCCCTCCAGCTCGCGGGCCAGCCAGGCGCGCAGCAGGTGCCAGTCGCGCTTGACGGTGGCGGGGGAGATCTCCAGGGCGGCCGCGGTCTCCTCGATGGTCAGCCCCGTGAAGAAGCGCAGCTCCACGATGCGCGCGTGGCGCGGGTTGCGCTTCTCCAGGGCGTCCAGGGCCGCGTCCAGGGTCAGCACCTGCTCCGGATCCACGCCGGGCAGGTCGCCCACGTCGTCCAGGGGCACGTCCGGCACGCCGCCGCCGCGCTTGGCGGTCTTGCGGCGCAGGGCGTGGTCCACCAGCAGATTGCGCATGGCGCGGGCGGCCACGGCGTAGAAGTGCGTGCGGTCCTGCCACTCCAGGGCGTCCAGGCGCGCCAGGCGCAGGTAGGCCTCGTGCACCAGGGCCGTGGGGTTCAGGGTGTGGTCCTTGCGCTCGCGCGAGAGCTGGCCGCGGGCGATGGCGCGCAGCTCGGCGTAGACCAGCGGGATCAGCTCGTCGTGGGCGGCGGCGTCGCCGGCGGTGGCGGCCCGCAGCAGGCGGGTGATGTCGGTGGGCTCGCTGATGGCTCGGCCTCGCTGGCGTGGGGTCGGGAACGCGCTGACCCCATGATTCTGAGGCACTCCGGAATTTTTTTCAATCCGGGTGAGCCGATCCGGACCGCGGTCCCGCTTGTAGGGGTGAGGGAGGCCGGAACGTGGTGGTTCCCATCCCCCGAACGCAGGCGGACCTGCATCGTCGCAGCCGCGTTCCGGCCGACCTCGAATCAGCTACCAGGGGATGTCCATCCCCAGGGCCCCGAGGGTGCCCTCGCACTCCTGCCGCTCCCGGCTGCGCAGCAGCGCGCCGTCCTTGCCCGTCGCCAGCCAGCCCGCCTCCTCGGCGATGCTCCGCGCGCGCGCCGCATCCCCGTTGCCCAGGGCCGCCAGGATCTCCTTCTCGTGCCGCGAGAGGGAATCGCCCTGCAGGCGGAAGTCCTGGAACGCCTCCCAAGACAGCGGCACCCACCGCGCCACGATCCGCTCGCCGATGGCGGTGGCGTAGTCGCGGATCTCCTTCTGGGCGTGGGCGTCCATGCGCAGGGCCAGGAAGTGGAGGAGGTTGTGGAGGTCGATCTTCCAGTAGGCCTCCGTGTAGGTGCAGAGGGGGAGGTCCTTGCGGGCCTGCTCGCGGGCCACGCCGGCGTCCAGGCGTTCCTCGTAGACCTCGCGGGCGAGACGCTGCAGCTCCTGCTCGCGTTCGCTGAGCCGGCGGCCCGTCTCCTCGTCCAGGAAACCGTCGCTGCCCTGCTTGTTGTTCGCGGCCTGCAGGCGCCACTGGTCCGGGGCGGTCTTCTGCGTCGAATCCGTCACGATCGAGTACCGTGAACTCGTTTCATTCACCGAGGCCGTCCGGTGACGGATCCACTGCCGCCAAGCATCCATGGGCACCCGCACGTGCAGCTTCACCTCGCACATCTCGAACGGCGTGGTGTGCCGGTGGCGCAGCAGATAGCGGATGAGGCCGCGGTCCTGGCTCACCTTCTTGGTGCCCGCGCCGTAGCTCACGCGCGCGGCCTGGACGATGGACTCGTCGTTGCCCATGTAGTCCACCAGGCGGACGAAGCCGTCGTCGAGCACGGGGAAGGAC
>ERZ795053.3156-NODE-3156-length-19033-cov-19.072031_pt1 | contig 19033 bp, 16 predicted proteins | sample MGYA00375137_ERZ795053 | MGnify/ENA primary metagenome ERZ795053 (study PRJEB30182, sample SAMN05720284) | activated sludge metagenome | isolation source: Anaerobic digester | place: Hong Kong | collected 2014-12-17 ...
TGATGGCACCTACAATGCAGATTCGCAAGGCGATGGCAAGATCACCTTCCGGGAACTGGTGGATTACGTCTCCTCCGAAGTTTCGATTGCCACCTTGGCCAACCAGCATGTGCAATCCGCCCTTCCCCAAGAATCTTGGATTTTTGCAACGTATTGAACCACATCTTTCTCTATTTTTCCTTTCCGAAATACCTTTCTCCGCTCCCTGCGTTTCAAGCGGAACAGTTTCTATTCACCTTTTTGATTCCGTAGTTGGAATGTGGTAAAATGGATTTCACCTTTGTGAATTGAATGGGGGGATCCGCTTGCATCATTTTCAACTGGAAACAAGAACGATAACACCCTTGTTTTCCAAGGGATTGAATCGGAGAGGAAATGACTTCCAATTTGAACTGCTTCCCCAAAGTGTGAAAGGCACACTGCGCTTCTGGTTTCGTGCACTGCTCCCGAACGTCATCGACATCCACCGCTACGGGGAGACGAAAAAGCCTTACTTGGGGATGAAGAAAGCCGAGGAGGTAGTTTTTGGAAGCACGCAAAGAAGGTCGGCCTTTGACCTGATGGTGGAATATGATGCGGGTGCGGTCAAGAAATTGGGGGAATTTCGGCCGAACAAACGAGGCCAGCAAAAGTTTTCTTCTTCGCTTTTTGGAACCTACTCCGGGGCAGGACACGCCTCCTATGGAATGGCCCCGTCCAACTTTGGAGACCCCATTTCTTCCTACCTTTCCCCAAACTCCGAAATTTCCTTCCAGTTCGTGCTGAAAAGCCAACCAAACCCTGAAGTGTGGGAAGAATTTCTCACCGGGTTATTCCGCGTGGTTTGCCACGTGGGGGGGTTGGGTGCCAAGTCCCGGAACGGCTACGGCTCACTTGAGCTGACCAATACCCAGGGAGGAATGCAGCGAAAGCCACCGGAAATCATTGCGGATTTTCGAAACACCCTCTCTCCCCTCCTCAGCGACTTCGGGGGTTTCCATTTCCAGCCGACAAGTTTGGGAGGGGTCCCGGAATTCCCGGTACTGGAGGAAAAATCGCTGTACATGATCAAGAATCTGCAGGTTCAAGGGTGGCTCAAGGGAATGAACAATTTTTTTGATTCCCACTTGGACATGAATGATCAGAAAAAATACCGTGGGTTCTACGCCAAAATGAAAACGAAAGCACTGCGGGAACTGAACGGGGAGGATTGCGTGCAAACCGTACGGAGCGCTCTTTTCGATCATGGGGTTTCGCCCAATGCTTTTGAGCATTCGGTTTTCGGACCCAGCATTTTGGGGCTTCCCCTTTTGTACCAAGGGATAGGTTCTGATTCGAACCATGTGGGACGCGGAATTGCAACCCTGAAGAACGCCGAAGGAAGGAAAGCCTCTCCGCTGCATTTCACGTTCCACGAGAGCAGGAGAACCGGAAACATGATCCTGGTGATGCTTCTGCTTCCTTCGCAGATAACCGCAAAAAGGAACCAAGCGGGTCAACCGCTGCTCACCTTGGAGGCGGGGAACCGCTCCTTCTCGGTGCTTGGGAACGAGGATTTCGAAGGTTTGCAGCAAATCATCCGGGATACCACCCTGGAGGTGGAAGCATGAGAGACTCAAATTTCTGGCAACGCAAAATCCAAGCCTTCCTTCACGACCCGGTGTTCAAGTGCTTCGATGTTCCCGGGCACGAGAGGCTGGCAAGTGAATGCATCTCCACGTTGCTCCCCCAAAACGTCCTGCCTTCCGGTGACTCCGATTGGGAAGCCAGTAGCATGGACCGGATCCCCATCCCCTATGAACGGAAAGGATCCGGTGAAAGAGTGATCGTTTCGGGAAAGGATCTGCACGATTTCCTGCACCCCTTGAGTGGGGAGAAGCTGGGTGTATTCCCCATCGTTCGCGAATGCTACGATGAACAAACTCTCAAAGCCCAAATCGAGGCGCTCAAATCTTGGCTTTCCGATGTAAAATCCCAGTACGGGGAAGACTACCAGAAACTTTTCCACCACTTGTGGTGGGCGCTGCCTTCCAAGGTGAAGATGGCGGATTTTCTTCCCGCCGATACCCGGTTTCCCTTCCACTCCATCGTGGATCACCTGGACATGACCTCCGCGCTGGAAGCTTGCCGCGAGGGGGGAAAGATCCGCCCGGTTTTCCTGGCCGTTGCCATAGGCCCGGTGCAGAAGTTCATTGCCTCCGCGCGCACCACACGTGATCTCTGGATCGGCAGCACCTTGCTTTCCACCATTACCTTCCAGGGAATACAGGTTCTCGGAGAGCAGCTGGGATTCGACCAGTTCATTTTCCCCAACCTGCGCAACCAATTCCTACTCAAGCGATGGCTGCGGGCCCAAGGGGTGGAAGTACAAGATAGTGATAATGACCTGCCGAAAGACATCGCCTCGCTGCCCAACCGCTTCCTCTGCCTGGTGCCGGAATCAATGGTTCCTGAAATGGAAAGCAAGGTGCGCGAAACCATCCTCTCCAAGTGGCAACAAGTGGCGGACTTCACGCTGCGCCAGCTGGGTGAGCTCAGCACACAACAGAGGGAATACTGGCAAAAACAAGTGGACTCGTTCCCTGAATTCTACTGTGCCACGCACCCTTGGGAAGAAAAAGAGCAATTGGCCCAAACACTGGAACATTTCCTGGGGAAACAAAACGGTTTCTCCGAACACGTGAAAGCATTGGAGCAAATCGAAGCAAAAGGGGGCTATGCCATCAACCCGGGTACACTGTATGGCTGGCAATACGAGGTCACCCGGCGAAAACTCGAATCCATCAAATCCACCACGGCCTTTTCCGGATACATCGACGAAAGACCGGTGGAAGGGGACATCCTCAGTGGAGAGATGAAAGCCATCCTGGAGGAATACCGGGAAATGGGAAAAGAGCGCACCGAAGCCCTGAGTGCCCTTTCGTTGGTCAAACGCAAAGCGCCCAAGTGGTTGGACCAGCAACTGGGTACCGGGATTTCGACCAAGAGAATCCTTTCCACCAGTCACCTGGCCGCCTCCAACCTGCCCGTGGAAAGAAGGGAGAAATACTTCCAACGAATCGAAAACGAGCAAAACCTGGAACTCCCCACCCCGTACTTCGCGGTGCTGGTGATGGATGGAGACCGCATGGGAAAGTGGGTGTCCGGGGAAAGTGCACCCAACCTGCAAAGCAGGCTTCACCCCTTGGCTTGGCCAAAGCTACAGGGAATCTTCCCAAAGGGAACCGACTTGGGGAAAACGTTGAAAGAAGCTGGAATCACCCCGGCCTATCATCGCGCGGTTTCGCGAACGTTGGACCACTTCTCCAGCTTCGTGCAACCCATCGTTGAGAAGATGTTCGACGGGTTGCTCATCTACGCAGGTGGAGACGACGTGCTGGCCTTTTTACCCGCGTCCAAGGTCTTTTCCTGTGCAAACACCCTGCGAAAAGTGTATTCCGGGATTGGAAACGTGGAAATCCAACGGGGAGATAGGAAGTACCGTTTCGAAAACGAGCTTTGCATGTGCGATTCGTTGCCCCTCTTCCCCATGATGGGGGAGAAAGCCACGATGAGCGCGGGAATCGCCATCGTGAACCACAAGTTCCCGCTTTCCCAAGCCCTTGCGCTTGCCCGTGGGGCAGAAAAACGCGCCAAGAACGATCTGGAACGAAACGCTTTCTCCATCTCGCTGGTTCGTCATTCTGGCCAGGAAAGCAGGTTGGGAGGGAAATGGGAGTTGGAACACAGCCATCTTGACTTGCTGGAACAAAGCCAAGCGTTGTACGAGACCCTCAAGGGAAACAAGGTGAGTCGAAAAGCCCTGGATGCGTTACTGGATGAGAAACTGGTCAAGGAATTTTCCCCCGAAGAATTCTGCGACAAGTACGTGCCCTACATCTTTGCCAAGAGGGGTGGAGGCGCAAGCCAAGACCGCTTGACGGAAGTGGGAAACCAGTTTTCCCGGACGCTCAACCTTCTCTTCCCCCTCCAAGCAGAGAAAGACCGTTGGGAGCAAGTGATCCATTTCATCCAGTTGGTGCAAGCATGGGAATTCGTGAACAGGGAGGGATCCAAGTGAAAACGCTGACCGCCTTGCATTTCGAACCATCGGATATCCTGTTCTTCCGGGATAACCGGGGTTTCGGACCTTCTGATTCTGGGCAAACCTCTTTCCCTACCGTGTTCCCCTTTTACGGAGCATTGCGCACGGCGTTCCTCCGAAAAAAGGGGGTAGACTTTTCTCGTTCCGAATCGCTTCAAGCCTATGAAAAGCAAGTTGGCAACGAGGAACATCCCGGGCTGCTTCGCCTGTTGGGACCTTTCCTGTACCACGCGGATGGCTCCGGCAAAACCCGGTACTACCTCCCTACCCCGGAAAACGTGTACCACCTGGGGGATTCCCCGAAAGAGTTCGGGTGCCTGCAACTGGACAAACAAGTATCCTTCCAGTACCGCCCCGGAATCATGCTCCACCCCCTGGGTTCGTTCAGCAAAGCCCAACCCCAAAAGAGTGCCGCGGAATTCCCCTGGATGGAACTGTCCGAAATGGAAAAAATGAAAAGGGGCGAGTCGTTTTTTCCTACCTCCCAGGAAGATGTGGCGAAGACCCTTTTTTCCCATGAAAGCCGTCTTGGAATTGCCTTGGAGAAAGACCGCAAAAAGGCCAAGGAACAGATGATTTACCGGCTCAACGCAATGGCGTTCCGGGAAGGGGCGGGTTTTTTCGTGCTCGTGGAGCAAGGTGAAGAGATCCTAAAAGGGCTTGACGAGGTTTTCCTGGGGGGGAAAAGGCACACCGCCCGTCTCTGGAAATCCTCGTTGCAAACCAGCCTATTCGACCCGGTTTCGACCGGTGATGGAGAAAACGAGAAAAGCCTGGTTCTGCTTTCCCCTGGGGTGTTCGAAAACGGGTTCGTTCCGGGAAGGGATACGGGTTTTTTTGGAAGCCAACTCTTGGCATTGAGCAACGGCAAACCCCTGGTGATCAGTGGGTGGGACTTGAAAAACCGCCGCGTGAAACAAATGGTGCATGCCCTTCGCCCCGGGACGGTTTTCTACGTGCGGGGAAACCCCCGGGAAGAATTCCTTACGCAACGGTTTGCCCCTTTCGGGTTTGGGAAATACTTTGAAGCCAAAATTGGACGGAGGTGTGGTGAGAACCATGGAAAATAGGATCTTGGGATTGTACGCGGAAAGCCAACTACACGCGGGAAAAGGAAGCGACGTGGGCATCATTGACCTGCCCATTCAGCGGGAGCGGACCACGGGGTTCCCCATCATCCAGGGGATTAAGGGGGCCATTCGCGCGTCGGGGCTCGTTGAAAACGTGGATTCCGTGTTTGGAAGCTGGGGTGACGGCGATACCCCCGGACAAGTGGCTTTCTCCGAGGCCAAAACACTCGCCTTCCCGGTACGGCACGTCAAGCAACTTTTCGTTTGGGTCAGCTGCCCCCTCATTCTCTCCCGCGTGTGCCGGCTTGCCTACCCCGAGGAAGAAAACGCCATTCCCCAGCCTGAAGCGGGAAACGCACTGGTCAGCCATGCCAACCTTCTGAATGGCAACGGGCAAAAGGCCGTGTTGGAAGAGTGGGAAATCCCTGCCAGGGTGGAGACAAGGCTTTCCATGTGGGCAGAGCGTTTGGCCTCGCTTACCCCCGGGTCCCGCCTGAAGGCTATGTTCGCGGAGCGCCTGGTGATCGTGGATGACAGTACCTTTTCCCAGATCGTAACCACGTCCACGGAAGTCATCCCCAGGATTCGCATTGGCAAAAACGGTGTAGTGGAAAAAGGAGCGCTCTGGTACGAGGAATACCTCCCCCAAGACACCATCCTGTACACCGTTTTGCGAGAAGCCTACGTGAACGGCAAGGCAAAGGGGTTGCTCGAGAAAGTGGTGGCCCAACTCGACCAGAAGTACATCGTGGTGGGCGGAAACGAAACCGTGGGAAAGGGACTGGTTTTCCTGCGCGCGTGGGGAAGGTGATTTGAATGCCGATTCAAGTGTTGCAACTCTCCGCGTGGGCCAAGGAGCGCGTGAATCATAACGCCGCGCTTGGAAGCGAATACAAGAACCTGGTGAAAGGCCTGGGAGCCATGATCATCCAAAACGGGTTGTTGGGCACGATTGTTTTCCTTCGTGTGAAAGCCGCGGACCGAAAACCACACCGCGCAGTGATCGAGGACATCCAGGCATTCTTGAACAACGAGGGATACCGGGTAGACCTCTTCGGGGATATTTCCTTTCGGGATGAAGAATACCTTCAAATCACAACGCGTGTGCTGGAAATGGTGAAATGGCTGCGGCGCTACGTGGATATCCTGATCCAAGGGGAGGAATAGCATGCCCGTTGACCAAAACCGGCTTTCCACGATAATGAACAGCAGTCGAAACAAGTCCCTTCTCTTCAACCGACTCTCCTACGGGAGGGTCAACCCCGCCGACCCACCGCAAAACTTTGCACACGATGTGCTTGAGCGGGTCCGCAACCTTCCCAGCGAAGGAATCAGCATCGCCAACGAGCGGAGAGACAAGCTTGTGGCTTTCTTCAAGGAACAAAGTAAGAAGTTCTTCGTGCTCGATTTCCCCAAGAAATCCAAAACGCGCTTCCTGGTTGGTTCTGGAAGCCCCTCACCCTACGAAGTGGGTTTCTTCTTCGACCGCAACTACGGGCTTCCCGTGATTCCCGGGACCGGGTTGAAGGGAGCCTTCTACCATTTCCTGGAAGAGAAAAGCTTTGACCCGGATGCCCTGAGGCGCTGGTTCGGCTTTTCGGATGAAGACAGCCAGGCGGCACGCGGAAGCATCACCTTCCTGGACGCGATCCCACAGGAAATGCCCCAGTTGGAGTTGGACATCGTGAACCCGCACTTTCCAGACTACTACAGGTATGACCCGGAAACAGGTGCAGGAAACGTGGCACCACCCAACGACTGGTACAACCCCATTCCCGTGGGATACATCGTGGTGGGTGCGGGCACCCAAATGCGTTTCACCCTTGTTTTTCACAACCGGGAGATCAACCGAGAAGAACGGCAAACCATCGAACAGGAATTCCAGCAAATGTTGAAATACTGGGGAGTGGGAGCAAAAACCGCCTACGGCTACGGCCGATTCTAACCCTTTAAGCCCCTTGGGACCGCCGCACCCCAGTGCGGCTGTTCACGTTTCGCAAGTCAAGGGAGCCGCACTGGGGTGCGGCGTACCCAGCAAACAGGGGCCAGCGAGCGGTATCTTCCCAAAAACTGGATACCCAATAAAAACCATCAGTGTGCATCTCCATTTGAAATCCAAAATGGAGGTGTTTTTTCTTGGTACCCATCACCTTTTGCGCCGTCGGTGGAGGAAACGAGATTGGCAGAAGCAGCTATTTCCTCCAAGTGGAAAACCACAAGATGCTCCTTGATTGCGGAATCAAGGTCAACGCTCCCCTGCATTACCCGGATTTTGATTCGCTTGTGTACGCAGGCTTCCTGGATGGGTTGTGGGAACTGGACGAGGTTTTCCTCTCCCACGCCCACATGGACCACAGCGGGGCCATCCCGCTTCTTCCCACGAAAGGCTACGCCGGACCCATTTACGCGTCGAAACCCACCCTTTCGCTGGCTTCGCTCATGCTGCAAGACGCCGCTCGCCACGAGGGATTTTCCTCCTCCGAAGTGATGGCAGCCTTTTCCCAAGCATCTCCCCTACCCATGAACGTTCCGTTGCAGCGCAAAAACCTTCGAGCCACCCTCTTCCCCGCGGGACACATCCTGGGTGCAGCCATGCTGTACCTGCAAACCCCGGCGGGCAACATTCTCTTCACCGGCGACTTTTCCGATCTGGACCAGTTAACTGTACCCGGGGCTCGCCTTCCCCGTGGTCTGGACGTGGATTTCCTCATTATGGAAAACACGTACGGCGGAAGGAGCCCAGACGCTCACGACAACCCCGGGCTCCCCCTCTACAGTTTTTTCGAGGGCGTTCAGCAGGTTTTGGACGATGGAGGGAACGTTCTAATCCCCTCCTTTTCCATTGGCCGGGCACAGGAAGTAGCGTTGCTGTTGAAATCCGCCGTCGAGAATCAGTTTCTCTCCTTCCCCCCTACAAAGTCCAAAGCCGGTTCTTCCATCTTCATCGATGGTCTTGCCATCCCGGTGAGCGAGGTGTACGAAAGCTTCGGAGTTCCCGTGTGGGACTCCCTGGTGCGCAAGCTTCCCCGAGGGCAAGGTGTAGAAAACCTGACATCGAGCATCATTCTCGCCAGCTCCGGCATGCTGATGCCCGGTACCCGCTCTTGGAGGCATGCCAAGGCCCTTCTCTCCGATCCGAAGAATGCCATCTTCTTCCCCGGTTTCCTTGCCAAGGATAGCCAGGGTTTCCAGCTCCTCCAGGCCGCTCGTGCGCATGACGAAGTCTTCCGCTTTGGAAGCGATTTGGTGCCACTTCGCGCCCGGGTTGACCAAGTGCCGTTGTCGGCCCACGTGCAGCACGAAGGCATTGTTCAATTCGTTTCCCGGCTGCACCCCAGCACGGTGGTCTTTGTGCATGGCACGGATGATGCCCAACGCGAAAACATCCTGCGCTGGGAATTGAAGCGGAAAGTGGAGGGAGAGATCGAAGTCATCCACGCCATGAACGAGGTCCCCGTTTTCATGGGAAGGAAATTGGTCGCGGCATAGGTAGGTAAAAAGGATCAGTGTGCTGTAATACTTGGCCCCCTCGAGTCCGTTGGACCGGGGGGGATTTTTCTTTGTGCAAACACGAACCTGGAAAGGAGAGAACGCCCTTGAACAACGAAAACACAAGGAAAAAACTCATGGAGGCTTTCCGAGGCGCACGTGGATGGGCCGAGCAAGCTGGGAAACCCAACGCCTTCGAGGAAGAATTTTGGTTGGCACACTGGCTACTGGATAACCCTGGCGCGGAGCTTGGAGCCCTGGTGAAGGGAATTTCCCGCAAAACCGGTCAATGGGCTCTTCGTATGGGGGTAGAATCGTTTTTGAAGTGGAGAAGGCTGTCTTACACGGACCAAAGGATGGTTTGGGTACGTGCAACCGAAAAAAACGCTCGAACCATTGTGGGGATTTTGCAACAACCACACGCGGAACCACGGCAGTTTGCGGGGTTGTCAGAGCGAATGGATAAAGACACCGACGCAAAAGCCTTTTCTCGAGTTGGAATCCTTTGTTCCCTTTCGCAAAAACCCTCCTTCTCCCAAGAAGACCGCGAACTCTTCGAATTCCTGGGGAAGAATCTCAACCCCGGGCAAACCAAGGAATTGTTCCACCGAATTCTGGAGATACTCCCGCCCGAATGGATTCGTCGGGAAAGGCTCCGGCGCCCCTCTCGAAAAATGCCTCCCACGCCACCAGCTCCGCCGGTGAAAGAAGACCCCGTGGAAACCGTCACCGTGCTGCAAACCAGCCTGGATCATGCCGAGAAAAAAGTCCAACAGCTCCAGGAAGAATCCGAACAAAGAGCCAAGTTTCGCTTCTTTTCCGAACTTCACCACTTCCAAGGAGCGAACTTGTTGGACCAACTGGCCAACGCGGACCAGACCCTCTCTGCCCTTTCGCAAGAGGAAGAAAGCCTCCCCGAAGAGCTGGATTCGCTGCGCATCAGCCTGAAACTCTTCCAGAAGTTCCTCCTCCAAAGCGGGGTGGAAGCGATCCATGCCACGGGTGAGCAACTCCAGTTGGACGCCATTGCCAGCGAGCAGGTGGAATACACCGGCTCCGGATTTGAAGACGGAGAGAAAAAGAGCGTGAAAGTTATGCGTGGCGGATGGAGAGTGGATGGGCAGGTCATCACCCCTCCGTACGTGATGGAAATCGTGGAACCCGAAAAGGAGGATTGACCTTGAACAATTCCGTCGTACTGGGAATCGATCTTGGGACAACGAACAGCGTAGTGGCCTGGGGAATGCGCGATCCCAATAATGGGAAGCTGCACACCCAGGTGCTGACGCTTCCGCGAATGGTCAAAGGTGGCGGGCAAGAGAACCGCCCTCTTCTACCCTCCGTGGTGTACTTCAAGGATGGAAGTGCGCCCATCGTGGGCGATCTGGCCCGTTTCATGTGGGGGACACGCCCGCAGAACGTGGTCAAATCCGTGAAAAGCTTCATGGGTTCCGACCAGCTGTTTTCCATCGCGGGGGAGGAATATTCCCCGCACCAGGTTTCCGCCTATATCCTCTCCCACATCCGCAAAAGCGCCGCCTCGCTGCTGGGATTCGAACCCGACCGCGCGGTGATCACCGTTCCCGCATCCTTCGACAGCGACATGCGGCAAGACACTTTGAAGGCTGCAAAAGAAGCAGGGTTCCAGTTGGCGATCGAAGGTGGAGAGGAAGGAAACATCCTGCTCGACGAACCCCGGGCGGTGCTCTACGATTTCATCAACCGCCAACAAAACGGGGAAATCCCCGGCACCGTGGTTTCCTTCCAACAACCCAAAACGGTGATGGTCTTCGACTTGGGCGGAGGGACGCTGGACGTTTCGCTGCACCGGGTTTGGGAAGAAAACGGCAAGACCACCTTCCAAGACCTTGCCATTTCCCGCTACACCCAAATCGGAGGTGATCTTTTCGACGAGCGCGTGCGCGACAATTTCCTCGGGGAATTCCGCAGCAAACTCCGGGGAATCCAGATCGATACCTTGCAGGAACGGTTCTTACAATCGAATTTCCAGGTGTTGGCGGAACGAGCCAAGATCGAACTCAGCGACCTGCTCTCCAACCCCCTGTTGCAAGGCGAGGCGGGGTTGGCGGAAAGAAACGTGGACATCCTGCAGGGATACATCCTTGACAGCAGGGGATTCGAGAAAAGCCTGAACCTTGAACAGTACCGGAAAATGGTTCACACCCTTTTGGGCCCGGAGCTCACCCTCCAAGACCTTGAGCGATTTGAACAACTCGAAGAGCACGAAAGCCAAAACATCCTGTATCCCATCCTGGATGTGTTGAAAAAGGCCCGGGATAAGGAACGCACCAATGGGCAAAACCCGCCCATCCCCACCGTCGACCTGGTGCTTCTGAATGGAGGAATGACACGCTTCCCACTCGTATCCAAGCGCCTGGAAGAGTTCCTTGGCCAAAAGCCCGTGTGCGTGATGGACCCGGATCAATCTGTGGCCAGGGGGGCGGCCATTTACCACCTCAAATTGCAGTCCCACGAAAAAGCCACGGCCATCCTGCACGAAACCATCGGGTTGGAAACCACCGGTGGATACGTTGTGCATCTGATCCCTGCCGGAACCGTTCTTCCGTGCCAGTCACCGATCCAAGACGATTTCGAAATACCCGTGGATGGAGCCACCAGCCTTTCGCTTCCGGTGTACCTTGGATGGAGAAACGATACTCGAGCGCCCAACCGCAAGATCATGGAAAGGGTGGTACGCTTCCCCAAGCCTTTGCAAAAGGGGCAGCGGGTAAGCGTGCAGCTGAGCGTGGACACCAACAACATCATCCACGTGAAAGGATGGCTTTCCGACAAACCCGGGCACTCCTTCCAAGAAAGCGGAGCACTCTCCGGGGAGGCTTCGGCGGCCAAGACCTCCGTTACCCCGTTCCCAAAGAAAAAAACAACGTCCAAGGCCCCCTTTGGTCCGGAGCTTCCCCTCGTGGAAACTGCTCGAGAGTACCGAAAACTGGCAAGGGAGACTTCCAACCAAACGCTTCCCCAGCTTCGCGCCCATTCCATGAAAAGGCTACTGGAGATGGAAAAGAAAATTTACACCGCGAGAAACAACCGCAAGTTCATCAACTCCTTCTTGCAAGTGTTGCCCAGCGAAAACGATTTTTGCCGCACGCGCATGCTCCAAGTGTTGGGCAACATGTGCGAATACCTCGACGATTCCGACAGGAGCACAATCGTCCGCGGAATCCAGCGCTTCCTCCTCAAGGGATTCCTGCAAACCGCGGGTTCGAAACAAATCAACACCGTGGTGCGTACAGTGGTTGAAACCATCGGAAAAGCCGAACTCCCTCTTGCCGAAGAGTGGCTGATCAACCTGCTGGAAAACCAGAAACTGGTCCCCATTCACTCGCAGGCATTGATTTCGCTGGGAAAGACCGGCACCAATGTCAACAGCCTGCGACCGGTAGAACGCTTCCTACAATCCCCAAAGAAAGGTGAACGCATCGCAGCCTACTGGGCACTGGGAAAACTGGGAAGCCGGGAAAAAGAATCCCCACTGCCCATTTCCCACTTGGAACCTGTCTTGGACCGGAGTTGGAAGCGCATTCCAAACGAACAGCACCCAAACGTGGCGCACAACTTCGCCTATGCACTGGCAGAAATTGGCGCGCCCGCCTTGGAAGATGCCCTTTCCCCCAAAAAGAAGCACCACTACGTGCAACTGCTGGGATCGTTTCAGCAGATGTGGAAAACAGACATCCTCGTGCAACGCATAATCGGAATTGCCAAAAGCCTGCTCCGTGGTGAAGCCCTCACCTCCGAGCAACGGGGCGTTCTCCTTTCCATTCGCAGCCAACTCAAAGTCTCCAACCTGGACGGCTAAACAAACAAGCAAAGGAAAAGCCTTTCTGGGACGCCCGCACCCCAGTGTGGCTCACTTCCCCAACCCCGAACTACAACAAGAAACCTATCCCTGGGAGGAATTTGCATGGACGAAGAAATCCTCGATCCCGTAATCACGGGAAGCGTCATTCTCTCGTATCAAAGTTGTGCCCGGCAGGCCTGGTTGGCCTGCCGGCGCTTTGTTCCAGAACACGAAAACCCCTACCTGGAGCTCGGGCGATTCATTCACCGCACGAGTTACCGTGGAAAAGGAGCCAAGGAAGTGGAACTTCCTGGTGCGAAAATCGACGTGATTTGGAAGGAAAGAAGCGTGACCGTGGTGGGAGAGATCAAGAAATCCTCCCGATCCATCAAGGGAGCCACCGCCCAAGTCCACTTCTACCTCAAGTTGCTCAAGGAACGAGGTATCGAAGCCAAGGGAGCAATCCTCGTTCCCCTCGAACACCGGCGAATCGAAGTGGTTTTCACCGAGCAAGACGAGCAGCAGATGGAACGGATGATTGCAGAAATCCAACAGCTGGCTTCCCAACCCTTTCCCCCACCCCCCAAATGGACCGGAATTTGTTCCAAGTGCGGGTACGGCCCCTTTTGCTGGGCATAAAAACATCAGTGTGCTGAATCACTTGAACACAAATCAAAGGAGGGAACGAAATGGACCTGAGCAAGCACGCGAAGAAACGCTGCCAACAATTTGGCATCTCGGTTCAAACCCTGCAACGCATCTTGCGCAACGGGAAGGTGTCTTCCGCCAAGGACAACGCGCTGTTGTTATCCGCGTACGGCAAGTGGTTCCCCAAGAGCGATCGCGCAAACGGCATCCACCTGATGGTGGACCGTAACAGCAACAAGATCATCACCGTGTTCAAGAACAAGAACTTCAAGCTGCACAACTGAGGAGGGAAAAGAATGGGCGAACTGATCGGCGGTCTGATCCTGCTGGGCATTGGCGCAGTGATTGGAAACGACAAGTCCCGAAAAAAGATCGTGGAAACCTTCATTTCCAGCGAAGAAACCACCCAAACCCAAGCGCAAAACTCTCTACCACCCGGATTGGAGGACAAGCTGCAACAACTGCTGGAAAAAGTGTACCAGCAAGAGTTGGAACTGAGCTACCTTCGAGGCCAGCTGGATGGTCAAAAGCAGGTGCGTGTCCTGGAGAAAGACTGATACCCATTGCATCCTGGAAGCGGGGAAACCCTTCCCCGCTTTTCCCCTTTTATGGTAAAATGAAAAAACCTCGACATTCCCTTCAGAAGGAGGAAACACTTTGGCCATCGAGATTGAAAAAAAATACCTGTTTGACTCCACTGATACACTAAGAAAGCTGAAAGATACCACTTCTTCCAAGAAAGGAATCATCCAGTGGTACCTTTCCGACCGAACCGGAGAACAAAGTGACGGACTGGAAAAAAGGTTGCGCCTGGAAATCACACCGGAAGGCAACAGCTACCGCCACACCTGGACGTACGCGGAAAAGCGCGACATCCCTGGAAGCGCCGTTCGAAGGGAAGAGCGGGAAGAAACACTGGACGTATCCCAACCCGGAAAACTCCCCCATAACCTCAACCTGGACAACCTCATGGACTACCCCTTCGTGGCGAAAATCCGCTACCACCTGGAATCCGAGGAAAAACCGCTTGCTTCTGGATTTCCTTGGCTGTCCGAATGTGTGCTGGACGAATTCTTGTCCATCGGGGAATGCAAAATCTCCCAACCAGACATCATGGAAATCGAGCTGCACGAAAGCGAAAATCCAAAACCCGAGCTCTTCGAAAAGGTTCTCCAAGCGCTGAAAATTTCCGGGAAATGCCACGAAGCCCCGATCGATCCAAGCACCGGGAAGTACGAGGCAAGATTCAAGAACGAAGCGATTGCGCGGAAGTGGTTCACCGAGGGCGAAAAGCCTTCCCTCTACGAAGCCATCGAATTCCTGGAAAACTGGTTGAAGGGAGAAGTAAGGGTTGTCTCCCTTTTGGGCCTCCCCTTTTCAAAACTGACCTGTACCATAAACCATGATGAGGGGGAAGGATCGAAAAATCAAAAAGCCTTACTTCCCGAAAGCCAATGGAATGAAAAGATTGTGGTAAATAAGAAGGAAACTCCCTTGGAAAAGGGGGATTTGCTTGATCCCCAAAGGGTTTCGCACGTAAACTATACTCCCGTGTTCGGTCTTTGCCCCGAACTGGACACCCTCTACCTCATGAAGCAAAAAGGCTTCCGTGTGAAAGAGATCCATTACTTCGTTTTTCCAGATGAACAAAACCGTTTCCATTTCCAGGAAAAACAAACCCCATTGGTTTTCCACATTTTGGAACATGCACTACACCGCTTTTTCGGAGATGTGGATGTCTTCTCTTACCCTATTCATTACTATGCAAACCGGAAGGAATCTATCAACCCCACCTTTTCCACGATTTGGGAGAAGTTGGAAATCCTGGAAAGAGATGCTTCAAGCCCTCTCGTCATCGATGTCACCAGTGGACAGAAATACCCCGGAATCATGCTTAGCCTGTACTGTATGTTCCACCAAAAGCCTTTCTTTTACAAGCAAAACGAGTGCGAGGAGCTGATTCGTTTCCCCGTAGCTCCCATCAACTGGAACTTTGGTTCCATCGACGATTTCCACACCGCCATGCAAAACCTGGAAAGCGGAATGGACTATTCCCAGTACGCCATGCTGCCACAGGCCATCAAGGACATGTTTATCTTCTTCCCGGGAGAGCAACATCCCATCACCTCGCCCCTTCCCGTGGAGAACATCTACGAAAAATACCGTGAGGCGCGAAAAATGCCTTTCGGCTACGGCCAAGAATTCTTGGAATTCATCCAGGACACCGGGAAAAAAGAATGGATTCGCGAAAAAACCTTCAATTGCTGGTCGCTTCAATGGATCGGTGACCAAATCCCGGAAACGGTGGAACACTCCCAGCGCCACAGCAAGCGCCTGATGGAATTCACTACCCACCTGATCCATGCCATCGGGAAAGAGAGGTTTATGTCTGGGGTCCCCCGGGGGATGGAAGACGAATTCTTCTTCCTGCTCGCGGTCACCATGAACATCCACGACCTGGGACACACCAACAACCAGTGGGAGTTCAACCGCGAAGGGGAAAGCGGGGCGGTTCTCAACCTGGATGGACTTCCGGGGATGGTGCGGGACTTGCACCACATGCTCACCGTGCAGATGATTGACAAAAACAAAGTGTTCCCCCTCTTGGAGGAAATGGATTCCGTTCTTGGTGAAAAAAAATCGGGGAACATGCTCAAGGCCATCAAACTGGTGTGCGAGTACCACCGTGGATTCATGCCGGTGGATGGCACTACCCAGCCTAAGCCCAAGAACTTCACAGAGTTATTCGACTTGCAGCTATTGCCGTTGGAATACCGTGTGTTGGAGGAATTTCCAAACCAAGACGAATGGCAAAATCTAACTCTCACTGCCGCAAGATGGCTCCGCTTCATCGATGCCACGGACGTGCAGGCCGATCGTACCGTCGCCCCGGAATTCACGAAAACCAGGGCCCGCCGTACCTACTTCGAAGCCCGAAACCTTTTGGAAGAGTTACTATCCCACGAAGAAGACTCCCTGAAAGAGTGGCAGGTTTTCAAGGACTTACTGCAAGTGGAAAAGCTTCTTGACGACAAGTTCCTTCAGGATGAATTCCCATTTGCCACCGCTGGGAAACTGGAAAAAAAGGGAGAGAAGCTGGAAAAAAAGGTCTACGCCCAACTCGAGAAAGCCATTTCCTCCCACTACGATGGTGGACGGATTTGCATTCCCCAATCCCTTCGCTCCCTGGAACGACTTGCTTTCAAGATCCGGCAATTCGTGCACTTCGAAAAGCACAGCGTGGTGCAGATGGTGTACCCCCGCTTCTTCCGGGAAAAGGCTTTCGAGGAACAAGACCGCGGGACCCTCTTCATCCAATTCAACATGGGAAACCAAAACAAAGAATCCAACCTGCTTCCCAAGCAACTGAAAAACCAGATTGAAGAGGACCTCCAGGAAGAATTCGAGCGCGCAGGAATTGAAAAGTTAGGTTGCGGGTTGAAAAGAATCGCGGTTTCCTTCGAACCGGAAAGCAAGGAGGACTGACATGCGCTTTTACATCCAATGCAAACCCAGAAACCGCACCGCGCGGGTTCCCATCCAGTACAACCAGTACGTGCAAGCCTACCTGTACACCATCTTCGAAAAAACGCTTCCCGAACTTCACAGCGAAGGCTACCAAGTGGGAAACCGCCGGTTCCGACATTTTGTTTTCTCCCGTCTTTTCTCCAAGAACGTGCACCGAGACGGGGATTACCTGCTTTTTTCCGAGTCCATCCAGTTCTACGCCTCATTCCTTGTGGAACCCATGCCCAAAATCGTGATCGAACACCTCATCACCGACCAAAACCTGCGCCTGGCCAACGAAGAATTCCAAGTCACCGATGCGCGGGTGTTTGCCGACCCCTTCAACTTCGACGACCAACCGGAGAAGTTTCCCATCGAATCCGAGATCCAAACCCTTTCACCGGTAGTTACCTACCGAACGGAAAACCGGGAAGGGCGGAAATACACCCACTACTTCAAACCCTACGACCCGGAATTCCCAGAAGAGATCAAGAACAACCTGCTGCGCAAGTACGAATCCATTTTCCACCAACCCTACGCGGAGCCCGACCAGTTCCACCTGGTGCCAACCCGTTTCGAACAACCCCGGGATGAATCCGTGTTGAAATTCAAGGGCACAGTGATCAAGGGATACAGTGGGCATTTCCACCTTCGTTGTTCTCCCACCCTATTCAAGATTGCCTACCACACGGGGTTGGGTTCCAAGAACGCGCAAGGATTTGGAATGTTCAAGATCCTCGAACCACGCTAAACGAATCGAACCTGGAAAAGCCCTCCTCGCACGGGGAGGGTTTTTTCATGGGAAAGGAGGCCAAATTGAATCCACTGTACATCTTCCAAGATGGTTTCTTGCGGCGGAAAGACAACACCCTCGTGCTGGAAGGAGAAGAGAAGAAGAAGTACATTCCCGTCGAAAACCTGCTCGAGATCAAAGTATTCGGGGAAATGGACATCAACAAGCGGGCACTGGAATTCCTTTCTACCCACCAAATCCCCGTACACTTCTTCAACCGCTACGGGCATTTCATTGGTTCCTTCGTGCCGATCCAGCACAACACCAACGGGTCCACCATTCTCAAGCAAGCCGAATTCTACTCCGATTCCCAAAAAAGGCTTGGAATCGCCCGAAAGTTTGTTTCGGGAGCCATGGAAAACATGGGAGCGGTTTGTTCCTACTACTCCCGGCGGGGAAAAACACTGGGAATAACCGCTGCGGAAGTCAAGGTAGCCAAGCACCAGGTGGAAAAGAGCAATACCATCTCCGAACTGATGGCCATGGAAGGCCAATTCCGAGAAAAGTACTACGCCCAGTTCGACCGCATCCTGGAGAACGAAGACTTCCAAATGGAAAAGAGGACGCGCCAACCTCCACAGAACCACCTAAACACCCTCATCAGTTTTGGCAACTCGGTGCTGTATTCCACCGTGCTCACCGAGATCCTCAAAACCCCACTCGACCCCCGCATCGGTTTTTTGCATTCCACGAATTTCCGAAGACACTCCCTGAACCTGGACATTGCCGAGATATTCAAACCCATCATCGTGGATCGGAGCATATTCCAGGTGGTGAATCGGAAACAGATTGGCCCAGAGCATTTCCGGGGAGTTGAAAATGGGATTTACCTGAATCAGGAAGGGAAAAAAGAATTCCTCAAGGCAATGGAAGATCACTTGAGAATGACGATCCATCACGAGCGATTGAAGCGGAAAGTGTCATTCAAAAGCCTGATTCGCCACGAAGGATACAAGTTGATCAAGCACATGATTGAAAACAGGGAATATGACCCATACAAGTTGGGTGCATGATGTTCGTCATCATGGCGTACGATGTGAACGAAAAAAGAGTGAACAAGGTGTTGAAGACGGGAAGAAAATACTTGACGTGGATTCAGAACTCACTGCTGGAAGGGAACATTACCGAGGCAAAATTCAAAAAGCTAAAGGAAGAGTTGAAGCGCATTACAAATGAAGAGGAAGATTCCGTGATTTGGTATATCTTCCAAGGGGCAGGGGCGGTGAAAAAAGAAACCCAGGGGGTAGAAAAAGGAAGGGAAGACCTTTTCCTTTAAATCCGGGATCAATTTCTTTCCATTTTTGCCATCCAAGAAAATCGGATTTCTGTGAACAAAGTTGCATAAGGGTCGAACAATTTGTTCACCAAGAATAACTCTCTGAGATCTTCGGCCAAAAAGGAAAACCTCGGAAAAAACCAGAAAAATGGCTTGGAAATCTCCATCTTCTTTGATTAGCCAACAAAGCCAATCACAGAATTAATTCGCTTTCCGCACTTTGTTCGACCCCCCTCAGCCCCCAAACCCCCGGGGGGTCGAACAATTTGTTTAACATATATAAAGTCCAGGAAAAATGAGAATCTTAGCATTTGTTAGTTTTCACGAAATCATTTTAAGTTGAAATCCCCAAAAATTTGTGGTA
>ERZ795053.3162-NODE-3162-length-19004-cov-13.837089_pt1 | contig 19004 bp, 14 predicted proteins | sample MGYA00375137_ERZ795053 | MGnify/ENA primary metagenome ERZ795053 (study PRJEB30182, sample SAMN05720284) | activated sludge metagenome | isolation source: Anaerobic digester | place: Hong Kong | collected 2014-12-17 ...
ATACAATGGACTGGCAATCTAATTTATCCAATACCGTTAGCTCTTAATTCGCATACAATGATGACAGGATACGTGTTTATCAACCCGCCTCTCTCTTAATTTCATAGAATTTTTGTCTTGACAAGGGGGAGTATCTTACACCTCGACAATGGTCGTTTTCATAAAGCCCAGAAATTGACGATTCCTGATCATGTCGTTTTGTTATTTCAGCCTCCCTATAGTCCCGATGTGAACCCGATTGAACGTGTTTGGCAATCCTTCAAAGATAAGTTGGGATGGTTAAATTTTAAAAATCTGGATCAATTGCGTAAAGAACTCGATGAGATTATCCGATCGATTCTCCCTGATGAACTGGCGTCCTTAACGGGGTTTAATTTTATTCTAACTGCTATAAATAACAAAACATAATGGTAAGTGGTATGATTTTGATTACGGCGCGGGTGAATTGAGATGCATAAGGACGCTATCAAAACGATGGATTCTCAGGTCACCCCGGAAATCCGCGCCTCCTGGCAAGCGCCCGCCTTCGACATTCCCTTATGGCAAGGTCAACGCCATCCCTGGTGCGTGGTGATTCCCGTTATCAGCGAAGGCGAACGTATCGGTCAACTGCTCGACCGGATGCAAGCGCTGGAAATCGCTAATCTGGCGGATATTCTGATTGTCGATGGCGGCAGCACCGACGGCTCGCTGAACACGGATGTACTCCAAACTCAGGGGGTGCGCGGTCTGTTGGTCAAAACCGGCCCCGGCAAGCTTAGCGCCCAATTGCGTTGCGCCTACGCCTTCGCTCTCGACCAAGGTTACACGGGCATTATCACCATTGATGGCAACAACAAGGACGACCCGGAAGCCATTCCCTGTTTCATCGAAGCTTTGCAGAGTGGCGTGGATTTCGTCCAGGCTTCCCGTTACCTGCCCGGCGGCGTGGGCGAAAATACCCCCCGGCTGCGCGAGTTCGCCATTCGCTGGCTGCATGCGCCATTGTTGAGTCTGTTTTCCGGATTCCACTGGACCGATACCACCCAAGGGTTCCGAGCTTACCGTCGAAGATTACTGCTCGACCCGAAAGTTGCCCCGTTCCGGGACATCTTCTTAACTTACGAACTGCTCGCCTATCTCTCCTACCGTGCGCCAAAGTTAGGTTATCGCTGTATCGAACTGCCGACCACCCGCCGCTATCCGGCTACCGGCGAAGTACCGACCAAGATCAGCAGTTTCAAAGGCAATTTGGCTGTGTTAAAAATCCTCATCCGGACCTGTTTTGGGGCTTATAACCCCGTTTCGTGATGAGTTGCTCACTCCCCGGCAACCACCCGCTCCACTCGCTGAAAACCGCGTGGCAGAGGTTTGCCTCGCCGGCCTCGTTCGCCCATGTACCCTTCGAGATCCGACGGTTTGAGCTTCATATCCCGTTTGCCGGCGGTCAGTACCAGACTCCGTTCTGGCGGCGCGAAGCTCAGGGCAATCAGTCGCTCCTGACCCGGCAGGTCGATAATCTTGTTACCCTTGCCTTTGGGCAAACGCGGCAAGTCTTTGACCGGGAACAACAACAACCGTCCGCCGCTGCCAATAGCCGCCAACCGGTCAGTTTCCAATCCAGTAATCAATAATGGCAGCAAAATTTGCGCGCCTTCCGGCACGGTCAACACCACCTTGCCCGCCTTGTTGCGGGTCAGCAGGTCATCAAAGGCGCAGATAAAGCCATAACCGGCATCGGTCGCCAACAGATAAAGGTCTTCGGGATTGCTGAGCAGCACCTGGAGAAAAGCCGCGCCATTCGGCGGACTGAGCTTGCCGGTCAGGGGTTCGCCATAGCCGCGCGCCGAAGCCAGTCCCGCCACCGGCAAGGTGTAGGTTCGACCAGTCGAGTCGAGAAATACGGCGGACTGATTGCTGCGGCCTTGCGCTTGGGCCAGAAAACCATCGCCGGACTTGTAGCTGAGCGATGAGGCGTCGATTTCGCGGCCCTTGGCGGCGCGCACCCAGCCTTTCTGCGACAGCACCACCACCATCGGCTCGCTAGGCGTTAAATTGGTTTCATCCAGCGCCTGCGCCGGTCGCCGCTCCACCAGCGGACAACGGCGCGGATCGGTGTAGCGCTTAGCGTCGTCCTGAATCTCCTTGCGAATGAGGGTTTTTAAGCGCTTTTCCGAACTGAGCAGCAGTTGCAACTGCTCCTGCTCCTTGCGCAACTGATCCTGTTCGCCACGCAGTTTCATCTCTTCCAACCGGGCCAGATGGCGCAGCTTGGTTTCCAGAATCGCCTCGGCCTGTGCATCAGAGAGTTGGAAACGGGCGATCAGCACCGGCTTGGGTTTGTCCTCGGTGCGCAGGATGCGAATCACCTCATCCAGATTGAGATAGGCGACCAGCAAGCCTTCCAGGATATGCAAACGCTGCTCGACCTGATTCAGGCGAAACTCCAGCCGCCGGCGCACAGTAGCCACCCGATAGCGCAGCCATTCTTCCAGGATTTCCTTGAGATTCTTGACTTGGGGCCGGCCATCCAGGCCAATCATGTTCAGATTCACCCGATAACTTTTCTCCAGATCGGTGGTGGCGAATAGGTGATCCATCAGTAAATCCACGTCCACCCGATTGGAGCGCAGCGCCAGCACCAGGCGGATCGGGTTTTCGTGGTCGGATTCGTCGCGCAAGTCCTCAATCATCGGCAGCTTTTTGTCGCGCATTTGCGCAGCAATTTGCTCCATGATCCGCGATCCGGAGACCTGATGCGGCAGAGCGATAATCACTACATCGCCGTTTTCCCGCTCAAAACGGGCGCGCAACCGCACCCCGCCATTGCCGGTCTGGTAGAGCTTGCCGAGTTCGTCGCGGGGCGTGATGATCTCCGCGCCACCGGGATAGTCCGGGGCCAGAACAATTCCACAGAGCGCATCCACGCTAGCTTCGGGTTCATCAAGCAATCGGATGCTGGCGGCGGCGATTTCGCCGAGATTGTGCGGGGGAATATCGGTAGCCATGCCGACAGCGATGCCGGTCGCGCCGTTTAACAACACATTCGGCAACCGGGAGGGCAGTAGCACCGGTTCATCCAGCGTGCCGTCAAAGTTAGGCGTCCAGTCCACGGTGCCTTGGCCCAGCTCGGACAGCAACACTTGTGCGAACGGCGACAGACGCGCCTCGGTATAGCGCATGGCGGCAAAGGACTTAGGATCGTCCGGCGAACCCCAGTTGCCTTGCCCGTCGACCAGTGGGTAGCGATAGGAGAAGGGTTGGGCCATTAAGACCATCGCTTCGTAGCAGGCGGAATCACCGTGCGGATGATATTTTCCCAACACGTCGCCGACCGTGCGGGCCGATTTTTTGTGCTTAGCTACGGCATTTAAACCCAGTTCAGACATAGCGTAAACAATGCGCCGTTGCACGGGTTTTAATCCGTCGCCAATATGCGGCAGCGCCCGGTCGAGAATGACGTACATGGAATAATCCAGGTACGCCTTTTCCGTGAATATTTTGAGCGGTAAACGCTCGGTGGCGTCGGCGTTAAACAGGGCGAGTTCAGTCATTATTAGGTAGGTTCAATGATGAATTGGGAAACAGCTCAGTCAGATCGATCACCGCATCCGGGCAAAGCAGTGGCGCAATTTTTCCGGTGCATTGGCTAGTTTTTTGTTGATAGATTCCATCAACCGGTTCACGATAGATTTCCAGTTGCCGATTTTGAATATCGAGCAACCAGACTTCTGGAATGCCATTTTTGGCGTAGAGGGGAACCTTGACATCACGGTCATAGCGCAATGTACTGTCGGAAACTTCGATCAGTAACAATACATCTTCCGGGTGTGGATGAGTCTGTTCATAATCATCATCTCGCCAACGCAGTAGGGCGATATCGGGTTCAGGTTCTTCATAATCGCCGAGCACAACCGGGTCTTGCGCCGCGATAATCGCCTGATCATCGATGACTTTGGAAAACAGGCGAATGCAGCGTTTTACATGACCCCCATGCGGACTTCCAATCGGCGCCATTTCAATAATCTCCCCGTCAATGAGTTCCACTCGCGAATCTTCGTTCAATAAGCCGACTTCCGCCATTTTGTGATATTCCATGACAGTCCAGCGATGGCGCGGTTGAAGGTTCAATAATTCCCGTTGTGCTAATTGTGTTGACATAGCAGGCTCTCCGCTCAATAAACATTAAGGGTTCTGCAAACGGGCGCGTTCCCGATTCAGCGCCAGCAAGCGCCGCAGTATTTCCTCATCGCTCAAATCAACTGGCCAACCATAAGCGGTGGCGACCGTTGCATCCAGAGTTTGATGTGCATTGACCAGCCAGGTTGGGCGCTGGTTGTACAGGTTCGTCAGAGTACGCTTTTTCAATTCGGCGGCGGCGTGATCGTTCACGGGCAACAAGCGGTCGGGATAGCCGAGCACGATTTCTGGAACACGCTGCACCCACTCCGGGGGATTCAGCCAGTTCTCGCGCAATGCGTTGAGTTGACAAGCGGCTTCGGCAATGGCTTGGGCGCGGGGATTTTCAGCATGTAGTCGTTCAGTCCCCTCCTTTGGCAAAGAGGGGTTAGGGGGGATTTTAGGTTGCAAGCCTTCGGGGAAAGGGAAGGTGTCGAAGCAGGTGGTGGGAGTGTAGCGGGGATCGTTGCCTTTACCAAGCCAAGTACAAGTACGCAACGCCCACAATTCATGAAAGCGCGAATGAAGAATGCCAAAGGTGATGTCATCGGAACGGGCGATGACAACCAGTTGGCCATCGCAAACAACTGGTGGATAGAGCCAGGCAAATAGCCGATGCTTTGCAACCCGAGGCGTTACGATGAAGCGAGGCAATCCGGTAATTGCCTGCCGCAAATCTGGCGCAGGTCTTGCCAGCAACCACCAGTGTTGACGTTCCATATCGCTGCGTACTGCATCACGCTGGGGTTTAACATTGACGAGAACATGCTGAAAGGGAGCCTCATAGAGCGCTGCTGCTGATTCCGACATATCTATACCAAAATCGACTATCCATGTATCTGAAGGACGGCGTGTTATATCCAGTCCATTTACCCACGGAAGTAAAACATCGGAATTAGGGCGGCCATTTGGATTGGGGAACAATAACCAGTGACGGGCAAGCTCTCCAGCTATGTCGAAAGAACCCTTCTTCATAGTGCCAATGAATGCTATTTTGACGTTCTCCTTCAATCCGCCTGCATCAGTCAAATCCATTTCGCCAGCATCCAGCGCCCGCCCCGTCAAATCCGCATAAATTTCTGCGACGGGCTGGCCGTTCAGAATCCCCCCGGCTTCGCCACCCCCCTTTGAAAAAGGGGGGTCAGCAGTATCACTCCCCCCTTTGAAAAAGGGGGGCTGGGGGGGATTTTCAAGGCTCTCCCCTTTGAAAAGGGGGGGTTGGGGGGGATTCCCAAAACACACCAGCGAGACCCGCACTGCCGCGCCTTCGTTGATCCACGGCTCATCACTCCAGGCGTTGAAAATGCGCGCGCGCTCCCTCCGCCCCTCACCCGCTTGCAGAAGAGGAGTGTCGATGATGCGTTCCAGCACCTTGCGATTCGCGCCGCCCCGGATAGAATTGGTCGCCACCAAACCCGCACGTTGCGCCCGGCCCTGCTCGATCAGACTCCGCGCTTTCTCGAACCAATAGCACACCAAATCCGCCCCGCCTGGAACCCGGCCCTGATAAACCTGCCGCAGCGTATGAACGTAGTCATCACCGAGTAGCCCCAGCACTTTGCTGCCGCCCAAAAACGGTGGGTTGCCGATAATGACATCCGCAACCGGCCACTCAGCTTCCCATGCTGAATTTCCCTCCTTGGATAAGGAGAGGTGGCCCGCAGGGCCGTGATCTAACGAGTCAGCCCTGCATAACAACGCATCCCGGCAGAAAATCTGCTCCAGCGGCTTCAAAATCGGTCGATCATTCAAACTGTAACCGCGCGACAGCATCCATTGAATTTCCCCGATCCACACCGTCACCCGCGCCAGTTCCGCCGCATATGGATTGATCTCAATCCCCCAAACCGCCTCCAGCCCCACCGCCGGAAAGCCGCGCTGCAAACCTAATTGTTCCGCCTCCAGCATCACCTGATGCTCTATATCCTTCAGTGTTTGCAGCGCCAAATACAGGAAATTCCCCGAACCACAGGCCGGATCCAGCACCCGAAACATCCGCAACCGCTCCAGAAAACTGTGCAGCGCCTGTTCCGCCAAGGCGCGTTTCGGTTTCTTCGCCGTCAGAAAATGAGCGATTTCCGCCTTGACCGTAGCCCATTCCGCCAACAACGGATCGCGGATGATCGGCTCAATCAACCGGCGAATGGATGCGGCATCGGTGTAATGCGCACCCAATTGACTGCGCTTGTCCGGGTCCAGACCTCGCTCGAACAGCGTCCCGAAAATGGCTGGCTCAATCGCCGCCCAATCCAGCAGCGCCGCCTGATGGACAATCCGCAACTCCTCGGTCTCCAGCGGAATTACGTCAGGATCGTTAAACAATCCACCATTGAACCAGGCAATCTCTTCCACGCCAAAGACGCCACCGGTGCTCATCGCTGCAAATAGAGGATGCGCCATGCTCACAAACCGTTCCGGTTGCCGCCGCGCCGCCGCCAGCAAGCGGGTCAACAACTCGCGCGGCAACAACCCCACGTCTTCAGCAAACATGCAGAACAGCAACCGGGTCACAAAATGCGCGACCCGCAGCGGATCATAACCGCGCTCGCGCAACTGCTGCGCCAACCCGCCTAGCAAGGCCGCCGCGCTTTCCGTCACCATCGGACAGGACAGGCCGGGCTTGAGCCGCTCCGGTTCAGTAAACGCCAGCTTCAGGAGACGACGCTGGTCGGGATGATCCAAATCATCCAGCGTCAATCGGTGAACGACATGCGCCGTGCTGGTAAAATTGGTATGAATCTCAATCGTCTCCATATCCGAGACGATTAACAGCGGCGGGTTCTCCAGGGCCAGCGCGTACTGCTGCAACTGCCGGAGCGCCGTCTGCAAGTCCTTGTGCTTGCTCTTGTACTCCCAGGCAAAACAACCCTTCTTCCACACATCCGCCCATCCCTGTCCCCCGCCGGTTTTCTTCGCGCCTTTCTCAAACGCAAACCACTCGCCGGACGGATCGGCATCCGTCGGCGCAGGCTCAGCCAGCACTGCGCATAAATCGTTGAAATGCGATTGCGCCGCCGCGCGCTCGGTCAAGGTCGCGCAGCGCCATTTCTGGATGAACGCTTGTGGGGTCATAGGGCAATTGCCCGTTTCATCATCAAGCCGACCGCCGACTGTTCGGGTCCTGAAGCGCTGCACTCAGCGATTCTCCGCGTAACAAGGCCCGGATTTGCTGAGCGGGCGCCGGACGACTCAGGTAATAACCTTGTATTTCATCACACTGATTTTCTTGTAAGAACGCCAGTTGCGCCGGATTTTCCACTCCCTCGGCGATTACCTTGAGTTGCATACTGTGCGCCATGGCGATCACCGCCATAGCGATCGCTGTATCACCCTGACTGGCAACGCTATCGCTGACAAAGGACTTGTCAATTTTCAACTGATCAATCGGAAAACGCCGCAAATAGCTCAACGAGGAATAACCGGTGCCAAAGTCATCGATGGACAGATGAACGCCGATTTTCTTGAGCGCATGCAAGGTAGCGATACAGCCCTCCACATCTTTCATAAACACGCCTTCAGTAATTTCCAGATCAAGATAGCGCGGCTCCAATCCAGTGTCTCTCAAAATGTGGTGAATTCGGTCGACCAGACCAGGCCGCAAAAACTGGCGAGGAGACAAGTTAACCGCCATGCGCAGTGGCGCAAGCCCTTCACGCTGCCACGCCCTTGCCTGTACGCAGGCGGTTCGCAGCACCCACTCGCCAATCACCTCAATCAAGCCCGTCTCTTCAGCCAGCGGCACAAATTCGACGGGCGATATCAGGCCCCGCTGAGCATGCCGCCACCGCAACAGCGCCTCAACCCCGATGATCCGGCCCTCTTCCAAATCCATCTGGGGCTGGTAGTACAGCTCCAGCTCCCGACGCTCCAGGGCGTGACGCAAACTTTGCTCCAGCCTCAGCCGGTCCAAAGCGCGCACATGCATGTCGTGGCTGTAGAACCGGATCATGTCGCGGCCACTGTCCTTGGCTTGATGCATCGCGAGGTTGGCGTTTTTCAAGAGCGCCTCCGTATCGTCGCCATCCTTGGGGAACAGACTGATGCCAATGCTGGCGGTAATGAAGCACTCTTGGCCATCGATTTCAAAGCAGGGCGCCAAGACATTTAAAGCTTTTCGCGCGAACGCCGCCGCCTGATGTCCCTGCCGCAGATTCTCCAATACAATGAAAAATTCGTCACCACTCAGCCGGGCAACGGTGTCCTCCCCACGCCCGCAGGCGAGCAACCGGGTCGCCGCCGCTCGCAGCAAGGTATCGCCCGCAGCGTGACCCAGACCCTCATTCACTTTTTTGAAATGATCCAGATTCACGCACAGCACCGCACAGATCCGCCTCGCGCCGCGGGCGCGAGCGAGAGCGCGCAGGAGCCGGTCTTGAAGCAAATGACGGTTGGGCAACTGCGTTAACCCATCATGCGTGGCCTGATACGTCATTTGCTGCGCCAAGCGGCGATTTTCAGTGATATCGCTGAATACAATGACCACGCCTGACGCCTTCCCCTGTGGGTCATGGATTAGCGTCGCCGCCGCCCGCACGGTGTATTCCTGGCCGCTGCGATTCGCTAGGAAACCTTCTTCCGACCACTGGAAGGCCGGGTTCCGTTGCCGGCATAACGCCACCAAATCCAGCGGAACCCGATGATCGCGATCATGGGCAAGGCGGAAAATGACGCCCAGCGGCTGACCTTGCGTCACGGTCTGTGCACAGTCGAGCAAGGACTCGGCCCTGGGATTAATGGATTTCACAACGCCATGAAGATCCGTGACAATCACTGCGTCATCAATGGACTGCAAGGTCGCCTGAGTGCGCGCCTGTTCCGCGAATAGCGCCCGTCTCGCCTGTCGCCAGCGCCATCCGATCCATAGCAGACACCCCAAGCCTTGCGCCAGCAGCGCGGCGGTCGGCGGCAACCAGCGCTGGAAGAGATGCAGCAATCCAAAGCTGACCGCCAGTGTCAACAGCAGCGTTGCTCCCGCCAGCACCAACACCCAGCGCGGCGGACATACGGTGTAGAAAGTCAACGGCAGAAAAACCAGCAATCCCGTCAGCCACAAGGATTTCCGCCGGGACAGCGGCTCGATCATGAGTCCCCGCTGCAGGGCGTCAAGGACATTGGCGTTGAATTCCACGCCGGACATCGGCTGCGCCTGACCGGAAACCGGCGTGGGCAGCATATCGCCCAAACCGGCGGCGGTGACGCCCACCAAAACCAGCTTGTCACGAAATACGGCGGGCGCAAAACGACCCTGTAATACATCGCTATAGGACACGCGCCGAAAATGTCCCGGTGGACCGGCGAAGGGGATCAGAACATGATAATCGCGCTTCCAGGTGTTCCAGCCATCGGACGATGTCGCACGGAGCGTCGGTGTGCGGCAGCCTGGCAGCACTTGCCCAGCGGTCGGATCGACCACCTCCAGCAGGGCCAGCGCCAGCGTCGGCCAATGCGGCGAATCAAGGCCCGCTTTCAGATAAATGCTACGAGCGATGCCATCCGCATCCAGATCTACGTCCACATGTCCGAGTCCGGCCGCTGCTTCCGCCAGGATCGGAATGGGCAAGGTCTCCATTAACGGGCCGTCCAGCCGAGCCTGCTCGCCAAGCACCGGTAAAATCACACGCCCGTTTTCAACCAATGCAGCGGCTAAATCCAGATCAGCCCCCGGATCGGCGCGCTCAGGTTCAGCGAATATAATGTCCAGCGCAATCGCCTTGGCGCCGGCTGCGGTAAGTCGGCGAATCAAGTCCGCGTGGCGGCGGCGCGACCACGGCCAGCGTCCCAGTTCGCGCAGACTCTGTTCGTCAATGGCGACGATGACCAGATCATCCGCTGGCGCTCGCGATCTGCTGGCCAGCTGGGCATCGTAAAACAGGTTATCCCAGCGCTCCAGCCAACTCGTATGGAACAGGATCAGGGCGCAGACGGTCAATAGCGCGATCAAACCAAGTTTTGGCCACCATTGCGCATGGAATCGATCGTTCACGCCCACCGGCGCCTACAGGGCAATGATCAGGACCAGAATCGTACCCAGACCAAACGGCCAATAGTTCCTGGGTGGAATGTCGATTCGTTGCACCGGCCCATAGGGCGCTACATAACCGTTGGGATCAATCGTGCGCATCCGCAGGTAATGAAAACCGGACTCAGGCCATGAAATCGCCAGTTGTGGCTTGTCCACTTGTTGATCAACGACGATTTCCTGAAAGTGGATATCCCTGGCCAGTTGCACTTGGTAGCTCTGATCCGGCAACCCCGCACTCCAGCGAAACACCAGAGTATCTCCGGTCGCCTCCGGCGGTCCTACTTCAGGAGTGGGCAACAGTCTGAACTGTTGCGGATCGCTAAATGGTCCGTGCCGGCCAGCGGCGTCGCGCGTCGCAACCCGCCAATAATAGACCCCTGGAGCCAATAGTTGCTCGGGAGTCAATCGTGACTGGGTTAAGTCCGGCAGGTCCAGCAGGAGCTTGGCAAACTGGGCGTCGCTGGCGAGTTGAAAATGATAAGCCACTGCCGCTGCCGATTCGGTCCACTCGAAAGTGGGGATTTTTTCCGGCACGGTGGCTTGGTGATCCGGTCGCACCAGGAACGGAGGTTCAGGACGGGCATGTAACCGGAACCGATGATAAGCATCGTACCCTTCCAGACCCTGCGCATCGATGCCGCGCACGCGCAGGACGTAGTCGCCATCCGGCAGATCGGGGCCGCGCACTTGCGGCGCCGAGGCGACGCCGTCGAACAGCAGTGCTTCAAATCGCTCGTCAGCTGCAATTTGGGCGCGATAAGCGGTTGCTCCTGGCAGTTCGACGAGACTGAACTGAATCGGCGTCCGCGTGATCTCGGTCGGCAAATTAACGACCGACGGCGCCGCCAGTAGTGGCCTGGCCATCCCCGGCGGTTGACCCTGGGTCGTCCGAGCGCCAAATCCCTGCGCCACTCTGCGCGTTGTCCGGGAACCCTTGAATTCTACGGCGCCCTTTAGTACTTCCGTTCGGGCGATGGCGGCCACCGGATCCATACTGAGCCGGTAATCGGTGCCGCGCACCGCTGAAACAGCAGCGGGCGTCCAGATTTCATAGCGCGTGCGGGGACTGCGGCGGGTCGTCACCTGATTGTCCACCCGGCCTTGCGGCAAGCTCAAGCGCGCCTCCATCAAAGAGTCTTCGCCATATTTATTCAGGGTGTTAATGACCAACTGGCTGTCAGCCTGTAGTAAAAGTCGTGAACCATCGCCAAACTCCAGCGTGGCGCTGCCATCGGGGCCGGTGCGAATTTCATCGCCACTGTGCAGCAGTTGACCGGAATCAACGGCTATCGTCTGCCCCGTAAATTTAATCGTTGCCCTGACCTGACCCTGCGTGCTTAAAACTCGCGTTGCAGTGGGTTGACCCTTGAGCCACGCGACGGGAATGCGCAGCTTCATCCCAGGCGGCAGGTAGTGGGGATCAGCTACGCGATTGAGCGCCTGCAATCGAGGCCAGTAGTTCATATGGATTAAATAGTCCTCGGTAATATTCCATAAATTATCACCGGGACGAACGGTGTAAATCCATTCCTGGGAATAAGCGGCCATGACTACGCCTAGCCAGAGATACAGCAGTAATCCTGAAAAGCCAACTTCTCGGATCATTGGTCTTGCGATTACTGGCCATAAAGCAATATGTGCTCGAATTTTCATCAGTTTTTATCCATTCTAAATTTCGGATATGATAAACAGGAGAATTACGCAATATTTCGTATTATAGATTTAAATTAACAGGTAGAAGCTGATGAGCGCCGTTCGTCCCACTCACTGGCCGATAAGCCAGTTTCCGGTCATCGATGACTGTCTGCACATTGGCGGCATGCCCTTAACGCAACTGGCGGCGAGGGTTGGACAAACGCCATTCTACGCTTATGACCGCCGCTTGCTGGATGAACGGGTCGCCCTGCTGCGCAAGCGCCTGCCGTCCGCCATCCAGCTGCACTATGCCGTCAAGGCTAATCCGATGTCCGCAGTGACGCAACATCTGGCCAGCTTGGTGGATGGCTTGGATGTAGCTTCGCTGGGCGAATTGTCTGTTGCCCTGGATACCGGTATGGACCCGGCGGAAATCAGCTTTGCCGGTCCGGGCAAACGTCCGCCTGAGCTCACTGCGGCGATCGCCGCCGGTATCACGATCAATCTGGAATCCGCCAGGGAACTGGAAACCGTGGCCCGTCTGGGACATGGGCTGGGCCGACAACCCCGGGTCGCCGTGCGGGTCAATCCAGATTTCGAGTTGAAAGCATCCGGCATGAAAATGAGCGGCGGCCCCAAACCCTTTGGGGTGGATGCCGAACAAACGCCGGCGCTGCTGCGGCGAATCGGCCAACTGGACCTAGATTTTCGCGGTTTTCACATCTTCAGCGGTTCGCAGAATCTGCGCGCCGAAGCGCTGATCGACGCCCATGACCGCACGTTTGAACTGGCGTTACGGTTGGCGGTGGACGCACCAGCGCCGGTGCGTATGCTAAACATCGGCGGCGGCTTCGGCATCCCCTATTTTCCGGGGGACACGCCGCTGGATCTGGAGCCGGTCGCGGCCAATCTGGATCACTGGCTGCCCACGGTCAAAGAACAATTGCCAGAAGCCCATGTCGTGCTGGAACTGGGGCGTTATCTGGTTGGCGAAGCGGGTATCTACGTCGTCGAGGTTGTCGATCGCAAAGTCTCGCGCGGTCATACTTTTCTAGTCACCAATGGCGGCCTGCACCATCATCTAGCGGCATCCGGCAATTTTGGTCAGGTCGTGCGCAAAAATTACCCGGTCGTGGTGGGCAACCGGGTTATGGGTAACGAACGGGAAATCGTATCAGTGGTAGGGCCGCTTTGCACGCCGCTCGATATTCTGGCTGATCGAATGGAACTGGCAAAAGCCGATGTTGGCGACCTGATTGTCGTATTTCAGTCAGGTGCTTACGGGTTGACCGCCAGCCCAGCCCGCTTCCTGAGCCATCCCGCTTGTGTAGAAGTTTTGGTTTAGCCATAGTTGAGTTTGTATAATGAAACTCCAGTTCACCAAGATGCACGGACTCGGCAACGATTTCGTGGTCATCGACGGCATCCGTCAGACTGTGGCGTTAGCGCCAGCGCAAATTCGCCGTTTGGCCGATCGCCGCTTTGGCATTGGTTGTGACCAGGTGCTGCTGGTGGAAGCATCTCAACGAGTGGATGCGGATTTCCGCTACCGCATCTTCAATGCCGACGGCGGCGAAGTCGAACAATGCGGCAATGGCGCTCGGTGTTTCGCGCGCTTTGTCCATGATCAGGGCCTGACTGAAAAACACGCGCTCCGGGTTGAAACGCTGGCCGGTTTATTGCAAATGCAACTCCTGCCGGATAACCGGGTGCGTGTGGACATGGGTCAACCGCGCCTGGAACCGGCTGACGCGCCATTCATCGCTGCCGAACGCGCTCCACGCTACCCCATCGCTGTCGATGGCATGGAGCTTGAAATCGGTGTGGTATCGATGGGCAACCCTCATGCAGTATGGATGGTGAATGATGTTGACCAAGCGCCGGTCGCGCATCTGGGGCCATTACTGGAACGGCATGACCGTTTTCCCCAGCGGGTTAATGTGGGCTTCATGCAAATCATCGCGCCGGACCATATCCGGCTTCGCGTCTTCGAGCGCGGCGTTGGCGAAACCCTGGCTTGTGGCAGCGGCGCCTGCGCCGCCGTTGTCGTGGGGCGGCTCTGGGGTCGGCTATCCCCTAGCGTCCAGGTGGATCTGCCGGGCGGCGCACTGGAGATTCACTGGGCCGGCGAAGGCGAATCCGTGATGATGACCGGACCAGCGGTCACTGTATTTGAAGGATGGATCGAGCTGTGAGTGAAGAACAGGAAATACCGGAATCCCTGGAGAAGGCAGACTTTGAGGAAGAGGCGGTCGCCTGGCTGCGCGATCACCCTGAATTTTTCACCCGTCATCCCGAACTGGTGGAGAGCCTGCGCATTCCCCATCCCTGCTGGCCCGCAGTATCACTGCTGGAATACCAAAATCGCTTGCTGCGAGAACACGTTCAGCGCCTGCATGATAAGCTGATGGAGCTGGTTAACATTGCCCGCGATAACGACCGTTTAGCGGAACGGGTGCAGCGTCTGGCGTTGGGTCTATTGGATGCGCGAGGCGGCCTGGATGAACTGCTGCACGGCATCAAGGCGATTCTGCGCGATGAATTCAAAGCCGACTGTGTCGCCTTGTGTCTAGCGGTGCCGCCAACTGTGTGTCTTAGCGCCGTAGAGGAGTTGTTGCGTCCGGATGTCGTCAGGCTGTTCGACGACGTCTTTCGCGCCGGTCGTCCTCAATGCGGTCTATTGAGTCCAGAGCAGGCTGCCGCCTTGTTTAGCGATGGGGCCTGCCATGCGATCTCAGCGGCGCTGATTCCCCTGGATAACGGACAATGGCGCGGTCTTCTGGCGGTCGGCAGCAGTGACGCCAACCGCTTCCATCCTGGCGTGGGGACGCTGTTTCTGGAACGCATCGGCGAGCTGGTAAGCCAGGCATTGCAGGCGCGATTGCTGGCGGAAGGCTGGCGGGCCATGCCTGATCCGCCATCGGCCCAAGGGGCGTGATCTTAATACCCCAGCCATTCATCGAGCCGGGCATGAGCTTCTTCCACACCCTGGCGAGTCGTTGCGGAAAATAACTGGACGGTGGCGTGCAAATAATCGGTTTTCAGCACCTTCCGTACCTGTTGCAATGCAGACCCTGCCGCACCCCGGCTCAGTTTGTCCGCCTTGGTCAACAAGATATGCACCGGCAGTTCACGGGCGACACAACAGTCCAGCATCCGCTGGTCCAGTTCGGTCAATGGATGGCGAATATCCATCAACAGTAGAAGGCCGCACAATGCTTGCCGCTCGCGCAAATAGCGCTCCAGCAGCGCCCCCCAGTGGCGGCGAATCGCCTCGGGCACCTGGGCATAACCATAGCCGGGCAGATCGACCAGATAACGATCCGGCTCTACTTCAAAGAAGTTAATCATCTGAGTGCGCCCGGGAGTCTTGCTGACCCGCGCCAGTTGACGCTGACCCGTCAGGAGGTTAAGCGCGCTGGATTTGCCGGCGTTAGAGCGCCCCGCAAAGGCGGCTTCCCGGCCAATATCGGGCAATAGTTGTCCGAACTCGTTGACGCTATTCAGGAAATGAACCGTTTGATAACGCCGGGCTGCTTTAGTTGCTGGTGTAAAAGGGATAGCATTGTCAGGGTTTTTCATTGAACTTGGAGGCCGAAACTGATATATAAAACCGCTGCTTTCGCAGGTGGGGATCGATCCAGTCAATACCGATTCCGCTGCGATCAAGCAAGGCTCGGTCGCCGGGTTACGCTAGATTTTGACTTCATACCGGCGGCAGGTCGCCTGAACCGAATTTCGTCATCGTACAGGAGCCTTCAAAAAATGAAAAAACTCGTTGTGATCGCCGCGACATGCGCATTGTTCGGTTCCGCGACCGCCGCGCTGGCTGCGGGCGACGCGACCGCTGGCAAAGGCAAGTCCGCGACGTGCGCGGCCTGCCATAGTGCAGACGGCAACAGCGTCAATCCCCAATACCCTAAGCTGGCTGGCCAAAGCGAGGGATACCTGCTCAAACAGCTTCATGATTATAAGAGCGGGGCGCGGGTCAACCCGATCATGGCCGGCATGGTCGCGCCCCTGAGTCCCCAGGATATGGAAGATTTGGCGGCTTATTTTTCCTCGCAACAGGTCGCGCGCGCCGCTGCTGATCCAGCGTTGGCTCCGGTAGGCGAAGCGATCTTTCGCGGCGGTAACCTGAACAGTGGGGTTTCCGCCTGTATGGCGTGTCATAGCGTCAATGGCGCAGGGATTCCGGCTGCCAAATTCCCAGCCATCGCTGCACAACACGCGGAGTATGTTGAATTGCAACTCAAGGCGTTCCGCGCCATGGAGCGAGCGAATGACGCAGGTCAAATGATGCGCAGCATCGCCGGTAAGATGACCGATCAGGAAATTAAGGCCGTCTCGTCCTATATTCAGGGTTTGCAGTAACTTATCGCCATAAGACCGGGTTGAACCGGGTTGGCTAGGCTAATTCAGGGCGGCTCTCGGGCCGCCTTTTTTGATGCTCATCAGGAAACCTCGATTCATGCTGCCGAAACTACAACACCGATTGACCGCTGAGGAGTATCTGTTTCAGGAGCGGCTTTCCGCAACCCGGCGCGAGTATCTTGATGGTGAAATCTTCGCGATGGCGGGTGCCAGTCGTCGGCACAATCAAATCTCATCCAACTTGACGCGCATTCTAGGCAATCAATTGGCGAATCGACCCTGTAGCGTCTATTCCAGCGATATGAAGGTTAAGATCGAAAAACTGAACAAGTACGCCTATCCGGATGTTCTCATCGTGTGTGGGCAACAACAATTCGAGGACGAAAACGAGGACGTTTTGCTAAACCCGTTGCTAATTATGGAGGTATTGTCGGATTCAACAGAAGCTTATGATCGTGGTGATAAATTTCTTCATTACCAGGGTATCCCGTCCTTGGCTGAATATCTGTTGGTTTCGCAGAAATCCTGTCGAATTGAACAATTCACGCGCCAGTCTGATGACACTTGGGTCTATTCGCAAAGTGATGAGATCAATGATGAAGTCGGATTGAAGAGCGTGGATTGCAGCCTGAAGCTCCAGGATGTTTATGCCAAGGTGGAGGTTTAGCCAAGCATTGATATTCTGTTCCTGCGGTGAACGGATTGCCGCTCACCGGGTCACATTCAGGCAACTTGCCTCGACTGCTCAAGGATTCCGTGAACGATACCACCGCTTGTAAGCCTGTCCGCCCGCGCGCCTTGAGCTGGGTGTGGCTGGAATTCTTCGGCTCGATGAATCTGGCCATTACCTTGCTGGTGGTGATCGCTATCGCCTCGATCATCGGCACGGTGTTGCAGCAGAACCAGCCTTATCCTGACTATGTGTTGAAATTCGGGCCGTTCTGGTTCGAGGTCTTCCGTCAGTTGGGCCTCTACGATGTTTACGGGACTGGCTGGTTCATCGGGATTCTTGCCTTTTTGATCCTGTCCACCAGCGTGTGCATCTACCGCCAGGCGCCGATTTTGTGGCGGGAGATGACCCGGTTCCGCACCCGAGTGCGTCTCGATTCCCTGCGCGGTTTTCATCACCAGGCGGAATGGCGATTGCCGAATCATGCCGTCGACGCGGTGCAGGAGACTGTTGGGCAGATGCTGCGCAGTCGCGGCTACCGCCGGCGAGTTGAAAATCATGGCGATCATCGAGTGATGGCGGCAAGCAAAGGTCGCTTTAGCCGGTTGGGTTATTTGTGCACTCATGCAGCGGTAGTGGTCATTGGGGTAGGCGGACTGCTGGATGGCAACCTGTGGTTGAAGCTCAAGGAATGGCGGGGCGATTTGCGTATCGAAACCCGTAACCTGGCTGCCCGTGACCTTCCCCCGGAAAGCCGGCTGGCACCGGGCGCGGTGCCCGCTTTTCGCGGCAATGTGATGCTGCCCGAGGGCGCCGCTGCGAACTTCGTCTTTCTGCGGGTGCGCGACGGTTTCGTGCTCCAGGAACTGCCGTTTGCTATCGAATTGAAGGACTTCCAGGTAGCCTACTATGACACGGGTCAGCCCAAATCCTTCGCCAGCGAAGTGTTGATCCATGATCAGGAGCATTTGGGCGAGCACCCTCTAAAAGCGACCATTCGCGTTAATCACCCGCTGGTTTATCGGGGCTACGCTATTTACCAATCCGATTTTGGCGATGGCGGCTCCCGGCTGGATCTGCGGGCCTGGCCGTTGATGGCCGCCCGTCCTGATCCCATTGCAGCGCAGGGGACTGTAGGCAACACGCTCAAGGTAGGGAGCCAGGATGCTGCACTGACGCTGGAACTGGACGAATTCCGATTATTTAATCTGCTGCCGGAACCCGACGCACAACCAGGCGATCGCAAGTTCCGTAATTTTGGACCCAGTTTTGCTTTCAAACTGCGCGATGCCACGGGCGTGGCCCACGAGTACTTTAACTACATGGCGCCTGCCCAATTAGAAGGCCGCTGGTTCTACATTAGCGGGATGCGCGCCCAGCCCGGACAGCCTTTTACCTATTTACACATCCCGGCGGATGCTAAAAACAGTCCCGAGCGTTTCCTGCGTTTTAACGCCCGGTTGCGTAATAAGGAATGGCTGCGCAGTTTGCTGGAGCGGTCGCCAGCTCCAAGCGACAATCCTGACTTCCAGCGTGATTTTAACCAGGTGCGTCTGAACCTGATTGAACTGTTCACTCAGGGCGGGTTCATGGCGGTCACCGAGCGCGCAAAAGCGGTAGTACCCGCCGAACGATTGAATGATGCGACCACCCTGTATCTCAACATTCTGCGTGATACGCTGGCGGAAGTATTTATTGAAGTGCTGCGCGATGAAGGAATGGACGTTAAACAAGGGATTGCCGAACGAGAGGATGCGTTTTTCAACGATGCGGTATCTGCGCTGGCGGTGCTGCCTGGTTACGGATCGCCGTTTTACCTGCAACTCACCGGTTTTCAGCAGGTTGAGGCATCAGGTTTGCAAGTGACGCGCAGAAGTGGCACATCCGTGGTTTATACCGGCTTTGCCTTGCTGGTCATCGGCGTTTTCGTCATGTTCTATACTTCGCACCGCCGGTTATGGATCTGGCTGGCGGATGAGGAAGGCGCAACTCACATGGTGCTGGCGGGTTCCAGCAGTCGTCGGCCCTTCGAGTTTGCTCATGAGTTCACCGAACTGCGAATGGCGCTTGAGAAACAGATAAGTGTTTGAGAGCGGGGAGAGTGGGCAAGTATGATTATGGAATTCTGTTAGCCTCATAATTGAC
>ERZ795053.3168-NODE-3168-length-18975-cov-17.467072_pt1 | contig 18975 bp, 18 predicted proteins | sample MGYA00375137_ERZ795053 | MGnify/ENA primary metagenome ERZ795053 (study PRJEB30182, sample SAMN05720284) | activated sludge metagenome | isolation source: Anaerobic digester | place: Hong Kong | collected 2014-12-17 ...
AAAAGAGCCGCAGTGGGCTGCCCCGTTCCCAAGGGGGGCTTCAAGAAACGATGAAAGCCCCGTTATCGACCAAGCGTTGCCGGGTTCCTTTTGTGAATCCTGCCTGGGAATGCACAAGGAACACGATCTCCTCGTGTTTGTTTTTTGCTGCTTGCATGATCTGGATCCAGCGGTCTGCCTCGGGTTTACCGTACTTCCGTTGGGTATCCTTCACATCCACCCATACCTCCGGCTTGCCCTCTATTACCAGGTCGATTTCCCGTTGCACCAAACCCAGTTGCACCGTTTTTCGTTCTACGATGTTGTGAGGCTTGATCTCCTTGTCCGGCCCGGTATCGGTGATATCCTTGAGGTTGAACCTTTTCTTGAGCTTCTCCTTGAGTAGGAATTCGCGGAACTTTCCCTTCTCGTAGCTCGTTCTGCCCATTTGACGCTTGATCTCCGCGTGAATGTCGGGAACGAAATGGTCGATTTCCTTCTGGTAGCGTTGGCGAAACACGAGCTCGTACGTCTTGTCGGGGGGAATCCGGTAGTCGAAGGCGGTTTGACCCTGGGAAACCAGGTCGGCACGGACCAGCTGTTGGAGCTTGGTTTCCAATTCCGAATCGCTCATGTCCAGCTTGAGGTCTTTGCGAATTTGTTCACGCGTGCGTTCTTCACCAGCCTGGAACAGGTAAAGCATGATGCGTTTGGCGTTTCGCTCGTTGACCTCGTAGAACACCTTGGCGATGTACTCCATCCAGGTGGAATAAATTTCCCCGGAAGTGATCTCGTACGCGTACGCCTGGATGATGTTTTGCCCGATCGTGAAGTCCCGGGAGGTGTTGGCCTCGCTCAACAGCAATGCCCGGATGTACAAGGGATCACCGTGCGTGAGGTTCCAGATGTGCTGAATGGCTTCGGGGTTAACCCGGGTGTGGTTGAATTCCGCGTACCGCACGATGGCCTGGTGTGCTTCGTCTTGTGGTAGATTTCCCAAGGTTCGCTCGCGGAAGCGCGCCGTCAACCGGCGGATGATGCGGATCAGACCATGCACCTCGCTACCGGAAACGATGAGCGGAGCCTGCCTCTTTTCGGCAAGGTCAATGTACGTGCCACTCATGGAGTCGATGCGTTCGCCCCTGTAGTCAAACACGTAGGAATCGATGTTCTGGAACTCGTCGAAGATTTGGACGACTTTGAGCCCCTTGGACGCGGCGATACGGAAGGGAGCACTACTTGCAGTTCTCCACATGGAATCCCAATCGTTGGAGTTTTCAGCCCCTACCACCGAATTGTACAGCTCGACGAACGCCGCATCGGGTAAATGGGTGCGAAGGGCGGAAAAGTCGATGGGTTGGGATAGGAGCGAAGGGTCCCGGGTGAAAAACGAGAGGTAGTGGTTGCAAAACACGGCGAAAAAGTCTTTGGAAAAACTTGCCAGGGTGGTTTTCTTCTCCGGGATGGTGAGGAAAAAAGGAACAACCCCCCCGGAGCCATCGCTCCACAAGATGTTGAAAAGCCTCTGGAGGAAAGCGGTCTTTCCCTTCTTGCGCCGTGCCAACAGCGCCTGGCTCATCACGAAGTTTTTTTGCAGGAACTCGTACCAGTCTCCGAGAAAGAAATCGAATTCCTTCTTTCTTCCCACGAACAGCCCTGTGTTCCCAATTTGTTCCGGGAGTGCAAAGGTGATTTGTGCAGGCATGTGGAACATGGCCTCACCCCTTTTTCCAACGTATACGGAAAGTATAGCACAAGTACGCTGTCATTCCTGGGAACCCGGGCAAATGCAGGGGTTTGGCCCTACTGTATTCGAGCATCGAAAAGTGGACCGTGGGGGGAAACGAAAACTCGGCCACCCTGGCAAAGGGTTTACAGGTTTTTCTTCATGCTTTCCTTGAATCGAGAAGAACCTGCAGTAAAGACCAGGATGGGACAATGATGGGTGAGGCGATCCAAAAAGAGCTGCCGTCAGGGTCGGGTCACGGAAAACCCCATGCCATTGACGCGATGCCGGGTTGGTGGGGTTCGGGAGCACCTGGAACTACCAGTATTTCGTTTGCCGGAATAATACCCCCGGGGGGTGCTTCAATGCTCTCCCACCAGGTGGAAGATGTCCCCGGCTCCAAAGCGCGAGAAACGCGAGCCGAAGTGGTTCCAGAGTAGTGCAAGCGCACTGAAGCCCGTGCAATGCCCCGCCAAGATGGACGCGGGGTTCTTTGCCTTGAGCTGGAAAATCACTTGCTCGATGTCCGAGCGCTTGTCGCGGAGCATGTGGAAGCCTCCCATCACCACTCCGAGTTGCTCGTTCCCCGTTTTCTGCAGCGCATCCCTCACGATGTTCACGATGCCCGCATGCGAGCAGCCAGAGAACACGTGTACCCGTTTCTCCACCGTTTCCACGTACAGCGCCATTTCCTCGGAGTGGCGTTCGGGTTCCTTGTGGCCATTTTTCAACCGGAAATAGCCCTGCAACCGCTCGTAGGCGGGTTGGCGGTCGCGGATTTCCCCGCTCACCCAGAGGCCCTCCACGGGGGAGAACGGCTCGGTGATCCACAGGAACTGCGCCCCCAGCTCCCTTGCTTGGTCCACCTGGAAGGGAAGGTCGTGGAAACGTCCCGTGCGGGGATCGAACGAGGGAACCAGGATGTCCGGGTGGGCGAAGATCCACAACGGTTTCGTGCGATGGGAGAGAAGCCCGAGCAACCCTCCCGTATGGTCGTCGTGCTTGTGCGTGAGCAGCAGCGAGTCGATGGAATCGGGGTCGATGCCCAGTACCTGCAGGTTGTGCACCAGCTCGTTGCCGTCGAAGCCCGTGTCCATAAGGAAGCGATGCACTCCACCGGTGGAAAGTTCCAGGTCCAACAGCAGCGATACCCCGTGATGGGCCCGGATGTTTTTGCGCGAAGAAACCATGTCGTCCATGCACACGTGCACGTCGATCTTTTGGATGCTCATCGCAACAACCTCCCCTTAGAAGCGGAGGCTCACGCCAAGGTTCAGGCGAGGCGCCGACAGCGAATTGAATTGGAACAGCGCGCTCGACCCCACGCCGGCACTCAGGTGCACCCTTCCGAAGGGAAGGTTTACCCCAAACCCCACCGTGTACAGGTAGAAGGACAGGTTGCGCACCGTCATGTCCGCGAACAAATCGAAGGTGCCGACGTGGAACTGTGCCATGCCTCCGGCATCCCAACCGGAGAGCGGGCTTTGGGAACCGTGCAGCTGCGCGGTGAAAAAGGAGGCCACGGGGATGTTGACGAAACCGGCGAAGGACGGCTTGGGCCGCCACTCCACGGGGGTTGCCAGCTGTGTCCAGGCAGGTGTGCCCGAGCCCAACACGGTCCAGGTGGAAGTGGGCGTGGTGTCAAACGCGCCGTCCAGCGTCCAGTTGGCTTGGTACTGCAGCTGCGCGGGCAGGATGGCGATGTCCTTCACGGAGAACCCCACCCAGGGGAATCCCTTGCCAAGAATCACTTCGGCACCGGCCTTCACGCCATCGAAGAACAGCGTGCCGGGAACGGCTCCCCAGGAAAACGGCCAGAGCTGGAACGCGGAGTACAGCGTGGTGTCCCATGTCATCGTACCTTCTCCGGAGGTTTCGTCGTACTGGTACACCCGTTCTCCCTCGATCACCAGGATGGGGGTGTAGGTTTCCACGTGGGCGTTCAGCGAGAACCAGTCCCCGTGGTAGCCACCCGAAATCCCGGCGGAAGCCATGGACTGGAACAGCACCCCGGAGTCGGTTTGCAGCGCGGGAACCTCGTCGGGCAGCGTGTCGTGGAAGATCATCTCGAAGGGCCAGGAAGGAAAGGTGGCGTTTGCATCTGCCGCCATGTCCGAAAACAGCGCCAGGGAGAAATCGTTCCAGCGGAACCCCAGCGCTCCGGCTCCCTTGGCTAACGGGTTGATCCGGATGGGATCGGAAAACGTGGCCAACGCGGTGGACTTGAGCGCGCCAAGCGAGAAATCCACGCCGGATTTGAGCATCTTGTACGCGTTGGAAGCGCCTTGCACGTTTTGCAGGTTTTGTTCGAACAAAAAGTCGCCGTTGAGCGAAAGGAAGAAAAGCCCCGAAAGGGACATGTCTTGCAGCAACTGGAGATGCGGGTCGAAGGTATGCACGAAACGTCGCACCACGGCTTCTTCCACCGGCACAACAACCGGCGCTGCAACCAGGGCCACGGGTTGCGCGGGTTGGATGACGGGTTGGGTTTGAACGGGTACGAAAACGGTGTCATCGGCTTGGGGCACGGGGTTGAGTTCCACCGTGGCTTCCGCGAAAAGGGATGGTGCGCAGAAAACAAGCAACAGCACGAAAAGGATTCCAGGCATTCTGTTCATGAATGAATTACCCCCCTCATACACTCGTTCCCTTTGTCCAGGAACGAAACAGGAAAAAACGAAAAAGAATGTACTTCATTCTATCACAAGGGGGGAGAGCCACACAATTATTTGCCCTTTTTGGTGTTCCTCTCCAGGAGGTCGAAAAGAAGGGAGTCTTGCTGCACGAAGAGAAGCACTTGCGTTTCGTCGGGCTTCTTGAACCCCCGCACGTGGAACAGCGAGAAATCGTCCACGTCGCGCTCGTCGGAGAAGAACAGCAACATTTTCTCGGAGCTCCGTTGCTTCTCGATGCGATGGATGCCCAGTCCGTGTGCCAGCAGCCGGATCTTGGCGAAGAACAGCAGTTGTTCCAGCTCCCCGGGAAGCGGGCCGAAACGGTCGCGGATCTCCAAGGCCACCTGGGAAAGCTGCTCCAGCGTGGTTGCCCGTGCAACCTGGCGGTAGAGTTTCATGCGTTCGATGTGGTTCGCCACGTAGGCTTCCGGGATGAGCACGTCCATGTAGAAACCGTTGAGTTCCACCTGCACCCATTCCTTCTCGCCGGTTTGGGTAGGTTGCGCGGAGGTTGGCTTGAGCCCCTTGATCTCCAGCACTTGGTCCAACGTTTGGCGGTAGAGGTGCAACCCGATGGAGAAGATGCTGCCGTGTTGCTCGATGCCCAGCAGGTTGCCGATGCCCCGGATTTCCATGTCGCGCTGCGCCAGCTTGAGGCCCGAGCCCGCGCCGGTGAAGTCGCGGATGGCGTCCAGGCGTGCGCGGTTTTTCTCGTTGTTGCGGAAATGGGGGGGGAACAGGAAGTAGGCGAAGGCACGGCGGTCGCTGCGCCCCACGCGTCCGCGCAGCTGGTAGAGTTGCGAGAGCCCGTAGCGCTGGGAGTCGTCGAGGATGAGGGTGTTGGCGTTGGGAATATCCACGCCACTCTCGATGATGGTGGTGCACAGCAGCACGTCCAGTTCCCCGTGGTAGAAGCGGTCGAGCGTCTTCTCGAAGTGGCTTTTCTTCATCTGCCCGTGCGCAACTTCGATGGAAACGTCCGGCACCAGCTTTTGCAGCTTCAAAAGCACCTCCATGATATCTTCCACGCGGTTGTGCACGAAGATTACCTGCCCACCCCGGGAAATCTCGCGCAGGATGCCGGTGCGCACCATCTTCTCGTTGAAATGCGACACCAGTACCTCCACGGGAATGCGCCCCGGGGGCATTTCGTCGATGATGGACATTTCCTTGATACCCGCGAAGCCCTGGTAGAGGGTGCGCGGAATGGGGGTGGCACTGAGGGTGAGCACTTCCACGCTCTGCTTGTACGCCTTGATGCGTTCTTTCTGCATCACGCCGAACTTCTGTTCCTCGTCGATGATCAGCAACCCCAGCTTGTGGAACTGCACCTTCTTGGAAAGAAGGCTATGCGTGCCGATGAGGATGTCCACCTTTCCTTCCGCCAGTTGCGCAAGCGTCTTCTGGCTTTGGGACGAGGTGACGAAGCGGTCCAGGATCCGCACCGACACGCCGAAGCCCTCGAAACGATTGGAGAATGTCTCGTAGTGCTGGCGCGCCAACACGGTGGTGGGCACCATCAGCGCCACCTGGTAGCCGTTGAGCACGCAGCGGAAAGCCCCGCGCATGGCCACCTCGGTTTTTCCCGAGCCAGCATCCCCGAACAGCAGCCGGTCCATCGGAACCGCTTTTTCCATGTCTCCGAGTACCTGGGTGATGGCCTGTTGCTGCGCACGTGTTTCCAGGTGGGGGAAGGAATCGGCGAAACGGCTTTCCAGCTCGTAGTCCGGGGGAAAGCTCGTTCCCTGTACCTGCGTACGCGACGCCCACAGTTCCATGAGTGCCTGGATCTTCTGTTCCAAGTCCTGGCGGACCTTCTTGCGCGTGCGGCTCCAAGAGCCCGATTTCAAGTCGGTGAGTTCCACGGTGGCCTCGTCCCCGATGTACTGGTGCACCCGTTCGATGTTCTCCACGGGCACGAAGATCTGCACGTCCTTGGCGTACAGGATCTTCAGGTACTCCCGGGTGCCCGAGAAGTTGGTGATGCGGGCGTTTTCCAGGTACTTGCCGATGCCGTAATCCTCGTGCACCACCAGTGTTCCGGGCTCGAGGTCTTCCCAGGAGGAGAGTACCACGGAGGGTAAGGCGGCAAAGGGGTGCGCGCCGGTCTCCTTTTTCTTCGCGTGGGGAAGGGGCTTTCCCACTTCCCACGTAGGTATGGCACCCTTCTCGCCGGGAAGGCTTTCCAAGGGTTCGTCCACCACGTAGGTACAGCGGGGCAGGTGGAACAGCACGCTTTCGCTGATGCGCAGGTACTTGAAGTACACTTCCTTCATTTCCATCCCGGGGTGCAGCTCGAAGAGTTCTTTCTCGAACGCGCGCAGCCTGGCGATTCCCTGCAGCGGATCGAGCAGTAGGAAGCGTGTGTTGGGGTCGAGGAACTGCACCGGAGCGCTGAAATGGTTGGCCATCATGGGTCCCAGTGCCGGGTAGGAAGAGGGATTGTCGGCGAGCTGCGCCAAGAAGGTGCTCGCGGGGTACTTCTTTTGGAGCTTCTGGAGGCGTTCCTGGAAAAGCGCCGCGCCATCGCTGCCGAAGAAGGTTTCGCGCGCGGGCGTCACCAGGATACGATCCAGTTTCCCGGTGCTTTTCTGCGTGGCGAAATCGAAGAGCCGTAGGTCCACGATTTGCTCGTCGAACCATTCCACGCGCACGGGGAAATCGCTGGAGAGCGGGTAGAAATCCACGATGAAACCCCGGTGGGCAAACTCCCCGGGCTCGGTCACCTGGAATGCCCTTTCGTACCCCAGGTGTACCAACCGATCCAGGAGCTGCGACTGGGGGAAGGCCTGCTCGCGCGAAAGGGAGAAGATGGCCTGCTCCAGCGCTTGCGGGTGCAGTGTCTTCTGGATGAGCACGGGAAGCGTGGAAAACACCAGCCGTCGATCGGGTGCGTCGGGGGTATCTTCGCGCAGCGACAGCAAGGTTTTCATCCTCTGGCGCAGCGCGGAGAAGGAAACGTGTACGGGTTCGAAGGGCAAGATATCCATGGGTGGGAATTGCCGGTCATGCGTGCCCCATTTTTCCCCTTCGAGCACGTGTTGAAAGAAATGGTTGAGCTGCCGCGAATCCGGGAATGCGATCCATGTGGTGGGAGAATCCAACCAGTCGCGGTGCTCCAGCAACAGCGAAACAAGATCGGGCATGGAGCTATCCGGAAGCACGAGTTGCGCGCGCAAGGTTTGAAAGGCTGCTTTAAGCTTTGCGAACAATGGGTCCAATGTGGTATTTCCCTTCTGCAGGTTCACGAACGATCAGCACGTCCAAGATCACGTCTCGACCCCGCTTGGGCGGCAAGAGCGTGAACAGGAGCTTTCCTTTCTCGAAGGAGAGTTGTCGAATCCGGTTAATGGGGACGTCGCGGTATATCCCCACCAGTTCGAGATGCGGTACGGTTTGTAAGCGTTCCAAGATGTAGGATACCGCGTTCCGGATATCTTCCGCGGAGTACAAGCTTTTGGGAGAAGGTGTCCGGCGAATGGGGAAACGGTAGATGAGCGCCGAACTCTCCTTGATGGGGATCCGAAAGAAAAGGGACCATTCCGAAAAGGAAGGCGCAAAGAAAACCGTGCTCTCTTGGATCGCGAGGGACCGGAGCTGCTCAACGGCAAGTGGGATGATGCAAACGTTGTCTGGCTGGAAGGCGGGCACGTGGGCCAGCGTAACCTCCGGGTGCTGCACCGAAGCAGATTCCGCGAGCAGGGGATCGGGGGTGAATGCCGCGCTTTCGATCGTGAGGGTGGCATTCTGCTCGGTGAGGGAACGAATTTCCAAGGGGAGCTCCCGGGGGAGTCCGTCGTTCACCGGTGCCATTTCTTCGGGAAGCGGGGGAGACAGCACGGGTACTTCGGCAAAATCCAGCGAATAGAAACGGGTTGCGGAGAAATCCTCCACCGCCTTGCCTTGGATTTTCACCCCCGCAATTTCTTTCTTGATGGTCTGGATAAAATCCGAAGTCCAATTCTTTATTGATCGGAACACACGTACTGCAGGGCCTCCTTCAAGCGGGAAAAGGGTTCCATCACGTCCATTTCGCGGGAGACTTTTTCGAGCAGCTGGAATTCGTCCGCGGTGAGAGGGCTGTGCGAGATCACGCGAAAGGCGCCCATCTCGTCGTCGGAAAACGCGTGGGAATCGATGTCGCCTTGTTGTTGCTGCGTTTCGGACGTCTTGGGAATCAAGTGCACCATGGAGAACTTGGTCTGTAGCTCCAGCAGGCGAATATCGCCCGCAAGGATGATACGCGGTTTTTCCTGCAGGTTCAGCAGTAGTCTTTTGCCAATGGTATCCACCACCAGGAATTTCTCGATGGAATTGCCGTAGAGGATTTTTTGCAGCCCGGTTGGTTTCAGTGGCTCGGAGTACTTGAACTCCAACGGGATGCCGTAGCCGTCCGTGGCGAGTATGCCACCGATGTACTTGTCGTCTCGCTCCTTGATCACGCTCAAGTATGCCAAAACCGCGTTTACGTCTGCCACGAACGTTTCCCCCCCGTCGGTTTACAATCGAATGTCCAAAAAGTGCCCGCGAAACTCATCTTCGTTTTCGGCTTCCTTCTTGTCGGGCTGCTTTTTCTTCCGTTTCTCGGAATTCCCCGCGTTCTGCCCTTCGTGTTCGGTGGCGTTTTTCACACCCTCCTCCTCCGATTTCTGCATCTGCTGGGTTGTTTCGGTCGCTTCCTTGGTTTTCTGTTGCATCTCGGAGGCGGTAACTTGCTGGAAACTCTCTTGGGCAGCGGACTGGTGGGCCACGTTCTGCGTCGCCTGTGGGCCACGTAAAAAGCCCGATTGCATTTCAATGGGACCTGTCATCGAATCACCTCTTCTCTTACGGGTCCTGTTGACGCATGCGTTCCCGAAGCTTGAGCATGATGGCGCTGTGAATCTGGGAGATGCGCGATTCGGTTACCCCCAAAATCGCTCCGATTTCCTTGAAGTTCAGCTCTTCTATGTAATACAACGAAAGAACGAGCTGTTCTCTTTCCTTCAGGGACAGGATGGAGTTCTGGAGCCTTTCGCGGAATTCTTGTTTCTCGTACAATTCTTCGGGCGTGGGGTCCGAAGAGGAAAAGAAATCGGAGTAATCCCCTTCGCTGTCCACGTCTTGCAGGTATCCATCCAGTCGCAAGAGCTGGCGACGGTTCATTTCCATGTTGGCAAGCCGGACCTCCTGGTCGGTCAATCCGGTGTGCTGGGCGATTTCTTCCGGTGTGGGTGGCCGCCGAAGCTCCCCTTCCATCTCCAGGAAAGCCTTTTCCACGACCTTGATCAGGTGCCGGGTTTTTCGGGGCAACCAGTCCAGGTTTCGCAGGTAATCGTACATGGAACCCTTGATGCGTTTCATGGAATAGGTGGAAAAGGTGGCTCCCCGCGAGGGATCGTAGCGATCGTAGGCGTTTAGCAACGCGATCACGCCTTCCTGCACGAGGTCGTTAAGCTCCACGTTGTGGGGAAGGGTATGCAACAGCCCCAGCGCAATGGACTTGATGCGCGGAAGGAATTGTTCCACGACACGTTCGCGCGAGGGGGTGCTCTGGCGCCCGTAAGAGCCCATTGCTCCCCGCTTGCGGAAAAGGTCGTCTCCACCCGGATTCATGGTCAAATTTCGATCATCTCCGTGGTTTCACCTCCACCTACCTTCCGAATGCGCAGCACACCGCTTTCCACGGTGAACTCGATGCTGCGCGCGCGGTTCCCCCCGGTATCTTCCGAAAGCAGGCGGATCCGTTTGCTGGCCAAAACCTTTCGAATGGCCTCCACGTTCCGCTTGCCCACTTCCATCGAAGAGCCGGTGTTCTTGAACATCGCCGCACCACCTGCCATCTTGGCTTCCAGCCGGGAGATGTTTGCGCCCAGCTTGGCCATCTCCTCCAAGAGCTTGGGGATGCCAAGGTCGGCGTATTTCCCCGGCTTGTTCACCACCTTCCCCCCGCTATCGGGGAGCATGACGTGGATCAGCCCTCCGATGCCGCTCGCGGAATCTCGCAGGCACACTCCCACGCACGATCCCAGCCCGAGGGTCACAAGGATGGAGGGGTTCTTGGCAGCCTTGAACTCCCCGATTCCGATGATCAGCTTGGAATCCATGGAGGATCACATTCCCAGCGAGTGGAGCAGCTTCTCCACGGACTTGGGTTCGAGGATCAGGAACAGGTATGCTTCCACTTGCGATTGGTCTTCGATTTCGAAGTTGGTCTCGATCAGGATGGTCTTGTCTTCTTCCTCCGCGTAGGTGAGGCAGGATTCGGCGACGATGGCAGAAACCATGTCCACCGTGATTTGCGGCACGTCCGAATTCACGAACAAATCGGAGAACTGCGTGAGCGAAACCAGGTACGAACCGCACACGATGTTGCCGATTTCCGAGAACACCGATTTCTGCATTTCGTCCATGCAGGTGAGGTCGTCGTTGCGGAACCCAATCAGCAGTTCCAAAATCCTTCTTCCCGGGTCCGAATCGAAGAGTAGCAAGAGCTTGCCGTTCAATTCCTCGTGGAAGGGAAGCTGGATCCCAATGGTCACCTTTTCCGGATCCCGGAAAAAGAAGGGAATTTGGGACACATCCACGATGGAAACGCTGGGCACCGTGATTTCCACCTTCTTCGAAGTCATCATGGAAAGCGCCGTGGCCGCGTTTCCCGTTCCAATATTCCCAATTTCCTTGAGCATGTCGATGTGCACGTTTCCCAGTTCATCGTAAATGGACATCAGCCCATCTCCTCTCCCATTCCTTTTCGCCTTCTTTGTTGCTCCAATTGGAAGACGTAACGAACGATATGGTCTTCGAGTGCACGGGGCAAGGTGTTGAATTGCAGGCCATACGCCCACACGTGCACTTTTTCGATGCGCTCCCGGCGCACGATGGTGCAACGAACGTTTTCCAGGGTAATCTCCTCGGCGATGTCCAGGAACACCGCCACTTTCTCCGCACCTTCCATGCGGTTTTGCGTGACGATGAGCAACCCACCCGCGCTCAGGTCCTTGGTGATAAACGGGTACTCTTTTTCATCGGCAAGCCGGATGAGCTTGCCCTTCTGGGAAAATGGCACCCGAACGAACTGGCGGCGTTGGATCTTCCGCACAAAGGAAGGAAGCGAGATGAACATCACCAAAAAGCCTTCCGGATCCTTTTCGTACGAAATCACCGTACTCTGAAAGACGTACAGGGAACTCTTGTCGATCATCTTGACGTACACGCGGGTTTTGGCGGGAAGGGGAACGAATACCCCCTTGTTGCTGGGCATACCGATTTTGGCCACGTTTTTCTGGAAATCCAGGTCGAAAACGCTGCTCTTGTAAATCCCCTTCAACTCCGGATCGGAAACATCCAGGATGAGGGGTTTTCCAATTTTGATGGTCTCTTCTACCGGAATCTTGGTGTTGAAATACCCCATGGAAATACCACCTTACAGCAAGATGCCCATTTTTTGGAACTTCCCATCGATCTCCAGCAACCATTCCTTGATCTTTTCCTTTTGTTCCCAGGCGGGATTCAAAAAGAGAAAACCATAATGGAAGAAATTGAAATCCGTGTACTCGTGCACGCGCACCACGTCCACGTTGCCCTTGTAAAAGCGGGGGTGAAAAAGGGTGCCCTCCTTGAAAAACAAGCGTTCCTCGCAAACGATGCCCGCCCCCGTGATGGAAATATCGGTGAGTACACCGGGGTAAGAATTCTCCTCGAAGCCGACGCGGATTTCTTCCAGCAGGAAGAAGCGCTTGAAGTTCCTCTGCTGCACGCTTCGCAAGTCCTCCACCTGCACATGGAAACGGGAAATCTTGCCGAACACCGAGTCCTCGGTACCCGAAACAGTGGTGCACATCCCCTTTCCCCGCAACACCATCTTGGGAAGGAAAATCTCGAAGTCCAAGATTTGCCCCTGGATATTCTCCGAGTGGGGTACGGGGAAACGGCTCTCAAACACCAAGTGTCCGTGGGATTTCCCCAGGTAGATACACGAAAGAAGCTGCGAGGGAAAGCGCAGCAGGGATTTCCAGTTGCTGATGCGGAGGAAGAACGCAATTTTTTCGTGGGTTCCCATTTGCACCTCCTTGGGGCCAAACGGTTCCGTTTCCAACGGGGACTACTTGATGCCAAACAAGCGCTTGATCTTGGAAATGAATCCTGCAGGTTCCTCTTCGCGGGTACCGTCCGAGCTTTGTATCACCAGCTTGCTGATGCGCCCGATCGTCAAGGCTGGCTGGGAATGCTTGTGCCATTCGATCAGGGGAACCTGTTTCTCCACGCTGCTGCTCACCGCGGCATCGTGCCGCAAGATGAACTTCTCCTCGATTTGCCACCCGGCGAATTTTTCGAGCACGTAGGAGAAGCGCTCCAAAACCTTGGTGTCCTTGGAAGGGTTCCGCGATTGGTTCATCACCAAAAACAGCTTGGGGTAAATGCCCCGGCTTCCCAGGATCTTCGCCAAGGTGTACACGTTCATGAGTGACGTGGGCTCGGGGGTGGTGACCAGGAACAGCTTGTCCGCCGCGGAGTAGAAAGAAATGAGTTCGTCGGAAAAGCCCGCACCGGTATCCACGATGGCGAAGTTCATGTCCTTTGCCAGGTCGATGAAATCGTGCAGCAACCGTTGCTTGGGTTCGCTGCGAAAGGCCACGAGATCCTGCACGTCCGTTCCGCTGCTCAGCAACCAGATGCCGTAACTGGTGGGGTAAATCACGTCGCGGAGTTCCAGGTTGCCCAGCAGGTAATCGCGCAACGTGTTGCGCGTGGTCACACCCAGCAAGATGTCCGCGTTGGCAAACCCCGCATCCGCATCGAAGAGCAACACGTTCTTGTTGCTTTTTGCCAGGGAAACCGCCAGGTTCACCGAGAAAACGCTTTTTCCCACGCCTCCCTTGCCACTTGCCACCAGAAGGATTTCGAGGTTTTGATTTGCCACAACTTGCTTAAGCGTTTCCAGCTGGTCTGGCATGTTTCAGCACCTCTTTCACGAAGATGGAAGCCAGGCGGCGCGAATCGCCCAGCATGATATCCTCTGGGATGCGTTGGCCGTTGGTGATGAAGGAAATGGGCACGTCGTAGGCCAACGGAAGCTCCAGCACCGATCCAAAGACACGTGTTTCGTCCATCTTGGTGAGGATCAAGTGCGTGGGCGCCACCACCGAAAAGTGTTCCATCACGTCCTTCTGGTCGTCCAGTCGCATGTTCATGCTCAAGGTGAGGAAAATATTTTGGGGGTTCACGATCTCGAGGTAGCGCACCAATTCGGACATCTGCAGTTCGTTGTGCTGGCTGCGCCCTGCGGTGTCCACCAGCACCAGGTCGAATCCCTGGAAGCGCTGCAACAGGATCTGCAACTCGCGGGGGTTGTACGCCACCCCCACCTGTATTCCCATGATGTCCGCGCTGGTCTTCAATTGGTCCACGGCGGCAATCCGGTAAGTGTCAATCGTCAAAATCCCGATTTTCTTGCGCATTTCCAGCGAAAGCATGGCGGCGATCTTGGTGAGCGTGGTGGTCTTTCCCACGCCGGTTGGGCCCACGAAGAAGATCAAGTCGCCCTTTTCGTGCTTTTTCAAGGGGTTGTCCGTTTTGATCACGGAGGCAAGGATATCCGCGAACTTCTTCTCGAATTCGAAGGAGTGTTCGGAGCCTTCGTTGGACACGATGCGCAGCGACTCCACGATCTTGCGGCAGGTTTCGTCGTTCACTTCGTGCTTGCGCAAGAGTTCGTAGATCTTGCGAAAGGGTTCCGGGATTTGGGGGGCATATGACTGGTTCTGGATCCGCTCCCCGAATTGCTGCATCATGCGCTTGAGTGATACCATCTCTTTCTTCAGCGCGGAAATCTCGCGGTTGTCCCCAAGGCCATCCAGCTCCTTGTCCGTGTTCACCGGCAAAGGAGAAGGGTGGCTTGGTTCTCTTCGGAGTACCTCGCTGCCCACCATGCCTTGCGAAGGCGGAATGGAGGGCACATCCTTCTTTTCGAAAGGAGGAAGGGGGCGATTCTCCTGCTTGCGCTCCGCGGAATTTTGGGAAATGATGCGCTTCAACTCGTACAGTTTCTCGCTATCCACCCAGCCTTCCTCTTGCTTCTTGCTTTTTTCCGCCTTGGGAGCTGCCTCTCCCCGGTGGTCCTCGGCGACGGCGGTTACCTCGTACATCATTTTTCGCCCGAAACCCATGAACCCCCCCTTTTTGAAACGGCGGGTTTGGAGGATCACGGCATCATCCCCCAAGTCTTTCTTGATTTGGCGCAGGGCATCTTTCACGTCTTGGACCATGTACTTCTTGATCTTCACAGCTTGACCACCGCTTCAACGTTAAAGGGAATATCGTCGACCAATTCCTCGTAGGACAGAACCGGCAACCCCGGCAATGCCCGTTCAACCGCACGCTTGAGTAAAAACCGGATTACCCCGGAACACACGACCACCGGCATGAACCCCTTGCGCATCGTTTCTTCCATGGAAACGGATATCTTTTCCTCGAGTTGCTTCAACGTCTTGGGGTCCAGGGCAAGGAACCTTCCCTCTTCCGTGTCGCGCACCCGGTCCGCCAACTGCTTTTCCAGGGTGGGATCCAACCCGATGGCATGGATCTGGCCATCGTCAGAACGCGCATCCATGCAAATCTGCCGCTTGAGGGCTCTTCGGGAGTATTCACTTAAGAAATCGATATCCCGGGTTTTTTCCACGTACTCCACGAGCGTTTCGAAGATCACGGGTAGGTTCCGAATCGACACCCGTTCCTTCAAAAGGTTCTGCAGGATCTTCTGGATCTCGTACAACTTCAACTGGTCGGGAACCAGCTCTTCCACGAGGTGGGGGAATTTCTCCCTCAGCCCGTCCACCAGCAGTTCCATTTCCCGCCGCCCGAGGATATCCGCGGAATGCCGCTTTATGAGTTCCGAAAGGTGGGTGGCAAAAACGCTGGGGGGGTCGACCACGGTGTACCCAGCGTCCATGGCCCCCTCTCTCTGGGTTTCATCGATCCAGTACGCCTCCAGCCCAAACGCAGGCTCGGTGCTGGAGATTCCCGGAAGCGCACCCGTGGCGGTTCCTGGGTTTATGGCCAGCAACCGGTTGGGCCACAACTCGTAGCGGGCAATCTCGGTGCCCTTTAATTTTATCACATATTCGTTCGCTTTCAACAGCACGCTATCGCGAACGCGAATGGGGCTCAGTATCAACCCCAGCTCGTAGGCAATCTGCTTGCGTACCATGGTGATGCGGTCCAACAGGTCCCCACCCTGCGAGGGGTCCGCCAGCGGCAGCAGGCCGTAGCCGAACTCCACGTCGATTGTGTCGGATTGGATGATTTCCGAGACTTCCTGCGCCGTGGTCATCGAAGGGGGTGCAGGTGGTCCTCCTTCTTCGCCCGGCGCTTCCCCCGGTTGCCTCGGTTGTCCGGGGCCAGGCGGAGGGCGTCCGGTGCCTTCGCCCCCCGCCCCGCCGGTGGCCAGCTGGGGTTGCTGCCGCGAAGAGAAGTAGGCGGCCAAGACAAGGCCCACCCCCACCAGAAGCGTGGAGAACGTGGGAAGGGGCGTGAACAAAGACAGGAACACCAAGACCCCTCCGGTGAGGTACAGAACGCGGGTCTCGGAGGCCAGTTCCCGGAGCATGTCCTGCCCCAGGTTGGATTCGGAAGCCGCGCGCGACACCAGGATACCGCTTGCGGTGGAAACGAGCAACGAAGGGATTTGCGCCGCCAACCCGTCCCCCACGGTAAGCAGCGTAAACACTTGTGCAGCTTCCGCGATGGACAAACCCTGCTGCACGGCCCCGATGATCAGCCCACCGAGGATGTTCACGAACACGATGATGATGCCCGCGATGGCATCCCCGCGCACGAACTTGCTGGCCCCGTCCATGGCCCCGTAGAAGTCTGCCTCGCGACGAATATCGTTGCGCCGCTTGCGCGCCTCGTCCTCGGTGATCAGCCCCGCGTTGTAATCCGCGTCCACGCTCATCTGCTTTCCGGGCATGGCATCCAGCGTGAAACGGGCACCCACTTCCGCGATACGCTCGGCACCCTTGGTGATCACCACGAACTGGATGATGACCAGGATCAGGAAGATCACGAGCCCCACCACGTAGTTGCCCTGCACCACGAAGTTCCCGAACGTGCGGATCACGTTCCCCTGGAAGTTCTTCCCCTGTAGCAGGATCAGACGGGTAGAGGTCACGTTGAGGGCAAGCCGGAAGATGGTGACGACCAGCAAGATGGAGGGAAAGGAAGAAAGCTCCAGCGCGTTGCGCACGTACATGGTGGAAAGGATGATGATCAGGGACATGGAAATGTTCAACACCTGCAACAGGTCCAGCAAGAAAGCTGGAACCGGCAAGATCATGAGCAAAACCAGTCCAACGACCATCAAGGAGACGATGATATCGAAATTCTTCATGTTCAAACCTTCCCTGCCATTTTCAGAACGTAGGCGAGCACCTGGGCTACGGCGTGGAACATGTGGGGAGGAATTTCCTCACCGATTTCCACTTCCGCGTACAGTTGCCGCGCGAGCGGAGGGTCGCGGTGCACCGCCACACCGTATTCCTTGGCCACTTCGATGATGCGATGTGCCACTTCGTCCACCCCCTTGGCCACGAGTATCGGCGTATCCATTTGGTCCACGTCGAAACGCAACGCCACCGCGTAGTGCGTGGGGTTGGTGACCACCACGGTTGCGCTGGGCACCTCTTCCATCATGCGCCGCTTCGCCATTTCCGCCATGAGCTGGCGCTGCTTTTGCTTCACCTGCGGGTTTCCCTCGATGTTCTTGTACTCGTCCTTGATTTCCTTCTTGGACATGCGGATATTTCGCTCGAATTCCCAACGCTGGTAGAAAAAATCGAAGAAACCCAGCGCGAGAAGGGCAAAGCCGATAAGCAACGAGATGCGGAACAACGAATCCCCCAGGAAAGCCATTGAATCCGGCAATGAAACCCAGGGGAGGGAATACAGCGTGTCCCAGATCCCCATGATGAATGTCCAGCCGATAAGGGCTAACATCGCCAGCTTCCCCAGGTTTTTCAACAATTCTATCACGGATCGGATGGAAAACAAGCGTTTGAACCCGCTCAAGGGGTTGATGCGGTTGATGTCGAACTTCAGCGCCTTGAGCGAGAACAGCAACTTCGTTTGCATGAACCCCACTACCAGGGCGATTCCCAGCCCCCCGAACAGCACGGCGAGCAACACCCACCACAGGTCACTGGACTGCTCCTGCAGGGACTGCGAAAGGAATGAAACCTCCTCGAACTCCCCGCCGAAGGGGATGGAAATGTAGTAGCTGATCATCTCCCCCATCCCCTCGTACAAGAACGGCATCAAGAAGCGCAACAGCACCACCAGGGAAAGGAAGACGATGGCCATGGACAGGTCCTTGGAATAGCCAGTTTGGCCTTCCTCCCGGGCTTTCTGGCGCCTTCGCGGCGTTGCTTTCTCGGTTTTGTCCGGGTCCGCGAACATCTGGAGCTCCCAGACCCAGGGTTGGTTCAGAACATGTGCAAAACGTTCCCAATCCAATCTTCCAACTCCCGTACGTACTTCACCAAGATTTCCGCCCAAACAGGGAGCAGTCCCACCATGATAAACAACCCCACCATCACCTTCAGCGGCAACCCCACGATGAACACGTTCAACTGGGGCATGAGCTTGGACATAATGCCCAGCACGAACGTCACCAGCAACATGAACACGATCATGGGCAATCCCAACTGCATCCCGAACTCCAGCACCTTGCCCATCACCCCGGCGAAAGACCAGGCAAACTCGTCTCCCACGCCCAGGATGGCAACGGGCACCGTTTGGAAACTCCGGATGATGAACTGCAACAGCACAAGCGGCCCCTTGATGAGCACGAAAAGGTACAGGCAAATCATCGTGACCAGCTGCGATACCACCACGCTCTCGCTTTCCGTTTGCGGATCGTAGATGCTCGCCGCGGCGAAACCCAGCTGGTAACCGTAGATGTCCCCCGCGAAAGACAGCGCGTAGAACAACACGTTCGCAACCATCCCGGCGGCCAACCCGAAGGAAAAGTTCAAAAACTCGATGAGCACGATGGACGATAGCGGGATGGTCAGGGGGAGCACCTGGTCCACGGAGGGCAACACCATGTAGGAAAGCAGGATGGGGAAAATGATCTTGACACCCGTGGGGAAGATACGTCCCCCGTAAAAGGGGGAAAACAGGAAGATACCGGCGATGCGGGAAAGGATGGCGGACCAAACGAGGAATTTCTGGAAAAAGAAGCTTTGCAGCTCGACGGGCACAGCAGACCCCTCAGACCAGGTTCATGTAGTAGGAAAAAATCTCCACCAGGTAATCCATCATCTTGTTAAGAATCCAACCCCCGAAGACCACCAACGAAATGAACACCACGAAGATCTTGGGAACAAAAGAAAGCGTCTGCTCGTTGATCTGGGTAACCGCTTGGAAAATCCCGATCAACAACCCCACCCCCAGGCTCAAGGCCAGCACGGGTGTAATCGAAAACAGCAAGGTGTAAATTCCACTCTGGATCACGTCCAGGAAAGATTCCACGGTCATGCGATCGCTTCCCCCCCATTCATTGGATTATAACATGGAATGAAGCGGGAAGGATGGTTGGCAAAATCCCTTTCCCCT
>ERZ795053.3169-NODE-3169-length-18974-cov-9.565833_pt1 | contig 18974 bp, 10 predicted proteins | sample MGYA00375137_ERZ795053 | MGnify/ENA primary metagenome ERZ795053 (study PRJEB30182, sample SAMN05720284) | activated sludge metagenome | isolation source: Anaerobic digester | place: Hong Kong | collected 2014-12-17 ...
CCCATCCAACACCTGACAAAATGCCAGGAAGAATGGGGATTTGGCATTCAGTTGTTCGACTTTCTGGTAAACACCTGTGAAGAAGCCATGAGCCAGGACCGAACACGCAAACAGGATCCACGACTGGTAGCGCTTCATCTATGGAGTACCGTACACGGGCTGGTCAATCTTTCCCGTTCGCAGCGATTGGAAATGGTGGAACAAAACAACAACGATAGTCTGATCCAACGCACCATGGAATCCATGTTGCAATGCATCTTCCGATAAATTTTTTTAGATCAAACTGAACACTGTACATTAAATGAACATACGTAATTTACTCCCGATTATTCTGGTTTTACTGCTATGCAGCACCCAACTTCCCGGTCAGGATTTCAAAGATCTGGTTGCGATGTGCTGGGCCAACAATCAGCAACTAAAAAGCCAGGATTTTCAGCTTAAGCAGGCTGAGGCCGCACTTCAGGAAGCAAGGGGCCTGTATTGGCCCAATCTATCCTTCGGCACCCAATATACCTTGGCGGCCGGCGGACGAGCGATCGACTTCCCCGTCGGTGATTTGTTAAACCCGGTATACAGCACCCTCAATCAGATTACCGGAAGTCAGCAATTTCCATCGCTGGAGAATCAGTCCATCCAGTTTCTTCCCAACAACTTTTATGACGCCCGCTTTCGAGTCCAGCAAGCTTTATTTAATCCGGATCTGGCCATCAACCGCGAATTAAAATCTGCACAGATCGACCTTAAACAACTGGAGATCAAGGCCTATAAACGCGAATTGAGCAAGGAAGTCATGAATGCCTATTTTCAGTGGCAACAAGCCGAACAAGCGATATCCATCTTTCAAGAGGCGGACACGCTTTTGGTTGAAGCAGCCCGCACTACGCAGAGTATGCTGCGCAATGGGATTGCCCTACCCTCTGCCCTCTCACGCATTGAGTCCGAACAAGCCAGTCTGAAAGCCCAGCAGATTGATGCCGCGACCAATGCAGAGAACGCCTGGATCTATTTAAACTACCTGTTGGGCCCTCATGAAGCAACCAGGAATGCAATAGTCCTGGATTTACCGGAATTACCGGACTCAACTTCCACAGCATCCGGATCGAGAGAAGAGCTTGCCCAACTGGATCAAGCCATTTCCATGCAACAGCTTGCTTTTGATAAAGAAGACCGGTTCTATCAACCCCGTTTGGGCGCCCAGCTTGATCTGGGATCGCAAGCCTTCGATTTTAACTGGGCTCCTTATGCCCTGCTTGGCATAAGCCTGACCTGGAACATTTACGATGGCAAACAACATAAATACAGGCAGGAGCAAGCCCGGGCAGCTATTGATGCACGGGTCCAGCAAAAAGCATTTGCCACCGACCAGATTGACCTTCAGAAAAAAGTGGCAGAAAACAATCTTCGTTCATCCATCCTGCAAGCCAAAACATTTCAGCCCAGGATCCGCGCCACCGAAAAAGCCTACCGGGAGGTGTACCGCAAGTACCAGGAAGGCTCTGCTAATTATCTGGAGCTTCTGGATGCCCGCACTCAGATCACCCAGGCCCGAATCGCCAACTCATTGGCCCGGTTCCAAGCCTGGTCCAAATGGGCCGATTACATCTACGCATCTGCCTCCTTCCCTATTGATTAATGATTAATCCTATCGCCAACTCAAACCAATGCAAAAGCATCATCCTATGAAAACAAACGTACTATTCCTGTTTGCATCCCTGGCTTTGGCCATTTCATGCACAACCAAACCGGAAGAAACACCCGACACAACGCGGACAGAAAAACCTGCAGAAACGGGTATTTATGTGAAGACCGAACCGGTTTCCCTGGTGGAAGAGATCCCAACCGTATCGGTTATTGGAATCATTATTAGTAAGACCGATGCCAAACCTGCTTTCAAGACCGGTGGTGTCATTGATAAAACAATGGTTAAGGAGGGTGATGCCGTCAAACCCGGACAACTCTTAGCCACCCTGATCATGACGGAAATAGATGCTCAGGTCAGGCAGGCAGAAGAGGGTCTGGCTAAAGCTCAACGGGACTTTGACCGTGTTTCCAATTTGTTTGCCGACAGTGTGGCAACCCTTGAGCAAAAACAAAATGCAGGCAGTGCCCTGACTCTGGCCACAGAAACACTAGCCATTGCAAAATTTAATCAAAATCACAGTGAAGTACGCTCACCCATCGCCGGCCGGGTTATCAAACAGGTATTGCACCAGGGTGAAATCGCCGGACCCGGTATGCCGGTCTACGCCATCATGGGTATCGCCGATCAGGACTGGCGCATACAGGCGGGACTTACCGACCGGGATTGGGCCCGGGTAAAAACCGGCGACAAGGCTACCGTAAGCATGGACGCCTATCCGGGAGAGTCTTTCGCCGCCCGGATTAGTGATAAAGCCAGATTAACACAGAATGCCAGTGGCACATTGAATATCGAATTATCCTTTGCCGACCAGCCGGCATCTCTCGCCGCCGGTATGACCTGCAAGGTGCTGCTGTCACCGGCAATTCAAAGCATCCAAACAACCATTCCGGTCGACGCCTTGGTGGATGCTAACGGCAGTCAGGCGACCGTGTATTCGATCGAGGGAGGCAAAGCGGTAAAACACCTGGTCACCATCTCGCGTCTGTTGGGTGATCGGGTAGTCATCGCCGGAGGACTGGAAGGGGTGGATGCCGTGGTAACCATCGGTTCCATCTACCTGGAAAATGGAGATGCAGTTATTCTGGCCAATCAGTAACACCCACAAAACGAACACCAATGAATTTCAATAAATTTTTTGTTCAGAACTATCAGTTTACACTGATCCTGTTTTTAGCAGTTTTACTGCTGGGGATAAACTCTTTGTTCAATATGCCCCGCAGTGAAGATCCGCCATTCAATGCACCGATGTTTTCCATCATCAGCATTTATCCCGGCACTTCACCGGCCGATATGGAAGAGCTCGTAGCAGACCCCATCGAAGAAGAGCTCTATAAACTGGAGGACATCAAGAAAATCACCTCGACGATCAATGACGGATTGTTGGTCATGCTGGTTGAATTCAACTACGGGGTTAATGTGGATACAAAAAACAACGATGTCATCCGGGAAATCAACAAATTGCGTGACGACCTGCCCGACGGCATCATCCGCCTGGATGTAAACCGCGCCGCCAGCAGTGATGTTGCCATTCTGCAGACTGCCCTGATGTCCGAGACGGCTAGCATGGAAACTTTGAACAACCATGCCGAGCAACTTGAAAAAGATCTTGAACGCATCAAGGACATTAAATATGTCAAAATACAGGGAGTTCCGGACCGGACCGTAAAAATTGAACTGGATCTGGAACGAATGGCTTCCCTGGGATTGGGCCTAAACCAGGTCATCGGCTTGATCCAGGCCAACAACATCAACATCCCGGGCGGAGACATCGATCTCGGTGACCGTAAATACAATATCAAAACAACGGCAGAGATCAAGGATCTTGAAGTCCTTAAAAACACGGTTGTTCGCACGACGCCTACCGGCGCCATCACCCATTTATCGGATCTTGCTAACGTCTACCTCACCGATGAAGAAAACGATCACATCGCCCGACTGAATGGTCATCGTGCCATTTGGATCGTAACCGCAATGAAAGACGAACGAAACATTGTTTCAACGCGGGCCCAGATCCAAACGGTCCTGGACCAGTTCTCACAATCCTTACCCGACGATATCCGGATGGAGCAAGCTTTTGACCAGGAAGCCGGCGTGCGCAAGCGGTTGGATGGGCTGGGCCGGGATTTTGCCATTGCTATTTTTCTTGTGTTGCTTACTCTTTTGCCCCTCGGGACACGCGCTTCCCTGGTGGTCATGATTTCCATCCCATTGTCACTCAGTATAGGCTTGTTCCTGCTGGACTTGTTGGGATATACACTCAATCAGCTTAGCATCGTAGGCATGGTAATCGCTCTGGGGCTTTTGGTCGACGACAGTATCGTGGTGGTTGAGAACATTGAGCGGTATATGCGCGGAGGAATCTCGGCGAAAGAAGCAGCAGTTTCTGCCACCAATCACATTCTTGTAGCCATACTGGGATGTACCGCTACGCTACTGCTGGCATTCCTTCCCCTTGCCAATCTTCCGGAAGGTTCTGGAGACTTTATCCGCTCACTGCCTATGGCGGTAATGCTTACTGTCCTTGCCTCTCTTTTTGTTTCACTCACCATCATACCTTTCCTTTCCAGCGTCTTTCTGAAAGCGCACGAACAAACGAGCCATCAACAGGGAAATATTTTCTTCAGGGCTTTCAAGCAATATGTCAACAACCCTTACCAGCGGCTTCTAGGGTGGTGCGTTAAACATCCAGTGATCGCCCTGTTGGGAGCAGCAGCTATATTTGGTTCTTCCTTCCTGATCATTCCACGGCTCGGATTTAGCTTGTTCCCTGCATCCGAAAAACCCATTATCATCGTAGATGTGGAGACCGAGCCCGGAAGTAATCTGATGCACACCGACCGGGTGGTTCGGAAAATTGAACAGAAGTTGCTGCAGCAGCCTGAAGTAGCCCGGCTGGCCTCAAATACCGGTATGGGCAACCCCCGGATCTATTACAACGAATTCCAGAAACAGTCGTCCGATAATACGGGTCAACTGATCGTCTTCATGGATGACCATACCGAGGTTCCTGAAATTGAGCATTTCGCGGATGTATTACGGGAAGAATTGACCGGTTATGCCGGCGCAAAAGTTGAAGTGCGCCGTTTCCAGCAAGGTCAGCCCATCTCCGCACCGATTGAGATGCGCATCATTGGCGACAATCTGGATACCCTGGAAGCACTTAGTGCCCGGGTAGAACAACTGATGCGCCATATGAAGGGTAGCCTCTATGTGAAAAACGACCTCAAGTACCAAAAAACAGAACTAAAAATTAACATCGACCGGGACAAGGCAGGCTTGTATGGACTGACCAGCGCTGAAATCGCCAAGACCATCCGTCTGGCCATCGCCGGCTTGGACATCGGAGAAATCCGGACAGCAGAAAGTGATGAGTACACCCTGAATGCATCCATCCGTCAAAACAGCGAGAATGCCCTGGAAAATTTTGACCGTATCTACGTCACCTCATTGGGAGGTAGTCTGGTGCCCTTAAAGTCGATCGCCCAAATCACCATGTCCCCCTCCCCGCCGGTAATCCGGCATTTTAACAAAGAGCGTTACAGTCTGGTCAGCAGCTTTGTGCAAACCGGATACAACACCGATCAAATGACCGATGCCATCATCGACCGGATTCAAACCGAAGTGCCTTTCCCGGAAAGTTACCGCTTGGTCGCAGCCGGTGAACGGGAGTCCCGGGAAGAATCGTTTGGTGGCATTGAAACCATCATCATCTTGACGGTCTTTGGATTACTGGCGATATTGGTATTGGAGTTCCGGACCTTCAAGTCCACGTTAATCGTCCTGAGTGTAATTCCAATGGGATTTATCGGAGCCATTGTAGCCCTGTGGGTGACCGGGGAAACGCTTTCTTTTGTAGCAACCGTGGGCATCATCGCGCTGGCAGGGATCGAGATCAAGAACTCGATCCTGATGGTGGATTATACCAATTCATTAAGGGAAAAAGGCATGAAATTATACGATGCCGTCATGGATGGAGCTGAGACCAGGTTTCTCCCTATTCTGTTAACCTCGATGACGGCAATCGGCGGTATGACCCCATTGGTTCTGGAGCGCAGTCCATTAATCAGTCCGCTGGCCATCGTTCTGATTGGCGGGTTGATCAGTTCGACCCTGCTGAGCCGCCTGGTTACGCCAGTATTGTATTACCTGGTACCCCCGAAAGTAGATGTTCAAAATCAGGATGTTCAAGCAAAAGAGTAAGCCATAGCTAAGAAGGAATTCCCGGGCGAACCGGAATTTGCTGAATCAGTTGCATCAATCAATTAGGCATGTACAACCGTTCACTGGCAAAAATCCACGACGAATCATATGCTCATCTGGCCGAAGGGGCGGCCAATTTTCTGCGTAAAATAAACCCGCCTATCCGCGGTCCTCTGGTTGACCTGGGTTGTGGTGCAGGGAATCTGCTGGCTGCTCTTTCGGACCTAATCGAAGTCGCATACGGCTTTGATCTTTCACCGGATATGATTCTACGAGCCAAGGCAAAAAACCCCGGATTCAACTTTGGAGTTGCCAACCTCTTCGACGTGCGTATCCCACCGGCACAAGTGGTGACCATGATCGGAGAAATACTGTCCTATGCCTGTCATGGTGAAACAAATCCTTCCAAATCAGTTGTCCCGTTTCTAAACCGGATCAGAACTCAATTGCAGGATGGCGGCATTCTATTATTTGATGTGTTGACTGATATCCGGGATTACAATTACCATCATTCGGGAGAAGAAGCTACGTGGACCTTGCTGATGAATAGTACCCAAGCCGGCGATGAAGTGACCAGGAAATTGACCATTTTTCAGAAAGAACCCGAATCCGGGCTGTACGCCAAAACAACGGAATACCATCACCTTAAAGTCTTCCAAAACGAACAGATGACGCAATGGTTGACCGACACCGGATTTGAAGTGGTTCCGATGCAAGCTTACGCCGAATCAGCTTTGCCTGCCGGCCGAATCGCATATTATTGCCGAAAAGCCTAACGCTCAACCTGAACGCGGAGGATGGTCAGGGACTGTCCTTCCAATACCAGGGTAAAATCAACGCCGGAAATTGGAATCATTGTTTCTTCCGGTACAATAAGATCGGGGTCCATCAATGAATTAGCCCCCAATAAGTCGGCGTGCCGGAGAACTATCCTGGCTCCCTGACTGGATACTGACTGCGCATTTTCAATATGGACCGGCAACTCCTGCATACCTTCAGCGGTGTTCACCAGGGTAAAAATTAATTCGCCGCTCTTTTCGTCCCAGGAGGCAGCCCCAAAGAGCCCATTCTGCCCGGTCATTGGTTTCCCGTCCAGATTCATCTCCAGAACATGGCTCCCGCGGTTGTTGGCATATAGCTTTTGCACATAATAATTGGGTGTACCGTAGGATTGGAGGTTGTCAAACCAGATTAAATCCGGAGTCCATTGCCACCCGTCGACATGAGCAAACAAAGGCGCATAAGAGCACATTTGGACCAGATCAGCATTACGAAGTAAACCCGTCATAAAGGCCGCTTCCGAAAGCGCACTGCGCCAGTCATTCTTTTTCAGAGGATCGGTGGCCAGCGGATCATGGGCGGCGTATTCCCCGGCAAAAATCCTCGGACCCTGGCGGTCGTAGCTATCATATCTGTCGCCGTGATCCAGAAACCATTGCGGTGGTTTGTAATAATGCTCATCGACAAAGTCTGCTTTGGATTGACGCAGCGCTTCCCAACCGTACTCGAACATTTCACCTTCAGCGAAAGGGCCACTACCCGACACAATTCGAATGTCTGGGTATTTGGATTTGATGGCAGCTTCAAAAACCTGGTAACGGTCAAAATAATCGGTTCCCCATTGCTCATTGCCTACTCCGATCATTTTAAGATGAAAAGGCTCGGGATGTCCCATTCCCGCCCGGACTTTACCCCAAGTTGAGGTAGCCGGACCATTCGCAAATTCAATGAGATCCAAAGCATCCTGGACATAGGGATCCAACTCATCCATGGGCACCAGCTCCCCCGTATTGAATTGACAAGCCATCCCACAACTAAGAATCGGCAGCGGTTCAGCACCCAGATCTTCAGCGAGCTGGAAGTATTCAAAAAAGCCGAGACCAAAACTCTGGAAATAATCGGGCGTGCTCCGATGGCTGAATTCCGTATTCCAACGGTTGATTAATGTGGTCCGTTCCTCCATGGGCCCCACCGTCTTTTTCCACTGATAACGTTGTTCCAATGTCCGCCCTTCAACAATACATCCACCAGGGAAGCGAACGAAGCCGGGATGAAGGTCCGCAAGCAATTGAACCAGGTCATTTCGTAACCCATTCTTGCGTCCTCTCCAGGTATCGGACGGAAACATAGAGATCATGTCCAGGTCCACCACGGAAATCCCGTGAAAACGGATGCGAAAGATACCCTTAGCATCTGTTCCGGATGCTTGAATGCTGATTTGATAGTTGCGCCATTCCTTTCCGGTAAGCATCAACTCCTGAGCTCCTAGGACGGTGCTATCCGAGCCTAAAAGTTCCAGGGTTATCCGGGGATTTCCCTCCTCCACCTTTGCCTCCAGACTGATCTGGTACTTCATGCCCTCCTTAAAGCCAATACCCCGAAAACCTTCATTCATCAACACATAATTTTCCTCCGATCGCACCTTTACCTGTAAAAAATGCCCGTTAGGGTTGTCTGCTCCCCGATTAATGGCGGAAGCAAATCCGGATGACTGATTATTGGACCACCGGTTAGAAGCGGGTTGAGACCATCCCATCAAAGGATCATCAAATTCGAATGAACGATTCTTTATTAACTCAGCATAGATCCCGCCATCAGCCGCTAAATTGATGTCTTCGAAAAAGATTCCAAACATGGTTGGCGAAATAGCAGCCGTCCGGTGAGCTACATCAACAACGACCTGATTGGCAAACCGCTGAGGCGATTTTGCCAGGTGTGAATTCCTGACTTCTCCGGTATGGAAACCCAGAAAGCTAAGCACAACCAGAATGTACTTACTGCTTGAAATAAATCGATTCATTATTTTCTTGATGCATTTACAAATCAATAAAATGGCGTATCCAACCAGACCAACCGGTTATTCTTCACCACTTCCAGAGCCTTGGCTCCTAATTGGTTGGAAAATATAATAAAGTTAGACGTGCTTTAACCCGATTGACGCTTGGTAAATAGTTTGCCTTATTAATCCGGGCACTTCATGAAAGCCCGGTTGGCGATACTTGCTTTTGCAGAAATCTGGGTATTTTTGCCCACAACCCTGGGGACCTGTTTAAAACTGGCTGCAGCAAGCCTGAAAAGAGTCCTGACACAGAAGAGGTACATTTTACATGCGGCGCATCAGCAGAAACATAGGCAGCGTTCTTATTGGCAAGTTTATTACCGCATTATCTATCTTATTGATTATTGGCTGTAATCAAAAGGAGTCCGCCCCATCCCACGCGACCACTCCGGCAACCCTGAATATCCACGGTCACGAAATCCAGCCAGGGCTTTTCCCCGAACCGGAATCGATCGAGATCACCCAAACCATCTCGATTCCAGCCGGCAAGCCATTAAAAATTCCGGCTAAAAAACTCCATCAGAATATTCAACGAAAGATCATCCAGAATGGCTATACCATTGCAGACACCTCAACCCATGTCACGGGGAAAGATAATGATGCACTACCTGTCGTAAAAACCGCTCTTATAGATACGGTCCTGGCCCGGTTGCCCAAAACGGTTCGAATCGAAGGCATGACATCTAACGATATCAATCCGGCCTGTATCACCCGCTTTGGCAAATTGCAGGGACTGGACGCTTATAACGTTATGTCCGCTCTCCAGGATAGTAGGGGCAATATCTGGTTAGCTATCTGGAATGGTGGTGTTACCAGATATGATGGTCATTATTTTTATACCTATACCAAAACCGAAGGATTAAAAGATGACAAAGTGCTTGCCCTCCATGAAGACGGCCAGGGAAATATCTGGATCGGCTATTTTGATCAGGGTATCAGCAAATTTGATGGATCCTTTTTCACCCATTATTCGGCTGGATCCGGGATCGCAGAAAATTCGGTCAAATGCATTGCCGAAGATGCTGCCGGTAACCTTTGGCTTGGCTCCTATGAAGGGGGAATTACACTCTTTGACGGGCACCAGTTTAACCATTTTAATCACCTGCAGGGATTCACCGATTACTCCGTCACATCCATCGTGCCTGATCAGGGGGATCTCTGGATTGGAACCAAAGGTGATGGACTATTCAGGTATCGCGACCATGGTTTCACTCCGGTAAGCAGTCCCTTTCTCAATGACACCATCAATGCCCTTCAGTATCACAAAGACCATCTCTGGGTAGGGACGGAACATGGCATTTTAAAGCTATCCGGCCATGATGTAGAAATATTCCCTGGCTCTATCATTTCCAGGACCTCCATCCAGTCTATCGCTGAAGACGACCGCGGAAACGTCTGGGCAGGATCATTCCAGGATGGTGTTTTCCGTTTATCCGGGAATCAATTGTATCAATACACCGAAGAGGACGGATTGGGAAACCGTGCAGTTCACGCCTTGTTAAATGACCAATCGGGCAATGTATGGTTCGGAACAACCGCAGGATTTGAGCTTTTTAATGGAGAACTATTCTCGAACTGGACCACCCACGAAGGCCTTTTGCAGAATAATGTCCTGGCCATCGTTCAAGGTAAAACGATGCGATGGTTCGGTTCAGAAGACGGCTTCACCGGATACGATGGGCAATACTTCTACCAATACAGCTCGGCAACCGGACTGCCCAATTCCATTATTTTCACCATGCTGGAAGACCACAACGGTGCAATCTGGCTGGGGACCAACATTGGCCTGGTCTTGTTTACCGGGACCAAATACATCCGATTTCCTCAATTAGGAGAAGCTCCGGTTCTGAATCTTTTTGAGGATCATGCAGGGGATATTTGGCTGTCGGGATATGGTGCAGTACGCGTGCGTTTCGGAAACAAGCAGCAAAAAAATGAATTCACCTTCTTCGGTGAAGAACAGGGCTTATCCAACAACGCAGTAAAATGTGTCGCTGAAGACTCTTTTGGTAATTATTGGATTGGAACCGACCATGGATTGAATCGCCTGGTCATCGGAAAGGACGATCATCCACATTTTTTCCAATACCTGTATGAACAAGCGATTACCAACGCATACATCACCTCCCTTTTGGTCGATCATGCAAACAGGTTGTGGATTGGCACATTTGGCGGCGGGTTGCTTCGATATGCTTCAGACCCCAAGACGAATCAAGAAACCATCATCAGTTTCAGGGAGAAGGATGGACTCATCAGCGATTGGGTAAGTTCTATCATGGCTGATGAGCAGAATAATCTCTGGGTAGGCGGCCGACATGGTATCTGCAAAATCAGTTTTACTCCGGCCGAAGAAACATCGTCAGAAAATATCCACTTCAGAAATTACCAATACAGCAATGGCTTTCTGGGAGGTAGTAGTAATATGCGTGCCATCTGCAAAGACACCGATGGGACCCTTTGGGTTGGCACCAAAACCATGGCCATTACCATCAATACGACCAGTGAAAAAATTGAAGCGCAATCACCGGTTATCGAAATTTCCAATGTGCAATTATTTGGTGAGAATATTCATTGGAGGCAATTGTTCACCCGGACCGACCAGAATATAGTCCTTGAAAACGGGATTCGCCTGGATAAGGATTATGTCTCCGGCGTCAGCAAATGGCGCAATGTGCCGGAACAACTTAGCCTGAAACACGACCATAATGACCTGACCATCGGGTTTACCAATGTCACCACACTGCAGAATGATCAAATTCTCTACCAACATAAACTAACGGGACTGGATCCGCACTGGAGCTCATGGTCACCCACTCAGGAGGTCCACTTCGGTCCTATTCCTCCCGGCCACTACACTTTTCAACTGCGAGCAGTAAACGCAGAAGGCTTACTAAGTCCGGAGATCCAATTTCCTTTCATCATTCGACCACCCTGGTGGAGGACCTGGTGGGCCTATCTGATTTATTTCATTTGCACATTGAGCATAGCTAATTCCTTCAGGAGGTATGAGCTGAAAAGACAACAGCTACAACACTCCCTGCAATTGGAAGCGATAAAGAACCAGAATCTGGAAGAACTGGATTTATTAAAGACCAAGTTATATACGAATATCACGCATGAGTTTCGGACCCCATTGACCGTAATCCTGGGCATCTCAGACCAGATTCGCAACCAACTAGAAACAAGTCTCCGGGATAAATTGGAATTGATCCACCGCAATGGCTGGCAACTGCTAAACCTGGTCAATCAAATGCTGGATTTGGCTAAAATAGAATCAAACCAAATGGGATTGCAGTTAATTCAAGGCAACATCATGAGTTATCTGAAATACCTCCTGAAATCGTTTGAATCCCTGGCCGGATCTAAAGGAATCGAATTGTCGTTTACGGGCGAATCCGAAGAGGTCATGATGGATTATGATCCGGGAAGAATACTCCAGGTCATTTCCAATTTGATTATCAATGCAGTTAAATTCACCCCTCAGGGAGGCAGGATAAACCTTTCTGCCAGCAAAATTGAGCCCAGTGGCAACAGGCACATGAATCCGGAACTAAAGATTGAGGTATCGGATTCCGGCATTGGGATACCAGCTGATCAATTGCCATTCATATTTAACCGGTTTTACCAATCAGACAATGCCAAAACGATCAAAGGCGAAGGCACCGGCATTGGGCTCACCTTAACCAGGGAATTAATCCACCTGATGCAGGGAAATATTTCGGTGACCAGTGCTCAGGGTGCCGGAACCAAATTTCTAATCCATCTTCCGATAACCCGTACAGCCCCACTTGCGCCTGAAGCTGATACCAAAAGCAATCAAACCGACCCACGGCTCGCTTATTCATCTGAATACGAAACCGATCGGCCAAGGGTTCCGGATACGGCCTCGGACAAACCATTGCTGCTCATTGTCGAAGACAACGAAGATATCCGGACCTATTTGATAAGCTGTTTGGCTCCACTCTTTGACATTGAAATCGCGACGGATGGAGCAGCGGGCATTGAAACGGCAATGCGAATTATCCCCGATATCGTGATAACCGACGTCATGATGCCCGTCAAAGATGGTTTTGAGGTCACCGAAACACTAAAAACAACCATGGCCACCAGCCATATTCCCATCGTCATCCTTACCGCCAAAGCTACCGCAGAAGACAGGATTGCAGGACTTAAACGAGGCGCAGACGTCTATCTGGCAAAACCATTCTATCAGGAAGAACTCCAGCTTCATGTTCAAAACCTGATCAAATTGCGCGAAAAATTACAAGCCAGGTATTTGAGTCTGCAGGCACCGCTCACCCGGCAACATACCGATGCTCAATTGGAGGATGCATTTATCCTGAAGTTGCGGAATCTGGTCGAAGACAACCTGGAGAACTCGGAATTCTCCATCGAAGACCTGTGTAAGCAGATGGCCATGAGCCGGATGCAAATGCATCGCAAGATCAAAGCGCTCACCAATCTCTCCACTTCCATTTACATCCGTAACATCCGGTTAAGTAAAGCCAGGGAGTTACTTGAAACAACCAATTGGAATGTGTCTGAAGTAGCATATGCCGTTGGTTTTGAAGACCCCAGGTATTTCTCACGAGTCTTTAACGAATATTACGGCCATCCGCCCAGCGATCTCAAATAACCCAACCAATCAATTGATAATCAGCTATTTAAAATTGCTGTTACAATAATCCACGAATTGGTTACAATAGTCCACACGATCTTTGCGGGTGTGTAGCACCTTTGAAAATCATTGGTATGTAGAAATGGATGAAACAACATTGAGCCAAAGGGCCATGAACTACTTTCTGTGCGGTCCAATGAAAATACACCGGAAATTAGGAAGTGACACTTTGACCGGAGTCGTGACTGGCAAAGGCAATTAATTTCAAACAGCAGGCACCAAAGAAGTTTTATTCTCCTGCATAACCCCAGGAAACACAATTGGTGCAACGCAAAGAAATGCTCCTGAGATTTGTCACTATTTGTTGACCGTAATAAGCGCCTTGTCTGTAGTATCGCAGACAAGGCGTTATCTTGAACCCAACACGAGTATCCATTCTCCGCGGATTATTTTGGAGCTTTTATCGCATGGATTTTACGATCTGGTGCCAAAACATCATGGACAGCCTCAACTTTCAATTCTTTGTCAACCACAAACGTCCGGGACAGAGCAATGGCGTCGCTTGAATTTCCAACTTTTACTTCGTACTTACCTGACTCCGCCACCCATGCCGACTGAGAGGCATCAAAGGAAGTTAAATCCCTGGCGTTCAGCTTGATTTGGATTATTTCCTGCTGACCCGGCTTCAGCAAACTTGTCTTCGCAAAACCTTTCAATTCTTTTGCCGGTTTGTCCATGCTTTTCCCCGGAGCACTGAGGTAACACTGAACCACCTCTTTACCCGGCAGATTACCGGTGTTGGTGACCGTAACGGACACGGTCATGCTATCGTTCCATTTGGGGGAACTTAGCTCAAGCTGTGAAAATTCAAAGCTGGTGTAAGAGAGCCCAAATCCGAAAGGATAGGCAACGGATTGGTGAAATGTCTCATAATACCGATAACCTACATAGATCCCATCTTCGTAAACGACTTCCGAAGGCTTACCACCCAGAATTCCGCCAATTACAGTTTGACCATCGCCGGGAAGCTCCGTTCCCGGGAAATTAGCAGCACTGGGAACATCATCGTAGCGTAGAGGGAAAGTGGTGGGCAATTTACCGGAGGGATTGACCTTACCCAGAAGCACATCGGCAACTACATTGCCACCCTCCTGGCCACCTTGCCAGGCCAGGACGATTCCATCCACCTGATCACGCCAGCTAGCAGTCTCAATAACATTACCGATGTTCAGCACGACGACCACTTTCTTATCGGTCTGATGGAATGCTTCCGAAACCTGTTTAATCATATCCAGCTCCGCCGCGGTGAGATAAAAGTCGCCATCTGTCTGGCGATCCTGACCTTCGCCGGAGTTCCTGCCGATTGTAATCAGAGCCAGGTCGGTGGATCGGGCCATCCTTTTGGCAATACCGGCATCCAGAGGCATCTCGGGCAAAGGTGGCAGCATCTCAAAAAAGAATTTTTTCTTCGGTTGCTTGGCTTTTTCAGCATCGATGTAATATTCGTACATACCCTGCAAGGAGGCGACTACCGGCTTTCCTGCCTGCTTCATCCCTTCTACCAGCGACACGGTATAGGCCTCATTCACATCTCCGCTTCCGGTACCTCCGGCGACAAAGTCATAAGAGCCTATGCCAAACGCCGCTATCTTATTTTGATCGTCCGGCAGCGGCAGCACCTGGCTATTCTTTAAAAGCACTACCCCCTCTCCTCCGGCGCGGCGGGTAATCTCGGCATGCGTCGATAAATCCGGATGATCCGAATGGGGATCAACACGGAATGAGGGTGACCGCAGGATGAGATACAAGATCCGCTTGACATTGGCATCCAGAACACCTTCGCTAAGTTCACCTTCCTGAATGGCTTTAAGTATTGCATCTCTTTGCTGGGGACGGCCTGGCATCAATAAATCGTTGCTGGCTTTCATTTGTGCCACCGGATCATTCCCTCCAAACCAATCGGTCATAACCAATCCCTGGAAGCCCCACTCATCGCGTAATATGGTCTGAAGTAATTCCGGGTTTTGTGACGCATAGACGCCATTTATCTTATTGTAGGAACTCATTACTGTCCAGGGTTGCGCTTCACGCACAGCAATCTCAAAACCCCTCAGATAGATTTCCCGCAGCGCCCTTTGGCTCAGAATGGTGTTAATGGTCATCCGGTTGGTCTCCTGATTGTTGGCCACAAAATGCTTGACAGAGGTTCCGACGCCTTGTGACTGAACGCCATTAACCATCGCTGCTGCCATTTTTCCTGAGAGGACAGGATCTTCGGAATAATATTCAAAATTTCGGCCGTTCAGGGGGTTGCGATGGATGTTCATAGCAGGAGCTAATAAGACATCAACGCCATAATCTTTCATTTCTTCACCAAACGCCTTACCAACCTCCTGAACCAGATCGGTATTCCACGTGGATGACAACATGGTTTCAATTGGAAACGCCGTGCAATAATATCGTTGCGAGCTCGTCGAATCCCGAACCGGTAGAATACGCAGCCCGGCTGGCCCATCCGACAAAACAACAGATTCGATGCCCAATGGGTCTATGGCATAGGTGTTACCTGCCGCTCCGGGCACTTTCTCCTTAATGTCCAGGTCGAACATACCCGGAATGCGCATCCCAATTCCGACCACAAGACTTGCTTTTTGTTCTATGGTCAACCTCGACAATAAATCGTTGATGCGTTCTGGCATCGGAGCCGATGGATCCTCGTAAACATCCATTCTTCCGTTTTGATTGGCATCCCGGTAGGCGGCTTGACCAAATAGTCCGTAAGAGCCGGCCACCAGGATCATCAGGATCAGGCTTTTCTTCATATTCAATTTCTTTGTGTCAATATGACACAATAATAAGATTTTTTGTTCATATTTAGGACTACTTACAAACGAACTCTATGGAATTACCATTCCAGCCTTCGCAGTGTCAACCGGGATTATCGGTAGATTGTGTCATCTTCGGGTTTCATGAAAATGAGCTTAAAGTTTTGTTGCTCAAACTATTACACAATCGGGAATGGGCACTGCCAGGAGGATTTGTAATGCTCGACGAAGATCTGGACCGGGCTGCGGTACGGGTCTTACGAGAAAGAACCGGACTGGAACGGATCTTCCTCCGGCAATTCCATGCATTTGGCGAGGTATCCCGGAATTTGCCCGGGCATGCAGATAAACTGGTAAGGACTCAGGCCATCCACCCCTCGTTGCAGGCTTGGTTTGAGCAGCGTTTCATTACGATCGGCTTCTACGCACTGGTGGAGTATTCACAGGTTGAAGAACCGCATCCAGATTATTTCTCGGAATTTTGCCGTTGGTACTCCATCCGGGAGCTGCCTCCCTTAATGCTGGACCATCAACGCATTGTATCGAAAGCTTTGGAGACCTTGCGCTTGCAGCTCAAATACCAACCCATCGGTCTCAATCTGCTGCCCGAGCGATTCACCATGCCTGAATTACAATCGTTGTATGAAACGTTATTGGAGAAAAAGCTGGACAGGCGAAATTTTCAGCGCAAAATGCTCAGCTACGACATCCTTGTAAAAACCGATGAATTTCGTCAGGGAGGCGCTCATAAAGCACCGGTCCTGTATGCCTTTGACCCCGACAGGTATCAGCAAGCACTTCAGCATGGATTGAATTCGATTTGGTAACCGGAGAAGTCGAAAGGAGTGCAGAACTAGTTCAGTAACTCACCCAATTTATCACGCAAATCCTGACCCCTTAGCCCTTTGGCGACGATCTTACCCTCTTTGTCCAGGAGGAAGTTCATTGGAATTCCGCGCACCCCATACAGTTTAGCCACATCCGAACCCCATCCTCTCAATTCTGACACCTGATTCCAGTTCAGCTGATCTTTTTCGATTGCACTCATCCAAGCTTCACGCCCTTCCTGATCATCCAATGAAACGCCTAATATGTTGAATCCCTTGTCTTTGTAAGCGTCAAAGGTCTTGACCAGATTCGGATTTTCTACACGGCAAGGCCCGCACCAGCTGGCCCAAAAATCGACCAACAGGTATTTGCCCCGCAAGGAGGATAGTGAAACCGGATTACCCTGAACATCAGCAGCAGTAAAATCCGGTGCTACTTCACCGATGGCAGTACGTTTGGCCGATTCCAGCAATTCGCTAAGTTGTTTTCCCAGCGAGCTATTAATGATACTGGTGTCCAGTACATCGTAAGCAGCTTGAAATTCCTTGACATCCGGATTGTACATAAAGGCATTCAGGACCTCAGTTCCCGCAACAAAAGATGCCGGTTTTTTAGCAGCAAAATCCGCTATGATTTGACGGCGACTTGCTTCTATGCCTTCATAAACTTTCAAAAGGCTATCCTGAGCCCTGGTATCTTCCGGGGATAAATTCTGATAAGCGGCGATCAGTGCATTGACCTCATCGTTAACGCCGGTCATCAGACCTTGTAATTCTTTGTTGTCATCATTTGCTTTGGAGCCGGATACGGTAGCTTCATGGAGATCTCCATAAGCACCCATCACTTTAATCGTTGCATTCTCGAGATACAACTGAAGGACATCCGCATACATCATATCGTTCATCAACCGGAGCGTTGCCTGCGAGGGCACATCCACCTTTCCCGTAAATACATAATGTCCGTCACCCGATTCAAGAGTGTCCATTTTTACACTTAACCCTTCCGGATAAGAAAGAATTAATGAATTCGGATCGTCTCCAGTGATGGTGACTTCCAGCCGGTAGCCGTCTTGACTACTAGTCTGATTTCCATCCGAGGAGCAGGCAGAAAAGAATAATGGCAGGGCTGGTAGTACATACAAAAGATGCTTCATGATTGTTATTTATACGATATCTGGTAGCTACAACGAAGAATGCGATCAAATCGTGCGCCTACCCTTAAAGTTTTGAGCGCACAAAGGTACAACAATTCCAGGATAGCCAGGAATGCAATGTTCAGACCCCGAATTAATACCAGCTATACCTTTTTATAATTTTAAATAGAAGCACGAACGATATGTATTTCAAAATATTATTCACACTTAACACCATATTACCAAATATTAAACTAATTTCATTTGCAATTCTAAAAATCAAAACACATGGGAAATTTATTACCGTTGATTATTCAACTGATAAGTGGTGCGTTAGGTGGTAACCTGGCGGGATCCTTATTGAAAAAACAAACACTGGGTACCCTTGGAAATTCCATCGCTGGTATCCTTGGCGGTGGATTGGGCGGCCAACTACTCGGTTTACTGGGCATGTCCACCGGAAGTGGCGGCCTGGACATTGGCAGCATAATTGGCAGTATTGCCAGCGGGGGTGTAGGTGGTGGCGTCCTTATGGCCATTATTGGCATCATTCGAAACGCCATGTCCAAGAAGGCTTAATCCGGAATCAGAGAGCTATTTTGGGGGTGGAAATTCCACCCCCTTTTTTTTGAATTGAAGCCGCATAAGAGCCCGATCTTAAGCGCTCCCTCGGTTTTTTTAAGCACAGGATGCCACCCCATTAAGGGTCAGGCCGAAATCAGAATTACAGATCCATTGTCGGTCTATAGAGCGCGTTGATCACTGGATCAATGTTCCCACAACCACTTCATTACCATCCGGTCTTCTGGCGTGATAATTTCCAGGATGTAAATCCCGTTTGCCATGCCCGCATCCGGCTGGTACTGGAATTCGTTAATTCCCGGTGGCAG
>ERZ795053.3170-NODE-3170-length-18972-cov-6.900143_pt1 | contig 18972 bp, 16 predicted proteins | sample MGYA00375137_ERZ795053 | MGnify/ENA primary metagenome ERZ795053 (study PRJEB30182, sample SAMN05720284) | activated sludge metagenome | isolation source: Anaerobic digester | place: Hong Kong | collected 2014-12-17 ...
ATTTTCCACCTGGCGCAGCCTTCCCTCGGCATCGCGGCGCTCGGAGATCGCGGTGGCAAGCCCGGCGCTGACCTCGGCGATCGGCCCGACCAGGAAATGGGCCAGGTTGACCAGATGGCTGCCCATGTCGCCGAGCGCCCCGGTGCCCGCGAGTGCCGTCTCGCAGCGCCAGGAGAAGGGGAAGCTCGCCGGCCCCATGAAGTCCTCGTCGAAGATGGCGCGAAACTGCGTCACGGCACCGAGCTCGCCGGCCTCGACCAGCTTCCTCGCGAAGGCCACGGCGGGCGAGCGGAGATAGTTGTAGCCGACGAGCGTGGTCGTGCCGGCCGACGCTGCCGCCTCGGCCAGCTCCCTGGCGTCGGCCGCGGTCAGCGCCAGCGGCTTCTCACACCAGACATGCTTGCCGGCGGCGAGGGCGGCCAGCGCCATCTCCTTGTGCAGCACGTTGGGGGTCGCGATGGAGACCAGCTCGATTTTCGGGTCGGCCAGGAGCTCCCGCCAGTCGGCGGTCGCCCGGGCGAAGCCGAAGCGGTCCCGGGCGGCCGCCGCGCCGGCGATGGCGGCATCGGCGACGGCCACCAGCTCGGGCCGCAGCGCCGGCTCGAAGGTATGGGCCACCCGGGCCAGCGCCTGGGCGTGGCAGGCGCCCATGTAGCCTGTGCCGATGACGCCGCAGCCGATGCCGCGCGATGCGTCCGGCGCGGTCCTGCCGATCCCCGTCTGTCCCACGATAGCCTCCTCTGCCATCTGTCGGCAGCTGCTATGCCCCGCCGCCGCGACGTGTACAAGGCGAGGCGGTGGGCGGCGGACTTGTGCTCCTCACCGGGGCCCGCCAGGGCCCCTGCATTGACGACACGCTGCTTGTCGGTTGCCACCGGCGATCGTAGAGGACCGAGGCCGAGCGACTCTCGCCTCGAACCAGCGGAGCAGAGCGACGGGCACCGATTGCGGGATGAGCCATTTGACCACCACCCTGTCGAAAGCAGCGCGGCGGGCGGCCGATATGGCGGGCGATCGGGCGACCCTCGCCACGGCCGCCCTCGTCGTCGCGGTCGCCGTGATCGGCCTCTTTGCCGGACGCTGGGACATGGCGGTCTACACCCTCAGCTTCTGGCACTATCTCGTCTACGCGCTGGCCTTCCTCTGGCGGCGCATCACGCCCGAGCGCTTCCAGCGCGACGCCATCCTGCTGAGGACCATCTCGCTCGTCGCCCTCGCCGGCGTCTGCCTCGCCATCCTGCCCAACCTCTTTTCGCTCGTCGTCATGGCCGCCGGCTTCTCGCTCAATGTCGCGGCCTACCGCGCGCTCGGCACAGACAGGACCTATTACGGCGTCGAGCTCACGGCCCTGCCGCCCGAGCGGACGACCGCGTTCCCGTACTCGCTCACCGCGCATCCGATGCTGATCGGCAACATGCTGGGCTATGGCGCACCCCTTCTGGACGCCGGTTTCAGGGCGGAATGGTGGCCGCTGGCAGCACTCCATGCCCTCCTCAACCTCGCCATCATCCTCATGGAGGCGCACGGCCGGCAGAGCCGTCGGCTCGGCACGCTCGTGCCGCTCCTCGGCCTCGCGGCCGGATCGCTCCTGCTCCTGATCGCCTTTAGCGACGTGTGGCCGTTCGCCCTGGCTTCCGTCCTCTGCATCGTGGCCTTCGGCGCCTTGCTGTTTCGCCGCTACGCGACGCCGGCCGGGCCGGGCGACACCTGAGAAGCCCCATCGCGGCTCCGGCCACGTCTTCGCACACCCGGGCAGGACGCTTTTCTAGACCGTCCCGCCGAGCTCGGCGGAGAGGTCCTGCAGCTCCTTGCCGCCGGCCATGAGGTTCTGCAGCTCCTCGAGATTGACCTCGTCCTTGCCGTAGGTGCCGAGCGTCTGGCCGCGGTTGAGGACGGTGAAGCGGTCGCCGACGGCGTGGGCGTGGCGGACGTTGTGGGTGATGAAGATGACGCCGAGGCCCTTCTGGCGGACCATGTTGATGTATTTGAGCACCATCGAGGTCTGCCGCACGCCGAGCGCCGAGGTGGGCTCGTCGAGGATCAGCACCTTGGCGCCGAAATAGACGGCGCGGGCGATCGCCACGCATTGCCGCTCGCCGCCGGAGAGGGTGCCGACCGCCTGCTCGGGGTCGCGGACGTCGATGCCGATCCGCGCCATCTCCTCGCGCGCCACCTGGTCGGCCTCGCCGAAGTCGAAGAAGCGGAACGGCCAGATGCCCTTGAGCGGCTCGCGGCCCATGAAGAAGTTGCGGGTGATCGACATGAGCGGGATCATCGCGAGGTCCTGGTAGACCGTGGCGATGCCGGCATCGAGCGCCTCGCGCGGGCTGTCGAACGCGACGGGCTGGCCCTCGACCCGGAAGGTTCCCGAGCTCGGCTTGTGGACGCCGGAGAGCGTCTTGATCAGGGTCGACTTGCCGGCGCCATTGTCGCCGAGGAGGCAGTGCACCTCGTGGCGGTCGACGCTGAGGCTGACGCCGCCCAGGGCGATCACCGAGCCGAAATGCTTGGTGATGTTGTCGACCTCGATGAGGGGCGGGCCGGATCGACCCCAGGAGCCGGTCTTGCGGGACGTCTCGGCCGTTGCGGTTGCCATCAGGGGTCCCCTCCGTCCTACCGTTCGCCGGTCGCCCGCTTGCGGACGATGTTGTTGAAGAAGACGGCGATCAGCAGCATGCCGCCGAGGAAGACGAGGTACCAGTCCTGGTCGATCTGGGTGTAGGTCAGGCCGATCAGCACCATGCCGAAGATGATGGCGCCGAAGAAGGCGCCGATCGCCGAGCCGTAGCCGCCGGTGAGCAGGCAGCCGCCGATGACGGCGGCGATGATCGCCTCGAACTCCTTCTGGAAGCCGCGCCTGGCATCGGTGCTGCCGGTGTCCATGACGGTCAGGATGGCGACGAGCGCCGCGCAGCAGGCGGTGACGATGAAGAGCACCGTCTTCACCCGGGCGACCGGCACGCCCGAGTTGCGGGCGGCGTTGGCGTCGCCGCCGGCGGCGAAGATCCAGTTGCCGACCCGGGTCCGGGTGAGGACGATGGTGGCGACGGCGGCGATGCCGAAGAACCAGAGGATGTCGACGGGGATGCCGGTGACCTTGGGCAGGCCGCTCGAGAAGGTCTCGATCATGCCCCGCTCGGCGAGCCAGGCGAAGAGGCCCTCGAGGGCCTGGCCGGAGAAGAGCGGGGCCAGCACGCTGTCGCCGACCGCTTCGCGGATGCCGCGCATCTGGGTCGACCCGCCGGTCGCCCATTTCAGCCCGACCAGGGTCAGGCCGCGCAGGATGAAGAGGAAGGCGAGCGTGACGATGAAGGAGGGGAGGCCCGTGCGCAGCACGATCTGCCCGTTGAGCGTGCCGAAGGCCGCGGCCATGGCGAGCGTGAGCAGGATGGCGGGCAGGAGCGGCAGATGCAGCGCCGTCACGGAAGCCCCGAAGACGAGCCCGGCGAAGGCGACCATCGAGCCGACCGAGAGGTCGAACTCGCCGCCGACCATCAGAAGTGCGGCACCGATCGCGAGGATGCCGAGCTGGGCTGCCGGCGACATGAAGGTCAGGATGCCGGAGAGCGTGAACATCTGGCCGCTGGCCAGGATGTAGAAGAAGATCGAGACCAGCACGAGCCCGGAGAAGGCGCCGAGCTCCGGGCGCCGCATCAGCCGCGTCATGAAGGACGCCTGCTTCAGCCGTTCGTCGGCCATCGCCATCGCCGCCTCCCCAGGCTTCTGGTTGGGTTCTGTCGTGCCGCGTGTCAGCCGGCCATCGGGACCGACCCTGACGGTCGGTCCCGATGGTTCGGACAGTGGCTCAGCGGATGCCCTTGGCGCTGAGCTCGATGACCTGCCCGGCCTTGTCGGCGGTGATCAGGTTCGGGCCCGACGGCACGTCGCCACCCGGCATCAGGCCGTAGCGCGACTGCAGGGCGAGGAAGGCGATCGGCAGATAGCCCTGGAGGAACTGCTGCTGGTCGATGGCGAAGGCGGCCTTGCCGTCGACGATGGCCTGCAGGAAGTTGGCCGAGAGATCGAAGCTGGCGAGGTTGATCTCGCCTGCCTTGCCGGTCTCCTCCAGCGCCCGCAGCGCCGGCTCGCCGGCGGTTCCGGCGCCCAGCGCCAGGATCGTGTCGATCGACGCGTCGGTCTCCATCGCCGCCTTGACCTTGGCGGTGATCTCGGCCGGATCCATGGTCACCGGCAGGATCGTGACATTGCCGCCGAAGCCCTCGGCGAAGCCGGCGCAGCGCAGGTCGAGGGCGACATTGCCGACCTCCTGGTTGATGCAGATGCCATTCGAGCCGCCCATCGAGGCGAGCTCGGCGCCGGCGATCTTGCCTGCGTCGAACTCCGACTGGCCGACATGGAGCAGGGCGCCGAGGCCATGCGCCACGTCCGAGCCCGAATTCATCGAGATGACGTTGATGCCGGCATCGACGGCGCGCTGGATCGACGGGCCGAGCGCGTCGGCATCGGGAATCGAGACGACGAGGCCATAGGGCTCCTGGTTGACCGCGGCGTCGATGAGCTGGCCCATCGCCACCATGTCGAAGGTCTCGGGTGCGCGGTAGTCGACGTTGACCCCGTAGTCCCGGGCGGCCTCGTCGACGCCGTTCTTGACCACCGACCAGAACGGGTCGGAGGCCTGGCCGTGGCTGACCACGATGATGCTGGTGTCCTGCGCCAGGGCGGTGCCGGCGGTCAGCACGGCGGCAAGAGCGGCAGCCGTGAGCGTTTTCGTCAAGGTCATGGAAACCTCCCGGTTTGCTGATGCAGATCGCCTTGTCCGACAGCGCTGTCAGAACAGCGTTTCCATCTGCTTGGGTTTATGGAATACACATTCCAGCGGAAGGTTCAAGCCCCTGGAACAAGAATTCCAAATTCGCACCATCTGGAACGCGTGCGCCACCAATGAAGCAGCCGCCCACCCTGATGCCCGAGAGCTTCAGCGATCTGGAGCAGCTCATTGCCGCCCGGCATGGCGGCCTGAGCACGCGGCTCAAGGATATAGCGGCCTTCGTGCTCGCCCATCCCAACACCATAGCGCTGGAGACCGTCGCCACCGTCGCCGAGCAGGCCAGGGTGCCGCCTTCGGCGCTGGTGCGCTTCGCCCAGGCGCTCGGCTTCGACGGGTTCAGCGACATGCAGCGGCTCTTCCGGCTCAGGCTGGTCGAGCAGATGCCGAGCTACGCCGACCGGCTGGCGCAGCGCGAGAGCGGCGATGCGGCGCCGGGCGACAGCCTCGACCGGCTGGCCCAGGCAGCCCACCGGGCGATCGACGAGCTCGCGGTCGAGACGCCCCGCGCCGACCTCGCCGCCGCGGCCGACCGGCTCGCCGGGGCGAGGCGCATCCTCATCGTCGCCCAGCGGCGGAGCCTGCCGGTCGCCACCTATCTGCTCTACGGCCTGCTCAATCTCGAGCGCCCGGTCCAGCTCCTCGACAACCAGGGCGGGATGCTCGGCCAGCAGCTCAAGACGCTGGCCCGGGGCGATGTGCTGCTGGCCGCGAGCTATCGCCCCTATGCGCCAGAGACGCTCGAGGCGGTGCGTGCCGCCGAGGCGCAGGGTCTCGGCATCGTCGTGATCACCGACCTGCAGCTCAGCCCGCTCGCCGCGCACGGCCGGCCGACGCTCTTCGTCCGTGACGCCGAGATCCAGAATGTCCGCTCGCTGAGCGCTTCGATGTGCCTGGCGACGAGCCTCGTGATCGAGACCGGCAAGCGACTGGTGGGCGGCCGGGGCCGCCGACAGGAATAGGCATTCCAGGCTTGAACAGCGCTGGAATGCATGTTTCATTGGGTGGTATCAGGGAACCGCCGAAAGCCGACCCATGCCGAATGATGCGCCCGTATCCGACCCCGTGCTCCCCCCTGCGCTCGACGTCGTGACCATCGGCCGCTCGTCGGTCGATCTCTATGGCGAGCAGGCCGGCGGGCGGCTCGAGGACATGTCGAGCTTCGCCAAGTATGTCGGTGGCTGCCCGACGAACATCGCCATCGGCACGGCCAAGCTCGGCCTGCACTCCGGGCTGATCACCGCTGTCGGCGACGAGCACATGGGCCGGTTCGTCAAGGAGGAGGTCGAGCGCTGGGGGGTCGACACCGGCCGCCTCAAGACCGACCCCGCGCGCCTCACCTCGCTCGTCATCCTCGGCATTCGCGACGAGCACAGCTTTCCCTTGATCTTCTTCCGTGAGAACTGCGCGGATTCGGCGCTGGACGAGGGCGACATCGACGAAGCCTATATCGCCGGGGCGAAGGCCGTCGTCGTCACCGGCACGCATTTCTCCAGGCCCAATCTCGACCGCGCCTCGCGCAAGGCGGCGACCGTCGCCCGGGCGAAGGGTCGCAAGGTGATCCTCGACATCGATTACCGGCCGGTGCTCTGGGGCCTCACCGGGCACGGCCTCGGCGAGGAGCGCTTCGTCGAGAGCGGCAACGTCTCGGCCCATCTCCAGACCATCCTGCCGCTCTGCGACGTCGTCGTCGGCACCGAGGAGGAGCTGCACATCGCCGGCGGCTCGACCGACACGCTGGCCGCCATCCGCACCGTGCGCGAGCACGCGCCCGATGCGCTGATCGTCTGCAAGCGGGGGCCGATGGGCTGCGTCGCCTTTCCGGGCGCCATTCCGGACGACATCGAAGAGGGGATCAAGGGGCCGGGCTTTCCGGTCGACGTCTACAACGTGCTGGGTGCCGGCGACGCCTTCATGAGCGGCTTCCTGCGGGGCTACCTGCGCGACCTGCCGGTCCTGGAATGCTGCCGGTTGGCCAATGCCTGCGGCGCCTTCGCCGTCTCGCGCCACGGCTGCGCGCCGGCCATTCCCTCCTGGATCGAGCTCAGCCACTTCCTCGAGCACGGCTCGCCCGAGCGGGCGCTGAGGAAGGACCGCACGCTCGAGCAGCTGCACTGGAGCACCAACCGCGAGCGGCACTTCCCGCAGGTGCTGGCCTTCGCCTTCGACCACCGCAGCCAGCTCGAGGCGATCGCCGACGAGGCGGGGGTCAGCCGGCCGCATATCGCCCACTTCAAGTCCTTGTGCTGGCTGGCGGTGGAGCGGCAGCGGCAGGGCCGGAGCGATCTCGGCATCCTGCTCGACGGCCGCTATGGCGGCGCCACGCTGCCGCGGGCGACCGGCCAGGGCATCTGGATCGGCCGGCCGATCGAGCAGCCGGGCTCCCGGCCGCTGCGCTTCGACGACGGGCCCGACCTCGGGCGGGTGTTGCGCGAATGGCCGCGCGAGCATTGCGTCAAGTGCCTCGCCTTCTACCACCCGGACGATCCGGCGGAGCTGCGGGAGCTCCAGGTCGAGCGGCTGCAGATCCTCCAGGACGCGGCCCGCGGCACCTTCCACGACCTGCTGATCGAGATCATCGCCAGCAAGTCGGGCCTGCCGGAGGAAACGACGACGCTCGCCCGCGCGATCCGCCAGCTCTACGGGGCCGGGCTTTTCCCGGACTGGTGGAAGCTGCCGGATCCCGGCAGCGACGCGGCCTGGCGGGCCGTCGCCGACACCGTGGGCGCCTACGACCCGCATTGCCGGGGCATCCTGCTGCTCGGCCTCGAGGCACCCGAGGCGACCCTCGAGGAGGCCTTCCGGCGGGCCGCCGATCAGCCGATCTGCAAGGGCTTCGCCGTCGGCCGGAGCATCTTCGGCTCGGCCGCGCTCGACTGGTTTTCAGGGAAGATCGACGACGCTGCGGCCATCGACCGGATGGCCGCCACCTATGGACGACTGATCGAGGCCTGGGACCGGGCCCGTGCCGGAGGAAGCACATGAGCCGTCTGCTGTTGAAGAACCATGTCCCCGACGCCGCCGGGCTGGTCCACGAGGTGACGCCCGAAAGCGCCGGCTGGGGCCATGTCGGCTTCGCCCTGCACCGCCTCGCCAAAGGCCAGCGGCTGGAGGTCAAGGGCAGCGCCGACGAGACCTGCATCGTTCTCGTCACCGGCAGCGCCACGGTCGAGGCCGGGCCGCAGATCTTCCGCTCGATCGGCGGCCGCGCCAGCCCCTTCGAGGGCAAGCCGACCGCGGTCTACGTGCCGCGCGACACGGCCTTTGCGGTGATCGCCGAGAGCGAGCTCGAGCTGGCGCTCTGCACGGCACCGGGCGGCGGCGAGCACGGTGTCCGGCTGATCGGCCCGGACGACGTCGCCTACAGCAGGCGCGGCCAGGGGACCAACACGCGCCACGTCCACGACATCCTGCCGGAGACCGAGCCGGCGCATTCGCTCCTCGTCGTCGAGGTGGTGACCCCGGCGGGAGGCTGGTCGTCCTATCCCAGCCACAAGCACGACACCGACAACCTGCCGCACGAATCCCTGCTCGAGGAGATCTACTACCACCGCTTCCAGCCGCCCCAGGGCTTCGGCTTCCAGCGCGTCTACACCGACGACCGCTCGCTCGACGAGACGATGACCATCGAGGACGGCGATCTCGTCATGGTGCCCAAGGGCTACCACCCCTGCGGCACCGCGCACGGCTACGACCTCTATTACCTCAACGTCATGGCCGGCCCGAAGCGCGCCTGGCGGATCAACACCGAGGAGTGCCACCGCTGGCTTCTAACCTGAGACTCACCGCCGCCAGAAATCCGGGGTGAAGAGCAGGAGCACGGTGAAGATCTCGAGGCGGCCGAGCATCATGGCGAGGGCCAGGAGCCATTTGGCCGCGTCGGGCAGGCTGGCGAAGTTGCCGGCGGGGCCGATGATCGGGCCGAGGCCGGGGCCGACATTGGTGATGGCCGTGGCGCTGGCGGTGAGCGCCGTCACCAGGTCGAGGCCCATCAGGCCGAGCAGCACGGTGAAGATGGCGACCATGCCGAGCAGGGCGGCGACGAAGGCGAGCACCGCACCCGGCACGTCCTCGGGCACCCGACTGCCCCCATAGCGCAGCGGCACGACCTGGTGCTGGGCCACGAGACGGCGCAGCTTGAGGCGGATGAGCTGCCAGATGATCAGGTGGCGGTAGACCTTGATCGCACCCGAGGTCGAGCCGGCGCAGCCGCCGAGGAACATGAGGACGAAGAAGACGGCTTCCGCACCCGGCCCCCAGAGCGTGTAGTCGGTGCTGGCGAAGCCGGTGGTCGTCACCACCGAGACGACGTTGAAGGCGGTGTGCTGCAGCGCCTCGTCGAACGCCATCTCCCGGGTGACGGCGAGCCAGGCGGCCTTGCTGCCGATGACCAGGAAGAAGAAGACGAAGAGTGCTTTGACCTGCGTGTCCCTCAGCAGGGCACCGCGGTCGCCGCGCAGGACCCGGATGTAGGCCAGGAAGGGCAAGGCGCCGGCGATCATGAAGATCGTGCCGATCCAGTGCGTCAGCGGGCGCTGGAAATAGCCGAAGCTCAGGTCGTGGGTCGAGTAGCCGCCGGTGGAGAGTGTCGCCATGGCGTGGTTGACGGCATCGAAGACGCTCATCTCGGCGAGCGCGTAGGCCACGGCGCAGGCGATGGTGAGGCCGAGATAGACGAGGCCGATGGATGCCACCATGTGGAAGGCGCGCGGCACCACCTTCTCCGACTGCTCCGAGCTCTCCGTGCGGAAGAGCTGCATGCCGCCGATCCGCAGGAACGGCAGCAGCACGATCGCCATGACGATGATGCCGATGCCGCCGAGCCATTGCAGCAGCGAGCGCCAGAGCAGGATGCCGGGCGGCAGGCCGTCCAGGCCGGCAAGGACCGTCGAGCCGGTCGTGGTCAGGCCGGACATCGCCTCGAAGAAGGCGTCCGTGTAGCCGTGGCCGAGGCCGATCATCGGCAGGGCGGCGAAGGCGGGCACGACCACCCAGGTCAGCGCGGTCAGGAGGAAGGCCTGGCGCAGGTCGAGCTGGAACGCCCCCGGCCGCGAGGTGACCAGGATCAGCATGCCGCCGAAGAAGCCCGCGATCGCCGCCGAGACGACGAAGGAGAGCCAGTCCGGGTTGCCCGCGGTCACGTCGACCAAGGCCGGCACCAGCATCACCAGGGCCAGCACCCCGAGGAGGAGCCCGATCACCCGCGCGACCGGACCGAGCTCGATCATGGCGGTGCCCGGGCTCTTGCTAGCGGACCACCCAGACGGAGCAGCCGGCCTGCAGCGCCACCTGCGCCGCGTTCGAGTGGTCGAGCGATTCGTCCGCCTGCGGCATGTGCGTGCCCATGACGATCAGATCGGCCCCCACCTCAGCGGCGGCGTGGCAGATCTCGCGCACCGGGTCGCCCCAGTCGGCGCGGACATGCGCCTCGACGGTGATGTCGTCGGCGAAGCGCCCGGCGACGAAGTCGTGCAGCGCCGGCAGGTAGGTTTCCGGCAGCGTCGCCGGGTCGGCGGCGGCCGGCGGCGCCACCCAGAGCACGGCGAGCGTGGCGCCGTAGCGCCGGGCCAGGTCCTCGGCGGCGTCGATGGCGTGCCGCCAGGCCTCGGGGCTGGTCAGGTCGATCGGCAGGAGGATCTTCTGGGGCAAGGTCCGGCGCTCCGCTCAGGGGCCGGTGAGGCGCTCGCCGGCCAGGGCCATCATGCCACGGCCGGCAGGCCGCTGCTACCGGACGACGAAGACCGAGATCTTGGCGTGGCTCGCGATCCAGCCGGCATTGGAGCTGATCAGGTGCTCCTTGATGCCCGGAATGTGCGAGGCCATGACCACGAGATCGGCATCGATCTCCTTGAACGTCTTCAGCAGATCGCGATCGAGGTCGACCGCCGGATCGAGGCTGACCAGCGACCTGGCCCTGGCGTCGATGCCGAGTGCGGTACCGCGCTCGGCGGCGAACTGCTCGAGCTTGCCCTTGAACTCCTTCGGCGTGTGCGCGACGCTCGACGGGGTCTCGGTCGTCGCCCCCACGTAATAGAGCGTGGCACCGTAGGCCTTGGCCAGGTCCGCCGCCGTTTCCAGCGCCTTGGTCAACCGGTCGACATGGGCGAGGTCGACCGGCACGGCAATCACCTTGTACATCGAATTCTCCTTGTCCCGTCCCTAGCGCGCCATCTGCGGATCCGCGCGGAGCCCCTTGAACAGGCACCAGCACATCGCGACGAGGACGACGGCGAAGGGGAAGCCCGTCGCGATCGCCGCTCCCTGGAGCGAGGCCAGCCCGCCGCCGAGCAGGAGGGCGATGGCGACGAGGCCCTCGAAGGTCGCCCAGAAGACCCGCTGCGCCACCGGTGCATCGGTCTTGCCGCCGGCGGTGATGGTGTCGATGACGAGCGAGCCCGAATCCGAGGAGGTGACGAAGAAGACGATCACCAGGACGATGCCGAGGAAGGAGGAGACCATGGTGAGCGGCAGGACCTCGAGCATCTTGAAGAGCGAGAGCTCGGGCACGTAGGCGGCGACCGTCTCGGCCACGCCCTGGTAGTTGTCGTTCACGATCTGGTCGATGGCGGTGCCGCCGAAGGCGGTCATCCAGAGGATCGAGACCAGGGTCGGGATGATCAGCACGCAGGTGATGAACTCGCGCACCGTCCGTCCCCGGCTGACCCGGGCGATGAACATGCCGACGAACGGCGACCATGAGATCCACCAGGCCCAGTAGAAGGTCGTCCAGCCGTGCATGAAGGCGGTGTCATCGCGACCGAAGGGGTTGCTGAGTGGCAAGAGGTCGGCGGCATAGTGCCCGGCATTGGCGAAGAAGCCGGTGAGCAGGGCGATCGTCGGACCGGCGATGATGACGAAGAGCAGCAAGGCGAGCGCCAGCACCATGTTGATCTCGGAGAGCCGCTTCACGCCGGCCTCGAGCCCGGCGACGACCGAGATCAGCGCCACCGCGGTGATGGCGATGATCAGCGCCACCTTGGTGACGTCGGTCGCCGGAATGCCGAAGAGGTACTCGAGCCCGGCGGAGGCCTGCTCCGCACCGAAGCCGAGCGAGGTGGCGAGGCCGAAGAGCGTCGCGAACACCGCCAGCGTGTCGATGATGTGCCCGGGCCAGCCCCAGACCCGGTCGCCGAGCAGCGGGTAGAAGGCCGAGCGGATGGTGAGCGGCAGGCCGTTGTTGAAGGTGAAGAAGGCGAGGGAGAGCGCCACCACCGCATAGATCGCCCAGGGATGCAGGCCCCAGTGGAAGATGGTGGCGGCCATGCCCATGGCGCGCGCCGCCTCCACGTCCTCCGGGTTCACGCCCAGGGGCGGGTTCTGGAAATGGTAGACCGGCTCGAGCACGCCGAAGAACATGAGGCCGATGCCCATGCCGGCGGCGAACAGCATGGCGAACCAGCCGGCATAGGAGAAATCGGGCGTGGCGTCGGCGCCGCCGAGCCTGATCCGCCCCCATGGCGAGATGACCAGGAAGAGGCAGAACAGCACGAAGATGTTGGCCGCCGACATGAACACCCAGTCGAAGGTCGAGGTCAGCCAGGGCCGCAGCCAGCCGAAGAACGCCGCGGTGCCCTCCTGGAACATCAGCGTGAAGATCACGAATCCCACAATCGTCACCGCCGAGATCATGAAGACCGGATTGTGGATATCGAGACCCAGGATCTGGACGTTGTCTTGCCCGACCTCGTAGTCGGTCGAATCGACAGTAAAGTCCGGTTGAACGGGTTCGCTCATCAGGCATCTCCACGACGTAATAGGGGCATCGATTAGGTGCCCCGCGGCAAGGAAGCACGGAAAAGGCGGGCAATCTTGCCCGCCACCGGCAGCGCCGACCGATAATGCTCGGGTTACCCTAACATGACCAAACTGCAATGCAACCGGTCCTGCCGGCCATGGCTTCACCCGGTCCCATTCAGGCGGCTCGCCCGAGCTGGCGCCGGGTCAGCAGGGGGCCGGCGATCTCGAAGAAGATGGTCGCCGCCACGGCGACCGCGAGCAGGTCGGCCGCGGCTGCCGGGTAGCGCTCCGCCGCGAGGAGCGCCATGCCCATGGCGACCCCGGCCTGCGGCAGGAGCCCGAGCCCGACCGTGGCGAAGTCGCGGCGGTCGGGGCCGGCGAGCCAGGGCAGGGCCGCCCAGCCGCCCAGGAGGCGGCCGGCGACGCGCAGGGCGAGGTAGGCGAGGGTCAGGGGGGCCGCGGCACCGAGCCTTGCCGGGTCTGCGGCGGCACCCGCGGCGACGAAGAAGAACACGAGAAAGGGCCATTCGATGTGCTCGATCTCGCTGAACGAGCGCGAATGGTGCGGGGTCAGGTTGGCGACCGCGACGCCGGCGGTCATGCCGGCGAGCAAGGGCGAGACGGCGAGCGCGTCGGCCAGGCCGGCAATCAGCAGGATCACGGCCACCGCCTCCACCTGGGTCGGCTCGCCGGGCCGCAGCCGGCCGGTGAGAAAGGCCGCCGGTGCGCCGATCGCGAGCCCGAGCAGCAGCGCGCCGCCGAGCTCCCAGCCGGCCCTGCCGACCGCGTGCCACCCGTCCGCCCCGGCGACCAGCTCGAGCAGGCTCACGGCCACACCGAAGGCGATGATGCCCCAGGCATCGTCGATGGCGACGATACCGAGCACCACCTGGCCGACCCGGCCGCCCCCGCCGGCCTCCCTGACCACCTCGTGCACGGCGGCCGGGTCCGTGGCGACCGCCATGGCGGCGAGCGGCAGTGCTATGGCCGGCAGGAAGCCCAGGGCCAGGAGCCCGCCACCGACCAGGAGCGCGCTCACCAGGGCGATGGCGAGCGACAGCGCCAGGACCGGGCGGCCGGTCAGTCGCCAGCGCTCGGCGGTGAGATCGCCGCCGAGGAGAAACGCCACCATGACGAGGGCGATGGACACCAGCGGCTCGGCGACGGCGGCGGTGAGCACCGTCACCTCTTGCTCGAGGAGCACGCGCGCCGCGGTGGCGATGGCCACCCCGGTGAGCACCAGGAGCGAGACCCGGGGCAGGCCGAGCCGCCGCGCCAGCACGTCGACCATGAGGCTGAGGGCGAGCACTGCGCCGAGCATCAGGAGGACCGCCGTGTCGGTGGCGATCGCCGAGAGGGTGAAGAGTGGCTCCGACATCGGCCTCGCTCGGCGATGGTCGCGCGACGGGATTGACGGCGGCGGGCAACCGTGCCGACCTGTGGCGGCACCCGAGGCCCGACCACTTGCCCGGGACCCGACTACGAAGGAGAGCCGCATTGCCGGAAATTTTCAACCACCACTTCACCCGGTCGGAGCTGACCCGGCATGTCGGCGACACCTCGCAGCTTTTCGGCGTCGACCTCGTCACGCACGAGGACGGGCCGGAGCGCGGCCTCAGGGTGCTGCGCTTTCGCACGGGCGGCGGGCTCGAGCTCGAGGTGCTGGTCGACCGGGCCATGGATGTCGGCGCCATGAGCGTCTGCGGCGTGCCGCTCGGCTGGCGCTCGGGCAACGGCTTTCGCCACCCCTGGCTGCACGAGCACGACGCCGAGGGCGGCCTCGGCTGGCTGCGGTCGTTCTCCGGTCTCGTCAACACCTGCGGCCTCGACCACATCATGGGCATGGCGGAGGAGGGGGCGGATCACTTCAACTACCCCTACCGGGCCAGGGTCGCGCACGGCATCCACGGCCGCGTCGCGTTCACCCCGGCACGGCTGCAGGGCTTCGGCGAGCGCTGGGACGGCGACGATTGCGTCCTCCATGCCGAGGGAACCGTGCGCCAGGTCACGATGTTCGGCGAGAACCTGGAGCTGGCGCGCCGCATCGAGGCGACGGTCGGCGGGCGAACCGTCAAGATCACGGACAGGGTGACCAATCTCGGCTACCGCACCACGCCGCACGCGCTGCTCTACCACGTGAATGCCGGCTGGCCGGTGGTGGCGGCCGAATCACGGCTCAGCCTGCCGCTCGAGCGCACGGTCTACCATGCCCACGACCCGCATGCGACGAGCATCGGGCCCCTGGAGCAGGCGGCCCCCCAGGTCGGGTTCAGGGAGCAGGTCTACGAGCACGCGCTCAGGCGCCGCGCGGACGGCATGGTGCCGGTCCTGCTCGCCAACCCGGACTTCGGCGGCCTTTCGGGCTCGCGCGGCATCGGCCTGGCCATGCGCTATGACGGCCGCAGCCTGCCGGCCTTCTACCAGTGGCAGAACCTGCACGAAGGCGACTATGTCATCGGCATCGAGCCGGCGACCTGCCATGCCGGCAGCCGCGAGGACTGGAAGAAGCGCAACGAGATGATCTGGCTCGAGCACGGCGACAGTCGCGAGTACCGCCTCGAGCTGGAGGGCGTCGTCGGCGAGGCCGCCCTCGAGGCGATGGTCGACGAGATCGATGGCCTCCGCTAGGGCGGTGCTCGACCAGCCGGGCACGCACTGGCGGATCGAGACGGCCGCGCGTGCGGCGCTGCTGATCGACGGGGATGCTTATTTCCAGGCGCTCGCCGCCGCCATGGAGAAGGCCGAGCGCTCGATCATCATCCTCGGCTGGGACCTGCGAAGCGACCTCCTGCTCGACCCCATGAACTCGAGAGAGACCCTGGCCGCCCGGCTGCAGCGGCTGATCGGGGCGCGTGCCGGGCTGCATGTGCGGATCCTGGTCTGGGACTGGCCCATCGTGATGGGTGCGGGGCGGGAGGTCCTGCCGCACTGGAGCTTCGGTCCCCTGGAGGAGCGGCTGACATTCGTCCTCGACGACGAGATTCCGGTCGGCGGCGCGCATCACGAGAAGCTGGTCGTCATCGACGACCGGCTCGCCTTCGTCGGCGGTCTCGACCTCACCGCCGGCCGCTGGGACACGCCCGAGCACCACCCGGGCAACCTGCGCCGGCTCGAGATCGAGAGCGGCCTCGACCGGGCGCCGTTCCACGACGTCATGCTGATGGTCGAGGGCCCGGTCGCCGCCGCCCTCGGCGAGCTCGCCGCCGAGCGATGGCGCGTGGCGACCGACGATCACCTGGCGCCTTCCGGCTCGTCCGGGACCGACCTCTGGCCCGAAGGGATCGAGGCGGACGCCCAAGACGTGCCAGTCGCCATCGCCCGAACCCGGCCCGAGATCGACGGGCTCGAAGCCGCCCGCGAGATCGAGGCGCTCTACCTCGCCGCCATCGCCGGGGCAGAGCGGCTGATCTATATCGAGAACCAGTACCTCACCGTGCCGGCTGTGGCCCGGGCGCTGGCCCGCCGTTTGCGCGACATGCCGGACCTCGAGGTCGTGATCATCACACCCAAGGCCTGCGAAGGCCCGCTCGAGACCGCGGTGATGGATGCGGGGCGCAAGAAGTTCAAGGCGACGCTCGAGGCCGCCGCCCGGGACCGGGTCCGCGTGCTGACGGCGCAGAGCCACGGGCTTCGGGTCAATGTCCATGCCAAGCTGATGGCCGTCGACGATCGCCTGTTCACCGTCGGCAGCGCCAATCTCGCCAACCGCTCCATGGGCGTCGATACCGAGACCAACCTCGCCATCGAGCGGCCGGAGCCCGATCCGGTCATCCGCGGCTGGCGCCACCGGCTGCTGGCCGAGCATCTCGGCCGCGAGCCCGGCGAGGTCGCGGCATGCGAGGCGGAGCTCGGCTCGACCATCGCCATGATCGAGCGGCTCTCCGACCACGAGGCCGCGCACTATCTGGCACCGCTCGATCTCGATGCCCACCCGATACCGGAGCCGCTCTCGGACATCGTCGACGTCGCCGAGCTCGCCGACCCGCCCGAGCCGATCATCGGCTCGCAGCTCCTCGCCGAGCTCGGCCTGCCGAGACGCTTTCGCAACCTGCGGCGCTGGCTCGGCCGGGTTGCCGGCCTCGTCGGTGTCGCCGTGCTGCTCGCCTGGTTCCTCGGCGCTATCGACCTGGTCAGCGGCTGGGTGGTCGCGGGCGCCAGCCTCGCCCTCGTCCTCGGCTGGGCCGCTGGCGAGCGTCCCTGGCGGCTGGAGCGACACTGATGCGGGTTGCCACCTACAACATCCATGGTGCCGTCGGGCTCGACCGGCGGCGCCGGCCCGAGCGCATCGTCGAGGTCATCGAGAGCCTCGATGCCGACATCATCGGCCTGCAGGAGGTCGAAGGCCGCCGCAGCCGCAGTCGCGTCGACCAGGCGCAGCACATCGGCGATGCGCTGGACTACCATCTGGTCGCCGGCCCGCTGCTGCTCGAGGGCATGGGCGGCTATGGCAACGTGCTGCTTTCGCGCCATCCCGTGCTCGAGGTGGAGCGCCGCGTCTACCAGCGGCCGGGGAGCCAGACCCGCGGCCTGCTCGACGCCGTGGTGGCGCACCCGCTCCTCGGCCGGCTGCGGGTCATCGTGACGCATCTCGAGGTGCGCGACCACCGCATTCGCGCGACGCAGCTGCGCGAGCTCGAGAGCCTCCTGGCCGAAGGGCCGGAGGGGCCGGCCGTGCTGATGGGCGATCTCAATGAGTGGTGGAGCCGGCGCGTGGCGCTGAAGTCGCTCGACCGCACGGTCCGCTTCCTCCACTCGCCGGCCACGTTCCCGGCCCGGCTGCCGATCCTCCGCCTCGACCGGATCGGGGTCAGGTCGCTGCGCTCGACCGATCCCGACGGTCGCGCGCGGCGGGTGGAAACCCGGCTGACGCGCATTGCCTCGGACCATCTGCCGCTGGTCGCCGACCTCGAGCCGCTCGAGGCGCTGCCGGCGCCGGAGGACGAGGATCAGGCGAGCAGCACTTCCTCCCGGCATTCCACGCCGCTGGCCCGGCAATAGGCCTCGAGCTCGGCGAAGGCGGCGTCGATCGCCGGCACGTCGTCGCCGCGAAAGACGATGCTGGTGCCGGGCTTGTCCATCCGGAAGAACGGGTAGCTGCCGATGTCGATCGCCGGATAGCGGCCCTGGATGGCGCCGAGCACCGCCGCCATGTCGCCCTCGCCCTTGAAGACGACGAGGGTGCGCGAGTGCACCAGCGCCCCGCCGACCAGCCGCGGCTTCAGGATGTCGAGCATCGCCTGCATGATCTTCGGCACGCCGGCCAGGACATGCACGTTCTCGACGATGAAGCCAGGGGCCACGCTGACCGGGTTGTCGATCAGGACCGCACCCTCCGGCGTCTCGGCCATCTTGAGGCGCGCCTCGGTCACCTTCTCCGGCGGGTAGAACGCCCGCAGCCGCCGCTCGGCCTCGGGATGCCGGATGAGCTTCTGGCCGAACGCCCTGGCGATGCAGCCGGCGGTGATGTCGTCGTGGGTCGGGCCGATGCCGCCCGTGGTGAAGAGGTAGTCCACCTTGACGCGCATGGCGTTGACCGCGTCGACGATCTCCCTTTCGATATCGGGGATCACCCGGGCCTCGACCAGCCTGATGCCGATGCCGCCCAGGAAGGTCGCGAGATAGGGGAGGTTGGCATCGACCGTGCGGCCGGAGAGGATCTCGTTGCCGATGATGAGCAGGCCCGCCGTCACCTTGCCTTTTTTTTGCTCGCCGTCCGTTGCCATTCTTCACGCCTCCCCTGCTGCCTGACCCGGATATAGCGCCCTTGGACCTGCCCGTCCCCCTGCATCGCGCCACGCTGCGGCACCGCTACAAGCGCTTTCTCGCCGATGTGACCATGGCCGACGGGCGCGAGCTCACCGCCCACATCGCCGACCCCGGCCGCTTGCCCGGCCTCGCCGTGCCGGGCGCCGATCTCTGGCTGTCGCGGAGCGACTCGCCGAAGCGCAAGCTCGCCCACCGCGTCGAGCTGGTGGAGACGCCGGAGAGCCTCGTCGGGCTCGACACGGGCAATGCCAACCGGCTCGTCGCCGAGGCGCTGGCCGGCGGCCGGCTGCCCGGCCTCGAAGACTGGCAGGCGACCGCCCGCGAGCCCCGGCTCCACGCCGGCACGCGGCTCGATTTCGCGCTTCGCGCGAGTGGCGGGCGAAGCGCCTTCCTCGAGGTCAAGAACGCGACCTGGCGGCGCGGTGCCGTCGCCGCCTTCCCCGACGCCGTCACCGCCCGCGGCACGCGCCATCTCCAGGCGCTCGCCGGGCTCGCCGCCGCCGGCACGCCGGCCTTCCTGCTCTTCGTCTGCCAGCGCTCGGACGTTGCCGCCCTCACCATCGCCGCCGACATCGACCCGGCCTACGCGGCCGCCTTCGAGCTGGCCCGGGCGGCCGGTGTCGCCATACTCGCCTGTCGTTGCAAACTCAACCATTGCGCGATAACAATCACGGAGGGCATCC
>ERZ795053.3171-NODE-3171-length-18971-cov-4.233506_pt1 | contig 18971 bp, 18 predicted proteins | sample MGYA00375137_ERZ795053 | MGnify/ENA primary metagenome ERZ795053 (study PRJEB30182, sample SAMN05720284) | activated sludge metagenome | isolation source: Anaerobic digester | place: Hong Kong | collected 2014-12-17 ...
TTTCGCGCGCAGCGGTCGAGCTGAATGTCACTCAGTCGGCAGTGAGCCACCAGATCCGCCAGCTCGAGCAATGGTTCGGCACCACGCTGTTCGAGCGCCAGGGACGGCAGACGGTGCCCACCGCACGCGGCGAGGAGTTGGCGAAGTCGCTGGCCGAAGCCCTGGACATCATGGCCGTGGCCTGCAAGCGGCTGATCGAAAGCCGGGCCGGGCCGGAACTGACCATCGCCTCCCTGCCGTCGATCGCCACCTTCTGGCTCATTCCCCGCCTGTCGAAATTCATCGCCGACCATCCGGAGATCGCGGTCAAGGTCGTTTACGCGTTCCATGGCCAGCGCATCGACTTCAACAGCTGCGACATCGCCATCATGTGGGGCCGCGGCGACTGGCCTGACTGCCACGTCACCCGGTTTCTCGATGGCGACACAGTGGCGGTGTGCAACCCCATCTACCTCGAGCGCGAGGGACCTTTCGCTTCACCGCAAGACATCCTGGGCAAGCCGCTGCTGCACGACACCAACCGCAGCGACTGGCAGGCCTGGATGCGCGCAGCCGGTATCCGCAGCCCGGAACCGGCGCCGGGACCCGTCTACGAGGACTTCAACCTGCTGAGGGCCGCCGCTCTCGCCGGGCAGGGCATCGCGCTGTGCCCGCGCGCCGCCATCAGCGACGATTTTGCGGCCGGACTTCTGGTGCAACTGTTCGATGTCTCGATCAAACAGGACCACGGCTATCACATGCTGGAACCGCCCGGCAGCGCCCACCGCTCGGAGGCCAATGGCCTGTTCCGCACCTGGCTGGTGCAGGAGGGCAAATTGCTGCCACCCAGCCATGACATCATGCGGGCTTGACCCGGGCGCTCTATACGGCCAGATATATCGCGTTATGTCCCAGTCTGACCTCGTCGATCCTTTCGGCCGGCACGTGACCTATCTCAGGGTCTCGGTGACGGACAGGTGTGACTTCCGTTGCGTCTATTGCATGGCGGAAGACATGACCTTCCTGCCCAAGAAGGACCTGTTGACGCTGGAGGAACTTGACCGGCTGTGCTCCGCCTTCATCGACCGGGGCGTGCGGAAGCTACGTCTCACCGGCGGCGAGCCCCTGGTGCGCAAGGGCATCATGACGCTGGTGGAAAGCGTGGGACGGCATCTGAAGACCGGGGCGCTCGACGAGCTGACGCTGACCACCAACGGCAGCCAGCTGGCGAAATATGCGGACCAGCTGGCGGCACACGGCATGCGCCGCATCAATGTCTCGATCGACACGCTGGACGAGGCCAAGTTCAAGACCATCACCCGCTGGGGTGACCTCGCCAAGGTGATGGAAGGTTTGCGCGCGGCTCAGAAGGCGGGGCTGGCGATCAAGATCAATGCCGTGGCATTGAAGGGTGTCAACGACGCCGAGATCCCCGAGATGATCCGCTGGGCGCATGGGGAAGGCATGGACCTGACGCTCATCGAGACGATGCCCCTGGGCGACATCGAGGGCGATCGCACGGACCAGTACCTGCCATTGTCGGCGGTGCGTGCGGGCCTCAGTGACCGGTTCACGCTGGAAGACATGCCCTACAAGACCGGCGGCCCGGCGCGTTATGTCGAAGTGAAGGAGACGGGCGGGCGGCTCGGCTTCATCACGCCGCTCACGCATAATTTCTGCGAAAGCTGCAACCGGGTCCGGCTCACCTGCACCGGCACGCTGTACATGTGCCTCGGCCAGGACGACGCCGCCGATCTCCGCGCGCCGCTGCGGGCCTCGGAAGGCAACGATTTGCTCCATGCCGCCATTGACGAGGCGATCGGCCGCAAGCCCAAGGGGCATGATTTCGTGATCGACCGTACCCGGAACAAGCCGGCCGTGGCGCGTCACATGAGCGTCACCGGCGGCTGATCCCCCGAGCCTGCGCCACGAGCGAGCGCATGGCCTTCCTGCAACTTCGGCATTTGGCTCTGCGATAAAACGCCTGTAAATGAGGCGCAAACGCAGCGGGACCTCCCTCCATGACCTCGAAGACCTCTTCGGCCGCCCAGGTGCAGGCCACAACCCTTGCGGTGCTGTTTGCCGTGACCGGCGGGCACTTCATCAACGACACGCTGCAGGCCCTGCTGGTCTCGATCTACCCGCTGCTGCATGACCTCCACAACCTCACCTTCACACAGGTCGGATTGATCACCTTCACCTTCCAGGTCACGGCCTCGGTGTTGCAGCCGCTGATTGGCATGTTCACCGACCGCAATCCCCTGCCCTTCTCGCTCCCGTTCGCGCCGGCGACGACCTTCATCGGCCTGGTGACGCTGGGCTTCGCCAACAGCTATGCGATGATCCTGATCGCCGCGGCGCTGATCGGCATCGGTTCGTCGATCTTCCACCCGGAAGCCTCGCGGCTGGCGCGGCTGTCGTCCGGCGGGCGTTATGGATTTGCCCAGTCGACGTTCCAGGTGGGCGGCAATCTCGGCACGGCCATCGGTCCGGCCTTGGCGGCCCTCATCGTCATTCCCTACGGCCAGTCGAGCGTCGCTTGGCTCGCGGGCATCGCGCTCATTTCGGTGGCGATCCTCAGCTATGCGGCGCGGTGGTATGCCCATCACCTGTCGCCCAAGGGCGGCGGACGCCGGGTGGCGGCAACCGTGTCGCCGCTGCCGCGCAACACCGTCATCCTGTCTCTGGTGATCCTGCTCTGCCTGATGTTCTCGAAGTTCGTCTACACATCGGCGATGAGCAGCTTCCTGACCTTCTACCTGATCGAGACCTTCGGCATCTCGGTCAAGGAAGCGCAACTCGACCTGTTCATCTATCTGGCAGCCTTCGCCGCCGGAACGCTGCTGGGGGGACCCATCGGCGACCGCATCGGGCGAAAGGCGGTGATCTGGTTCTCGGTGCTGGGGGCGCTGCCCTTCACGCTGGCGCTGCCCTATGCCAATCATTTCTGGACCGTCGCGCTGTCGATCCCGATCGGCTTCATCCTCGCCTCGGCGTTTTCGGCCATGCTCGTCTTTGCGCAGGAACTGCTGCCCGGGCGCATTGGGCTGATTTCGGGGCTGTTTTTCGGACTGGCCTTCGGCATTGCCGGGATCGGCGCGGCACTCCTCGGCTCGCTGGCCGACTGGACCTCGATCGGGTTCGTCTACAAACTGTGCTCGTTCCTGCCGGCCATTGGACTGCTCACCATGTTCCTGCCGAATACGCGCGATCTGACAGTGGTGACGGCGGAACCGGCGCCGGCGGAATAATGGAACGCTATTCGCCGCCGCAGGAGGCCTTGCCCTCGAAGCGCAGATAACCATCGTTCCCGGCTGTCTGGCGCGCAGATTCGAAGTAGGCGGCCTGATAGGTGCCCGGCAAATCACCCTCCTCGGGGTCACCCGCCGTTTCGATCACGATTTCGACGGAGCCGTACTCACCCTGCTCGCGCTCAATATAGAAAGACAGCCGACTTTCGTCATTGTCGAGCCAGTGGTGGACGAGCTTGTCGTCGAGGGTGAGCTTGCGGAAGTCCGGCGCAATGCCCTCGGCCTTCAATTCGGCCGCGGCCCTGAAATTGAACAGCGGGCTGCCCAGGCCGTGGGTGACGCCGCTTTCCACGGTCATCGACAGGTTGTGGTCCTCGATCGTGCACCACAAGCCGCCGGATGCCTGGGCCGCCGGGCTGAAAAGAAGCGTGTAGACGAAGGCCGCGGCGGCGAAACGGATGCGCATGTCAGGCAACTCCCTGTTGATGTGTTGAGCCTTATGCGGTTCATCCCGGAAGTCCAGTGATGCCGATCGCGGGACTTCAAGGGTCTTGCGCATGATGCAAGACCCGCGTGCGCAAGCGGCTATTCCCCGCCTGCCAATTCCGGGTTAGTGCAGCCGGATGATCCGTTTGCCCGAAAATCCGGCCGTGCGCGCCAGCCTGTACATGGTGATCGCCATGGCTTCGTTCGTCTGCAACGACTCGCTGGTGAAGCTCGTGGGGCAAAGCCTGCCGGTGGGCGAAATCATGATGATCCGCGGCGGTTTCGCCATCCTGATCATCGGCGCCATCTGCATTCACCAGGGGGCCCTGGCGAGTGTGCCGCTGCTGCGGCATCGCGCCGTGCTGATCCGCGCGGGGCTCGACCTGTTTGCCACCGTGCTATTCCTCACCGCGCTGATGCATATGGAGATCGCCAATCTGACGGCGGTGACACAGTCGGTTCCGTTGGCAGTCGCGCTGTTGTCCAAGCTGTTCCTCGGCGAGAACGTGGGATGGCGGCGGGTGAGTGCCATTGTCGTGGGCTTCATCGGCGTCATGCTGATCGTGAGGCCGACGCCTTCGACTTTCACCATCTACGAGGTGCTGGCCATCGGGATCGTCTTCGCCGTCGCGGTGCGCGACCTGATGACCAAGCGCATTCCGGTCCGAATCCCGACCTTCGCTGTGGCGCTGGCCAATGCCGTCTTCGTCACCACGGGCGGGCTGATGCTCAGCCTGGCCGAGGGCGCGGTGCAGCCGGCACCCTGGCAACTGGGGCTTCTGGCCATGGCGGCAGCATTCCTGTCGTCGGGCTACATGTTCATGGTGGCGACGCTGCGGTTGGGCGACCTGTCGGCCACGGCGCCGTTCCGCTATACGATCGTCATCTTCGCCATCGTCTCCGGCATGGCGCTGTTCAGCGAATATCCGGACGCGCTGGCGCTGGCCGGCATGGCACTGATCATCGCCAGCGGGCTCTATGCGGCGCATCGCGAGGCGAAACTGAGGCGCGCCGCAAAACTGGCCTGATGGGGCGAAAGCCTGCTAAGGTGAGGCCATGTGGAGCAATATCATCCTGCTCGGCCTTGCGACTCTTCAGCGCCTGGCCGAGTTCGTCATCGCCAAGCGCAACACCAAGAAACTGCTGGCCAAGGGCGGCTTCGCGGTGGGGCCGCCGGCGCATATCGCGATGATCGTGCTGCATGTGATCTGGCTGGCGGGCCTGTGGTATCTCGCCTGGAATCTCACATTCGACTGGAACTGGATCTTTGCCTACATCGCGCTGGAGGCGGCGCGCGGCTGGATCGTCGCCGCACTTGGCAGCCAGTGGACGACGCGCATCATCGTGGTGCCAGGCGAAAAGTTCGAGGACGAAAAGCCGTTCAACACCTTCCGCGAGCCAAATTACATCATCATTGCGGCAGAACTCTTCATCCTTCCCATGGCCTATGGGTTGTGGTGGTATGGCGCGGCGTTCGCGGCGGTCTACGTGGCGCTGGTGTATTGGCGCTGGACGGGCGAAAACAAGGGACTGGCATCGCTGCGCGAACCGCCGCACATGACGTCGCCAAACGTGGACCTGCCGCCCGAGGCGTGAGCTACTCGTTGGCAGCGACGCCGTGGATGGGGACATCCACCGTGATCGGCGCGGATCTTGCGAAGGTAAGGATCATCCGCAGCGATTCGCCTTCCTTGAGCGGTGCCTTGAGGCCCATCAGCATGACATGAAGGCCGGAAGGACTCATCTTGACCGAGCCGTGGGCCGGGACGGCCACGGAGTCGACGTGCTCCATCTTCATGACATCGCCTGACATCTCGGTCTTGTGGAGCATGGCGCTGGCCGCGGCGGGCGTTGCAACGCCGGTGATTGCATCGTCCTCGTCGCTGCCATTGTCGACGGTCACATAGGCCGCGGCGGATTTCGCCACGGGCGTGGCAGAGGCGCGGGCGAAGGCGCCGGTGACGGCGAGGTCCGCCGCATTCGCATTTGTTGCGAAGGCGATGATGGCCCCCAAAGTCAGGGCGATGGCGGCGGCGATTTCAATGGTGATGTGGCGCATGGACATCTTCTCCCGGAAGATATGGGAGGATTTCCGGACGCTTTCACGCGGCATGGCGTCGCGCCGCCTAACGTTCCAAGGCGCGGTCGGCTGACGTCGCGGGAATCCACCAGGAGCGGCCGCGCGGCGTTTCCACATATTCGGGCCAGGGGAAATCAATGGGCGGATCATAGTCGCACCAGGGATCGGGGTCGCTCGAGGCGGCCTTCCGATTTTGGAACTCCTCCTGCGCCCGGGCCAATGCCGCACTATCCGTCAGGAGGTCGAGGATGGTGGCGGCGATGGTCTTGGCTGCCGTTTCCACGGTGGGATCAATGCAGGCGGGGATGCCTCCCAAGGCATTGAGCGCCCAATCGGGGTAGGCAAAGCCCGGCGGGCCCTTCAGTACGGCGCGGCCGATGTAGAATCGCACGGTGGGGGCGAACCAGGTCATGTCGGTGTAATCATCCGAGGTGTAGTGTGTCTGCCACGAGGGCAGGTCTTTCCGCAGGCGGCGCTCGGCTTCCTGTGGTGGCACCAGTTGGCTCAACTCGCCGGCGAAGGGCTGATCCATCGGCGCGAGACCGAGCTCCCTCTGGAGGGCCTGGGCCTTCGCCACCGCTTCGGCGCCATAATGCGGCGCGCCGGCGCGTTCGAGATTGCGGTAGGTGATCTCCGCCATCGCGTGGTTGGCGAGGCCGGGTTTTGATTTCGACACCCAATGGCGTTTCACCGTGCAGTGAGCGGCAGCGGCGGCCGCCTCCGCGTTGCGGTCGAGCACGGCATAGATCTTCTTCAGCATCGCCACATCGGGTGCGCGGGCGGCGAACATGATCTGGGCCATCTGGGCAGCGAGATTGTCGGCAGTGGCCTGGCCGCTGGCGAGGATGGTCTCGTTGAGCGTCCAGGTGCCGGTGTGCGGCAGCATGTGGTCGCGCATCATCTTCGACAGCGTGTACATGGCGACCACCGCATCATTGGCGCCCGGCGCGCGGGCCGCCGTATGGGCGGCGGGGATGGGCGCACCGGCCGCATCGGTGACGGCGCCGGCAAGCCATGTTTCCGGCTGCTCGCAGAGGAACTCGTAGATCGCGGCATAGTAAGGCCCGCAATGGGTGTCCCAGCGCGCCGTGTTGCAGAGCGGCAGCATGTAGAAGGGATGGAATGAGATGATGGCGTCGAGACCGTCGTAGTAGCCCTTGGCCGCGTGGATGGGCTTCGAGCCCCTCACCTTCTCGGCGGGCTCGCCCATGAAGCGTATGGTGCCGGTGATGCCGTGCTTTTCCATGGCCGCCTTGGCCGCGAGTGCGCCGACCAGGGAGCCCATGCCGAGTGCCGAATGCGGGTCGGTGTGGCCACCGGCGAAGCGCGACAGGCCTTTGCGGGGCGCGCGATAGGTATCGGCCACCTGGCAGTTGCCGGGAACGGCGTCATACTCGGCATAGGCCATGATGGTGGGGCCCGGTCCGTTGGACCAGCGCGCCGCAAAGGCCGTCGGCATGCCACCTGAGCCTTCCTCGACGTCGAAGCCTTCGGCGCGGAGTTTTTTCACATACCATTGGGACGAGCGGTATTCGCGCCAGGCGGTTTCCGCGAGGTCCCAGATGTGGGCGTTCCAGGCCGACCATTGGGGATGGATGGCGTTGACCCAATCGAATGCCGTGGTCTTTGCAGGTGTCATGGCGTGAGCCCTTCCATCAACAGGCGTGCGGCCTTCTTCAATTCATCGTCGGTGAAGCCGGCAAAACTCAGCAGCAGGCCCTGGGCGCGCTGGCGGCCAGCATAGTGGCTGGAGAGCGACAGGGCCTCGATGCCGCGCTCGGCGAGGCGGGCAACCGCGTCCTCATCGCTCGCCTTGCCGGTCAGGCGCAGCAGCAGCATGAGGCCGGCGGGCGAGGCATCGATGGTGAACAGCTTGCCGTCCCCCGGCTTCAGCGCATCGAGCAGCGCGCGGCGCCGATTGGCATAAATGCGGCGCATGCGGCGGATGTGAATGGCGAAGGCGCCGGACCCCATGAATTCCGCCAAGGCCGGCTGGGCCATCAGCGAGGGCGGCGCGCCGTGGGCGAGGCGTTCGGTCTTGAAGCGCTCGACCAGTGCCTTCGGCACCACCATGTAGCCCAGGCGGATGATGGGAGAGAACACCTTGGAGAAGGTGCCGGTGTAGATGACGCGGGCACGCTTATCGAGGCTCATGAGCGCTGGCAGCGGGCGGCCGATGTAGCGGTATTCGCTGTCGTAGTCGTCCTCGATCACGATGGCATCGGCGTCCGCCGCCCAGTCGAGAAGTTCGAGGCGGCGGGCGAGCGGCATGGTGACGCCGGTGGGATACTGACGGGCCGGGGTGACGAAGGCCGCCTTTGCGCCGGGGGCGATGCCGCGGCCCCTGGCGATGACCAGGCCCTCGGCATCAACCGGCACCGGCACGACCTCGACGCCGCCGAGGCCGAAGATCCGGCGGGCCGTGGGATAGCCCGGGTCCTCGAACCAGATGCGGTCCTTCGGCTTCAGGATGGCGCGGTTGATGAGATCGAAGGCGTCGAGGCCGCCAGCGGTGACGATCACCTGCTCATCGCCGCAGGAGATGCCGCGCCATTCATAGAGATGGCGGGCGATCGCCTCGCGCAGCGGCATCCAGCCGAAGGGGTCATTGTGCTCCAAGAGCGTCACCGGCGGATTGCGCCAGAAGCGGCCCAGCAGGCGGCCCCAGTCGTCGTGGGGAAAATTCTCCCAGTCCACGAGGCCGGAGCGGAAGGGCCGCGCAGGCTCGCGCCGGACGGCAAGCCGGGGGGCCGGCTGCTTGCCCGTGGACTGCGGGGTGGACGCCAGGAGCGACTCGGGCAGTTCGGCCGCGACCCGGGTGCCGGAGCCGGAGCGGGTTTCGAGATAGCCCTCGCTCAAAAGCTGTTCATAGGCCTCCACCACGGTGGCGCGGGCGACGCTCAGTTCTTCCGACAGGGCCCGGGTGGAGGGCAGCCTGGTTTGCGGCTTGAGGCGGCCTGTCAATACCAGGGCGCGCACCTGGCGGGCGATCTGCGACTGGATCGGCTCGCGGTCATCACGGTCGATGCCGATCTCACTGGCGGAGGCGCCGAGAAGTGGTCTGCTCATTGGCAATCATTTTGGTTCTTTCGAACAGACCATAATCAGGCCAATAGGTTTGTCAAACAGGAGATGACGATGACCGATGCCCCGAGCGAACGCACCCGCGTGAAGCGCCTCAACAAGCGCGCCAAGTATGACGCCGAAACCGTGCATGCCATTCTCGACGCGACGCCGATCTGCAATGTCGGCTATGTGTTCAAGGGCAGCCCTTACGTGACGCCGACGCTGCAATGGCGCGAGGGCGACCACGTCTACTGGCACGGCTCGTCCGCCAGCCGGATGCTGGAGGCCTGCGAAGAGGCGCAAGTGTGTCTCACCGTGTCGATCATCGACGGCTTCGTCATGGCGCGCGCGGCCTTCAACCACAGCTGCAACTATCGCTCGCTGATGGCCTTCGGCACGGCGCACAAGGTGGACGATCCGGCCGAGAAGGAGACGCGGCTGCGCAATTTCACCGAGAAGCTGTGGCCCGGCCGCTGGGACACGCTGCGCCCGGCAACGGCACAGGAAATGAAGGCGACAACGGTGCTCTCGCTCAAGCTCGACGAGGTGTCGGCAAAGGTGCGCAACGGGCCGCCGGGCGACGACGAGGAGGATTATGCCGTGCCGGTGTGGGCCGGCGTCATTCCCGTCCAGACTCAGATCCTTGCGCCAGTCGATGATCCGCGCCTGCTGCCGGGGTTGACGCCGCCCGCCCATGTGACAGACTTCAGCTTCGGCACCTGACAGGGGAACGGGTTTCCATGCGCCTTCTGGTCTTCCAGCACATCGATTGCGAGCATCCCGGCATCTTCCGCCAGTTCCTGAAGGAGGATGGGATCGCGTGGGATGCGGTGGAACTCGATGCCGGCGAGCCGATTCCGGTGCTCGACAATTATGACATGCTGTGGGTCATGGGCGGGCCGATGGACGTCTGGGACGTCGACGAGCATCCCTGGCTGGTGCCGGAGAAGCGGGCCATCCGGCGCTGGGTTCGCGAGCTGCAGCGGCCGTTCCTCGGCGTGTGCCTCGGGCACCAGCTCCTGGCGGATGCACTCAACGGCACCTGCGGTCCGCAGCGGCCGCCGGAAATCGGCATCCTCGACGTGGACCTGACGGAGGAAGGAAAGGCAGACCCGGTGTTCGGCGCTCTCCCCCACCGGGCGAAGGCGCTGCAATGGCATTCGGTGCGCGTGGCGCAGGCGCCCGAAGGGGCCACCATCCTGGCAAAGTCGGACATCTGCCCGATCCAGGCGATGCGCGTCGGAAACAATGCCTATGCGATGCAATATCATGTCGAGCTGGAGCCCGACACAATTCCCAACTGGGGCTGCATCCCGGCCTACGAGCGGGCGCTGGCGGCGAGCCGCGGACCTGGCGCATTGGCGGCGCTGGCCAAGGAGGCCGAGCCGCTGATGGACGGCTTCATCGCCAATGCGCGCACACTCTATCGCAAATTCATGGACGTTTGCCGTTCGTCTTGATGCTTGGCGCAACTTTGCACGCTAGGCCGTGCGGCGGACCAGTTCGACCATATAGGCGGTGGACCAGCCGAAGCTGAGAAAGCCGTTGGCAGCGGTGAGGCCGGACAGGAGGCGCCACTGCGGGTCGAGCACGACGTCGCCGTAGCCGACGGTCGTAAAGCTTACCAGTGAGAAATAGAGGGCCGGCTCGAATTCCGGCAAGGCGCCGACGAGCAGGAAGACGACCGCCCACAGCCAGACGATGATGGTCTGTACCAGCAGAATGAACAGCACGGCCACGATGATGGCCACGGTGTTGGCAAAGCGGTGGAAATGGCGCCGGCTCAACAGGGTGACTGCCTCGAACCGCCGCGATAGCAGGTTGAACATTTCCGCCTGAATGGCCACCGAGATGGCGATCACGATCGAACCGACCGTGAGATGGTAGATCATCGATCCTCCACCTCGATGGTGAGGATCCTGCCGTCTTCCGTGAGCACCAGCGTCTCGACGCCGCGCCGCACGCTGGGCTGGCCGGTGGCCGTCGACGTGGCGTTGAGGCGCCATTCGCATCTGACGGTGTTCGGCGCCACCAGTTCGACCGTTTCGTCCTCGGCCACCTGGTCCGGAAATTCGGTGAAATAGGATTCCATGGCTGCAACGATCGCATCGCGGCCCCGCAGCACGCCGACGCTGGGCGACGTGTAGGTCGCCTCCGCGGCAAACATCGGCGTGATGACCGCAGCGTCGAATTGGTTGAGGGCCGCGTGATAGCGCTTCACGAGGGCGACGGGACCGGACGCGGTCATTTGGCCAGTTCACCGAAGATCCGCACCCAGCTGCGGATGCCGTGCCGGTAACTCGAGACGTTGTACTTCTCGTTCGGGCTGTGAATGGCGTCGTCATTGAGGCTGAAGCCGACGAGTACGCTGTCCATGCCGAGGATGTCCTTGAAGAAGCGGCAGATGGGGATCGAGCCGCCGGAGCCGATCAGCACGGCGTCGCGCCGGAACTCGTCCTTGAGGGCCTTGGCCGACCTGGTGATCCACGGGTTGTCTTCCGGGATCTCGGTCGCCGGGCTGCCGCCGCCCTTGCCGGAGAATTCGACCTTGCAGTCCTTCGGAATGCGTTCCTTCACGAAGGCCTGAAACGCCTTCAGCACCTTCTTCGGATCCTGCTTGCCGACGAGCCGGAAGGTGAACTTGGCATGGGCCTTGGACGGCAGCACGGTCTTGGTGCCGACCCCGGTATAGCCGCCCCAAATTCCGTTCACCTCGGCCGTGGGCCTCGACCAGATCTGCTCAAGGGCGCTCTTGCCCTTTTCGCCCGCCGGCGTCTTGAGGCCCACCTCCTTGAGGAATTTCGCGTCCGAGAAGTTGAGCGACTGCCACTGCTTCTTCGTGAACTTGGGAAGCTCTGTCACGCCATCATAGAATCCGGGGATGGTGACCTTGCCGTTCTTGTCGTGGATGGCGGCGATCACCTTGGTGAGCACGCGGATGGGATTCATGGCCGGGCCGCCATACATGCCCGAATGCAGATCGATCAAGGGCCCTGTGACGGTGATCTCTTCGTGAACGAGGCCGCGGAGCCTCGTGGTGATGGCGGGGGTTTTGGCGTCCCACATGGTGGTGTCGCAGACGAAGGCGGCATCGCAAGCGAGTTCCTTCTTGTTGGCCTCGAGGAAGGGCACCAGCGAGGGCGAGCCCGATTCCTCTTCGCCCTCGATGAGAAAGGTGGCCTTGAACGGCAGGCCACCGGTGGTCTCGATCCAGGCGCGGGCCGCCTCGACGATGGTCATGAGCTGGCCCTTGTCGTCGGCGGTGCCGCGGCCATACATGCGCTCAACGCCGTCGGGTCCCTTCTTCAACGTGGGCTCGAAGGGCGGCGTGTTCCACAGTTCCAGGGGATCGGCCGGCTGCACATCATAGTGGCCGTAGAAGAGCACATGGGGGACGTCCTTCTTCGCCCCCCTGGGGGTGTAATGGGCGACGACCATGGGCCGGCCCGGCGTCTTGCGCACCTTGGCCTTGAAGCCAAGCCCTGCGAGATCGTCGACGATGGCCTTGGCCGTCTTCTCGCAGTCTGCGGCATGGGCCGGGTCCGTCGAGATCGACGGGATGCGCACCAGCGCAAAGAGGCGTTCGAGGCTCTTGTCGAAACCCTTGTCGGCGGCGGCGAGGACGGCGTTCAGATCGGTCATGGTCTATCCTTCAAGCGAATTGAGCGATGATGCGGGCCCAGCTGCGAATGCCCTTGTGATAGGAGGACACGTGGTATTTCTCATTGGGCGAATGGGTTCCATTGTCTTCGTGCGCAAAGCCCACAAGCAGGCTGTCCACGTTCAAATGGGTCTTGAACGATTCGACAACCGGGATCGAGAAGCCACCGCCCGCCAGAACCGGCTCGCGGCCCCACTCGGCCTCGAGCGCCGCCTTGGCCGCCGCGATCCAGGGGGTGTCCTCCGCCACGCGGATGCCGGTGCTATCGCCACCTGCATCGGAAAAACGGGCCTTGCAGTCCCCGGGCAACTGCGCCTTGACGAAATCGCGAAACGCCTTGCGGACGTGCTTTGGATCCTGACCCTCGACCAGGCGGAAAGTGAGCTTGGCCGTTGCCTCGGCGGGGAGCACGGTCTTGGTGCCGGGGCCGCGGTAGCCGCCGTAGATGCCATTCAGCTCTGCCGTGGGACGTGACCACATCTGCTCCAGCGCGCTGAAACGCGTCTCGCCAGCGGGAATGGCGAGGCCGACATCGCCCAAAAATCTGTCGGCGGAGAATTCCAGCGCGGCCCATTGCTTGCGCAGGGCCGATGGAAGGGGCTTCACGCCGTCGTAGAATCCGGGGATCGCAATTCGGCCATTCTTGTCGTGGATGGCGGCCATGATGCGGCTCAGCACCTTGATCGGGTTCACGGCCGGCCCGCCATAACGGCCGGAGTGCAAATCCCGCCTGGGGCCGGTGATTGTGACTTCGTCACTGATACAACCGCGCAACATGGTGATGATGGCGGGTGTCGTGTCGTTCCACATTTCCGTATCACAGATGAAGGCCGCATCGGCCGCGAATTCCCGCGCATTGTCGCGGAGGAAGCGGTCGAGGTGCGTGGTGTCACCCTCCTCGTCACCCTCGATCAGCACGGTCAGCCGGAAGGGCAATCCGCCGTGTACGGACAGCCAGGCGCGGCTGGCTTCGAGAAAGGTCATCAATTGGCCCTTGTCGTCGGTGGCGCCGCGGGCAATGATGGCGTCCTTGCCGTCTTTTTCCTTGCGGATCTGTGGTTCGAACGGCGGTGTCTCCCACAGGTCCAGCGGGTCTGCCGGTTGCACATCATAGTGGCCATAGAAAAGGATGTGGGGAACGTGAGACCCGCCGCCTCGATATTCGTATTTGCCGACGACGACGGGCTGGCCCGTGGTCGGCCGCAGGCTGGCGGAGAACCCCATGGCCTCAAGCCGGGCCTTGAGCCAGTTTGCCGCCTTCAGGCAATCGGCGTCGTGGGCGGGATCGGTGGCGACCGAGGGAAAGCGCAGGAGTTCGAACAAACTCTCAAGGCTTTCAGTAAATTGTTGATCAATTCGTGCGAGAACAGGATCTGGATGGGTCAAGTTGGTGCCAGCAAGCCTCCGGGCCTTTGGAACGTGCAGTCTGTCACGGCTGAGGCACGGGCGGCAAGGGCTGCCGCATGAACGCCGCCGCCACCCAGTTCGTCCTGTCTCGTGACAGCTTGCAGGCCAGGGAGCCGCAGGCCAAGCTGGGGCGGTTCCGCCGCCGCGGCTACCAGCGCTACGTCCATTTCATGGGCGGCCTGGACATGGCCTTCCTGTGGAAGCGCCGCTGGTTCTTCATCACCATGCTGGTGGGCTTCGTGCTCATGGGAGCGCCCACCCCGGCCGGGCTGACGCATGAAGGACAGATGGTTCTGATCATGTCGCTGATGGCGACCATGCTGTTCATCACCGAGGCCGTGCCGCTGCCGACCGTGCCCCTTCTGATCATCGTCGGCGAGGTGGTGCTGCTCAAGGTCGACCCGACCAAGGTGGCGCAGAGCCTGATGACCGATTCGGTGCTGTTCATCATGGGCTCGCTGATGCTGGCGGTGGCCATCGTCAAGCAGCGGCTCGACAAGCGGATCGCCTGGTGGATCGTCCGCATGACGGGCACCAACGTGTACTGGATCAGCTTCGGCATCACGGTGGTCTGCGGCGTTCTGGCGGCCTTCATCGGCGAACACACGGTGGCGGCCATGATGCTGCCGGTGGGCGTCACGCTGATCACGCTGACCTCGAACGATCCCAAGAAAGTCCACAACCTCGCGGCCGTCATCCTGTTCTCGATTTCCTACGGCTGTTCGATCGCCGGCGTGGCGACGCCATCGGGCGGGGCGCGGAACGCCATCATCATCAGCTACTGGAAAGACTTCTTCTTCGATCCCACCGATCCGGCGACGCGGCGCTTCCTCATGGATTACGTCAACTGGATCATCTACGCCTTCCCGATGTTCATGATCCGCCTGCCGATCGTCACGGCGCTGCTGATCTTCACCTTCCGCCCGGAAGTGACCGACATGTCTCGCGCCATCAGCAGGCTGCGCACCCAGGTGTCGATGCAAGGCTCGATGCGGTTCTCCGACTGGCTCACCATCCTGCTGTTCATCGCGACCATCTTCGGCTGGATATTCTTCTCGTCGCAACTGGGCCTGGGTGTCGTGGCGATCGCCGGGGCGGCGGCGTTCCTGGTCTTCGGGCTGGTGCGCTGGGAAGACATCAATGGTGGCGTCAACTGGGGCGTGGTGCTGCTCTACGCTGCGGCGATCTCGCTCGGTGTCGAAATGAAGCAGACGGGGGCGGCCGAGTGGGTGGCGGCCAGCGTGTTCGATGCCATGCGCGCCGTCGGGGCCAGCAATCTGCTGGGCTTCAATGCGGTGATCTCGGCGCTGACCATTGCCGTCTCCAACACCATGACTGCGGGTGCCGCCGTGGCGGTGCTGGCACCGGTCATCCTCAAGACGGCGGTTGCCGCCGGCCAGGATCCGGTCAGCGCCGGCTTCATCGCCGCCATCTCGTCGGCCTTTGGCTACCTCACGCCGGCGGCACAGCCGGCCTTCACCATCATCTATGCGTCAGGCTATCTCAAGGGCGCCGACTTCCTCAAGATCGGCATCCGCATGATGCTGCTGTCGTTCGTGGCCCTCATCGCCATTTCGGTCCTGTACTGGCCGCTGCTGGCACCTTAAGAAGGTCTCAACCATGGTGTTCCGCCGATCCATCCTCTCCGACCGGCAGGAGGCAGCCGTCCAGAAGACGCTGCAGAACCTGCGCGCGCAACGGCGCAACCGGTTCCGCATTCTGGCCTGCATCGACGGCACCGACGAATCCTTCGTGACGGTGCGGTTCGGGGCGCGCTACCTGATCCAAAACAACTGCGACCTGATCATCCTGATGGTGCGGCCCATCGACATCGGGATGAATTCCGGCGGCCTGCAGATGCGGCTGGCACGCCAGAGCATGCTGGACGCCGGCTTCGAAATCCCCGGCGTGAAGCACCTCAAGCGCGCCCTCGATATCCTCAAGGAAGAGGGAATCGACGTCTCGGCCTGGCCCAAGGAAAGCGCGCACCAGGACGCCTGGGGCGATCCTGCCGGCGACAACAAGGTTGAATACCGGAGTCCGGAGGGCCGCAGCGTGGTCCTCAAGCTCAAGACCTCGCCCGATGTGGCGCATGGCATTCTCGACCAGTATGAACTCGGGCCCTACAACCTGATCATCGTCGGCGAGCCGTCGCGCTGGCGCGGTGAGTTCAAGTCGTTCTTCGATTCGGGGGTGGTGCAGACGGTGACAACCATGGCGCCGTGTTCGGTGCTGGTCGCGCGCAACAGCCTCGACAAGAAGGGCTATTTCATCTGCACCGACGGGTCGTCGCGTTCAATGCCGGCGGTGCGCCGGTCCGCCGTTCTGGCCCATGTGATGGGGCAGCCGATCACATTGTTCTCGGTGGCGGATTCGCCTGCCGGCAAGCCCGCGGCCGAAGAAGCCGTGGCCAATGCCAAATCGCTGCTCAAGGCGATGAAGATCCAGGTGGCGGAAACCAGGGTAGCGGTGGGCAAACCAGCGGAGGAGATCGTCGAATCGGGGTCGCTGTACCGGATGATCGTGGTCACCGATGAGGGCCGTTCCAGGCTGCAGCGCCTCTTCCGCGGCTCGACGGCGACGGCCGTGGTGCGCAAGGCCCGCACCAGTGTTCTGGACGTCAGATAGCGGCGACAGAATGCGCCGCCGCTGAAAAGCATTTCACGGCTTTCCGCATTTCTGCCTCCGTGCGATGGTGACTTTGCCGTGGACAAAGGGGTAGCGCTGTCATGCCGGACTACAAGCTTTACTGTTTCGGAGAATCGGGCAACGCCTACAAGGCAGCGTTGATGCTGGAACTCTGCCGGCTCCCGTGGGAGCCGATCTGGCTGGATTTCTTCAACGGCGAAACCCGCAAGCCGGAATACCGCGAGACGGTGAACGAGATGGGCGAAGCGCCGGTGCTGCTGCATGGCGACGTGAAGCTCAGCCAATCGGGCGTGATCCTCGACTACCTTGCCGAACAGACCCGCAAGTTCGGGCCGAAAAGCGATGACGAGCGCCGCGAGATCTGGCGCTGGATCCTGTTCGACAATCACAAGCTGACGGCCAACCTGGCAACGCTGCGGTTCCTGATCCAGTTCGCCAAGACGGGCGAAACACCGGTGACGGAGTTCTTGAGGACCCGGTCGATCAACACACTGAAGATCGTCGATGCGCATCTGGCCAACAGCCCGTTCGTGATCGGCAAGCGTGCCACCATCGCCGACCTGTCGATGTGCGGGTATCTGTACTACGGCGATGAGCTGACGGTGCCGCTGCAGCAGTTCGTCAATGTCGAGAAATGGCTGGACAGGATCAAGTCCATGCCCGGCTGGAAGCACCCCTACGATCTGATGCCGCGCGGGCGCTGAGCCTCAGGGACGGGCGGGCGGCGCCATGGCGTCGAGATATTCGTCGAGATGCTCGAGGTTCTCGAAGCGCATCCAGCCCTCGTCGGTCTCGGCCTCCACGGTACCATCCGAGAGGATACGGGCCGGGCGGGCGCGGATGAAACGCTCTTCGACGACGTAGAGCTGGCCCTCTTCGAGAACTTCTCCCTCTGCCGTTTCGTCCGGACCGTCTTCGTCTTCTTCTGCGGCAGATTCCGTTTCGGCTTCGGTTTCAGGGTCAGGCTCGGGCTCCGGCGTTGCTTGCGGTGCGGGCTCTGCTGTGGGTGCGGGTGCCGGATCGGCAACCGGCGGCTTTTCTGCCTCCGCCGGGGCCGGATCGAAGGCCTGCTCGATCTTGTGACGGGCCTGCTCGAGAGCTGCAATCGTTTCCTTGACCGGCTCCGAGACCTCTTCCTCGGCTACGGTTGCAACAGCCGCGACCGTTGCTGCCGATTCCGTCGCGCGGCGCCCGAATTCGGGGATGGGTGATGCGGGATCCGCGGCCGGAGGGACAAAGGCCGGCATTTCGACTTTCGGCGCGGGCATGTTGGAGATGGCATTGACCACGCCGCCCAAACCGATGGCCAGGATGCCGCCGACAAGGAGCACAGCGGCCACTTCGAGCGTGATGCCGCCTCCCCAATTGACGACGCTCACCGGTGAGGCAAAGATCATCAATCCGAGTGCCAGGCCTGCCACTGTGAGCAGGATTCCCAGGATCCACATCAATTTCGACATCACGTCCCCCTTGGGCAGCAGCGATTCGCCCTCAGTTGTTCAATCCCTTAGAGACTTTAGTCACGGTTAATATTTCATCAACTGCCGTTTTGGCCTTTGTCAACCTTCCACGACGATCCGCGGTGCCGGACGGGCCAGCTGGCCACCCTCGAGCGATGCCCAGACCTGGCGGGCGATATCCCGGTAGATCGCCGCATGGGGGCTGTCGGGCTGCGTCGCCACGATCGGTTCTCCCGAGTCCGAACGGCGCCGTACCTCCAGATCCAGCGGCACCTCGCCGAGAAACGGTGCGCCGATCTTGCGGGCTTCTTCGCGGGCACCGCCATGGCCGAAGATCTCGTGGCGCTCGCCACACTTGCCGCAGATGAAGTAACTCATGTTTTCGACGATGCCGAGAACCGGCACATTCACTTTCCGGAACATGTTGAGGCCCTTGCGCGCGTCGATCAGGGCCAGATCCTGCGGCGTCGAGACGATGACGGCGCCGGACAGCGGTGTCTGCTGGGCCAATGTCAGCTGAACGTCGCCAGTGCCCGGCGGCATGTCGACGACCATGACGTCGATTTCGCTCCACTGGGTATCGCGCAGCAGCTGGGTCAGCGCCGACATGACCATGGGTCCGCGCCAGATCATCGGCGTGTCTTCCGGCACCAGGAAACCGATGGACATCAGCTCAACGCCATAGCGTTCCATGGGCTTCATCTGCTTGCCGTCGGCATCGGAGAACCGGGGATTACCGGAGAGGCCGAACAGCTTGGGCATGGACGGACCGTAGATATCGGCATCGAGCACCGCTACGCGCAATCCCAGGGACTTGAGCCCGAGCGCCAGGTTGACGGCGGTCGTGGACTTGCCGACGCCACCCTTGCCGGAGGCGACGGCAATCATGTAGCGGATACCGGAATTGGCGGGAGCGGTCGCAGCCGTCATGG
>ERZ795053.3174-NODE-3174-length-18964-cov-5.068645_pt1 | contig 18964 bp, 13 predicted proteins | sample MGYA00375137_ERZ795053 | MGnify/ENA primary metagenome ERZ795053 (study PRJEB30182, sample SAMN05720284) | activated sludge metagenome | isolation source: Anaerobic digester | place: Hong Kong | collected 2014-12-17 ...
GGCTGAACCTACTTCTATTTTTGAGCCAAGCGGCTTAGTCACCTTTACTGTGGTGATCACCAACCCATCAGACGCTGATACCGTTACCATCGACACCTTGAAGGACAACCTGGCTGGCGATTTGAATGGACGGGGGAGTTGTATGATTCCCCAGACCATTGATGAAATGGAGCAGTATGAATGTGTCTACACGGCCATAATTACCGGCGATGCCGGAGATCCACCTATACCCAACATTGTCATAGCCTCCGGTAAAGACAGCGATAACCAACTGGTCAATGACACCGGGGTAGCCTATGTGTCAATTATTGACGTTGACTCCTCTATTGAAGTGACCACAACCGCCGATCAGACCTCGCTACCGGAGCCAGGCGGAACGGTAGCTTTCACAGTTAAGGTCAAAAACACTTCTCTGGCCGATAGTGTAATAATTAACAGCCTAATCGACTCGGTTTACGGCAATCTGGCTGGCAAAGGCAACTGCGTTACAGGTGCTAATCTCTCACCGAACACGACTTATCAATGTACCTTCTCCGGTAACTTCACCGGCCAACCGGGGGCTTCGCAAACTAACTCTGTCAGGGCCGATGTCACCGATAGTGACAATAAATCCTTCTTCCAAGAAAGCAATGATGTCACGGTCTCAATCATCGATGTTCCCTCAGCGATTGAGGTCACGACAACTGCTACTCCATCATCGTTGCCGGAACCGGGAGGGTTGGTTAATTTTACGGTGCAAGTTAAAAACAAATCCACGGCCGACACAATCACCCTCTTGAGCTTGTACAACGATGTTTATGGTAACTTGGACGGCAAGGGTACCTGCTCCGTGGGAGGCAATATCGCACCCAGTAGTCAATACCAATGTAACTTCACCAGCGACGTCAGCGGAGTGCAAGGACAATCGAAAACCAGTACTGTTACCGCAAATGGTCAAGATGATGATGGGCAGAGTCTAAACGATTCCGATAGTACTACAATAACAATTGGGGCGCGGTTTATCCAAAAGATCAATTTACCGATCTTAATGAAACCGGGATCAGTCCTACTTTCCATTCAAAACGATAATACCGGCGGCAACGTCGTCTTCACGGTTATCGGAACTGGGATAAGCTGTACCGTACCGAACAACAAAACACAATTCTGTGGGAGTTTTCCGCCTGGCACTTACAATGTTAAGGCACAAAGCCCCTGTGGGGCTGCGACAGTACAAAAAGTTTATGGTAGTGGCCCCCAAACTACTCGGATTTTTTGTCAATAGCTAGTAGATCGCAATGCCCCTTTCGATACGGGAGCGATAGGTTCGGCCTACTCAGGTTGCGGCGGGCTATTACCCACCAGGTCAAGAGATGTAAATAGTAAAGAACTTAGGATCAACAGCAATGAGCAGTTATCGCAAAAAACCATCAAATCCTTTTGTAGCCAACGGAGCGTTGCCACCAGACTCACCGGTTTATATTGACCGTGAGGCCGATCAGGAGCTATACCAGGCCAGTCACGCCGGGCGACTCTGTTACGTTTTTGCGCCACACGATATGGGTAAATCCAGTCTGGCTTCTCGGACAGCCTGGAAACTCAAAAAAGAAGGCGCCCATACGGCCATTATCACCCTTAGTGGTCTGGATGACAGCACCAGCCTTGAACATCTTTATCTATGGCTGACTAAACGTCTTAAAGCCCAACTCAATTTTACTACCGATCCAACAACCTGGTGGTCCCAGCAAAATACCCCTGATTTGGTGGAACGGCTCAAATTATTCTTTAAAGATGTAATACTGACCGAAATACAGGGTCAAATAGTAATTTTTATCGATGAAGTCAATATCCGTATTAAGGATTTAAAGTTTGTGAAAGATTTGCTGACGGCGATCGAGACCCTTTACCGTGAGCGCGACGATCAACCAGCCTTAAATCGTCTAACTTTTGTTCTACTGGGCGTGATGACGCCCGATATGTTACCAGAAAAAATCAAGCGGTTTATTGTGGCCAACGGTCAATCGATTGCTATTGATGAGTTTAGTCGGCCAGCAGCGCAAAAGCTGGAGCAGCATTTAGAGGCTATCCATGCCGACAAAGGTGCGGCCATTTTTGATCGCGTCTATTATTGGACCCATGGTCACCCCTATTTGACTCAACGGTTATGCCAAGTCATAACCGACATCGGTGATGTCCACTGGGATGACGAGCGGGTCGATAATACCATACAGGCGCTTTTTCTGTCGTCGGCCTCGCAAATTAATGAACCGAATATTCAAGCAGCTGAACAGCTTATTGATAGTAGCCCTCACCAGCGTCAACTGTTAAAACTTTACCAACGAGTTTTAACTAACAACAGAGTTTCGGACGATAATGACTCTCAGCTACAAAATCGCTTGAAGATATCCGGTGTCGTTACCAGCGAAAACGGGTCGCTGCGCGTTCGCAATAAAATTTATGAGGCGGTTTTTGATCAGGCGTGGCTAACAGCTCACCAACCAACCAACTGGAATCGGCATTTAATGATCACTCTTATCTTACTAATGATTGTCGCCATCGGAGCTACTGGCTTCTACACCTATCAACAACATCAAAAAGCAATTGCTGCTCAAGAGCTTGTAGATCACTTTCATACGGCCTCAAGCCCGGAGCAGGAGATAGCCAGCCTGGCCGGGTTATTCAACCTTAGCGGGCACGAGAGCAAAGCTAAGGAACTATTTTACCAAGAGCTTAGTCCCGAAGAGCAGTTGAACCTGTTCGATTTATCGAGTCCGGAAAATGTTGGCGAAGAATTAGTTACAGTCGTAAAAAATCTTTACCGGGACGATCACTTGATAAATAATGACCAAAATAACACCCTTCTTCGAGCTATGACCGAACCGTTAAATTATTTGGAGTATTCTCATACCCTCCGGTCAGTTGAATTAGAGTTAGAAATTAAACAGTGGCTGCGCGGACGCGAAATTTATCTAACCCAGGGCGAATTATCGCAAGCAATCCAGGCTTATGATACGGCCATCCGCATCGATGAGAATAATCCCGGCCTCTATTTTGATCGAGCGTTAACCTATGCCGCTCAGGAAAAATCGGAGCTGGCTCTGGCTGATTTTATCACTACACTAAGTTTGGATGATGGCTGGCAAGAGTCGATCCAACAAGCCGTTCTCAACGATCCGAACCTTTATGAAACGCTGTGGGCCAATGCCAATGCCTACCGATCGCTAACCGGTATGGTGCCAACGCCAACCCATACACCCACGCAAACTTTAACACCAACCATGACCCCGTCTCCAACAGCTACTTTTACTCCATCGCCGACAACAACGCCAACACCTCGCCCCACAGAAACTCCCACCGCAATTCCAATTATAACTGAACCGACCTCCACGGCGACATCAGCCCCGCTTTATGTTCCAACCGCTACGCCGGCTCTACCGACGGGGCAATTTACTTTGCTCAAACCCTTGTCGCTAACGGACCCCTCTTATGGTGTAACCACTTTTGAATGGACCTGGACCGGCGATCTCCCGGAGGAGTACGGTTTTGAAGTCCGTGTCTGGCGAGACGGAAATTACCAAGCAGGGGTCCATAATGCCATACTTGATAATCAAAACGGAAATATTAAAGAAGTCGGCGAAAATCATTATCAACTAACCACCGATATTACCGACGCCGCCGGAGTTGAACGCCAAAGCGGGGTCTATAACTGGACGGTGGCGGTGGTACAGATTAGCCCCGATTACACAGATATCGGCCAGCAAGCTGACGCCGTTCAGATGCGCTATGCGGCTCCTGGCCCCAGCGGGGGTGGTGGCGGCAGCAAGGATGAGGGTGGTGGCGGAAAAAGCGTCGGCATTGACTAATCCCGTTTAACTGAATACAATAAATCTAAATTTTATGCCCATCGGAAATCCGATGGGCTTTTTGTTGAGGAGACTTATGCGTATTGGAATTATTGGCCTACCAAACTGCGGCAAAACCACCATATTTAACGTCTTAACAGGCGGAAAGGCCCCGACTGCGGCCTACACCGGCGGCACGTTTCAGGTGAACACTGCTGTGGTTCCCGTCCCCGACCCGCGGGTTGACGCTTTGAGCCAGATGTATAACCCCCAAAAAACCACCTATGCCAGAGTTGAGTATGCCGACATTGCCGGTTTGAGTGGTAGTACCGACGACCAGACCAAAGGCGTCGGTTTGAGCGGCGAGTTAATGAACGCTATCGCCAATAACGATGCGCTACTGCACGTGGTTCGCGTCTTTGAAGATGAAACGGTGCCCCATTCGCTGGGTAGTGTCAACCCGGCCCGCGATATAGCCAGTTTAGACTCGGAACTTAGCCTGTCAGACCTAAGCAAAATTGAAAATCGGTTGGAACGTTTAGAAGTAAGTTTAAAGAAAGGGAAAGCTATTCCCACCTTTGAAGATGACCAGAAAGAATATGAAATTTTAAGTCGACTCAAGCCACACGTAGAGCAGGGACAGCCGATCCGAGATTTTGAGTTAACACCAGATGAAGAGAAACGACTGCGCGGTTTTCAATTTTTGAGTGCTAAACCGGTACTGATTATCTTTAATCTCGGTGACGAAGCCGAGCCGCCTAATATTGATTATCCACACCAAAAAAGCAAGACAACTGCGATTAGAGGCCGTTTGGAAATGGATATTGCCCAACTGGAAGATGAAGATGACCGGACGATGTTCATGGAAGAGTATAATTTGACTGAACTCAGCACGGCTCGCATTATCCGCGAAAGTTATGACTTGTTGGGGCGCATGGTCTTCTTCACCACCGGGGAAGATGAAGTGCGTGCTTGGGAGGTAACCCAAAACGCCCCGGCCATCGAATGCGCCGGCGCTATCCATTCTGATCTGGCCCGTGGATTTATCCGGGCCGAAGTCACTAGCTACGATGATTTAATGGCGGCCGGCTCAAATGCAGCAGCCAAAGCAGCCGGCAAGGTTAGGCTGGAAGGCAAAGATCACATCGTTCATGACGGCGATATTATCGTAGTCAGGTTTAATGTCCAAAAATAGTTACTGCCCAGGCCAGACCTTATAGGTTTCCAAGCGCTAATTTTCACATGGCACTTATTCCAACCTGAAAGAGGTGTTGACTCAAACATAATTCAAAAACCTATAAGGTCTTATGTTGGCCTCTCCCACCCCACAATTGTAAGATTTACCCTCCTTTACCGGTCTGTAGGATACATTATTATCGTACCCAATTATTGTACCCATTTTAAACCAAACGTTCTAATAAGAATCTAACAGTAAACCTGTATACTTACTCTAATCAACATGGAATATAGAACTCAAGGAGTGCAAAGTTCATGCTTAATTTTTTGGATGACATAACCGAACCAACCGACTTGAACGACCTTGTGGTTGATGAACTGCCTATCTTGCCTTTACGCGGAACCGTAGCGTATCCGTTTGTGGTTATACCGTTAAGCATTGGGGTAGCCCGTTCAATTGAACTGGTTAAGTGGGCTGTCGAAAACGGCAGTATGATCGGGCTAATCACGTCTAAAGAACCCAAACTTGATGAACCCAGCCCTGATCAGCTTCACCAAACGGGGATTGTAGGCCGTATTCACCGCGTTATCCGCAACGACTCAAGCGGCAAAGACACTCTGCAAATTATCGTCCAGGGCCTTGAACGGATCAAAGTGACCGAGTGGACCGAAACCGACCCATTTCTGAAAGCCAAGGTATCGCTTGCACCTGACATCGCTCCGGACGATAAATCAGTTGAAATCGAAGCGCTCAGACGCCGTATGGTAGAGCTTTCTCAGGCGATTGTTGAACACATTCCACAGCTCCCCAATGAAATCTCCCAATATCTCGACCAGGTAGAAGACCCGCGCATCATTATCTATACAGTCGCCTCAAATCTGAGGATGAGTTTGGAAGACCAGCTCAAAGTCTTAACGGAAGACGAACTGACCGCCAAAATGGCCCACCTGATCCGGTTAATGAGCCGTGAGTTGGAAGTTTTAGAAATTGGCCAGCATATCCGTTCTGAAACTCAAGAAGAATTGGATAAAACGCAGCGTGAATATTACCTGCGACAGCAACTACGAGCTATTCAAAAAGAGTTGGGCGAAGAGGATGATGAAGCCGTCATCCGCGAATATGAAGAAAAAATTGAGACCTCCGGTATGCCGGAGGAACCGAAAAAAGAGGCTTTACGCGAACTAAAACGCCTGGAAAAATTACAGCCTCAATCGGCCGAATTCGGCGTTATCCAGACGTATTTGGATTGGATGGTCGAACTGCCTTGGCAGGCCGTAACAGACGATAACCTGGACATCAAACACGCTCGAGAAGTTCTCAACGCCGATCACTATGATATGGACGATGTAAAACAACGCATCTTAGAATACTTAGCTGTGCGTAAGCTGCGCCTGGAGCGGAATGTCGAGGATAGTGTTGAGGAAGGCCACGAACAAGACCGAGCCGGCGGTTCGATCTTGCTTTTTGTGGGACCACCCGGCGTCGGCAAAACCAGCTTGGGCCGCAGTATTGCTCGCTCATTAGGTCGCGAATTCACCCGGATGAGTTTAGGCGGCGTGCGCGATGAAGCTGAAATTCGAGGGCATCGTCGCACCTACATCGGTGCTATGCCGGGGCGAATTGTTCAGGCGTTGAAGCGAGTTAAGGTTCGTAATCCGGTTTTTATGCTGGATGAGGTCGATAAGATCGGCTCCGACTGGCGGGGCGACCCCAGCAGCGCCTTATTGGAGGTGCTGGACCCCCAACAAAATTACGCTTTCCGCGATCACTATCTGGATGTGGATTTTGACTTGAGCAAAGTGATGTTCATCGCCACGGCCAATACGCTGGATACAATTCCCGCACCGCTGCGCGACCGCATGGAAATCATTCAGCTCGATGGCTATACCGAGTTTGAAAAGCTTGAAATTGCTAAGGGCTATTTAATCCCACGCCAGATTAAAGCGAACGGCTTGCGCGACAACGAAATTGAATTTAATGATGATAGCCTCAAGAAGATTATTCGCGACTACACTCGCGAAGCCGGCGTACGTAATTTGGAACGAGAAATCGGCCGGGTAGCCCGAAAAGTGGCGACCAAAATTGCCGGGGGTGAGTTTGATGCGTCGGCAGCGGACGGTGATGCATTAATAAAAATTGATACCCAACAGATTTCGGACTACCTGGGCAAACCCAAATTCCATTTTGAAGCGGCCCTGCGCACGGAAAAGGCGGGAGTAGCCACCGGATTGGCTGTTACAGCGGTAGGCGGCGACGTACTCTTTATCGAGGCCAGTGCCATGCCGGGCAAAGATCGATTAACGCTTACCGGTCAGTTGGGTGACGTGATGAAAGAGAGCGCCCAAATTGCACTCAGTTATGTCCGCTCTCACGCCGAAAAATTTGGAATCGACTCGGAAAAGTTCAACAATACCGACATTCACCTGCACGTACCTGCCGGAGCCGTCCCGAAAGATGGCCCCTCGGCCGGAATTACAATGGTCACGGCCCTGGTTTCGTTGATGACTGATCGTCCAATCCGGTCGGATGTGGGGATGACTGGGGAAGTTAGCCTGCAAGGCCAAGTCTTACCGATTGGCGGGCTGAAGCAGAAAGTTTTAGCAGCCCACCGGGCCGGCCTTAAAACGGTAATTTTTCCGAAACTCAACGAAGCTGATTTGGACGATGTGCCGGCTGATGTTCGTCAACAAATGACGTTCCATCAGGTGGAAACGGTTGATGAGGTCTTTCAACATGCGCTAAGTTCACCCACCCCTTTTGAAGTGGCTCTGAACAAAGCCATTGATCCAGCCCTGGTGCAGGCCGTGCCGTTAAATTAAGTAAAATCAAGATGACTATCTAAAAAGCCGCCCGATTGGGCGGCTTTTTAGATTCTTGACATAAAAACATCGTAAAAAGTTATCAACAGTTATCCCAAATTATCCTCAGACATATACGCATTAAATGACAAAGTTATCAACAAATTATCCACACCTGAAAACACCTTTGACATAACTATTCTTAAAAAAATTTAATCGGAATTTCTTTTTAAGGTAGAACTATTGAATCTAAATTTCACTTTTGATAAAATGCTATCCACCTCTTGCGAGGAACGAATGAAATCTGTTTTTCTGCAAGATAGCTAGTTTAGTAACCTGTAATTTCCTCGACCACCAGCTATTATAGCACCAACCTGGTTGCCACTTAAAAATTAGCGTCCAGAAACTTTAATTTAAAAAAGTAACCCCGCGTCAATCAAAAGACTTTATTTTGTCTGTTTGCCGTTTGTTTAACTTGTAAACGCAAACAAATGTGATAAACAAATAAGGGTAAGAGTACGTTCATTAAAAAGAATTAGTGAGCACGCTCTTAATACTATTCGGTGATATCGTAGCTTCACGATCACGATTATCCCCATAGGTAAATTGCCACGGAAAGCAGTTTGGCCTGCATTTTCCTTATACAGGAAGGCTGCATTCAAAGGATACAAGGACGAGGAGATAATCAGGCTAAAATGGACTACTACGACAAACCAGAGGAATAGTAGGAGAATCTCAATGTCAATCAATACTGACCAAGTTTGGCAAACTGCGTTAGGCCAACTGCAGCTACAAATGACCCGTGCCACCTTTGATACCTGGGTCAAAGACACTTATATCGTCGAACAAGAAGATGATTATCTGGTAATTGGAACCAAAAATGTTTTCGCCAAGGATTGGCTCGAAAATCGATTATCTAATACAATTAGCCGGACTCTGGCCAGTGTGCTTGGACGCCCGGTTGGTATCGAATTTATCGTCGACTCAGTCAACGGGTCCGGAAATTCGCATCTCGTTGAAGAAGATGAAAGTGATGAACCGACCTTCATTCAATCCACACCAGGGCCAAGAAACTCTTCAATGAGTAACGGCAATGGCAGCCAGCCGGGTAGCAAAGATAAATTAATGCTGAATAATAGGTACACCTTTGATCAGTTTATTGTAGGCGCTTCAAATCGTTTAGCTCATGCCGCCTCTTTGGCCGTGGCCGAAAAACCCGCTGATGCTTATAACCCGCTGTTTCTCTACGGGGGGGTTGGCTTGGGCAAAACTCACCTACTACAAGCCGTAGCACATTTCGCCCTCAAAAAAGGGCAGCATGTCATTTACACCACCTCGGAAGCCTTTACCAATGATTTGATCAATGCCATCCGCACTCAGTCAACCGAAAATTTCAGAGAACGGTATCGGAACACTGATTTCTTACTCATTGATGACATTCAATTTATTGCCGGTAAAGAAAGTACTCAGGAAGAGTTTTTTCATACGTTCAATACGCTGCATTCATCCGGTGGTCAAATTGTATTGACCAGCGACCGTCCCCCGAAAGCCATTACTACCCTGGAAGAACGACTTCGCTCCCGTTTTGAATGGGGGCTTCTGGCTGATATCCAACCACCCGACCTGGAAACCCGAATTGCCATCCTCAAATTTAAGGCTGAATCCCAAAACACGCAGGTACCCGGTGATGTTCTGGAGTTTGTCGCCCGACGAGCCCAAAACAACATTCGCGAGTTGGAAGGGGCGCTGACTAAAGTGATCGCCCATTCCCACATGTTGCGTCAGGAGATTACGTTAGATTTGGCTGAAAAGGCTTTACAGGATATCGTCTCGCGTCAGGCGGAATTAACAGTAGAACAGGTTATTGTCGCCGTGGCCGAATATTATCGCATGGATGAACAAACCCTCATTGGCCGAAATCGTAGCAAAGATGTATCTGCCGCACGGCAAATGGCCATGTACTTGGCCCGTGAAGAAACAGGGGCCTCCCTCCCTCATATAGGCGAAGTTTTAGGCGGCCGAGACCACACCACCATTATGCATGGTTGGGAAAAAATAGCGTCTCGGATTGAAGAAAATGATCAACTCCGTCGTGAGATGTTAGCTATTAGAGAGATTATTTATTCACATAGTCCGCTATAGTGAATCCTGCTCCATCACTACAAATTGTGAAAAAACATACCATTTGTGGATAACCATACCCCAAACTGTGGATAAGTGATTCCTATTGGGGATAACCCTTCCAAAATCAGTTGGGTCGCTGCTAGGTGCTTGGTGGCGACCCAATTTTGTTTCCCGGCGAAAAGCTCCAAGTATCTGTTCCTTTCAACATTTTACAAACTGAACAAAATCTAATCAAGATAATTACTGCAACCGCAGTGTAGTGCTAATTGTCCATTTTATCGCTAATGTTAAATTACCCACAAATTATGTGGATAACTGGCTTATAACTGTGGATAAGTAAGGACAGTTGGGGATAACTTCTATTTTTTTAAAGTAAGGGTTTTTTCATTCAAATTCATGCCCCCACATATAGACGAAAAAAAATAGTGTCCCCCTAGATGTAGAGTCGTTAAAAATAGGTAAATTTGACAAACTCTCTAAAATTTACCTGTTCCGAGTTATCCAAAATTATCCAAAAATCAATCCACATGCATAATTAAGCACATATATCAATATAGCCGACTCTATTAATAACCACCCTACTACCCCTAGTAGGGCAACCAAGGTCAAGCCCAACTTATCCACTTATCAACAGCCCCTACTATATATTACTAATATATATATATTTATGGGGAATAAACTGTGAATATCATGACTAATGACGTATATCTAACTTTGAGGTATAATTATTCCACAACCAGCCCTTATTCTAAGCGAAGAACAATTATGATGTCATTGAAACGATGGGTATTACTTTCAATAATCATCGCGGTCGCTAGTTTTACCGGCCTGTACTACATCCTTACTCAGGTTTGGCCGGATCAAACCACGCTCTTTGCTCAACCACAGTTGCTTATGCTGTCGATGATGTTTATGGGTTTAACCTCAGCAACCGTACCGGTCACGGCTTATTTGAATTATCGCTTTGCCAAAGGCAACTGGCGCGAACGTGATAAAGCTCGGCTGCTGCGTCAAGGAGCCTGGGTAGGGTTGTCCGGGGTGCTGTTGGCCTACATTCAATTGGTCCGGGCTTTGAATTGGGCCGTTGCTATTGTGCTGGTGGGTGTTTTTATTTTGATCGAACTATTTTTCTTAACGCGAGAATAAATGTTTCAAGCCGAATTACGTAAACTTCCCAGTGTTAATAAATTACTCCAAACCGAAGAACTCACCCGTTTAACCCAACAGCACGGCCGTGAAATTGTGGTCGATGCTGCTCGTACCGAATTAGACCTGGCCCGCCAACAAATTATGGCCGGCCACCCGACCCCCGCGCCGCTACTCACAGAAGCGATTACCAAGCGGGTCGCCGCCCTAACCCAACCCACCCTGCGTCCCGTTATTAACGCCACCGGCGTTATTATTCACACCAATCTGGGCCGAGCCTTGCTCAGCCGGCGTGCCCAGGCCGCGATGGTCCAGGCTGCTTCGGCCTATTCTAATCTTGAATACAATTTGGAGGCCGGCTCGCGTGGTTCGCGCTACGTTCATGCCGCCGATTTACTTTGCCGCTTAACCGGTGCGGAAGCGGCTCTGGTGGTTAACAATAACGCCTCGGCTGTGGTATTGACCCTGATGGCGCTGGCTCAAGGCCGACAGGTACTGATCAGTCGCAGCCAACTGGTGGAAATTGGCGGCGGCTTTCGCATCCCCGATATTATGGCCCAATCCGGAGCCAAATTGGTGGAAGTCGGCACCACCAACCGCACCTACGTGCGAGATTACGAGCAGGCGCTCGATCCCGCCGAACTGGGCTTAATTTTAACCGTCCACCACAGCAACTACCAGATTACCGGCTTTACCGCTCAACCCTCGTTGGCTGAATTAGCCGATCTGGCTCATCGTCACCAGTCGCTGTTTATGGAAGATCTCGGCTCCGGCACCTTGCTGGATACCGCCCCCTTCGGCCTGGCCCACGAACCCACTATTCAGGAAAGCATCGCCGCCGGGGTCGATATAGTGACCGCCAGCGGCGATAAACTGCTGGGCGGGCCTCAAGCCGGGCTAATTTTGGGCCGAGCCGATCTGATCGCCCGCTTGAAAAAGCATCCGCTCACCCGCGCCATCCGTGTAGACAAGACCACGCTGGCCGCGCTGCAAGCCACGCTATTAGCCTATTTGGAAAACAAAGCCACTGAAGAAATTCCGGTATGGCGCATGATTGCCGCTGAATCGAAAACACTGGCTCGACGGGCGCGTAATTGGCTAAATGCCCTTAGACGCGAATGTGGTTCGGCTGAAGCCGCACTGGAAATCATCGACACCATCTCAACTGTCGGCGGGGGGAGCCTGCCCGGCCAAACCTTGCCGACCAAAGCATTGGCTATTTCAGGCCCGGCAATTGATGATTTGGCCGAGCGGCTTCGCCGGCCCGAAGCGGCTGTCCTGCCGGTTGTCGCCAGAATAGAAGCCGAGCGCTTGGTGCTTGATCCACGGACCGTCTTACCGGAGCAGGATCAAGCACTGGTCGAGGCTACAGTGCATGCCTTGGCCCGTTGGGGGTAGAGAATTTGCCATTTGTTCACAGGCTGTGGATAAATTGGCCAGTTATCCACAGGTTATTCATAGATTGAGTTATATGATGAGCTTATTTAAAAGACGGTTCGGTTAATGGGAACGCTTTATATCGTTCCTACGCCGCTCGGTAATTTGGAGGATATTACCCTGCGGGCGTTGCGTATCTTAGGCGAAGTGTCGCTGATTGCGACTGAGGATACGCGTACTACCGGCCGGTTACTCAAGCATTACAATATTCACAGCCGGATGGTTAGCCACCACGAACATTCTCGACCGGCTCAACTTGAGCAGATTTTGACCGCACTCGATGAAGGCGATGTAGCCCTGGTCTCTGAGGCCGGTACGCCGCTGCTGTCAGACCCCGGTTATGAACTCGTCCGCTTAGCGGTCCAACGCGGTATCAACGTGGTGTCGCTGCCCGGTCCCAATGCGATTACAACGGCCTTGGCCGCCAGTGGGCTGCCGCCTTACCCCTTTTTGTTTGCCGGATTTCTCCCCCGTAAAGCGACCGAGCGTCGTCATTTTTTGCAGGACCTGGCCTCCCAACGGGCTACCCTGGTTTTTTTTGAGTCGCCCCATCGCTTTCAAAATGCCCTGACCGATATGGCCGAAATCCTGGGCGCTGAGCGCTCGCTGGCCGTAGGGCGAGAACTGACTAAACTGTACGAAGAAATCTGGCGCGGTACGCTGGCCGAAGCATTAGTCGCCTGGGCCGACCGTGACGTACGAGGGGAGATCACACTGGTAGTGGCCGGAGCCTCGCCTCCGTCAGAATGGGATCAGGCCCAGGTCGAAACAGCTCTAGCTCAGGCTTTTGCTGCCGGGAAAACGTCGAAAGAGGCCGTTGACCAGATTAAAACCCAAAGTGGTTGGCCTAAGCGTGAAGTTTATGCGTTGGCCCAGACTATAAAGAATAGCAGCAAGTAGATTCGCAAGATAGGAGAACTTATTACGTGTCGATCTCAAAAAGTAATGCCAGACGATTGGCTAAGACGGGGTTGGAGTTTGGGGCCAGAGTTTTACGCGGCGTTTTAATTGAGGGGCCAGACGGTTTGGAAATCGATAAAAAAAATGTGGCCGAGTGGCTGGCGCAACACACCGACTCTGAACTGATCTTGATCGCAGCCCCCATCGACCGGGGAAACTTCGACGGTCACGTCAGAAGCTGTTACACTTGTGGTCGAGATTTCAAAGGGGATGAGTGCCCCTACTGCGCCGAAGTCCGCGGCAGACTACGGCAGTAGGCGGAGAGCTATCTCAGATAATAAACTTCGACAGTTTCTCCGAAATTTGCCGGCATTGGTGGCGAATCATTCCCAAGGGAACATTGGTGCTAAGCGCCAGAGACAGCAAGACCCCCTCACTCAGCGTCAGTGTATACAGCCGATAGGCTCCGCCCTCGTGGATGCTTTGGGTAAACCGGCCCGCTCGCTCGCCTAAAAATCGCGCGGCCTGGGCCGCAGCCTGTGAACTTTGCGCTACCAAGACCGCCAAATCCTCACACTGCGTTCGGTTTAACATGCCCGCTTGCGCAATTAAATTCACCCCGGCTATCAATAAAATCGCTTCAGCCCGCACTTCCCGATTTAAGTCACTAAGGATACGTAATATTTCCGTTTCACTGGCTCGCAAATACCGGACTGTCTCCTGAGGCACAACGGGAATATTGAGATTAGGGGCATAGTTATCGAGCGCCGGCGTAGAAGGTACCGGAGGGGGAGCTTTGTTGTCGCTCAATGCTGCCGGCGCTTCGGCCGCGACCGGTTGCGGAACCGATACAGGGGCTACCTGGGGGGCTTTGCGACCTAGCGCTTGGTTGACCAGGTCGGGTAGATCGCCAACAAAAAAGGGTTTGGGTAAAACCCCGTTGATCTCCAAATCTTGCAGATATTCCGGCAAATTTTGGCCGATCATCGGGATCAACATAATTTTGGTCGTATTTTTCGTATGGCGAATAGCCTGAACTAACTGTTCAGGCTTCATATCAGGCAGGCCCACATCAATAATGACCAGATCGAATTTGTCTTCAACAACAGCCTGAATCGCATCACTGCCGGAGTCAACCCACTCAGCCGCAAATTGGCCGGTGTTGTTCAGTCCGTCCTTTAGCATGAAGCCGAAGCCTTCATCATTATCAACTACCAATATGTTGGGCTGTGACATAATACTCCCGAGGCGTTTGAGGATAAACGGTTGGTGGAAACCTTAACCTTTGTTCATTTTAATCTTTTTCCTATAAAAGTCAACCAGAGGAAAAGCCCAAACTTAAGACCGTCTGCTGATACGAAGGATGATCAATAGAACGATAATGGACAGCATTGCTAGTAAAATTAACACGGTACTAAACAGCCACGGCAGCACATTGGGCGGAACTGTAGCTTCTTCAGTGGAAGGTGTGGTTGTTGCCGGAGCCGGTTGCGGTTGAGCGGCTGGAGGCAAGAGAGTAGGGGGTGCCTCTACTACAATTGTGGGCGGAGGCCCAGTGGCGACTGTCGCTGTGGGGGCAACCTCAACTTGAGGCACAGCTTGGGTAATAGCGTCCGCCTCGTCACTGGCGCCGGCGTCTTCAGCCGGCTGTTCGGTTAGACGCGCCGACTCGTCCACCGGCGCTGTCTCGGCCAAATCTTGTTCTTCGACCGGCGGCTGAGGTTGGACTTCGGTTAGGGTCGGCGCTGGCGAGGGAGCCTCATACGGTTGCACGGATTCACCTGCAACCGCCTCAGTTTCCCTTGCGGTTGTGTCAGAGGCCGAAGTTGTATCCTCGGCCGCATCTGCCTCGGCCTGGCTCGGCTCTTCAGCCGGCGCGGCCTCAGCCGCCGCCACCGACTCCGTTTCGGTTGCTTCATCGGACGCGACCCCAGCCGCCATCGACTCAGACTCAGTCGCTTCGGCCTGAACAGTTTCTTCGACCGGCGCGGCCTCGGCCGCCACTATCGACTCATCCTCACCACCGGCTGCTTCTCCTACTACCGCCTGCTCTTGCGAGGCTTCTGCTCCGGCCTCGGCTTCCTGATCAGCCGCCGACTCCTCAGCCGCTTCAGGTAGACCACCACCCCGGCCGTTCGGCTCGATGGTGGGCGAACCTTCTGCCGGCGGGGCTGCTTCCTGCGTCAACGTTTCTTCGGCTGTCTCCACCTCTGGCTCAGCGGCCTCCGACGCCTGGGCGGATTCACTTTCTGCTTCGGTTTGAGGCGGCGCTACCCGCGCACTTTCAAGAGTGGGTGTAGCCGGTACAGCCAACGCCTCGGCCGGGGTCGGCAGCGCGGTGGGCGTAGCCGTCATCAACTCCGTCTCTGCTTCGCTCTTTAAAGCCGCTCCGTTTTCTGGGGCGGCCGGTTGTTGGGCGCTGAAATTATTCTGATCGTCCATGCCATCGGCCATCTCGGCTTGGGCGGCGGCGGCTTCCTCAGCGACTTCTTCTTGTTGATCCATCTCGGCTGCCGGGGCTTCCTCTACCGGCGCTTCCTCTGCCGCCGGAGCCTTCATTGCTGTCATCGGCTCTGCCGCTGTTGCGGCGGCTTGCGATTGAACCGCACTTTCTTGAGCCGGAGCCTGGGCAATCTCAAATGTACCCTGGCTGCCGAAATTGAACATCGCCCAACCGACCACCACACACAGTACGGCGGCGGCAGCGGCGGAAAAACCGCCCAACCACCAGCCGAACCACGCCCGCTTCTGGTGAGAGACCGGAGCTACAGGTTGCACATCGGCTTGAGTCAAGGTGAACGGGCGCGGTGCAGGGACGGGGGGCAAATTATTGAGCAGAACCACCGTCTGGCGCAGCGAGTCCAACTCCGCTTGCAACTCGTCGGAATCGGCGACAGCTTCTTCCACTAACGCCCGCTCGGTCTCGCTGACTTCGCCATCCAGATAAGGGGAAAGCAGGTCGCGGATGAATTCATTATCGATTTGAGGGTTGTTCTTATCTACCATAATAAACTTAACATTCGGCTATTCTAAGTAGCCTCATTTATACCACTTCATGAGTTAAGACGATATTGACCGGGTAGAAGTTCCTTTTGTTCTAATAAAAAGTCACGCAGGCGGCGGCGGCCCCGGCTGAGCCGGGATTTGACGGTGCCGAGCGGCTGGTCGATAATTTCGGCAATTTCCTGGTAGGCCATCCCCTGAACATCGCTTAGAACCAGGACAAGGCGTTGATCTTCAGGCAGTTGGTTAATCCCAAGCTGAATCAGATCATTTAATTCGCCCCGTAGCACGCGATCTTCAGGGGCTTCGATGTCGCTGACCAAATGGGTGTTGTGCTCATCCGGATTGTCGGTCATATCCTCCAATGAGGTGGCCGGCCGGCGTTTTTTATAGCGGAGATGATCGTAGCAGGTATTGGTTACAATCCGAAACAACCAGCTTTTGAACGAGCCGCCCTCGTACTGCTTGATCGATTTATAAGCCTTGAGAAAAGCATCCTGGCAGGCGTCGGCGGCGGTTTCACTGTTGCCCATAACCCGATAGGCGACGTTGTATGCCGTGCCCTGGTAGGCCATCACCAATTGGTTGAAGGCAGCCAGGTCGCCCTGCTGGGCTTTATAGATCGCCGTCGTTTCGTCCATTTCAGAAAATTTCAACCTGTGTCATAAAGTAGCTTGGGCTATACGGATCATATTATAACCTAATTTTCAGTAGATCACGAAAGTTGACAAAAGGGGCAACTTCGGTAAAAAAGGTAGTTGAAACACAACCCCGAGACTGAAGAAGTCCGACAGGTAGAAGAGGTGTATCGTAAGATGTCTGATGAACAATCGTTTGAGATGATGCTCGCTACGTTCAACACGCTTCTAGAAGAAGTTGAGACGAATTTGACGGCGGCGGCAGGCGGGGCGTCGCTGTGTTTGATCGGCAAGGAGCGTCGAGGGGCGGGGCTGGTGAAATATCTTGAAGGGCAATATTATGCGCTCAAGACCGCCAAACGGGAGGTCGAGCAGCCGGGCGACATGACGCCGCCGACGGAGGCAGCGGACGCGCTGCGGCCAAAACTGGCGAAGGCAGAAAAAATGCTGGCTCATTACCAAGGGGAGAGCCGGGCTGATATCGGATGGGTGAGCTACTATCAGGGTGAGATCGATGGGTATCGGCAGGGAATTGAGGTATTTGAGATGTTGGGTTCGGCGTCGTAAAACAAGACTTACGCAATCCAACGCTCTTTGCCACGAATGACACGAATTTTCACTAATTATTTCTTGTTTTTCGTGTCAATTCGTGCCATTCGCGGCTAATTTTGTTCTTTCGCGTATCAACTATGTAAGTCCTGATCTTAATTTACTGAGGAGCGTCTACCGCCTGCCGAACCCCTGGTACGACTTCTTCAGCGAAGCGCTGCATCTGGGCCACGAAATCGCCCTCGGTGGGCCAATAAACAAAAGTGTCTTGTCGGTAATGCTGGTACAGCATCACCAGGTGGTCGATCCACTGCTCGATCGTGCCGGCATAGGTTTTCCCCGCAAAGCCATCGGAGGTGGCCTGTGAGGTAATGACCCCCATCACATTGTACAGCCGTCGCACCGTGTCCGGGTCACGCCCGGCTGCCTGAGCGCCGGCATCAATTTGTTTGTTGACTTCCGTCAACTGCGGGTATGAAATATAGGTCGAGGACAGGTTGACGCCGTCCCCTTGAGCGCCAATCAAGCGCAGCATTTTCGGCCCGTAACCGCCCACCCAAATCCGAATCGGATGGGCCGGAGCCGGCCCCGGTCGCATCCCCTTAACGGTGTAAATCGTTCCCTCGTACCGAAAGTTACCGTCGCTGTTGGCCCACATACCTTGAATGATATCGAGCGACTCCTTAAAAGCGGTAAAGGGCTTATCTTGCAGATCCTCACGCCCGCCGTAAGCCAAGATTCCCTTCCAAAAAGCGCCGGCTCCGAGGCCAAGCTCCAGTCGCCCACCGGAAATAACATCCAGCGAGGCCGCCATCTTAGCCAGCATTGTGGGGGTGCGCAGCGGTAGGTTAGCCACGTTCGTACCGATGTGGACTCGCTCGGTTTGGGCGGCCACAGTGGTGATCAAGGTCCAGGTATCGAGATGATCTTTATGATAGGGATGGTCTTGACACAAAACCATATCAAGTCCGGTCTGGTCGGCGAGCTGGGCAATGGCTAAGGCCGTATTTAATTCGGTCACGTTAGGATCGATATTCGCGCCAAAAAGTGGGGTGTTCATTCGTTTTACCCTTTCTCTGCTGGTTTATCTTGACCGGCTAAAGCCTCGACTCCGGCAAAATCATCAATTGTATTTACGGTAGTTAGTTGGGGTATTCTACCATTTTCGTTTTCAAACGATAAATATCTCTGCCTAATTCACTATGTTAGCCAGCTTATCGAAAACACGCTCTTAATTTCTTCAAGTAAATTTTCATCTACTTTCTTCTAGCTATTGACCAGATGTCTGGTATTGTATACAATACCGGTATGGCTAAATCCCAAATCGTTCTTGATACAAATGTCATCGTTTCAGCCTTGCGTTCCCGAAAAGGC